>OFMX01000823.1_pt1 | contig 27809 bp, 24 predicted proteins | sample 1541901 | NCBI WGS metagenome assembly OFMX01 (sample SAMN04209222, study PRJEB22552) | human gut metagenome | biome: gut; material: feces | host: Homo sapiens | place: USA: Oklahoma | reverse complement strand
AGCTTACGCTGACCAGAATCACGCGCCAAGTCTCGCGGCTGCTCGACTTGAATTTAGTTTTTGGCAAAATAGCTATTTAAGTAAAAACTTTATGCACAATGACCTTTTTTCTCGATAACTTCGATTACCGAATCAACATACTTCTCACATTCTTCCTTTGTTTCCGCTTCTACCATAACTCGTATCACTGGCTCTGTACCACTTTCACGAACAAGGATTCTTCCTGTTGCTCCGAGTGTTTCTGCAACCTGCTTTACTGCTGCCTGTACGTCAGCATCATTCTGTGCTTCCGGTTTACTCTTTACACGTACATTCTTAAGTACCTGCGGATAAATACGAACCGGTGATGTCAACGTTGCTAAAGACTGCTTCTTCTCTAACATTACTTCCATCATCTTAATGGCCGTAAGGATTCCGTCTCCGGTTGTTGCATATTTACTGAAAATAATATGTCCTGACTGTTCACCGCCAATACGATGTCCATTCTGTACCATATTTTCGTAAACATATTTATCTCCAACCTGTGTCTTTTCATAATCAACACCAAGTTCGTCAAATGCTTTATACAATCCAAAGTTTGACATAATTGTTGTTACGACTGTATTATTACGAAGTTCACCTTTTTCTTTAAGATATCTGCCGTAAACATACAGAATGAGGTCTCCATCTACAACGCTTCCATTCTCATCAACAGCGATACAACGGTCTGCATCCCCATCGAAGGCGAATCCCACATCAAGCTGATTCTCTTTTACAAACTTCTGAAGCACTTCGATATGTGTAGAACCGGCATTCATATTAATATTCAGTCCGTCTGGCTGTGCATTAATTACATAGGTCTTTGCTCCTAATGCGTCAAAAACACTCCTTGCGATCATCCAGGAACTTCCATTAGCACAGTCCAATCCTACCTTCATATTCTTATAGGAACGTGTTGCAAGAGAGATCAAATAACCGATGTAACGATTTCTTCCTGCAGAATAATCAACTGTACATCCAATCTGATCACGTACTGCCATCGGAATTTCTAACTTACCATCAATATAATCTTCCACTTTAAGAATCGTTTCCTCATCCATCTTCTCGCCTTTAGAATTAATGAGTTTAATTCCATTATCATAGTATGGATTATGGCTTGCAGAAATCATGATACCACAGTCAAAATCTTCTGTTCTTACTACATAAGAAACGCTAGGTGTTGTTGTTACGTGCAGTAAATATACATCTGCCCCTGAAGCTGTAAGTCCTGCTACTAAAGAATATTCAAACATATAGCTTGAACGACGTGTATCTTTACCAATTACAACTTTGCATTTCTCTTCTTTATCTTTACCATAATACCAGCCAAGAAAACGACCTACCTGATATGCGTGCTCTACTGTTAAATTTACATTTGCTTCTCCGCGGAAACCATCTGTTCCAAAATACTTACCCATTCTCTTCTCCTATCAGCTATTACTTATTGTTCTTTTTACATCTTATTCCTGTATTTTTTTAATATATCCAAGATTCAAGAATGCCCCAGCATTCTTGCTGAGATATGCGCGTTCTACATATTTTCATAGTTTCATTTGCATATTTTAACTTATGTATGATAACACTATTCATGACGTAATGCAACGATTGGATCTAAATTAGCTGCTTTTACTGCCGGAAGCAATCCAAATACTACTCCGATTATTGTAGAAAATGCAATTGCCAGAATAACTGCCGGTATACTGATTGCAATTGGAACATTTGATATCTTTCCGATAACTTCTGCTAATGCAATACCGGTAATCGTACCAATGATACCGCCAAGACTGGTCAGTACTGCTGCTTCTGTTAAGAACTGTGCCAGTATTCGATTTTTTCTCGCACCGATCGCCTTTTTCAAACCGATTTCTCTTGTACGCTCTGTTACAGATACAAGCATGATATTCATAACACCGATACCACCAACTAATAATGAAATACTTGCGATCCATATTAACTGTTTATTTGTCGTTGCGCTTACCTGCTGACTTTCTTCTGCGGTCTCATTCATATTTGCCGCACGATATTTGATATCTTTATTCGTTACCGTTTCGTTTAATAATGTTTGTGCGGCTTTTCCAACAGATGTCATATTATCTGTAGAATCTGCCAGCAGCTTTGCATTCTGTGGCTCATCATACTGCTGAACAATATTCCAGTCCACATCAGGAATTACAACAATACCACTCGCACTTCCGTCGTTATATACATAAGTATAATAATCCTCTACAGAATTAATTACCGGGCTGAAGGCGGTAGACTCTTCAATGACACCAACAACAATAAATGGCTCTCCTTTTATATCAATGGTCTTTCCTACCGGATTCTCGTTTCCAAAAAGAGAGTCGGCTGCTACACTGTCTACTACTGCTACTTTACGATACTTCTCATAATCACTCTCCGTAAAGCCTCTTCCTCTTTTCATTACATAACCACAGGTTCCAAGATAATGAGAATCTGCCCCGATCAACTGCCCACCGGAAAGCACTGTTGAATTATAGTAAATGTAATCTACCTGTGTACGTGACATATAAAGGGAAGCATCTTTTACATGGGAAAGCTCAACTAACTGTTCACGCATGGCATCATCAAGAACAGGAATTCCCTTCGGAATTCCATATTCCATTTCTGCTGGATAGTTTCCACTTTCTGTTAACTGTACTGTTGTTGTATTGGTACCAGAACCGATCAGATTCTTTTTAATCTGTTCATTCGTTCCCTTAATTGTTGATACAATGGCAATAATTGCCGCAATACCGATAATGATGCCCAGCATCGTCAGGAAAGAACGCAGTCTATGACTCCATACACCCTGAAAAGATAATCTTATATTTTCAAGCATCGTTCTCCTCCTTAATAAATCATTTCGCTGTCATCTTCGGAAATCTTCGTTTTAACTCCTTCTCTTAAGTTCTTTCCATAAGGGAAGGCAATGTTATCTTCATCTGTCAGTCCAGATATAATTTCCATATACTGGCCATTCATAGTCTTTCCAACTTTGACATACTGCTTCTTCAGACGCTTTGTCTTTTTATCACGAATATAAACATAATTCTTTTTGTCTTCTGTGCGGATATATGCTTTCTGAATGTAGATTGCATTATCATTCGCTGTTCCCATAGACTTTGAACTATAAGAAACTTCGACAGAACCACCCGGACTCAAACCATCTGCATCTTTAATAAAGCCAATGACCGGATAATAAGAACTATTTGGATTGGAACTTCCTCCATCATTACTACTGTCTCCGGTAGGGAAATCCGAAATTTCCTTTACTTCTGCGGTATACTCATCTCCTGTATCACTAGATACACATTTGATCGTTCCACCAACCTTTATATTGCTAAGTTCCATCTCGCTAATCGAAGTCTTAACATACATTCCATCTGCTGCCTTAACTACGATAGCCGCCGAACCATCTGTAGGAACCGTTCCTTTATCGCATGAAGTAGTAACCGTACCAGCAATCTTTGCCTTAACTGTCGCTTTATCTACTTCTGCTTTTGCTTCATTGTAGTTAATCTGCGCTTCATGAAGATCTTGTTTGGCTTCAGAAATTTCATCTTCTTTTTCGGCAATTGCTTCCCTTAACTCTGCTGCAGTATAATTATTGCCATCATCACCGCCATTATCTCCACTGCCATCGTCAATGCCAGAACCGCCATCTCCATCATCACCGCCGTCTCCGCCAGTATTATCTCCACCGCTGGTGTCCGCTTCTTTCACAACCAACGTTCTTGATATCTTAGTTTTAGAAATACCTTTTACATTCTTAACCTGCGCAGTAAGTGTAATAGAAGAAGACGGTTCTCCTTCATCTACATATAACCAGACACCAGACTTCGTCTTCTCAATACTTGTATACTTTGAAATATTATTTGATAAAGTCCATGTAACCTTACTCTGGTCATCCTCTCCATTTCCCCAGCTTCCATCTTTAGACACTACAGAAAAGAGATAGCCATTACCCGCTTTTACTTTCTTTCGATTCTGTTTAAACTTGATCTCCTTATCTGCCGCCGGCGTTGGTGTCTTATTTGTTGTTGGAACAGTATTTCCTTTATTCTCGGTTGTTGTAGCCGGTGGATCATCTTTCTTTACTTTACTCTTTAAATAAGAAATCGTATACCCTGTTCCATCTGCAAGTTCTACTGTAAACTTACTGTCAGGTGTAATCTCTAATTTATTTGCATTTGCTGTATTCTCATTATCATAATCTGTCTCGGAAGCATATTCTATAAATTCCGCTGTTAACCCCTTCTTGATCAAATCATTAATCAGTGCGCCGCTAATTTTCCCATCTTTAGGCAAATAGAATGTATACTTTCCATCTGCACCCTGCTGTCCATCTTCCAGACTTTCTGCCTTTAAATCTTTGTATGTCGCCCGTTCATTCAGATCATGAAGACTTTTTTCTTTTCCTTTGGAAACAGTATAATATGCATCTTCATCGAGATCTTTAAAAGCTTTAGAAGGATTATATTCATATCGATCTTTTTCTTTTCCGTTCTCATCAAATTCGATAAATGTAGCATATTTATTCTCTTTATGAAGACTAGAAATTACAGATCCTTTTACCAATCCATTTACATTTAAATAATAAATATAGGCATTTCCGGCGGAACTTCCATTTCCACTAGATGCATCTTTTTCACTGACCAGATCAATAGAATTATGAAGAGTTTTTGTATCTCCACCTTCATTTAACTGATTGACCGTATAGCCATCTTCTGCATAAACATTCACTTTCGTACTTGGATCAAGTTCAAAAGTAGCCGATGTTTTTTTTGCTTCCTCTGATTTATAAGCACGAAATTCCGCATAACTTCCATCAGTAATCAGCTTCTTAATAAAAGAACCTTTTACTTTACCATCCATTGTTAAATTAAATATATACGGATCTTTTTCTGTGCCACTACCAGATGCTTTATCTGAAATATCATTCACACTGGATTTTAAGGAAAGTTTCGCATCATCCTTTCCTGATTCCTCTCCAGAACCACCTTCGGAGCCGGAGCTGCCTCCACTTCCAGAACCGCTTTCGGAGCCGGAGCCGCTTCCACTTCCAGAACCGCCTTCGGAGCCGGAGCCGCTTCCGCTTCCTGAACCACTTTCGGAGCCGGAGCCACTTCCACTTCCTGAACCACTTTCGGAGCCGGAGCCGCTTCCACTTCCGGAACCACTCTCGGAGCCGGAGCTGCCTCCACTTCCAGAACCACTCTCGGAGCCGGAGCTGCCTCCACTTCCGGAACCACTCTCGGAGCCGGGGCTGCTTCCACTTCCTGAACCACTTTCGGAACCACTGTTTCCATCTGCCTCATTCGCAGCTTTCGAATTGCTCACTGCGGTAGTTCCATCACTTTCCGCCTCTGCCATAAGGTAGCGAAGACTTGTTCCCTTTATATCGGAAAGATTAACAGATGCATCCATCACACTGCTGTTTCCTGTATTGATCGAACCAACTGTCTTTGTGTTTTTAAGCTTCTTTAATTCCTTCTCCATCTCAGCAATTTCCAACTTGGACGATTGAATCTGAAGCTTTTGAAGTTTTAAATCCAGTTCTTTTTCCGCAACATTATATTTCAAAAGAACATCGCCTTTTTTAACTTTATCACCTTTTTTGACATAAATCTTCTTTACTTTTTGTCCACCGGAAACATGAACTTCCTGTATAAAATCTGAAGTAAGCGTTCCCGTAAGAGAAGTATCTGTATCAAACCAGTCAGAACTGTTCAGACTACTTACCGGGAATACTTTTACTACAATTTTATTTCTCTTTCTTATAACAACAATGGAAGTGATTCCCACTGCCATAACGAGAACTAAAACTACAGCAAGCAGTATCTTCTTCTTTCCCTTCAAATCAGATCTCTCCTTCCCATGCATTCACTCCGAAATCTTTTTCTAATTCTGATGAAACACTTTCTGCTGCCTCACTCTGCACTTCGGACTGTTGTTTTTCTTTCTCTTTTCTTGCTTTATCTTCTACAATCTCTCCATCAAAAATATGAAGTACTTTTTTCGCATGATTGGCAATATTCGCATCATGCGTAATCATAATAATCGTAACACCTTCTTCATTTAACTGCTGAAACAGATTCATTACCTGAATACCGGAACGGCTGTCTAAAGCTCCGGTAGGTTCATCGGCAAGAATAATCTTAGGATTATTCACAAGTGCTCTGGCTATCGCCACACGCTGCTGCTGTCCACCGGAAAGCTGACTTGGACGGAAATGTACTCTATCCGCCAGCCCAACTCTTTTCAATGCCTGAAAAGCAATCTCTTTTCTTTTCTTCACCGGTATGCCTGCATAACTTAAAGGAAGTGCTACGTTATCAAGAGCGGTCTGCTTCGGCAGAAGATTAAAACTCTGGAATACAAATCCCAAAGTATTTAATCGAAGATCCGAGAGGCGATTTTCATTATAATCTACAATAGACTCCCCTTCTAAAAGAAATTCTCCCTTCGTCGGACGATCCAGACACCCTATAATATTCATCAACGTTGTCTTTCCTGAGCCAGAAGGTCCCATGATTGCCACATATTCTCCCTCATCAATAGAGATATTCACATCTTTAAGAACTGGTATGACAATCTTATCCTGCAAATAATTTTTATAAATATGTTTTAGTTCCAAAAGCATATGCTGTATGTCCTTTCTGATCGAGAATCTCTATTCTCCAAAGTCTGCTATATCACTGTCACTTGTTCCATCATCAACAGCATCTGAACTGTCACTTTCTGTATCGAAACTATCATCCCCTGCATCTATGCCGTCATCTATACTTTCATCATAACCACTGTCATACGTATCTTCTCCATAATCAGAAGTATCTTCTTCATAGGAATCATAATCATCCGCTCCAAATGTTTCGGCATCATCGCTTGTCTGTTCTTCTCCATAGTCAGAAGTACTATCTTCCGGAGCAACTCTTGTAACCCGCATACCTTCTTTTAATGTACTGTCATCACAGGCAATGTAATCTGTTGTCTTGAGTCCACTCTTCACTTCGTACTCATCAAGATTCTCATCATACTCACCAACTTTAATCTCCTGAAGCTTCAGCTTATTATGAGAATCCAGCCATACATAATACTTACCGTTACTCTTCTTAATATAGGCAGCCGGCAGCCACATACCATCCTTCTTCTCATCCTGGCCGTTATCCGGTTCAACAAGAACATGCTGTCCCATCATTAAGCCATTATCATCATCGAGCTTCACATAGAAATTATATTTTGATGCAGTCTCTCCTGTACTACCATCCGAAGAATCATCGTAAGCCATCTCATCGCTGCTCTCGGTAGAATCATCTGCAGTAGCATCTGTCTTGATACTGCTGATCGTTCCTTTCCAGGTCTGGGAATCATCTACTCTTGAACGTACAATAACCGGATCCCCTTCATTTAGGCTGTTAACATTCGTTTCACTGACCTTTCCTTTAATACGGTAGTTACCTACTGCAAGAATTGTCATATATGTAGAATCATCTGAACTTCCATCTCCGGAATCTGAACCATCATCTGAACTGTCATCACCTGAGGAAGAACTGCTTTCCAGAGAACTGTTTATCTTCTTTACAAGACCATTCATCTTACTCTTTACTGTAGCATCTTTAATATTCTTCTCTAATGTCTTGATCGTCTCTTTATTTGTCTTAATCGTATACTGATCTTTCTTAATCGTAGTCTGTGCTGTTAAAATCTGCGTCTGAAGCTGAATCTTCTCCGTAGCACTTGCAGACTTCAAATCAGACTGATAGGAACTGATGTCTTTTGTCAACTGATTAATCTCATTCTGTAAAGTCTCCTGTTCCAGCTCTTTCTTTTCTTTTGAAAGCTTCAGCTCCTGTGTATTATATTTAAACAGCTTATCTCCCTTTTTCACCTGATCGCCAACATTCACATAACGCTTCTCTACAGACATATCCGACTGTAAATTAATCTTCCATGAACTTTCCGCATCAACCGTTCCTGTATAACGGTTATTCGCCCCGGCAGCCGTTCCAAGTCCTGTAATCTCACGAACAGATTCTACATACGCCTTTCCTTCGCTTGTACCACCCATATTCCGAATAACAAAAAAAACAACAGCTATCACTATGACTGCTGCCGTACCACAGATGAGTGCCAGCTTCTTCTTAGAAAACTTCTTCTTTTCCGGCTCCTGCAGAATAATCGCATCCTCATCACTGAGAAAACCATCTTCATCATGATGTTCCTCTGCTAAATCTTCTGTCTGAGCTTCTTCCGATGTATCTTCTTTCTTCCGATGCCAAAATCTTCTCTTTCTCTTTTCCGGTTTCTCATCTTCCTGTAACTCATCTAATTCTTTATCATATTCTTCTTCTGAAAAATCACCGTCCTCCTCGATATAGCCCATATCATCTTCATATAGATTAATCTCTTTCTTCTTCCTCCTGTGAAAAAATCCCTTTTTCTCTTCTTTATCATTCACAGATGAATCCACGTTCCGCTCATCCATGAACTCCTGCCCATTCTTCTTCCGAAACATACTTACCTCCTAAATACTCTTACATACTCTCGGAATCTTTTGTACTTGATCTGAGGGAAGATTCTTATCAGACCTGCCTCAAATTTTGAGGTATACGCAATACATACGTTAGTAAAAAATCATCCATAAAAGCAAATGTACTAAGAACTCTGAGAACACATCCTTTATAAAAAGCCTGGCAAAGCTTTAAGATAGTCACTTGAAACTTTTTATATGATATCACAATTACTTTGAAAAATCATCAAACATTATCATAAATTAAAAGAATGTTCACATTTTCATTATACATAACAAAAACATTCTCTGGCTACTTAATAATTATTAAGAATGAATTTTAAGCTATAACCCTTTAGCATAAACAAAAATTAGTATAAACGAAAAAAGGAAAACGCTATATCCCATCTGCTCTTTCCTTTCTGTGTTAAAAATACTCACCTGCATTTTTAACACTCTTTGAAGGAGCATCCTGGATATATCGTTTTCCTTTGTACTCTAAATCCTGCAGATCAGCAGGAATGCCGGGGCATTCTTACACTTTCCACTAATCTGCATCATTTATTTAATTTTCACACCTTTTCCAATTCCTTTTGTCTTTAAGAACTTCTGATATGCTTTCTTCTGTTTCTTTGGTACTTTAATCGTTGCTTTTGCATGAATTCCTTTAAATGCTTTCGCACCTACGGATTTCTTTGTAAGATACGTCGTCTTAATCGTAATACTCTTAAGATTCTTACATCCGCTAAATGCCTGTTTTCCAATGCTTCTCACACTTGCCGGGATGACAACCTTTGTTAACTTTTTGTTGTTGGCAAATGCTTTAGCTGCAATGGATGTTACCTGATACTTCACTCCATTTACAGTAATCGTTGATGGAACTGTTGCTTTCTTCGCTTTTTTATCCTCTTTATTATATTCAACTGTCTTATTACCATTTACTTTATATACTGCTTTGGATTTCTTATCTGTTACTTTAGTTCCTTTCTGTAAGGAAGCAGGCTGTGCTGGCTGCTGTGGTTGTGGTTTTGGTGTTGTTCCATTCGTATTCTCACTTTTTACAGTAAAAGTCTTTGATATTGTTCTGAATACTTTATTATTCTGATAGATAGTACCTGTTACAGTAAGCTGTCCTGCTTTCTTCACAGTAAACAAACAATTCGGTGTTGCCCCACCAGCGAAACCTTTGTAATAAGTCATAAAATCTGGCTGTTGAATTGGTGTATTATAATCTTCGGCTTCTTTATCTGTTATAGTAAATGTCTTACCATCCATAGTAAATTCCCATGAAGAGAAACACTGATCTGCATCATTACCATAATCCCAGCCAAAGTCTCCTCCTGTTAAATCAATGAAATAGCGTTTATTAAGAAGTAATGGGGCAGTTGTATCCTGCTCTTTCATTGCTGTACCCGGCATTTCATAAACCTTGTAATCTAAAACACCATTCTTCACCTTTAAGTAAACAGATTGTGTTGTAATCTTCTTGCCAGCAATATAAATATCAACAGAAATTTCTGCTTCTTTCTCATCATTTGGAGCTGTATACGTAACAGATTCTGTTGTTTCTCCATCTATCTCAGGGATTTCAGCAGATTTCCATACATAAGAAAATTTGTTTTGTTTCTTATATTCATCTAATCCTTCTGTTTTTGCAAAAATCTCTACATCTGTATTATGAAGAACACACATACCATAGCTATCATATCTGGCATTGTCTCTGCCTGCTTCAAACTTAGCTACATCACATGGCAAAATTTCTGTGTAAACAATCTCCCCTGTCCTAGACTGGAATTCACACGTAAGCTTAACCGTTCCTACTTTATCCCCCGAAACAGAAGATATTTCCTCATAGTTTTCATTATTATCATATACAGAAACAATATCCTTATCTGAACTTGTCACCTTAACTCCCGCAAGGCCGGTAGTCTCTACTTCTTCACCTTTATAAGTCATAGTCGCACGAGAATGGACATCTTCATTATATGGCAATATAACCCTTGTTTCTCCATTAAGCTCTCTCGTACAGTTTGTTTCATCAACCCACTCACCGTTGTCATCATAATTATTAATGAAAAATTCGCTGGAAAACTTTACATCATTAGATTCTATTTTTTGATAACTAACAATCTTAGCATCGTCTCCATATCCATCAATTGTTAATATCACATAATAATCTTTCCATTCCCCTGCTGGAGCCGGGTCTTTCCACATACCATAAAGAACTGTTTGATCATTATTATTATCCTTATCCTGCCATCCTATATACACACATTGTTTAGAATCGCCACCTGCTAACACATCAAGTATTCTTATCTTACCTGTGCCCTTATCATAATCAAAAAATTTGGATTTTCTATTATCTAACTCAGCCGCCTCAGCCGCATTTTTTAAATCCTCTTTGTTTACAACTGCTGAAAAGTTCGCACAAACATAGTCCTCATAGAACGTATCAAATGAGATTGTACCTGTATCGCCAGCCTGATACATCTTATATGCAGTATAATTAAGCACTGTCAGCGCATCTGGTTTCTCGGAATCGTTAAAATAGTTCTCTTCCTGACCGCTAAGCATCGCCGCCATTGTATAACGACTGAATGTATCACGCATCCAATCATCATCCCCTTCCCACGCATGTACTTTTCCCCCACACAAAAACAACAATGCTGCCGTCAGCAATATCGTCGCCGCCCACAGGAGAGCACATCTTCGTGTGTCTGTCATCTGTCTGATTCTTTCCATAATTTTTTTCTCCTTCCATCTGCAAAATATGCTAGTTATAGAATACCAGACATTTACATATTGTGCAACAATATTCCATAAAATAACTTCTTTTTTAGGCTTGAGCCAAAATCAGGATTTTATTCTAAGGGAAAGAGAAAATTATCCAAAAGTCTACGATTTTCATTCAGATAAAATCCTGTAGAATTTCCATTTTTGCCAACTGTGGATTTAGAATAGTCAGAAAAAAGAAAAAATACCATATCCCAGATGCGGCTTCGGAGCATGTTTAAGATGCGGATGAGCATCTTAAACACAGCGACTACAGAGCAGATGGGATATGGTATTTTTCTTTTTTCGTCTACACGAAATCTACTAATCAGGTTTAATCTACTAATTTATCTAATTCTTTTACATATTCTGTTTCAGTAGCTACTTTATGATTTGCTTTTGTAGCATAAATCTTTACAGCTCCCTGAGACTTCTTAATTGGCTGCATTGTTCCAGCTCCGGCTACACAACCACCTGGACATGCCATACCTTCTAACAGATAGCCATTATATTTGCCTTTGGATGCCATCATCATAAGCTTACGACATTCCTCTAAACCTTCTGCGTTAGCTACCTTGATTTCTTTATCTGGATATTCTTTCTTGATTACATCAACTACAGCCTGTGCTACTCCACCAGATACGGCAAAGTTTCTTCCGTCTGCGGATACATCGTTGACACCGTCTACGTCTTCATGCATTGCTTCAAGATCTAAGTCTTTTGCTGCGAAAATTCCACTCATTTCCTCGAAGGTAAGTACGAAGTCTACTTCACTTCGAACGGTTCTTCTCATCGCTTCAAGCTTCTTCGCTGCACAAGGTCCAATAAATACAACTTTGGCATCTGGTGTGTGATTCTTAATTAATCTTGCGGTTAATGTCATTGGTGTTAATGCCATGGATACGCAGTTTGCATACTCTGGGAAGAGCTTCTTAGCCATTACGGACCATGCCGGACAACAGGATGTTGCCATAAATGGAAGTTCTTCCGGTACTTCTTTTAAGAAGTCTTCTGCTTCCTGTTTCGCACATAAGTCCGCTCCGATCGCTACCTCAAGTACATCGGCAAATCCGAGTTCTTTCATGGCTGCACGAAGCTTTTCCGGTGTTACCTTTGGTCCAAACTGTCCTACGAATGCAGGTGCTACTGCAGCATATACCTTTTCACCGGACTGGATTGCCTTGATTACCTGATAAATCTGGGACTTATCAGAAATTGCACCAAATGGACAGTTTACAAGGCACATTCCGCAGGATACACATTTATCATAATCAATCGTTGCTTTTCCGTTCTCATCAGATGTGATAGCATTCATACCACATGCTTTTGCACATGGGCGTTCCTGAACAATAATCGCATTATAGGAACATACAGTAGCACAACGTCCACATTTGATACAGGCATCCTGATCGATGATGGACTTACCGGTTACGCGATCAAGAGAGATTGCCTTCTTTGGACATACTTCCATACAAGGATGTGCCAGACATCCCTGACATCCATCTGTTACATGTACTTTCTTTTCCTCACATGCATTACATGCGAACTTAATTACGTTAATAAGTGGTGGAGTATAGTAGCCTTCTGGCTTATCTGCCTCCATAATTCCATCAGATACCGGTGCTGGTTCTGCTGCTCCTCTGTATGGCAGACCCATTGCCATTCGGAGTCGTTCTCCTACGATTGCCCTTTCAAGGAAAACGTCATTTCTGAAATTACCGGTTTCACCAGGTATGATTTTATAAGGCAGCGCCTCAATCTTTTTATCAACAGGTCCCTCTTCATAAGCCATTTTAGCTACTTCAGTAAATACAGCATGTCTGATTTCCTGAATTCTTGTTTCTACTCCTCTCATAGATACCTCCCTAGTTTGTTAAAGTCATAATTACCCTTAAATTTATTGTGTTAACTATATCACAAACAATAGCTTATGAGAATATATGTATCCAATTTTGTACAACTTTTTTGCTATGTTTTTCATTTTGTACAAAAATCTTCTCTTTTTTTAATGACAAAAAAAGAGAGGAAGTTCCCAGTTTTGATGCCGACTGGTGAATTTTCTCTCTTTTTAATATATCTGTTATTATTTTGTCATAATCATTCTGCTAAATTCAAGTCGTGCAAATCAAAAGCAGACTGAGAACTGGATACCGGGGTATTCTTGAATTCATCCGACATTACATCTCTGCAAGAAGCTTCTCTACCGTTACAAGCTTTGTACATGTTACAAATAATGCTGTCGCGATTGATAACTCTTCTGTAGAAGGTAAGGTAGGAGCGATTCGGATATTAGAATCTTCCGGATCATTACCATATGGATATGCTGCACCCGCACCTGTAAGTACAAGACCTGCCTCTTTACATTTAGCTACGATTGCCTTTGCACATCCCTTCTGGGCGTTAAAGGAAATGAAATATCCGCCAACCGGTTTGCTCCAGGATGCGATTCCTAACTCACCAAGTTCTTTTTCTAATGTCTCTAATACTGCCTCAAACTTTGGACGAATGATCTCGGCATGTTTCTTCATATATTCTTTCATTCCGTTAATATCTTTAAAATATCTTACATGACGTAACTGATTAATCTTATCTGGTCCGATTGTCTGCCATTGTAATTTTGCTTTGATATCAGCGACATTCGCTTCGGAAGAGGCCATTGCTGCCACACCTGCTCCCGGGAAAGTAATCTTTGATGTTGAGCAGAATTCATATACCATGTCCGGATTGCCAGCCTTCTCACATTCTTCTAAAATATTCAAAATATGTGGCTGCTCACTTTCTGGTCTGTCATACAGATAATGAATACCATATGCATTATCCCAGAAAATACGGAAATCCTTTGCGGCTGGTTTTAAATTCGCAAATCTTTTTACTGTCTCATCAGAATAAACAACGCCACCCGGATTAGAGAACATTGGCACACACCAGATTCCCTTCACAGAAGGATCATTATTCACATAATCCTCAACGACATCCATCTCCGGACCATCTTCTGTCATAGGTACATTGATCATCTCAATACCAAACTGCTCTGTCACACCGAAATGTCTGTCATATCCTGGTACCGGACATAAAAACTTTACTTTATCAAGCTGTGACCAAGGAGTACTTCCCATAATTCCGAAAAGTTCTGCACGAGCCACACAGTCATACATAATGTTAAGACTGGAGTTCCCAAGTACGATCATCTGAGAAGGTTTCGCTCCTACCATTCCTGCCATAAGTTCTTTTGCTTCCGGAATACCGTCTAACACGCCATAATTTCTTACATCCGTTCCATTCTCTGCATTAAGAACCGTCTCTCCGTTTAAAACATCCATCATCGGCATAGATAAATCAAGCTGTTCTTTTCCTGGTTTACCTCTTGAAATATCCAGATTCAGACCTTTCGCTTTTTCTGCATCATATTCTGCCTGTAATTCTTCCTGTAATGCCAGTAATTCTTCTTTGCTTAATTCTCTGTATGGTTTCACTTCTTTACCTCCCAAAATTTATCTAGTGTAAACACTAATATATTTCCAAAGCAATTAAAAACAAGATTTTAACTGCTTTTCTTTACTTCTTTTTTATACCAGTGGTAATTGTATGCTATTTTTGAATAAAAAACAAGCCATTTTTTCATTTTTTTCAAAAAAAACAAGAAAAACGTTTTTTAATTCCATTTTTTATGAAATATTTACATACCAATCCTTCTGTTCTTTTACCTTTCCTAAAAATTCTCCTGTATTTTTTCTGTTTACGGAAATTTTTCCAACTGGAAAGCAACATTCCTTTTATCATGCATACTATAAACTGTAATCAAAAAACAGGGGGAAATCCCATGAGTGATTTAGCTGCTACAAACTGCCAGAATTCCTGTTCTTCCGGATGTGGATGTGGCTGTGGTAACGATGGTGGTTTTAATAACTGCTTCTGGCTTCTTTTAATCCTTTTATGCTGTAATAACGGCAACGACTGTGGCTGCGGATGTGGTAATGATAATTTAATCTGGCTCATTCTCATTCTCTGCTGCTGTGGCAATGGCTGTGGTATCGGTACTTCCGGCAACGGCTGTGGATGTGGCTGCGGCTGCTGATTCTTTACTAATTTACTAAACTGTAACTAACAGAAAAGGCATTGTACCTGCACTGTTTTTGCCGGTAGAATGCCTTTTTTATTTCTTATTTTTTATCCCTATTTCTTATCTTTCTCTATTACTTATTTTATCGCTGATTCTTCCGGTATTCTGCATCATTCTTTAATTTTTCTTCACTCTTTTTTCTTGCCTCCCGCTCTCGTTTTCTCTTAAGACATTCCGGATCTATCTCATAAATCGTATTATCTTCTACAATAAGATTTTCATTCATAATCCTATCTCTCCCCTCATAAGATGAAATAATTACAGATAAATCTACCTGCATATAATGATGTAAGGGTCAAAAGGTATTTTGCCCCTTACTTGATGTCACGAATTACTCCGTAGCTAACGCTACTCCTGTAATTCTGAAACATTCGAAATCCGCTGATTTACTACGTAAATCGCTACTTTCTCATATTTCGCGGGTCCCAAAGTCAAACACCTTATCGTGCAAGCACGAACGGTGTTTTGACCTTTTGACCCTGACATCATTATATTATATGAAAATGTTTCAGGTAGTTTTCCTATATATTCTCAAAATCTTTCTATCTGAATCTTTCTATTTGAAGGAGGTTTCCATGCAAAATTTAAATGATTCCCCATCCCCACTTTCCCGTCTCATTAACGATGATAATCTTACTATTTTAGAAAATATCATTCCTCACTGTAATGCCAATCTTGGAAAATTTTTAGCTCTCTGTCTCAAAATATCTGAAATGCAGAAAATCATGGAAGGATTTGATGACAGCGAACGACTAAGCGCATGCGGCTTTGAAAATAACGCTCAGGATATTGCATCTATACTTCGTTCTGTCCGTAATTCCGTCTCCGAAGAAAAAGCCCATCAAATTGATAACATCCTGCAAATTCTGAACTTTTCAAGATTCTATGAAAAATATAATCAAATACTCTCTGAACATCCTGAACTTGTGCAATCATCCGCACCTGCCACATCATCAGCAGATACGCCACCTTCTACAGAGCAAAATCCATTCTCCGATCCTTCTCTCTTCTTCCTCTTAAATTCACTTATGAATGGTTCTGAAGGCAAACAGAATGAAAAATTAAAACAGCTCATGACACTCGCACAAAATAGCGAAGGAAAAGATATCAACGAATTACTTTCACTCTTCCGATAACTCCTCCTGATCTATAGGTGTTGAGACAGACGCCGCTGAAAGAAGATTATGTGACTGAATTGTATTTAATCTTCTGACAAAAAGCGAATTTTTATAAGTTTGATTTTGTTCCATCGCGCTAAACGCTCCATTTTGCCTCAAAAAACGAAAACTTCGGAAAAATGAGTCCGAAGTTTTCAGAGTCAAAATTCCACAGCACAAAGTCACAAAATGTAATACTTATAAAAATTCGCTTTTCTTTGCCATAGTTTCCTTACAATTCAGCAAGAAGTTTATTACAGCGGCTGTCTAATCTCATTCTACAGATCATTCAAAAAACAATGGGATTCCCCAGAATATTATGACTTTCCGGGAAATTAATTTTTAAAGGACTGACATTCAAATTGTTGGATGTTGCTGAATTGTATTAAGATTTCTTTACCATAGTTTCCTCGCAATTCAGCAAGAAGTTCTATTATATCGGCTGTCTAACCTCATCCTACAACTTAGTTAAAAAACAAGTGGATTGTCCAGAAGTATACAATTTCTATTCAAATGGAAACCTCCAGAAAAAAGGACGTCAATCCTTTAGACTTTAATTTCCTGGAAAATCATATCCTTCTGGTACATTCCACGTTGCCTAACTGTAGATTTAGAATAGCCAGAAAAAAGAAAAAATAATACATCCCAGATGCGGCTTCGGAGCGTGTTTAAGATGCGAACGAGTATCTTAAACACAGCGACTACAGAGCAGATGGGATGTATTATTTTTTTCTTTTTTCGTCTACACCAAATCTACAAATCAGTATCTATTGGAATAATGGTGTTGAGTAATATCTATCGCCGTTATCTGGAAGGAGTACTACGATAGTCTTTCCTTCATTCTCCGGACGTTTTGCAACTTCTACGGCTGCATATAACGCCGCTCCTGAGGAAATACCTGTAATAATACCTTCTGCTTTGGCAAGTTCTTTCCCGTATTCAAATGCTTTTTCATTCTCTACAGGGAAAACTTCATCATAAATCTTTGTATTTAATACATCTGGAACAAATCCTGCACCGATTCCCTGAATCTTATGTGCGCCGCCATGTCCCTGTGATAATACAGGAGATGTTGCTGGCTCGATTGCGATGACTTTCACATCTGGATTCTGTTCTTTTAAGTATTCTCCGATACCAGTTACTGTTCCGCCAGTACCAACACCTGCTAAGAAGATGTCTACCTTACCCTCTGTGTCATTCCAGATTTCTGGTCCAGTGGTTGCCTTATGTGTCGCAGGATTCGCCGGATTTACAAACTGTCCAGGAATAAAGCTTCCAGGAATCTCTTTGGAAAGCTCCTCTGCTTTTGCGATTGCTCCTGACATTCCCTTTTCGCCTGGAGTCAGAACAATCTCTGCACCGTAGGCTTTTAAAATATTTCTTCTTTCTACACTCATAGTTTCCGGCATAGTAAAGATAGCTTTGTAACCTTTTGCCGCTGCGATTGCTGCTAAACCAATTCCTGTGTTACCGGAAGTAGGTTCAATAATTGTGGCACCTTCTTTTAACAGTCCCTTCTTTTCTGCATCTTCAATCATTCCGTTTGCAATACGGTCTTTTACACTCCCTGCTGGATTAAAATATTCAAGTTTTAATAATAATGTTGCTTTTAATCCTAACTTTTTCTCTAAATTTACTGCCTCAACTAAAGGTGTATTTCCAATTAATTCCTGAATTCCTTTATAAATCTTTGCCATGATAAGTGCCCCCTATTATTCTGCTACAGCTTTGAAAGCTTCATCTAAGTCTTCAATGATATCATCAATATGTTCTGTTCCGATAGATAAACGGATTGTATTTGGTTTAATTCCCTGATCTGCCTGCTCCTGCTCATTAAGTTCTGCATGTGTTGTAGATGCCGGATGGATTACCAAAGATTTTACATCAGCTACGTTAGCAAGTAAAGAGAATAATTCCAAATTATCAATGAACTTTCTTGCTGTCACATCATCACCTTTAATTTCAAATGTGAAAATAGATCCAGCGCCATTCGGGAAGTATTTCTTATATAATCTCTGCTGTTCAGGATCTTCAGATACAGAAGGATGATTAATTTTCTCCACTAATGGCTGATTCTTTAAGTACTCTACAACTTTAAGAGCATTCTCTACATGACGTTCTACACGTAAAGAAAGTGTTTCTAAGCCCTGTAAGAAAACAAATGCATGAATTGGAGAAAGTGTTGCTCCGGTATCTCTTAAAAGAATCGCACGAATTCTTGTAACAAATGCGGCAGGTCCTGCTGCATCTACGAAGCTGATTCCATGATAGCTTGGGTTTGGTTCAGTAAGCTGTGGAAACTTACCAGATGCTTTCCAATCAAACTTACCACCATCTACAATAACACCACCGATACTTGTTCCATGTCCGCCGATAAACTTTGTTGCGGAATGAATAACAATATCTGCTCCATGCTCTAATGGTCTTAAAAGATAAGGTGTTCCGAATGTATTATCAATTAATAACGGAATGTTATGTTTGTGAGCAATCTCTGCTACTGCTTCAATATCTGTTACCTCAGAGTTTGGATTGCCAAGTGCTTCTATATATAACGCCTTTGTATTTTCTTTAATTGCTGCTTCAAATTCTTCTGGTTTTAAAGGATCAACGAAAGTTGTCTCTACGCCGTAGTCTACTAATGTGTGAGCAAGTAAATTATATGTACCGCCATAAATATTTTTAGCTGCTACAATGTGGTCACCTGCTAAAGCTACATTCTGAATAGCATATGTTACTGCTGCTGCTCCGGAAGCTGTTGCTAATGCTGCAACACCACCTTCAAGGGCTGCAACCCTCTGCTCGAAAATATCTACTGTAGGATTTGTTAATCTTCCGTAAATATTACCTGCATCTTTTAAACCAAAACGATCTGCTGCATGCTGTGAATTGTGGAATACGAAAGAAGATGTCTGGTAAATAGGTACTGCTCTTGCATCTGTTACAGGATCTGCACTTTCCTGTCCAACGTGTAACTGTAATGTTTCAAATTTAAAATCTCTATCCTTATATGTTTTCTTTGCCATTTTTTTATCCTCCATATATTATGTACTCTTTATATTTTAATCTTTAGATTTCTAATTAAATATTCTCTCTACAACAGCAGCACATACACATTCGATCATCCTTATGTATGAATTTTCTCTTTGAATTTACTAAATTCATGTCTGCCACCTCTCTTTGTTTTGTGTTTCTTTGTTTCATGGGCTTATCATACCAGAAATATCCTACTATGTCAATAGGAAATATATGATTTTTATTTTTTCTTTTTTATCCTATGATTTTCCTGTAAAATACAAAAGTCATCACGAACAGCTTGTAATATTCTTCTAATCTTCTTCCTGGTAATAAAAATTCCCGCGGATACCTTTTGAACCAAAGTAATTAATGAATGCTTCCGGATCTTCCTTTTTAATATCCATAACTAACACCCTCGTCGCATCCGAATTCACCACACTGTAAAGCATTGCTTTTTCTTCATTTTTATAACATCCAACACCCTTAAATAAAGTTGCATCATGATTCGTCTTTTTCAAGATAATATTATAAACTTCATCCGGCTTCTTCGTAATAATAAACAAAGTATCTTTATCATATCGTTTATACATCATATTAATCATCTGTGTAGATGCATACTGGAAAATAATAGAGTACAATGCCACATTCATACCATAAATACATCCCGCAATAAGAAGAACTGCAACATTTCCCATAAAAATATAGTTCCAGACACTAATTCCCTTTTTTTTGGAGATTATCATACTGATAAAATCCGTTCCACCACTTGTCGCATGACTATTTAAAATAAGAGCAATTAATGTTCCATTAATAATCCCACCAAAAATAGAAATCAACAATAAATCATCCGTAACAAAATGAGAAGGAATCGCATCGACTGCGATACTGGTCACAAAAATGCAGAAAACCGAACGAAGTGTATACTTTTTACCAACTACCCGGTAACATATCGTTGCCGGAACTGCATTAAGAAGTATACTGAATAATGAATATGGCACACTGATATGCAAAAATGTTCTGCAAATATGCTGCAGAAGCAAGGAGATTCCTGTCGCACCTCCCGGCAGCAGATTTCCCGCATTTACAAAAACATTTACATTCACCGCATATAAAACCGAAGCCACAATAACAATCAGCGAATCTTTTATGTCCCTTCGAATTTCCAGCTTATGATATAATTCCTCTCCCATCTTCTTTTCATCAAGAATAGCTGAATCAGGAACCAGCTCTTCTTTGAGTTCTTCTTTTAAATCTTCTCTCAATTCTTTTATTGGTACTTTCTTCATATAAATCCTCCAATCAAATGTATATTCCATTTATCGAATCTCATTATAATACAGAATCTATATCTTTGATACCTCTATATATAATTTTTATTTTAAGTTCACCAAATACGCTTCTTTTTCGTTTGTAAGCAATAATTTCTTCTCCTTTTTCACAATATACATCTCCAGTGTTCCCCGGATTTCTTCTGGGATATCTAATGCTCTATAGGTTTCATCCTGTAAATTATAAAGATAATACACATCACCGGAATCTGTTCCTAATAAAACATAATCTCCATTAATCTGCATTATATGAACATCTTCTGCCTGTTTTAAAGGAATTACCTTCTTTTGTTTTGTTATAAGATTCTCTATTTCTAGCTGCTTTTTCTTCGTATCACACTGATAAGTCCAGCAGCCTTTAATATCACCATATTCAGGATATACTTTCACTTTTCCAGTTTCAAGATCAATATAATTTAGTCGATAGAATTCGGTATTATTTTTGGTAAATGCATCTCCAACAGCGGCAATATGGTCACTATTAATGAAATCATATTCATTAGAAAGTGCATAGCCTGAAAGTCCTTCTACTTTTCTTTCCGTTTCGTTTTCTGTGTTAAAGACAGTCCAATATGATTTGCTGTGATTGATTAAGATATATTTTCCATCTGGAGACATGCTCATATTCATTCCGTCCCCAGGTTTTACGACCTGTCTACATTCTCCACTTTTTAGATTTACGCAAAGAATTTGTTCATTTCCTTTGGCATTTTCTACGGAAAAGTAAACTTCTCCCTGCTTATTTATCTGATCAAATACCTGCACTAGATTTTCGCTGTAATTATAGCCGAAAATCTCCTGACCGATGATGGAATATTGAAAAGAGAATGTATTTCTCTTATAACTGCCCGAAAAGGATTGCATTGGCAATTTGCTAAGCTTGCCATCTTTAATGCTATAAACTTTTTCTATAATTTCATCGGAATCTCCTTCTGTTTTACCCTCATAAATAAAACTTTCATTCGTTCCCACAATCTGAAGACTATCTTTCATTGGTACTTTTTCAATTTGTAAAACGGAGTCTTGCCCTTCATCTGCTTTGCGAAGTTTTGGTTTAGTTGTCGTTCTTGTCTAGCGAGTTTTCCCTCTAAAACACAGCATTTCAACGCTTTTTTGTAAACCGCCACTTCTTTATTTTCTTAATAAATTACTCAATTTTTCTGAGTACATTTATTCAGCTACATAATTCCAAGTAACCCACTGTACTCAATTTTAGCATCATTGTTCTTATTCTGCAAAAACTCTCCCACTTTCTCTGCTTCCTTGGATTTTATATCGTCCAAAACATGCGTATAAGATACGGTAGTATTATAATTTGCATGTCCCATGATTTCCTGAACAGTTCTAGGTGTCATTCCCTTTTCAAAACACCTTGTAGCAAAAGTATGACGTAATGCATGGGGATGTACCCTTTCAAATTTTTTAGGTATACCTCCGGAATATAAGGCTTCTGTACGAAATATATCATTAATCTGACGTGTCACATAACGCATATCACTTTCAATATTGTATCGTCCGATTGGAGATCCCATAGATGTTAAAAATACTAAATTTCCAAATTCTTCTGGTTGTCTCCATCTTTCTCCCATATCCTGACGTTTTCTTTTTACTTTTTCAAACTGCTGTTCAAGAATTTCTCTTGTCTCTCCAAAAAAGGGAATCTTTCTTACAGAATTTTCTGTTTTAGGCGACGTCAATTTCATAGTCTTTTTTCCACTTTCATACTGATATGACAATGATCTTTTCACATAAATAAACCTGTTTGCAAAATCAATGTCTTCCCACTGTAACCCGCCCACTTCACCGATCCTCATACCGGTAAGTAACATGAACTTGTACATTTCTTCATACCAGCTTTTTGTTCTGGCCAAATAATCCAAAAATATTTCCTGTTCTTCAACAGTCAAGACTCTTCGTTCCACTTTCTCACATTTAGGTATTACCACACCCACAACAGGGTTAATAGTCATCAAACCATTTGCCATAGCAGCTTCAATACAATTCTGCAAAATTCCCGTTGCTTCTCTAACTGACTTTGATGATCTCCCAGCTTCCAACATATCTGCAATGGCAGTTTGAACATGTAATTGTCTAATATCTGCTAATGGTTTTGATCCCAGACGTGTTCCGTAATAATTTAAAAATTTACGTTTGTAAGATGGAGAACCACCGTCTTTTAACATCGGGGCTTTATATTTGGTGTACCACTCTTCAAACCATTCACTGAGTGTGATAGATTTACCATCCATTCCCGGAAGCAGATTACTCCGCTTCATTTCATCAATGGCTATAGCTAACTTTGCTTTTACCTCTTTCAGCTTTCGGTCATATATAACAATAGGATGCCCTTCGACTTGTGCCCTTCCCATGTATCGACCATCTGCCCTTTGTGATAGACCTCGACCTAATTCTTTCCCTTTTAAGTCTTTACCCATAATTTTATTCCTTTCCCAATCTGTATTTTCACGATTTCGAAAAGTTTAAAACCATCAGTAATCCTTAAAATCATCTCAAAGATGCCTTATTTTTTCTTTAAATCAGAGTATTTTCCTTTTGTAAAAGTAACATCTCCGTAAAAATCACTCATGCCAGAATTTTTTTCAAATGTTTCCAGACTCATAATTACCATATCGCCATAACCGTTTTTTGTTATAAAGACCGGTTCTTCTGTATTATGGCACATTTCTGAAATAGCATTTGTATCTCTTAATTCTCTGATAGGAATTATCTTAGGCATCTTCTCATCTCCTTTCGTTTATTATTGTAGCATAATTATGTCACAACCGCAAGTGTGATTTTAAAATACTGATGATATTTTCTATACAGTTTTTACAGTGTTAACTGAAATTTTGCACTTTTCTTTAGCTCCTCATCAAACAGTTCTTTATGTATAAATACTTTTCGTCCAATATGCACTACATATTTGCAGCCTGGCTTAGAGATCATTTCTCTTGCTTTTGTTTTCCCAATTCCTACATATTTGCAAAATTCTTCTATTGTCATTAAATTTCTTTCATACTCCATTGAATTTTCTCCTATGACTATTTAACATTATATATAGAAGTAACTCCTGCAGGCAGCTATCGGGCAATAGCTTCATTGGTGTTTCACCATCTTTCCAGACCGGGCAGCTTTCCCGGAAGTATCATTATCAAAAACAGTATCTTCGCCACAAAAGTCCCACTTTCTGATCACAGACAAATATTTATCGCTCGTGCCTTTACTTCAATATCATTTTGATATTTCTTCGTTTACAACATATTCACTTTGCGTCACGATGTCGCAAAGTTGCAATGCAGACAGTCTTGGCGTATTTGCTGAACAGCTCCTCTGTTTCATACGTCCTGCAGGATAAATATGAAATTTTCAAGGTACACTGGTTACTCTAACCTGCTTTATGAAAGGGAGTTATATTCGCAGGAACTATGCAACCTTAAATTCCAGTACTTTTGTGATCAGTTTTGTTTCCAGTCTGCGTCGCAATGTTTCATCTACGCAATAATGAGAATTGCCATATTCATCATATAGTTTTCTGGTCGATAAAACTGCAATATATCCTTCATAGTGCTTCAAAACCAGATTAATTGCTTCTACATCTCCTGATGCTGCTGCCACAATAATGTAATACGGCAGTAATTTTGAATTATTTCTTTTCTTCAGTCTTGATCTCCTCCATAATCTTTTTTAAAGATTTAAGCGAGCTTACACGATGGTGGTGAATGGTACTTCTTACAAGGTTCATATATTTTGCAATTTCTGTATCGGTCATATCCAGAAAAAAAGATAATAAAATAACATTCCGTTTCTTTTCTGGCAAATACTTTAAGGCTTCGCTAATCAACTCATCCTTTACTTCTATATCATAATCAAAGACACGAAACATTTCTGATTCCGCTATGTAATCATCCATTATCTCCAACTGTTTTAGCTCTTTCTGCGTTAATTCTGAAAAAGAAATTTCATGCTTAAAACGATAATTTCTCTCTCGTTCGTAATCTATCATTTCATTCTTCAGTAAAGTTTTACAAAAGCTATCAAATTGTTTTCTTATTCTTAGCTTCTGCTCGGAAGAAGATTTCTCCATAAGAGTTCACCTCCTTCCGTACCCACTTGAAACAGAGTGAAATATCTCCCTTTCACTCCATAGCACGAATGGAAATATATCCAGCGTCGAAAAAATGACACTGTTTTTGAAAAAATTTTTTCTATATAAAAAGCGTCCTTGTAGGTACATATCCACAGGACGCCATTTATATTCGATATTGAATTTTTCCCACACAAATCGAGTGTGTATAATGCACTCTTGACTGTATATCTATCTGCATTAATTAAAATGCAACTTATTCGTCTGCCTTTCCACGCATTAGACGAAACTGACTTCTATAGATATAAAAAAATCCTTTCAACAGTTTAGAATACATATCTCTCCTAAACATATTCAAAGGATAAAAACACGCGAAAAAACCTTTGAATATTGCGTTTTTTTATATGCAATATCCAAAGTTTCTTGTTTTATGTAAGTGCATTATACCCCTCTAATATAGTGATTTATTAGTGCATTTTCTTTTTAAATGGTGAACTATACACTATATGTGGAGGTGCATTATATGGCTAAATCTAAGAAAATTGATAAAGACATGGGTTTTCGTCTGAAAAAGGCCAGATTAGACCAAAAGCTGACTTATGATGAGTTATCTGAAAAATCCGGCGTCTCATCAAGATATATCAAAGAGATTGAAAATCATGGTAATGTTCCAAGCCTTGAAAAACTTGGACAGCTTATTCGTGCTTTGCACATCTCTGCTGATCCGTTTTTTTATCCAGCAGCTCCAACAGATAATCTGGATTATCAAAGACTATTGATTTATCTTTCAGAATGTACGGATGATCAGATAACCACTATCCTAGCCCTTGTAGAAGCTTATCTTCGTACATATAAAACCCATGAAATAGAATAGCAGAAAAATTTCGATTTTTTCTTGATTATTTCTGAATTATTCTTGAGAAAAACAAGGTGGTTAGCTCTAGTTGCTGAGCTTTCCACCCTGTCATTTTATTTTTTCATTTTATAAAGTAGTTCCCTTATTTTATTACTTTTTTTGATTATTCCAAGTCCATCAAATATCTGTATTACATCTAACATTCCCTGATAGTAGGCTCTTTGCTCCTCTTGAAAATGAGCATGATCCACGATATCCATATAGTTCTCCAGAAACTCCCTGTGTTCCACTGAAATCTCTGCCAACAATTTCCTATATTCCTGATTTGCTTTTTTCAGTCTTATATCCGCATTTTCTGCCTCTTTCGTCTGAACATAATACTCACGTCCTTCTGCTTCACTGCGAAGTTCCTCAAATACCTCTGCCACTGTTTCAAATACATCATTCATTGTTGTATCCACCTTTCCATATAAGTATTGCATTTTGCAGGCAGTATTATCAATCCCAATATCACATTGAACAACTTTATTTTCTTATACTTCATCTTTAGAAGTATATTATCAGCAATATTCCGTAAAATCAATCATATAACACTTCATCTTTAGAAAGTTGGTATTTGAATGAAGATTTACTGGAATAAAGAAAATAATTCCAAAAACCTGATTGGTCAACGTGTAAAAGAATTGCGAACCGAAAAACAACTATCGCAAAAAGCTCTTGCCGAACAGCTTCAGCTTGCCGGATATGAATTTAGTGATCTTACAGTACTTCGCATCGAACAGGGTACTCGTTTCGTTCCAGATTATGAAGTAGTAGCCCTGGCAGAATTTTTTCATGTATCATGTGAATATCTTTTAGGCGTAAAAGACGAAAAATAAGCAGTGATCTGTTATCTCACAGACCGCTGCTTAAATTTTTGTTAAAACGATATCCAACTCCCCATACTGTCTGTATGTAGATTGGCTTGCTGGGATTATCTTCTATTTTCTCCCGCAGATTACGAATATGGCTCATGACAATATTGTGTCCACCAAAATAAGGTTCTTTCCAAACTCGATTATATATCTGCTCTTTGCTGAATACTCTGCCAATATTTTGTGCCAGCAAAAGCAATATTTCAAATTCAGTGTATGTCAACTCTATCTCATTATCTTCACGTACCACAGTTCGCTTATGTTTATCTATATGGAGTCCATCGAAACTAAGTTTCTTATTATGTACACTACCATATTGTATGATTTTTGCTTCATCATCTAAATATGATAAAATACGGTTCATAATTTGCTCTTCAGTGTCTTCAAATGTCAAAATTACAATTTTCCCAAAGGTATCATCCTCCATTATAGCTATTTGTTATATTTAATATCTCTCCACTGCTACAGACTTGCTATCTGACTATTCGTCAAATAAATATATACATTGTCCGAGATACGCTTTTCATTGCTTAATACTTTTATATAGATCTCATTTTCTGCATACTGCTTATTCCTTACGAATTCTTTCAACCACACTTTCCTGGCTCATTTTTTTAAACTGATACTTTGGAATCGCATATGCAATTCCACTTAATATCGGAACCATAAGTAGGCACGGTACGATTGTAAGATGCATCTGAAAGAAAAATGCCGTACCGAGTGTATTTGCTAAAATCTTCTCTGCCCCAAACACAACTAATAATACTGCAATCACAAATGCGCCTCCCAAATATAGGAATCCCTCAGTCACTAGCATTTTCGATACCTGTTTTTTCGTCATTCCAACAACTTCCAAAAGCGCCAGTTCCTTTTTCCTGCTGATTACAGAGGTTGCTGTTGTATTAAAGAAATTCATAATACCGATAAATGCTAAAATAACGACAAGAAAACTACCGATCATATAATATTTACTGACAAACTGCCTAAAGCTCGCCTTCATATCCAATACAGAAAAAACATTTATCATATCATTTTC
>OFMX01000822.1_pt1 | contig 27811 bp, 20 predicted proteins | sample 1541901 | NCBI WGS metagenome assembly OFMX01 (sample SAMN04209222, study PRJEB22552) | human gut metagenome | biome: gut; material: feces | host: Homo sapiens | place: USA: Oklahoma | reverse complement strand
CGGCCACCAGCGACGAACTCGATCGTCTGCTGAACCTGAACGAATCCGTCATCCGCACGAAGATTCTTCGCAAGTAAGTAAACCAAGCTTTCTAAGCTGCAAAGTAAGTAGGTAACGACATGGCAGGTGAAACTGTAATCACCGTGGTGGGCAACCTCACGGCCGATCCGGAAATTCGTACCATTGGCAGCGGCGCCGCCGTCGCCAGCTTTACGATCGCCTCCACTCCGCGCACCTGGAACCGTAACTCGAACCAGTTCGAAGACGGTCAGGCCCTGTTCCTGCGCTGCTCCGCGTGGCGCGACATGGCCGAACATTGCGCGCAGAGTCTGTCCAAGGGCATGCGCGTCATCGCGCAAGGCCGTCTGCAGCAGCGTTCCTACCAGGCGCAGGACGGTTCCCAGCGAACCGTCATCGAGATGCAGGTCGACGAAATCGGCCCGTCCCTGCGCTACGCGACCGCCCAGGTGACCCGTCAAAGCTCGTCCGGCAACGGAGGCTTCAGCGGCAATCGCGGCGGCTACAACAACGCCAACAACAACGGCGGTTTCGGCGGCAACAACGGCGGATATCAGGGCGGCTCCAGCTACGCTGGCGGCGCCGGATATCAGGGTGGAGCCTCCGCTCCGGTCAACGCCGCTCCCGCACAGTCCGCTCCGGCCTCGGACCCGTGGTCAAGCTCGGATAACTCCGGCTCGTCCTTCGGTTCCTTCGGCGCGTCCCAGTCCTTCGGAGGTTCCTCCGAATTCGGCGGCGACAGCGACGAACCGGAATTCTGACGGACCGAACCCCGTCCGCAACATAGGCGAACAGCGAAACAAGCAGCTTAATCGCAGTATTTCCAGATTTTAAGGAGAACATCAAGATGTCACGCAAGAGGCCGCAGCCGCCGGTCAAGCCGTTTAAGAAGAAGCCGAATCCACTGAAGGCCGCCAAGGTCACCGAGATCGATTACAAGGACGTCGCCCTGCTGCGTAAGTTCATCTCCGATCGCGGCAAGATTCGTTCCCGTCGTATCACCGGTGTCACCGTGCAGGAGCAGCGCGAGATCTCCAAGGCTATCAAGAACGCCCGCGAGATGGCCCTGCTGCCGTACGCCACGTCCGGCCGCTGATCTTAGAGAGGTTTGAACAATGGCTGAAACTAAGGTTATTCTCACCAAGTCCGTCAACCACCTGGGTCACCCGGGTGACGTCGTGGCCGTCAAGTCCGGCTACGCCCGCAACTACCTGTTCCCGCAGGGCCTGGCCTTCGCTTGGTCCAAGGGTGCCGCCGCCCAGATCGAGGCCATGAAGCGCGCTCGTCTGGCCAAGGCCGTCGCCACCCGCGAAGAGGCTGTTGCCGCCAAGGAAATCATCGAGGGTTCCACCGTCGAAATCGCTGCCAAGGTCTCCGAGTCCGGCAAGCTGTTCGGCGGCATCTCCGCAGAGAAGATCGCCATCGCGCTCTCCTCCAAGGTTGAGGTCAACCCGAAGAACATCACCGTTGAGCCGATCAAGACCACCGGTGACTTCCCGGCAACCGTCGCCCTGCACCCGGAAATCACCGCCAACTTCTTCGTGAAGGTCGTCGCTGAGTGATTTCGCCCCATTCACCGCTCGACGTCCTTACGGACCGGCGGTGAATGACTTCAGGCTGAAACACGTCTGAGCTTAAGCATCGAAAATCCCCCGTACCGATTGGTGCGGGGGATTTTCCTATATCCGCTCTTTAGCCGGCATCAGTCCTCATCGTCAATCGTGACGCTGAGCTTGCCATCCCTGATGCTGAAGCTGCCGTTGACGGTGAAGTGGGTGCTGTCGTCCTGAGACTCCCACGAATCGTCGAAATTCTTCTCTTCATACGTGCACTTCGCCTTGCCCTGCCGGGTGGAGAACGTGCCGTAATCGAGATCGATGTCAGACAGCTTCGGATAGACGCTGATGGACCACGCGAAGTTGCGGTAGTAGTTCTCGTCGTACAGGTCGAAGCCGAACGGGCAGCCTTCCGGCGCGTAGTCGGTGGACTTCGCGCATTCGTCCAGCTTGGCGTTCACGGCCTTGCTCAAGTCCTCCTTAAGCTTGGCCGTAGGCATGATCTTGAGATCGGCGGCATCGGAGTCCGCGTTCGTGCGCACCATGGTGATGCCGCTGGTGACATACCCCGACTTGCCGATCGACACCTTGTACGAACCCGGGTAGACGCGCAACGTCCACGTGCCGCTGTCCGACTTCTCCGCATTCTTCGCGGTCACGTCAACACCGTTGACGGACAACGATTCCACGGCATTGGGCACCGACACGGTGATGGTCTTGAGCAGTGGGCTCGAGATCTTCCAATTCGGGAACAGCAGGAACTTCGACCCGTCCTTGTTGATGGTGAGCGAATCGTTGACGTTCTTGCCGTTCAGCGAATACGTCACGTTGACCTTGGCCACGCCTTCGACGGTTTTGACACTATCGATATGCGGGTTGGCGATCGTGGCGTTGTCGGCCTTCGCTACGGTGTCGGACAGCAGCTTGAGCTGGTCCTTGCCCACCTGCGGATCGGCGATGTCATTGGCCTTGTCATACTTGCCGTCGGCAATCGCCGTCAGATAGCTTTGCGCCACGGATTTCGCGCTGAAGACGGTCGAGTTGAGCACACCGTAGACAATGCCCAACACAATCAGGGCACCGATCACGATGCCGCCGATAAGGATCGTCTTCTTAGTTTTTGGGTCGAGCGGCTGACCTGCCCCCGGAGCTGCGACCGGCATAGAAGCCGCGCCTGCTGGCGATTGCGGCAGCGGCACCGCACCCGTTGCCGTGTTGCCCGTTGTCGTATTGGGCATGGACGTCGGGGCGACCGGTTGTGGAACGGCCTGTGAAACAGGCGTTGCGGTAGGAGCGGTGGGCGCGGGCATCGGCGCAGCCGGCGTCGCGGGCTGGGGGACCGATGCGGCCGGAGCTGCCGGAGTAGTTGGATTGGCCGGCTGTGCGGCAGCCGAAGCCGTCGGCATGGTCGCTGTTGCGGTCGTGGCGCTCGCCGTGGCAGAGGTCTTCTTCATGCCGTAGGACGGATCGCAGGACTTGACGTAATCGACCACGTTCTGCGGGGTCTGCTGCACGGTGCCACCGACGATGATCCGCCACATGCCCGGCAGGGACGCCACCAGCGTCGGACCGAACGTCATCGTAATCACCTCGATCAGGAACGCCCAGATACCGGCGACAAGGAAATACCACATCGGAGCCGTCATCGACATGCTGGACGAGGCGTATCCCGCCGCGAAATAAGTGAACAGGAACTCCGCGGCCAGCCAGAACGCCATCACGGCCACCGGAGCCTTCCACGTATGCTGCCAGCCCGCGTAATACGGGTCGTACATATTGCGCGCGGTCTCACGCAGCGCGATATAGAACGTGGCAAGCAGGAACAGCACGAAGCAGATCCACAAGATCCAGCCATACTGGCTGAGGGAGGACACGTTGAACAACGTGATCGTATGGACGCTGTAGCTGGACGTCGAGAAGGCGATGCCGCCGAACGAGGACAGCGAAATCAGCATAAGCGGCAGAGCCGGGAACAGCAGCGGAACCAGCAGCAGACCGCCTGCGCCGAGATGGTTCGCGGCGGACATGGCGATTGTTGCCACCAGGCCAAGCACCAGGAACAGCACGCCGTAGATCGCAAACGATTCGACCAGCGTGCGCACGAAGCCACGAGCGCGGTGCGCCCAACGCCAAGCGGCGGAGAAGACGTTACCCGAATCGCCCGCATACTGTGCCAACGCGTAGCCGGCCAGCGCACCGGCCGCCGACAGCAGGAACGCCATGCAGAACGTGCGGAAGGACACGCCGGAAAGCGACGCGGAAGCGGAATAGTCGCTGTAGGAACCACCCACCGTCACCGGGAAGATGGCGGCGAAGACCAGCAGCACCAGGCCGGACAGCACGCCGACGATCAGCGAGCTGATGACGCCCGTCCACTTGAAACGAAGCGCGAACCTGCGTGCCAGCATATATGCGCCGAACGCGGCGCCGATCGCCAATGCCACACCGGGCAGTCCGACCGGTAGCGTCACGCTGACGTGCGAGGCGTCAATGCCGAGATTGCTCAGCGAGAAGCCCTGGGAGCTGGTTTTGAGATTCAGCGAACCGCCAACGCCGAGCGTCATCACGGTGAAGAGAATCTGGAAGAAATTCGGGCCGGAGCCGGACACACCGTTGTTGCCCAGGAAGGAGGCGGTGTCGGAAAAGCCCGGAATGCCGGCAAGCCCGTTGCTGGCCGCGGCATTGCCCATGAAGAAGACGATCGATGCGAGCAGCGCGAACACCACGCTCGCGCCGAGACCGATGCCGAGGCTGGCGCCCATGGTCTTCATGGACTGCGGTGTGGTCAGCGCGGTGATGGTGGGATCGGCCGCCGGACGGGCGATTTGCTGGGTCGGCTGGCTTGGCTGCGGCGCTGCTGCCGGCTGCGGGGCCGGGGACGGCGCATACTGGAACTGCTGCGTCGGCGCGGCCTGTGGTGCCACCGTTTGCGTTGCCTGCGCCTGAGCGGTCGGCTGTGCTTGCGCCGCCGGTTGCGGTGTGGTGGGCTGCGGGACGGTGGTTTGCGGAGCTGCCGGTGCGGCGCTATTGGGCAGTGGGACGGCAGCGGTCGGCATCTGCGGGGCCGGTGCCATGTGCGGCGCGGAAGACAGCATGGTGCCGTCATCGGATTCCGCCGCGGCCGGCGCTTGCGGTGCCGCCGCGGTCGTTTGGATGAGCGGTGAGCCGCACGAGGCGCAGAATTTAGCGCCTTCGATGGTCGGCTGACCGCAATTTGGGCATGCCATAGGTAAGCCTTTCTCCTTCTTGATGCGCGTCATATACTCCTGTGACGCGCCATGGTCCTTATTATAAAGGGCCTCTGGCGCGTCGACGGGCTCGACGATGATGCGTGCTATTCGGCTCGCCGCGGTGGAAATGTGTGATGGAAAAGTTCGTGCCGTTGACTGTCGGAGTGGTTGCATTGCGCCAGAATGTGAAGAAAATGTGATTACTTGGATTCTAGGGCGCCATCGCGCCGCATTTTTCGTCGTATGACGCGATGTGCACCATAGATGGCGATTTGCTGAAAACGTTGGAAAATAGCGGTTTTATGATTGCGACACGCCGAAGGTTGCGTTCTTTCCGATTCTGAGTATATTTACTCCATGTGCTCAGCGAGAACAAAAACCTCGCCAAGACCAACGCCCCTTTAGCTCAGTTGGTTAGAGCAGCTGACTCTTAATCAGCGTGTCCAGGGTTCGAATCCCTGAGGGGGCACAGACAAGACCCAAGCCAATGGTTTGGGTCTTTTTCGTATTTCGGACATGTGTCCACCCAAAGCCGCGTTACTTCCTCCGTACGGAGTAAGGTAGTGCGCTGTTGTCCGCCCAGAGCGGAATCGCAATTCATCTCGAATCGCACGAATCGTAAGAATCGTTAGAGAAGAAGCAATAGAGGAAACTGCAGTGGAATACACACTCTTCACCAAGCTTGCCGCGGAATTCGTCGGCACCGCCGTGCTGATGGTCTTCGGCAACGGCGCTGTCGCCAACGCGGAACTGAAAAACACCAAGGGCTACCATGCCGGCTGGCTGAACATCGCCATGGGCTACGGCTTCGGCGTCATGTTCCCGGTCCTGATGTTCGGCGGCGTCTCCGGCGCCCACATCAACCCGGCCATGACCCTCGCGCAGGCCGTCAACGGCATGTTCCCGTGGAACGAGGTCCTGCCGTACATCATCGCCCAGCTGCTCGGCGCAGTGGCGGGCCAGCTCATCGTGTACGTCACCTACCTGCCGCACTACAAGGACACCGACGATGCCGAAGCCATCCTCGGCACCTTCTGCACCACCGACGCGCACAACGACCGCGTGAACTACTTCCTCAACGAGTTCTTCGGCACCTTCATGCTGGTGCTCGGCGCCCTGTGCTGCCTGTCCCTGCCGTGGGGCAAGGCGAACCCGGCCGCCGCATCCATCGTCGTCGGCTTCATCGTGTGGGGCCTCGTGACCTCCATGGGCGGCCCGACCGGCCCTGGTCTGAACCCTGCCCGCGACCTCATGCCGCGCCTCCTGCACGCCATCCTGCCGATTCCGAACAAGGGCGATTCCCGCTGGGGCGAGGCCTGGATTCCGGTCGTGGCCCCGATCGCAGGCGCTATCGTCGGCGCGTTCCTGTTCAAGGTGCTGTTCGCCTGAGCGTTACTTTGACGATTGCCGGCATTCGTCTGGCATGCTGGTAAGGCCCGTGATTCCCTCCGGAATCGCGGGCCTTACGCATAGGTGGTATGCATGGCGGTCGGCGGCTTCGGCATGTTGACTGAGACTGGTACTGTTGCCGAAGAGAGAAACATCACCATATCGGGAGGCTGGATTGAAGCGGATTCGTCGTATCATACGTGCGCTCGATCCGAAAGCCGACGCCACAATGGGCCAACGGGAACGGCTTGAGGCGTTTCGCATCCGCAGGGCCGCCGTGCTGGTGCTCGTGCTGTTCCTGCTGATCGCATCGATGACGTCCTGCAGCGTGCACGCACTGCTGGTCCGCATGACGCCGAACACGCAGACGACGGCACAAGCCACGCATTCGACGTCGGCCAAGAAGCCAGCCAAGAAAACAGCCAAAACCAATCAGCATAAGACGGCCAAAAAAACTAAACCGGAAACCAAACAATCGCAGGAAGAGCAGGCCGTCGCCAAAGCGGTGAGCGCGCAATCGGCGGCACTGGGCGACGACGAGAAAACCGCGATTCTGAACAAAGCGCAGGAAACCGCGCAAAACAGCGGCAAACCGGTGACGCAATACCATTACTGCATCGCAACCAAAGGAAACGTCGGTTCGGCCGACGAATTCGGCAACGCGGCGTTCCGCATCCTCAACGACGAACACGGATGGCCACGCGCCGGAGCCATATTCGACCAATCCACGGACGGCAACTGCGATTTCAATCTCGTGCTGTCCCAAGCGTCGGAAATGACGTCGTTCTCGCCATCATGCTCGGTGGAATACAGCTGCAGGGTCGACAACAACGTGATCGTCAACGACGACCGTTGGAACGGCGGCACGCAACAATGGCTCGCCGCCGGCGGCAACCTGGCGCGATACCGCACGATGGTGATCAACCATGAGGTCGGACACCGGCTGGGGCACATCGACAACGAAACGACCTGCGCCGGCGAAGGCCAGTTGGCGCCGCTGATGCAGGAGCAATCCATGCATTTGGACGGCTGCAAGGTCAACGAATATCCGCTTGACTCGGAGCTGTGGATCGGCTGAACGTCGACTGCTTCCCGTTATTTTCTGCTGCTTTCTGCTGTTTTCCGGACTGACCGGGTCGTCTCGGCAATTCGGCGAGACCCGGCCAGCCGTTGTCACAAGCCGAAATACGCGTCGAAATCGTCTTGGCTGATACTGCGGTCGGCCGTATCGGCCCGTACCTTACCCCAATCGAACTCCTGCAACGCCTCGACGGCGCTCATCGGCTGCGGACTGGTATGCGCGGAATCGCCCTGCAAACCAAGCAGCCACGCGCAATAGCCGACAACCTGTTCCGCGGTGACGCCATGCGCGCGCAGCGCCCCCATATCCAAAGAGCGCTCGCGTTTGGCGAGCCTGCGGCCGGCCGCGTTGTCGATAAGCGGCAGATGCGCGTACCGTGGGTTTTCGGGGTTATATGGGGTGTATTGCGATTGTGGTGCGTGCTGCGATGGTGCAGAAGCCTGCGTTTTCGCCTTGCGGAATCCCGCCTTGATAAGCGCTTGGCGAATGGCGATTTGCAAGGCGTTCGACCGGAGCAGGTCGCGGCCGCGCACGATGTCGTCGACGCCCATGTCAAGATCGTCCACGACCACCACCAGCTGGTAGGAGAACAGGCCGTCGGCGCGGCGCACGATGGTGTCGCCGACGTCGTGCGCCAGATTGAATTCCTGATGGCCGAACACTGCGTCATCGAATTGGACGGTTGCGTGCGGGTTTGTGTCGGCGGGCATGGCGATGCGTAGCGAATGGCGGTCGCCGTTGGCCAGCCGCTGCCGGACGGTATCCGGATTGCTGGCGATAAGCCGGCGGCACGTGCCGGGATACACCATGAAACGGTCGCCTTCCTGCGGTGCGGAGGCTGCGCGGATGTCGGCGCGCGAGCAGAAGCAAGGATAAATCAGCGGGGTTGTGCCAGCGATTGCGTTGTTGGCTGCGCTGCCGACTGCGGGGGTGTGGTTGTTGCGCTCGTCAAACGGCGAATCGTATGCGTCGTCAATCGTCAGGTTTTCCAAGCAATGCCGCGCCTCACGGTACAGGTCGTGCCGAGCGGATTGGAACACCGGATCGCCGTCCCAATCCAAGCCAAGCCAATGCAGATCGTCCATCATCAGTTCGGCCGCGCCGGGCACCACGCGCGGTTCGTCGATGTCTTCGATGCGCAGCAGCATGCCGTCGCCGCGGCTGCGCGCGGACAGCCATGCGCCGAGCATCGCATAGATGTTGCCGATGTGCATGCGGCCTGATGGGGTGGGGGCGAAACGACCTGGCACGGGGTTCCTTCCTGTCGTTGGCGGGCGGTTCGGTGTTGCCGATGCGGAGACCGGTTGCGCCGATGCTTGCAACTGTACCTGCATCGGCGGCCGGAACGGTGGGTTTCGTGGGACGCGATTGCGGAATGCGTTGCTGGACGTGCCGTGACGTGCCATGCCGAGGTTGCGGCGTGCTCCGAAAACGTGCCGTCGCTGTGAGATATCTCACAGTGTGAGAAGGATATTTAGCGCATGGTGATACGGGCCGCGCGTTTCGTTTGGGGTGTGCGTAAGGTGGTGTGCGTCATCCGGTATTCTGGGTGGTGATTTCGGCAATTCGGTCTATGCGTTATCGGTATGGCCGGTCAAAAGGGGATTTACAAGGGGCGAATATGACGAAGCGACAGTTCAGCAGAGCGGAAATCGAATACCTGCGTACATTGCCGTCGATCGACGCGGTGACGGACAGCAGAATCACGTATGCGAGGGAATTCCAAATCGACTGCATGAGGCGGTATCTGCAGGGGGAGAAGCCAACTGCGATCTTCATTTCTGCGGGATTGAGCCCATCGGTCATCGGGCACAAGCGCATCGAACGCAATATCGCACGCTGGAAGCGTGACGAGGACATCATGCGCAAGGCGGCCGAAGAGCCGGAACCGCATGATACGGCTGTGGACAGCCACAATGCGATGTCGGAAGTGCCGTTGGGCAAGATCCAATCGCTGGTATGCCAGGTGATGGTGTTGAGCGATCGCGTCGATAAATTGGAGCGTTTGGTGGAGGGACTGCGCAAGGGGGATAAAATCTGAAAAAAAGTTTTCAGATTTATTGGTTTTTTCCGGCGGTTCGCGCGCATTTATCTGATACCTTAAATGTGTAGACGGAGTCTTTGAAGTCCCCCTTCTACTGCCGTCTGGTTTTATAGCCCGCGCGAATTTATGACCGCTTTATCGCTTCACTTCAGGTCATCGCGCGGGCTTCTTTATACGTTGTCGGCGGTTTTCTGGTAACACTGGTATCGAAATATCAGCCGACATGCCGGAAACGGTGGTGCCGGCCGCGGACCGGCGGTCGAATGAACTTGCGAGAGGTGGACGATGACTGCATACATGGATCACAAGAACCTCGCCAACGAGGTGATCGACGATGCGCGCGCACGTGAGATCACGGACGGCGTGCATCGTGTGCTCGACCGCATCGCGGCAGCTGAGGAACAAGCCGGACGCGAAGCCGGCTCCGTGCGCCTGCTGGCCGCCACGAAGACGCGCGACATCGGCGAAATCATGGTTGCGATTGATGCCGGCGTGCGCATGATCGGCGAGAACCGTCCGCAGGAAGTGACGGCGAAGGCCGAAGGGCTGGCACGGCGATGCGCGGAACGCGGGTTTTCGCTGGGCGTCGCAGGCGCCGCGCCGGATGCTGCGGCGGAGCATATTCCATTCCACCTGATCGGCCAGCTGCAAAGCAATAAAATCGGCAAAGTGCTGCCGGTGGTCGACACCATCGAATCGGTCGATTCAATCGATTTGGCAGAAAAAATTTCACGTAGAGCCGTGGCTCGCGGTATTACTGTCGGCGTGTTGCTGGAAGTCAACGAATCCGGCGAGGAATCGAAATCCGGTTGCGATCCGGCGCACGCCATCCGCATCGCGCAGAAAATCGGCACGTTGGACGGCATCGAATTGCGGGGACTGATGACGATCGGCGCGCATGTGCACGACGAAACGGTGATTCGCCGCGGTTTCTCGCACCTGCGCAAGACCCGCGACCTCATCCTCGCATCCGGCGAACCGGGCACGGACCGTTGCCGGGAACTGTCGATGGGCATGACCGGCGACATGGAACTGGCCATCGCCGAAGGTTCCACCATCGTGCGCGTCGGCACTGCGATTTTCGGTGAGCGTGCGTTCATCTGAGCGCTTTCTTTGACTTTTTCTGTTTTTTTAAGGATTTGCGGGGCTCGTCCGCCTGGATTGCATTCGTCTGGCTTACATTCGTCTGACTTGCATTCCTCTGAAAAACGGCTTGTCTGAGCTGTGTTCCGCCGGTAGGTGGGGTGCTGCGCGGTTTGGTGCCATAATTGCCGGTTTCGTGCCTGAAACCGTTGTCTTTCTAGGGGTAAGCCCTCCTATAGGGGGCAAGGGCTTTCGTATGGTGGATGTGAACATGGGTGTGTTCGAAGGAGAAACCCATGTTTTGGTCTGCCTCTCGATTGATGAGTAAACCCGTCCGTCTGCTCGCCCGCAGGACGGATTCCTACGTGCATGCGCATGCGGTGCTGCGTTCGCCCATGCGGCTGTTCGGTGCCGTGGCGGGCGCCTCGGCTGATTCCTATGATGCCGGTGATGATAACGATGGCATCGGCAATGGCGCCGGAGTCGGATCTGATGCCGGTGCAGCTGCCGACAGTGGTCATGCCGGAACTGTTGCGTTCGCTGGAACGTCTGCTGGAACGTCTGCTGGAACGCCGTCGTTTTACGAGGCGATTGACATTGCCGATGTGGTTCGCGCGCGCAGGCTGCGGCGGATTCGTTTCATATTGGTGCGGTGCGTGTCCGTGCTGCTGATCGTGGGCGCGGTGGTGGTCGCGTCGTTGCCGTTCGCCATGCAGGCGCATTCCGCGCGGCGCTTGGCCGAGACATCCGATTCGGCGGCTCGCACGGTTGCCGGATGGCCGTATCCGATGGCGATGGAGGAGTTGGAACGGGCGCGCGCATACAATCGGCGGCTTGCCGTGGAAGGACAGCCGGTATTGGGCGAGGCGGCCGATCCGTTCACTACCAGACCGGCTGGCACTGCCGGAGATGCTGATGTCGCCGACGATTCGGCGCCTTCCGGCGGTGCCGGGCTTTCCGCTGCGGACACGGACGCGAACTATCAGGGCCTGCTGGATTCCGGCGCAGGCATCATGGGCACGGTATTGGTGCCCAAAATCGGCGTGGAACTGCCGATTCGGCATGGTACGTCCGAACCGGTGCTCGCCGTCGGCGCAGGGCATCTGTACGGCACCAGCCTGCCGGTCGGCGGCACTGGCTCGCATACGGTGGTCACCGGGCATCGCGGCCTGGTCAAATCGTTGATGTTCACACGGCTCGACGAACTGCACGACGGCGATTTCATGTACATCAAAGTGATGGACGAGACGCTGGGATACGAAGTGGACCGAATCAGCGTGATTGAACCGGACGACGTCTCACGGTTGAAAATCGTGCCCGGCGAAGACCGGCTGACGTTGATGACCTGCACGCCATACGGCATCAACACGCATCGGCTGCTAGTCTCTGGGCATCGCGTCGCAATACCGCTGCCCGCGCCAGATCCGGCCGACGTGCGCGACGAACGTGCGACCGAACTGGGCGCGCTCGCCATGACCATCGTTTGCACGATGGGCGGCATGCTGTTGTGCTGCATGGTCGTGCGGTCGATGCGGCCCCGACACCGAATCATGCGGCACGCTTCCGCCTGGCCGCGTAAAGGATAAGGGGGAAGGCCGCGATTTTCGCGGGTCCGCACGTTCCCCGAACCCATCAATGGAGGGGACGGGTTTCAAAACGTTCATCCATAAGGTTCAAGGCATGGAGGCGCATAGGCAATTCGCCGCAGCGCCATGAGAGATGGACATGTCATGAAGTGGATGAAGGACCCGCTTGCCGGCTTCATAAGCCGGTGTGGCGCGCGGATGGGAAAATTCACTGCATTGCTTGTCACGATTGCGATGCTGGCCGGCACCACGGGAGCCGGCGCGACCGCGTTCGCCGACGAAACGGTGACGGATGGCGGCAACGTGGCCGCCGAATCCGCAGCGAGCCAGCCGGAATCGACACAACAATCCGATGCTGAAAACGCAGTCGGATCGGACATTGCCGACATTGCCGGGCAAGATGTTGCCGGACAGTCCGCAACGGACGATGACGACGCACAATGCCTTACGGACGACGGTGAATCGCATCAGCCATCGAACGAACAAGCGCAATCGCAACTGCAGTCGCAATCGCAATCGGAACAACCGTCGGAGACGATGCCGGAACAGCGGCAGCCGTGCGATAAGACGGAACAGCCGAATGAGCAGAAGGAGCAGGAACGGCAGGCGGTTAGGCAGCCGACGGCTGAGAACGCTGACGTACCCGCAAATGGTGCTGCACCGGCTCAAGACGGCGATCGAAACGACCATGCCGGCGAAAATCGCACGGATGCTGTGGCGAATGGCGATGCGGGCGCGACAGCCGATGACGGCAAAACCGGCGATGTGGACGATGCTGACAACGATGGCAACACTGCTGAAGATGCCGACGATGCCGACAAGAACGGTAAGAATGACGCCGACAAGGATGCCGCGTCGGCTCAAAACGGCAACGATAACGACAAGAATGATGCTGCCAAAGACGATGCCGACGCCGACGAACACATCATGCGCGATCGCTTCACCTTCAATCGCAAAACCGTGATGCGCGCCGCTGCGAACGAAGCGGTGCAGGCGCCGGACCACGCGAAAAGCATCACATACAACGGCGGCGGCAAATACACGCTGAACCTCAACGTGGTAGGAAAGGACACCACACAGACCCACGAAGTCACCTCCAAAATCGACGTGGTACTCGTGCTGGATACGTCCGGATCAATGAACGGCTGCATGAACGGGCAGCAGGGCGGCTGCAGTAAATCGAATCCGACGCGACTTAATGCACTGAAGAACGCTGCCAACAGCTTCATCGACGCTACCGCGGCCACCAACGCAACCATTCAGGACGAAGCCAGCAAAGTACGAATCGCCATCACGCGATTCGGCCGGGAATCTGGCGTGGTAAACAATTTGACCAGCAACACCAACACGCTGAAATCGTCAGTGAACAATCTGACGGCAGTCGGCGCAACCCCTGCGGACGAAGGTATGAACGCCGCGCAGACGGCACTACAGCAGGCTCGACCCGGCGCGAAAAAAATCGTCATTTTCTTCACGGACGGCGTGCCGACCAAGCAAAGCAGCTTCAATGCGGACGTGGCCAACCGGGCGGTTCAAACCGCACGAAACATGAAATCGGCGGGCACGCTCATCTACAGCATCGGCATCTTCGAGGGCGCCAACCCGGAGCAGACCGAATTCAACGACAGGAGGGAGAACGATCGGGCCAACCAGTTCATGCACGCCGTGTCCAGCAACTATCCGAACGCCACCGCGTACGACAAAGCCAATTGGGGTACGGGCGGCAACCTCGGCTACTACAAGGCCACCAACAGCGCTGACGACCTGACGAAGATCTTCGACGACATCCAGAAGGAGATCACCACGGGAAGCGCCTACAGCGGCGTCTCGATCGTCGACGAGCTGTCCGAATACGCGCAGGTCGATGGCGTTGTCTGGAACATGGCCAGCATGCGGAACTTCGGCGGAACGACCTACTACCGGGTGACCGGCGGCGTGACGCTCAACGTGACGAATCTGCCTTCGGGGGCTACGCCTCCAGTGCTGGAACGTGATTACACATTGTGGTACAGCGACGCCGGCAACGGCAAGATCCGCGTCGAATTCGCCGGCGATTACGAGCTGCTGCACAACGCGACCTACACGCTCTCGTACGGCATAGTGCCAACCGACAGCGCCTACGCGCGGGTCAATATGGTCGACGGCGGCATCAACTACGACGCGACCGGCGACGCGGGCACCGGCACGACCTCCGCAGGAAAGCCGGGCTTCCGATCGAACGCGTCGGCGCAGGTCTGTTACACCTTCGACAAGCAGTCCGCCTGCGCGGCCTACCAGCATCCCGTATTGCAGGTGCCGTCCGCCAACGTGGTCGTGACGAAACATTGGGAAGGCGGAATGCCGGCGAGTGGAGCCACATTGCGCATCGATTTCATGCAGGGCGGCGCATCGAAGCTGGGCAAAGACCTTTCCGAAGATGACGAGCTGCCTACCGGCGAATGGCAGTACGCATTCCGTGGCGTGATGGCAGGCGACTACACCGTCACGGAAGGCAACATCGCCGGCTATCACGCGAAAGGCAACGTCACCTCAGTGCCGATCAGCATCACCAGAGCCGACATGTGGAGCGCGTTCGACAAGGGACAGACCGCCACCTACGAAGCCTCGTTCACCAACGTGAAAGAGACGGTGGCCGTGCTGCCGCTGTCCGGCGCATCGGAAGGACGGACCTGGCTGGTCGTGGCCGGCGTCACGGCACTGGTGCTGCTGCTTGCGGGCATCGTCGGACTGGCTTTGATCGGGCGCGGACGGCCGTGACGGAACTGCCGGACGGCAATCGCAATTCTCTGATCGCAATCCGGCAATCGCAATTTTCAATCACAACTAAAGAGCAACACAATATACGAAACTTCCCATAAAACCAACCAATCGGCTGCGGTAACAAGGCCGACCAAACCAAGGAAGAGAGGTCTCTCATCATGAAGACGAGAAGGCTTTGTGCAGTAATCGCCGCGGCGGCAACGTTGCTGGGCGGTATGGCGTTCGGCACGGCCGGAGCGTATGCGGCCGGCAGCGCATCGATCGAAGTGCGGCATTCGCAGAAGGGGCACACCTACTCCGCGTACAAGTTCGCGTCATTGACGGTGGATGGTGACGCGGTGCAGGTCGATACGGATGCTGACTGGGTTCAAGCAGTGACCGAAGCGGTGGTCGAAGCCAATAACGCGATGGATCCGGCCGGTACCATGCCGAGCGAATACGACAGCAATCCCGCTGCATTCGCAGCCACCAAAACCGGCGACAATGATGCAGCTTGGTTCCGCGAGTTTGCGAAAGCGATGAAGGCCGGCACCGGCGTTACGGCTGACGGAACCGTTGCCGGTAATGGCGGGGCTGCGACCATCGGCTCGCTTGATGAAGGCTGGTACCTCGTTACCGACACTGACAAGGACGGCGAACTGGGTGTCAACGCCATCGTCGCCACCACGCTCAACGGTCTATCCGCCACGTTCAAAGTGAAGGGCGACGCGGTCACCGGCCAGGGCATGATCAACGCGGTCGGCGCGTTCGTGGCTAAGAACGAGAACGATCCGGACCAGCCGGGCAAGACGGCCGACTCGATCACCACCGAGGATGGTGTGGGCATCGGGCAGACCATCACCTACACCATCACACTGGATATTCCGGACGCGGCAGCAGGCTACGACACCTATCCGTACTATGTGAAGGACGTCGCATCCAAGGGTCTGACGGTCAACAAGGACTTCGCCGCGAAAATCGGCGACAAGGACATGTCGTTTACCTACGTGACCGAGCCAACTGTCGATAATGACAGTGGTAAGACCACTACTGTGCTGAAGTTCGATCTGGCCGGCAAGAGCGGACAGCTGGTCATCACCTACACCGCCGTGGTCAACAAGGACATCATCTCTGCGGGCAACCAGGTGTCCAACACCGCGGAAGTCTCCCGTGACAACGAGAACTGGACCCCGCCGGTCGTATTCGAAGCCTACACCGGCGAATTCGCCTTCCACAAGTATGGTGTCGGTGACGATGCCAACGGTCTTGCCGGAGCGACGTTCAACGTGTTCGAGGGCAGCAAGGCCGAAGGAACCCCGCTCAAATTCGTCAAGCTTTCGGACGGCGAATACCGCTTGGCCGAGGCGGATGAGAACGGCTCCTCCGCGAATGTTGTCTCCACCACCGGCAATGTGTTCATCAAGGGCCTGAAGTCCGGTGAATACACCCTGAAGGAAACCGGCTTCGTGGACGGCTATGCGAAGAACTTCGTACCGACCTTCACCGTCAAACTGACTGTTAGCCAGGAAGACGGAACTTCGTCCGTCGAACTGATCGGTACCAACAACCTTGGTTTGGCGAGCAATGTTGACAAGGTCATCCAGGTCAAGAACGTGAAGAATATCACGCAGCTGCCGCTCACCGGCGCAATGGGCACCGCGTTGTTCACCATCGCGGCCCTGGTAATGGCCGGAGCCGGACTGGCGCTCGTGCTGCGCTTCCGCGAATCCGATACGCCGATGGCGGTCTGAGCGGGCCAACAGACAGGCAACGGGGCTTGTTCGGGCGGGTGAGTCGTTGAGCGATCAACGGTTCACCCGCTTTTGTTGTGACGAATACGGGTGATTTAGGGTTTAGTACCGCCTGAAATGGTTGGAAAAACGCCATTCGTACCGGTATGATGGAACACGAAGCGAACAACGAATCGGATTGCTGCCTTGCATCGCAAACACGTATCGCAAGCGCGCATCGCAAACCGAATCGCAAGCCGAACAGGGGAATGGCATGACGGAGGCCATTCGACTGCCGTGCGGTGGAAGGGAGCCGCCGCACGCCAAGCCGAAAGGGAACATCATGTGCAACGGTGGGGGAGCGTTCAGTCCGGAAGAAGTCGAATATCTGCGCTCGCTGCCGGTGGTGGCCGAAGCGACGTCGCGACGCATCACCTACACGGAATCGTTCAAACACAACTGCATGCGCCGGTACCATGCGGGCGAATCGCCGGTCGAACTGTTCCGCGAAGCCGGACTCGACCCATCGCTGATCGGCTATAAGCGCATCGAACGTTGTTTCGCGCGCTGGCGCAAGATTGCCTGCCGTATGGGCACGGACCGGCTGGTATCGGTTGATGGGAATGGTGGAGTGGTGCCATCGGCGTCGGCGGATGTGGCGCCGTCGGCGGAATCTGCGGAGGTTGCTCGATCTGCGGTATCGCAGCCGGTGCAGCCAACGCAAACGACGGAAACGCAAAGCAATGCGACGCTGCCCGCGCCGCGCAACGCAGCCGAAGTCCCGATTCTGTCGGGAGGTGACGTGCGCGACCTGCTCATCGCCCAGCAGGTGCGCCGCATCGACGAGCTGGAACGCGAGGTGGCGGCGTTGCGGGCGGAACTGCATCGCAAATAATCGCAAAAATCGTAAAAAATGCGAGCAATCGGCATCGTCCGCAAAGCGACGCATGTCGAGAACGGCGGGCGTGGCGAGCGGGTAGACTTGCGGGTATGAGAATCGCACGTTTTACACATAATGATGTACCGCAGTACGCCTTCGTTCAGACCGACAAGAACGACGGCAAGGACTATCTCGTGGCCTTGAACGGCTATCCGCTGTCCGGCCAGGCCGTCGAGCCGACCGGCGAGCGCTATCCGGTGGATGGTGACGGCATTCGTCTGCTGGCTCCGGTGATTCCGTCGAAGGTGTACGGTTTGGCGAAGAATTATGAGGCGCATGCGCAGTTCATGCATGAGGCCGGTCATTCCGATATCAAGCATGCGCCGGAGGATATGGTGATTTTCACCAAGCCGAGCACGTCGGTGATTGGTCCGGATGATCCGATTGTGATTCCGCTGTGTTCGAATGATATGAATTTCGAGCCGGAGTTGGCTGTGGTGATGGGTCGTATCGCCAAGAATGTGCCGGTGGAGCAGGCCATGGATTATGTGCTGGGTTTCACGTGCGTGAATGATGTGACGTTGCGTGATCTGCAGGGCCTTGATCCGACGTGGACGCGTGCGAAGGGTTTTGATACGGCGTGCCCGTTGGGTCCGTGGATTGTGACGCGTGACGATGTGGATTGGAAGGATGCGAAGATTTCCTTCACGCTCAACGGTGAGGATGTGCCGATGGCGTCGGGTACCACGGCGAATCTGATTCACGGCATTCCTGAGCAGATCGCGGCGATTACGAGTTTCACCACGCTGCTGCCGGGCGATGTGATTATGACGGGTACGCCGAACGCGTCGGGTCATCTGGATCCGGGTGACGAGGCGATCGTGCACGTCGAGGGCATCGGCGATCTGCGCAACGTGGTGGTGCGCGGCTGATTTTCGGCTTGCTGGCGGATTTTGGATTAGGCGGGTTTGCAACGTTTCGTGATTTCGTTACGTTGCTGCCCGCCTTTTTCGTATGTATTGCGATTGCCGGTGAGCGCTGGTGATTGTCGGTGACTGCCGTCCTGTGTCGAAAGACGGTTTTGAGAAACGCAAAAAGTTGAGTGTGTGGGACTCAAGTTTTGGGAATATAATGGCGATGAAGTCGGTTGAGCATATCAGACAACGACATATGCGTCCGAACGCCGGCCCGGTAGCGAAGGCCGGGCGGCCGGGCGCGAACCATGGAGGATGATATGGAACAGAAGTTCACGCAGATGGCGCAGGAAGCGCTTTCGGACGCCGTTCAGAACGCGGCGGCGCTGGGCAATCCGCAGGTAGACACCCTGCACCTGCTGGACGCGATGCTGCGTCAGGAAAACAGCATGGCCCGCGCGCTCATCGAAGCGGCAGGCGGCAACGCGCAAAACGTGAGCGCCGAAGTGCATCAGGCGATGCAATCGCTGCCGAGCGCCAGCGGATCGACCACAACGCAGCCGGACGTCAGCAGGCAGCTGTCGGCGGTGCTATCGCAAGCCGAAAAAGAAATGCAACGGAGGGGAGACGAGTACGTCACCGTCGACCTCATGCTGGTCGCGATCGCGGCCGCGAAACCTAATCAAAGCGCGGACATCTTGGAAAAGAACGGTCTTACCGCGGATAAGCTGCGTAACGCCCTGACCGCCGCGCGCGGCAGCGACCGCAAGGTGACCAGCGCCGACGCGGAAGGCTCGTATAAAGCTTTGGAGAAGTACTCCACCGATTTGACGGCCGCCGCGAAGGAAGGCAAGCTCGACCCGGTGATCGGCCGCGACCAGGAAATCCGCCGCGTCATCCAGATCCTGTCCCGCCGTACCAAGAACAATCCTGTGCTGATCGGCGAGCCTGGCGTCGGCAAAACCGCCGTCGTCGAAGGCCTGGCGCAGCGCATCGTCGCCGGCGACGTGCCGACCACCCTGCAGAACAAGAAGCTTATCTCGCTTGACCTGGGCTCCATGGTGGCCGGTTCCAAGTACCGTGGCGAATTCGAGGAACGTCTGAAGAGCGTGCTTGAGGAGATCAAGAAGGCCGACGGGCAGATCATCACCTTCATCGACGAGATCCACACCATCGTCGGCGCGGGCGCGGCCGAAGGCTCCATGGACGCGGGCAATATGCTCAAGCCCATGCTGGCCCGTGGCGAACTGCGCCTGATCGGCGCCACCACACTGGACGAATACCGTGAGAACATCGAAAAGGATCCGGCGCTCGAACGTCGTTTCCAGCAGGTGTTCGTCGGCGAGCCGAGCGTGGAGGACACCGTCGCCATCCTGCGCGGCATCGCGCCGAAGTATGAGGCCCACCACAAGGTGACCATCGGCGACGACGCGCTGGTCGCGGCGGCAACCCTGTCGAACCGCTACATTTCCGGACGCCAGCTGCCGGACAAGGCCATCGATCTGGTGGATGAGGCCGCAGCGCACCTGCGCATGGAACTCGACTCCTCGCCTGAGGAAATCGACGAACTGCGCCGCCAGGTGGACCGTCTCAAGATGGAGAAGTCGTACCTGCTGGGCAATCCGAAGAACGACAAGGCCGCGGAAAAGGCCGAAGCGGAACTGGACGACAGCGCCAAGGACCGTCTCGCCGATTTGAACCAGGAAATCGCCGACAAAAGCGAAAAGCTCAACGGGCTGAAAGCGCGTTGGGACGCCGAAAAGAACGGCCACAACCGTATCGGCGACCTGCGCAAGAAGCTCGACGAGCTGCGTACGCAAGCCGAAAAGTACGAGCGCGAAGGCGACCTGGCGAAATCGTCAGCCATCAACTACGGCGAAATCCCGGCCATCCAGAAGGAAATCGCCCAAGCCGAGAAGAACGAGGCGGAATCGGGCGGAGCCGACAATGCCAACGCCGACGTGCCGATGGTCCCCGACCGCGTCGACGCCGACTCCATCGCCGAAATCGTCTCCGACTGGACCGGCATTCCCGTGGGCCGTCTTATGCAGGGCGAAAACGAGAAGCTCCTGCACATGGAGGAGTACCTCGGCAAGCGCGTGATCGGCCAGAAGGAAGCCATCCAAGCGGTTTCCGACGCCGTGCGTCGCTCGCGTGCCGGCATCTCCGACCCGAACCGTCCGACCGGATCGTTCCTGTTCCTCGGCCCCACCGGCGTGGGCAAGACCGAACTGGCCAAGGCGCTCGCCGACTTCCTGTTCGATGACGAGAAGGCCATGGTGCGCATCGACATGAGCGAATACATGGAGAAGGCCTCCGTGTCCCGCCTGATCGGCGCCGCGCCGGGCTACATCGGCTACGAAGAGGGTGGCCAGCTTACCGAAGCCGTGCGTCGCCGTCCGTATTCGGTGGTGCTGTTCGACGAGGTGGAGAAGGCCAATCCGGAAGTCTTCGACGTGCTGCTGCAGGTGCTTGACGACGGTCGCCTGACCGACGGCCAGGGCAGGACCGTGGACTTCAAGAACACGATTCTGATCATGACCTCCAACCTGGGCTCGCAGTTCCTCGTCAATCCCGACATGGACGCGGACGCCAAGAAGAAGGCCGTGATGGACGCCGTGCACATGCAGTTCAAGCCGGAATTCATCAACCGTCTGGACGAACTGGTCATGTTCCACCCGCTGACCCGCGAGGAGCTCGGCGGCATCGTGGACATTCAGGTCGCGCAGGTGTCCGCACGTCTGACCGACCGCCGCATCACGCTCGACGTGACCGATTCGGCGCGCGAATGGCTTGCCAACACCGGTTACGATCCGGCGTACGGCGCACGTCCGCTGCGTCGCCTGGTGCAGACCGAAGTCGGCGACCAGCTTGCCCGCATGCTGCTGGCCGGCGAAGTGCACGACGGCGACACCGTGCTGGTGGACCAGACCGGCGGCGACCACCTGGAGCTGTCCGCGTGGGCCGCGGACCAGCTGGAGGATATGGGCGAGGAGAAGACGGACGATTCCGCCGACGTCCCGAACCCGGCTGAGTGACGATTATCGATTGGTTACCTGTCGGTCGTAAGCCTGCAATACCAGGCCTGCGACCGACAGCACGGTCGAACCGAGCAGTATGGCGATCGCCAGCTTCGGTTGCATGCCGAACGCCAGCCACAACGCGCACGTCCACACCGCGACCACCATCGTCACCGACGTGGTGATCTGCAGCACGCGTGCGCGGATCGCATGACCTACCACAGCGCGGAAGAGCAATTCTTCCGCGCTTTTTTCTTGCGTTGGCTCAGGGGATTTCGCTTGAGATCGCGCCGATTCTGTTGATTCTGTTGACTGTGCCGATTGCGCCTTTTCTGTTTCTGCCGTCTGCTGCGCGGTCATCGCGTGTTGCCGGACAAGCGTGCCAGCCAGCGAAAGCGTCGCGACCACGCCGACGAACGCGAAATACGGATCGCGCGAGCCGGCCGGGAAAATCCACGACACCACGCACAGCAGCAGGCTGTACGCGTAAACAATCGCCATGCCAAGCGAAACCAGCGAATCGCCGTTCGGACGTCGCCGCTGCAATGCGGGCAGGCCGCGGTGGTGAATCGGCGCCGCGCAATAGAACATGACCGGCGTGATGACGATGGCGTGCAGCCACGGATTCGTCAGCCAGCCCGGCATGGCGATTTTGGCCAGCGCCAGTAATGTGATGACGAACGTTGGAATGGTCAGGATAAGCGCGATGACGAGGCGCTTGCCGAGGTGGTCGGTGGGTTGTCCGTCGATGTCGGATGTCGATTCGCCGTCTGCCGTCACTTTGCCGTCTATCGTCACTCCACCATCGGTTGTGTGGGATGGGTCGGCAAATCCGCCGTCCGTCCGCAGCGGAATCGCCTGGCGTGCGTCCGAGCTTGGAAACAGCCGCAACAACGCCCAGGTGGCGATGGATGCGGCCACAATCGACACGGCCGCCAAAAACAGATCGAATCCCATAATGTCCCTTCGTGTTGGGCTGATGCATTTCGCGTTCGGCTGATTTCAGCATAGTGCACGGTTGTGTGGCATGCGGTCGGTCTTGCGAATGAATGTGGATGCGTGGATTGATGTGTTCCTGACGACGTGATACCATCGAACGTATGTTCGATAATCCTGTGTTTGTAGTGATATTGCTGGTGATCGTGGCCGCGCTCGGAGCGGCTGCGGGCTTCTTCGCGGGCCGTGCCAAAGGGCAGGATATGGCCCGTGGCGCGAAGGAATCCGACCTGAACGAGGCGAAGGCGCAGATTGAGGCGGATCGTCAGGGTATCAGCGAACTTAACGCGGCGGTGGTGCAGTACCGTACGCAGGCGGAAGGGCTCGGCCAGCAGCTGACGTATCTCAAATCGCAATTGGCGCAAGCTCAACGTGCCGAGGAATTGCGTGTGGAACGTGAGCGGCGGCGAGCCGCCGAGGAGGCGGAACGTCGGCAGGCCGAAGGCGAGAAGAAGCTGCAGGAGCAAAGCAAAGTGCTGTCCGCGTTGGCTCCTGTGCAGAAGAACCTTGACGCGTTGCAGGCGAAGGTCGCGCAGATTGAAGAGGGGCGCAAGCATGAGATGGGTGCGCTCGGCGAGCAGCTCAAGGGCCTTGGTGAACAGCAGGCGCGATTGGACCGTGAGACGAGCGCCCTGTCGTCTGCTTTGCGCAACAACAAGGTGCGTGGCGCGTGGGGCGAAGCACAGTTGCGCAACATCGTGGAATCGGCCGGTCTGCTGGAACATGTCGATTTCGATACCCAAGTGGTGGTCACCGATGCCGAGGGGCGTACGCAGCGGCCGGACATGGTCATTCACATGCCGGGCGGCAAAACCATTCCGATCGACGCGAAGGCGCCATACGCCGACTACCAGCGCGCATGCGAGATTCCAGACACCGCCTCACCGGAGGGACTGGCCCGCAAGAACGAGCTGCTGCATTCCCATGCCAAAGCGGTACGAGACCATGTGAAGACCCTGGGAGACAAAGCCTACTGGAACGCGTTCAGCGATGCTCCGGATTTCGTGATCGCGTTCATCCCCAACGAATCGTTGCTGCAGGCCGCGTTGGAAACCGACCCGACACTGATGGACGACGCATTCGCGCAGAAAGTCGCGCTGACCTCGCCGATCACCCTATGGGCGGTGCTCAAATCCGTGGCATACGCATGGCAGCAGCAAAGCCTGACCGATGACGCGAAAATGCTGTTCGACCTGTCCCGAGAGCTGTACGAACGGTTTGCAGTATTGGGGGAGCGGGCCACCAAACTGGGTTCCGCCATCACCAAAACGGTCGGCGCATACAACTCGTTCGCCGCGTCGCTCGAATCGCGCGTGCTGGTCACCGCGCGCAAACTGCAACGCGTCGACCAAAGCAAGGTCATCGGCACCGTCGACATGATCGCGCCCGAAAAAGGGGATATCCGCGAGTTGTCCGCTCCCGAGACCAACGCCGAATAACCATGTTTATCGCTCATAAATCACCCATACCGCACGGTGAATGACGAGCCGAAAGGATAGGCTGGAACCATGACCGAAGAGAACACTTTCCGCAAGACGACACCGGTTCCGACGCATGATTCCGCTGCGGGCCAGTCTGTTTCCGCTTCGACGGAATCCACCGTCGATTTCGCCATGCTCGAACCTCGCGACCAGCTCAAGACGCTGCTGCAGGCCGAAATGAAGGACAAGCCTTTCTCGGAACTCTCCTCCGTGCTGTTCGACCATCGTGGAGCCTCCATCGTCGGCCATATCCTGCTCGACACGTTGGAGGAAGCCGGCTATTCCGTCGACGATTTCGACGCGGTCGGCGCATTGACCGCCGCGGCCGTGCCGCTGGTCTCCGCCATGATCCAGGCCGCCGCCTCCCGTGGTGAGGATTTGGACGGTTTCGTCATGGACTTCGTCTATCCGTCCATCAAGGGTCCGTCGATTGCCGGCAAACGCGTGGTGCTGATCGACTCCTGGCTGTCTGAAAAATCGTATGTGCAGACCTCATCGCTGGTCACCCTGCGCAACGGCAACGAGCTGAGCCTCGACTTCTCCGTGGTGGAGAACGAAGGCGCCAAAGTGCTGGCCGTTGCCTCGCTGATCGGCGGTGTCGACATGGTCGACCCGACCATCAAGGTCATCAACCCGGTCACTTCGGAGGAATCCGAACTGCCGTTCATCGAAGTGTTCAAGGAATCCGAACTCCACTGAACACCGAGTTTCCCGCCGACCGACCGCAAACATATCTGCCGTTGACGTCGTCGAATGTGCGATGACAAGCATGATGATGCATACGGATGCGCGGGCCTTTGACATATTTGTATTGCTGTTCCTATGAAGGGGAGAACGTGCACGATCCCAATCCCATCGATGTTGCCGCACAGGCATCCGGCGAACCGACGTTCCGCGAGGTCGGCGTAGGACCGTGGTCGCAAACCCATCCAGGCGAACCACGCCCGGACGATGCGTCATCCCCCAATTACGACATCCGCTTCGACTCCACCCTGCTCGACGAAGGCGACCGCCGCAACGTGCTCGACCGCTACCGCTACTGGACGGTCGCGGCCATCAAAGCCGACCTGGACTCCCGCGGGCGCCACGATTTCGAAGTCGCCGTGGAGAACTGGACCCACGATTTCAACATCGGCTCCATGGTGCGCACCGCCAACGCGTTCCAAGCGCGCCGCGTGCACATCGTCGGCCCGCACAAATGGAATCGCAAGGGCGCGCTCATGACGGAGCTGTACCAGCACGTCGAAAACCATCCATCCATAACGGAACTCGTCGAATGTTGGAAACTGCGCATCGCCGGCGAAATCGCCGCCGCCCAATCGCAAGCCGCCGCCATCGCCTTCCATATGCGTGGCTCCGCAGCCGCGACGGACGGCACTTCCGGCACTGCCCCGAACACAGGCGAAACCATGGCCCAACTGGAAGCTTTGGACGCGAAAATAGCAGAACTGCAAGCCGCCCGCGTCATCGCGCTCGACATCATTCCCGGCGCGGTGCCCATGGAAACCTACCATTTCCCCAAACGCTGCCTCATGCTTTTCGGCGCGGAAGGCCCGGGCCTGTCCGAAAAAGCGCTCGAACTGGCCGATGACGTGGTCTACATCTCCCAATTCGGCTCGGTCCGTTCCATCAACGCCGGCGCCGCCGCCGCGGTCTCCATGCACGCCTGGATCGCCCAGCACGCCGCGCCGCAAGCCTGATCGCGCCATCGGCACGCGGCAAGAAAAGCCGTTAAGCGTCGCTTTGCCGCAATAGCGGATGCGTGCTCGCCGACCAGGCGACGGAACGGCCGTCGAACGGATGGCGGCCAGTCGCGGCCGGGTTGCGAACGGGGCACGAAATAGGGCACACGCTCGTCACGCAGACGCGTTACTGTTAGGGTCATGCCTACTTTCACCAAAGAAGAAATCGTGCATTTGGGCGATCTGGCCCGAATCGCACTCACGGACGAGGAAATCACCCGTCTGCAGGGCGATCTGAACGTCATCGCCGAATCCATCAACAAGGTCCAGGAAGTCGCCACCGACGACGTGGAACCGACCGCGAACCCGGTCCCGCTGGAAGCCTACCTGCGTCCGGACGTCCCCGAGACCCCGCTGACCCAGGCCGAAGCCACCGCAGGCGCCCCGGTCTCCGAGGCCGGCATGTTCGTCGCACCGCGCATTCTGGGACAGGAGTGATATGAGCACCACCGAACTCGTCAAGCTTTCCGCCGCCGAGATGGCGGCCAAGATCAAGGCCAAGGAAGTTTCCAGCCGTGAGCTGGTCGAAGCCCACCTTGCGGTCATCGAATCCGCCGAACCGAGCGTCAAGGCCTTCCTGAAGGTCTCCGCCGACCAGGCCCTCGAGCAGGCCGACGCCTTCGACGCCAAGTCCGATGAGGACAAGGCGCAGATGCCGGAACTCGCCGGCGTGCCAATCGCCATCAAGGACATGATCGTCACCAAGGGCATCGAAACCACCGCCGCATCCAAGATCCTCGAAGGCTGGGTGCCGCCGTACGACGCCACCGTCATCGAGAAGCTCAAGGCCGCGGGCATGCCGCTGTTGGGCAAGACCAACCTCGATGAATTCGCGCAAGGCTCCTCCACCGAGCACTCCGCCTACCAGACCACCCACAATCCGTGGGATACCGAGCGCGTGCCGGGCGGTTCCGGCGGCGGTTCCGCAGCCGCAGTGGCCGCATTCGAAGCTCCGCTCGCCCTGGGTACCGACACCGGCGGCTCCATCCGCCAGCCGGGCTCGCTGACCGGTACCGTCGGCGTCAAGCCGACCTACGGCGGCGTCTCCCGTTTTGGCGCGATCGCCATGGCCTCCTCGCTCGACCAGATCGGCCCGTGCTCCCGTACGGTGCTCGACTCGGCCCTGCTGCAGGAAGTGATCGGCGGACACGACAAGCGCGATTCCACCTCCATTCCGGAAGGCCCGCGTCCGATGGTCGCCGCAGCCCGCGAAGGCATGAAGCGCGATCTGAAGGGCCTCAAGGTCGGCCTGATCAAGGAGCTCGGCGGCGAAGGCTTCCAGCCGGGCGTCATGGCCCGCTTCAACGAAGGCGTCAAGAAGCTTGAGGAAATGGGCGCGGAGGTCATCGAAGTGTCCCTGCCGCACCTGCCGTACTCCCTCGGCGCCTACTACATCATCATGCCGTCCGAGGTCAGCTCCAACCTGGCCCGTTACGATGGCATGCGCTACGGCCTGCGCGTCATGCCGCCGGCAGGCGTTCCGCAGACCGCCGCCAACATGATGGCCTACACCCGTGAGGCCGGCTTCGGCGACGAAGTCAAGCGTCGTATCATCCTCGGCACCTACGCCCTGTCCGCCGGCTACTACGATGCCTGGTACGGCTCCGCGCAGAAAGTCCGCACCCTGATCATCGACGACTTCAAGAAGGCCTTCGAAAAGGTCGACGTGCTCGTCGGCCCGACCAGCCCGGTCACCGCCTTCAAGTTCGGCGAGAAGACCGAGGACCCGATGGCCATGTACGCCATCGACATCACCACCATTCCGGCCAACCTCGCCGGCGTGCCGGCAATGAGCATCCCGGCCGGCCTGAGCGACGACGGCCTGCCGGTCGGCTTCCAGTTCCTCGCCCCGCAGCAGCGCGACGAGGTCATGTACAAGCCCGCCGCCGCTCTCGAAGCGGCCCTCGAGGAAAGCTGGAACGGCCCGATCTGGCAGTCCCTGAAGACCCCGTGGCTCGACGGACTGGACAAGTAGGAAGCATCGGAGGAAAGAAAACAAAATGGCTGAAAAGTTGATGAAGTACGCCGATGCCGTCAAGAAGTTCGACCCGGTCATCGGTCTGGAAACCCACGTGGAGCTGTCCACCACCACGAAGCTGTTCTGCCCGGCCGAAGTCCACTTCGGCGGCGAGCCGAACACCCAGCTCACCCCGGTGAGCCTCGGCCTGCCGGGCTCCCTGCCGGTGGTCAACAAGACCGCCGTCGACTACGCGATCAAGCTGGGTCTCGCCCTGCACTGCGAAATCGCCGAATGGAGCCAGTTCGCCCGTAAGAACTACTTCTACCCGGACATGCCGCGCGATTACCAGATCTCGCAGTATG
>OFMX01000807.1_pt1 | contig 28262 bp, 19 predicted proteins | sample 1541901 | NCBI WGS metagenome assembly OFMX01 (sample SAMN04209222, study PRJEB22552) | human gut metagenome | biome: gut; material: feces | host: Homo sapiens | place: USA: Oklahoma | reverse complement strand
GACGCCTCATTTGAGACGTCACCGCTTCCGTGTAGGAGCCGGTTATCGGAGCTCCGCCCGATTAGGGCTTAAAGTGTGCCTGGATTACTCTTCCTCAACGTGGTTGATCACAGCGCCCTTGGTGTGGATGAAGTTGGGGACAAAGGCGACGATCAGAAGGACAGCGAGAATCGCGTAGACACCGGTGGTACCGAAGGCCTCGGCAGCGCGGCCGAGCGTAATACCAATAACGGAGAAGTCGAAGTCGCCGAACGTAGTGTTCTTGAAGCCGAAGACGTCAAGAACAGGCAGGAGCAGAGCAGGAGCAAAGGTGATGAGCAGGCCGTTGACGAAAGCGCCAAGAGCTGCACCCTTGCGGCCACCGGTAGCATTGCCGTAGATGCCGGCGGTAGCACCGCAGAAGAAGTGAGGAACCATGCCCGGGATGATGAAGATACCGAGGGTAGCGCCCACGATGAACATACCGACCACGCCACCGATAAAGGAAGCGACAAAGCCGAGAATGACGGCGGTGGGAGCGTAGGGGAAGAAGACGGCGCAGTCGACGGCGGGGATGGCACCGGGGATCAGCTTGTTGGAGATGCCCTGGAAGGCCGGGACCAGGTCGGCGAGAATCATGCGGACGCCGTTGTAGACGATGGTGACGCCGACGGCGAAGGACAGAGCACAGGTCAGGGCGTAAACAATCACGTTGTCGCCGCCAGCAGTCTCAGTAACAACCGCAGGATCTGCGATGTAAGCGGCAAAAGCAGTCACCAGGTAGAAGAAGGCCATGGTAAGAGCCGTGGAGATGGTGGTGTCGCGCAGGAAGGCATACTTCTCGGGAACCTCGATCTTCTCTGTGCTGTTCTCCTCGGCGTCCTTAGCAAACAGCGTACCGACTGCAGCGGAGATATAGTAGGCAAGCGAGCCGAAGTGACCCATGGCGATCTCGTCGCCATCGGTAACCTTCTCGGTGAAACGCTGGCCGACGGCGGGAAGCATGGCGCTCACGAGGCCCAGGAACATACCGCCCACAATGATAAGCTGGACATCCTCGAAGCCAGATGCCTGCAGAACAGCAGACAGCAGGCAAGCCATGAACATGCTGTGATGGCCCGTCAGGAAGATGTACTTAAACTTGGTAAAGCGAGCAATGATAATGTTCACGACGTAGCCGAGAATCAGGATCATCATGGTCTGAACGCCGAGGACGCTCTGGGCCATCGAAACGACGACCTCGTTGTTGGGCACGACGCCGGTGATGTGGAAACCGGTCTCGATGAAGGTACCCAGCGGAGCAAGGTTCTCCTGAACAACAGCGGCGCCGGCAGACAGCATGATGTAGCCAAGGATCGGCTTCAGGGTGCCCGTCATCACCTTGTGGGCGGGACGCTTAAGCGCGACAAGGCCGACAAAAGCGAACAGGCCCATAATCCATGCTGGCTTGGTCAGAATCGATTGGATAAACTCAAGTATGGGAAGGATGACTTGCATCTGGGCTTCCTTTCTTTTTAACGTGGGCGCGTTTCCCTCTTCCACAGGGAACCGCCCCTTTTTGTGCCGCTTTAGGCGTTAGCGGCGGCCGCCTTGATTGCCTCGAGGGCGTCTTCGCGGATCTTCTTCTTGTTCACGTAGCTGCGAACGATCACGACGTTACCGTGAAGCTCGGGAGCGAGCTCCTTAACGGTAATGAACAGATCCGGATTTGCGGAAGAAGCACCGTTCAGGTCCATAGACTCAACGTCGGCCTTGATGCCCTCCTCCTCACAAAGCTCCTCGACTTTGCCAGCGAGCATCAGGCTGGACCCGATGCCGTTTCCGCATACAGTGATGATATGCATGGCAACCTTCCTCTCCTACACGTGACGGATTTTCCGTCTATCCAAAAAACGGCGACGCATCGCCGTGCCATTAAGGCCTAAAAGAATGAACGCATGGTCTCCAAAACCTGCTCGGGCGTACCGCACGCGCTGAGCTTGGCAACGCAGTCCTCGTCCTCGAACATCTGCGAAAGCTCCGCCAAGCAACCAAGATGAGCCTTGGGGTCGGGCGCGCAAATGCCCACGAGTACGTGAACCGGATCGAAATCCTCGTGTCCAAATGCAACCGCAGGATCAAGCGTGACGATGCAGATTCCCGCTTCGCTCACATTGCCATCGGCCTGGGCGTGGGGCATGGCGATACCCTCTTCCAGAACCATATAGGGGCCAAATTTGTGAACCGGTGAAATCATGGCGTCGACATAGCTCTGGTCGCATTTGCCCGCGTCAACGAGCAGCTTGCCACATGCCCTAATCGCTTCCTCCCAATCGGAGGCCTGGACATGGCAGGCAACAAGCTCGGGTTTAAGAAGATCGGTCAGCATGACAGCTCCCTACTCCTCGGGCAGGATATGAAAACCAAGCGCCTGAATGTCGCGGGCAAAGCCCTTGACCGTATCAAGCGAGTACTCGAGCAAATCTTTCCCGAAATTCTTGCGCTTGGCGAGAAGGGCATTGGGGACCGTGATGATCTGGCAGCCAACAGACTCTGCCTGGAAGATGTTGAGTACCTCACGCGTGGATGCCCAGAGAACCTCGGCGGCGGGCTTGACGGCAGCCTTCTTTACGGACTCTGCCATGAGGGGCAGCGGATCGACGCCGGTATCGGCGATACGGCCGGCGAAGATGGACAGAATAGAGGGGGTCTCGGCAGAGACGGCATCGACGAACTCGTCGACCTGCTCGGGCGTGAAGATGGTGGTGACATTCACCTTGATACCATCGGCAGAAAGGCGCTTGACCAACGCTGCGGTGGACTCGCCCTTGGTGTTGAGCGCCGGGATCTTAACGTAGACGTTGTCCGCCCAGGTTGCGATCTCGCGAGCCTCGGCCTCCATACCCGCCTCGTCGTCGGCAAACACCTCGAACGAGACTGACACATCGGTGATGTGCTCAAGAACCGTCTTGGCAAAAGCGCGGTAGTCGGTCACGCCGCCGGCCTTCATAAGGGAAGGATTGGTCGTGAAGCCCTGAACGTTGCCGTTGTCGTGCATGTCAAGCATACCCTCGAGGTTAGCGCCGTCGGCAAACACCTTGATTGCCATGTTCGGTCCTTTCTCATCTAGCACTATTGCTATCGAAAGCCTTTTTCTTTGTTTCAAAAGCTTTTCGGTTTTCTTTTATAAACTATTTCAAAAGATATCGAAAACTCAATTGCCAACTTTCCGCGAACGGTCGATTATCGGGCGTGAGCGTACCTCACTTTTTGTGAACACCTTCCAGGCAAGACTCTTTACTGGCTATTACAGGCATTCTGCATGTCAGGCCAACTACTAACACAAATAAAAGCAAAGCGTGTCATTCATCTCGTTCACTCGATTTTGCCTTGTTCTTTTCATATCGATACGTTATATTTCGATTACGAAAGGCATTTCTTTCGCCTTTCGTTCATAAGGAGCGACACATGGCATCTACTTCAGACCTTTCACCCGCCGAGCGTCAGCGATTTATCATGAACTGGCTGGCGGAAAAGCCGAATATCTCGGTATCCGACATCGTCCGTCGCTTTTCGGTTTCGGAAGTCACCGCACGACACGACCTCGTCTCACTGGAATCGGAAGGCAAATTGCGTCGTGTACGCGGCGGAGCAGTATCGCTTTCACGTTCCACTGCAATCTCGTATCCCGAAGAGCGCATCAATGTCCAAGTCGAAGCCAAGGAGGCTATCGCCGCGACCGCAGCAACTCTTGTTGACGATGGTGACGTTTTGGTGATCGACATCGGCACCACGGGCTTTTACTTCACTAAAGCCCTCATAGACAAGCGCGACATCACCATCATCACCGGCGATCTTGCCATCGCAAACTATGCCAGCTTCAATCTGCCCAACGCTTCGGTAGTGCTGTTAGGTGGTTCCGTGCGAAAGGGCCACCTTTATCTCGCGGGCGCGCTGACGTTCGACTGCATGAGCAAGCTTCATGCCGACAAGGCATTTGTCAGCGCCGACGGATTCCATCCCGACCACGGCTTTACCGTTGAGCACGACTTCTCTGCCATGATCAAGCGCATGTATCTAACCAACTCGAACCTGAGCTACATGATGGTCGACCAGGGTAAGTTCAATAAGACGAGCTTTTATCAGTCCGCACAGATCGATGACCTCGACGGCATCATCATCGATGGGGACAGCGAAGGTATCATGACAGCGGCAATCGAGAGCAGCCACAGTCATCCCAAACTCTATATTGCAAAATAGCTCACATGGCCGGGTCGCCCCCACTGCAGGCGACCCGGCCATGTATTAAATCAAGCCAAAGTGGCGCATAGCCGTGACGGTACCGTCGTGTGCGACGTCATCGGTCACGTAGTCGGCGACCGCCTTGACCTCGGGCATAGCGTTGCCCATGGCCACGGCCGTCTCGACAGCGGCGAGCATACCCAGATCGTTGCCGGAATCGCCAAAGCCAAAGGTGCGCGCATTTCCCTCGCGGCCCAGGTACGCCAGCGCTCGCGCCACACCCACGCCCTTGTCGATACCCTTGGGACTCAACTCGCGATTCTGGCCGCCGGTATTGCACAGCTCAAAGTTGCGCTCGATAAAACCATCGTCGTTGGCCACGCACGCCAAGTTGGGCGCGTTCAGGCACACCTTGCCCACGCGCAGACGACCGTCGACGCGCATCTCCTCGACGCCATGCACCACAGTAGTACCGATCAGAGACGACTGTTCAACACCCGCAGGCTCCAGAGCAAAGGTTGCTCCATTGGTCTCGAAAAAGGCCTCGAATCCTACCGAGATAATGCGGCGTGCAAGTTCCTCGGCGACATCGTCGTCAAAGCAGTCCTCGTGCACCACATGACCCTCGACCTCGAGCGTGGCACCCGCCATGGCAACGATGCCTTCGGGATCCAGCTCGCGCAGACTGTCGGCGATGAGCCACAAGGGGCGGCCGGTGCAGATAAACGCCTTATGGCCCGCATCGCGCAGCGTGTGAAAGGCCTCGACTACCGCCTGCGAAGGACGGACCGCCGAAAAATCCTTATCGGTCATGTCATCGGGATCGAACGGCGTCAGCGTGCCGTCCACGTCAAAAAAGAGCACGGCGGAATCGGGGCACGCATCAATCATATGGGTTCCTTTCGAGGGCGAGGGCAAACGGAGCATCCATCATATAATGGAGCGACACAACCAGAGAGGTCACCCATGGAATTTTATGCAAGCTGCCCCGAGGGCTTTGAGTCCGCACTCGCCGACGAGCTTAAACGGCTCGGGCTTTCGCATGTCCGCCGCCTGAAGGGCCGCGCTACGTTTGAGGGCGAGCTTGAGCAGGGGTATCGCGCGTGTTTGTGGTCGCGCCTGGCCAGCCGCGTGTTCGTGGTGCTTGGGCGCTTTGAGGCGCAGGATGCCGATGAGCTGTACGATAGCGTTTACGACATCGCCTGGGAGAACATCGTCCGCCCCGGCGCCACCATTGCCATCACCGCCCGCGGCGTGACCGAGCAGCTGCGCAACACGCGCTTCTCGGCCCTGCGCGCCAAGGACGCGCTGTGCGACCGTCTGGCCGAGACCACGGGCCGTCGCGCCGATGTCGACGCTGCCGATCCCGACGTTCACCTGTTGCTTTCGCTGCGCCAGCGCCGCGCGAGCATCAGCCTGGACCTTTCGGGCGACCCGCTGTTCAAGCGCCTGCCGCCCGCGGCGACCCGTGCCGGCGAGGGTGCGCACGTGTTGCGCCCCGACTACGCCGCCCTGGTGCTGGCGCAGGTCGGCTGGACCGCACTGTGCGAGCGCGAGTTGACGGCCGACGATTACGAGAATGAAGCCCTTCCCACGCTAATCGATGCCTCGTGCGCCGGCGGCGGCCTGTTGCTGGAAGCCGTGAACATTCTGACCGACCGCGCCCCGGGCGCCGCACGCGAGCGCTGGGGCTTTGAGGGCTGGCAGCTACACGACGCCGCTCTGTGGGAGCAGCTGCTTGCCGAGGCGCGCGAGCGCGAGGCGGCAGCGCGCGAGCGCCAGGCGCGCATCGTGGCCGTAGACATCGACCCCGCCGCCCGCAAGACTGCCGAGCGCATGGTCAAGTGCGCCGGCTACAAGCGTTTTGTCGACTTTTGTGCCGCCAAGCCCGCCACCGTGCTGGACCATGCGGGCGCCGTCGCCGGTGCCGCCCTGGTCGCGGACACGACCGAGACCCCGCTTTCGCTCATGCACGATGCCATGACGCTCATCGGCGAGCTGCGCCGCGCCCCCGAGCTCGCTTCGGCGCCGGTCGCCGCTCTCACCCGCGATGGCCTCATGGCCCGCGCGCTCCACGCCGAGCCCGAACGCTCGATCGCCGTCATGCCCAATAACGAGGAGGCGGCTATTGAGGTTTGGCCCTCGCTCGACCACGCTGCCGCGGCATTCGAAGCTGCGACCAGTGCGGATGCCGAGGCCGAGGTTGCGGATGCCAACGAAGTCAACGATGAAGCCACCGCTTCCGCCATGCCCGAGCCTGCCGCCACGCTCGACCTGGGCGACGGCAAACCGCTGCCCGTGCTCATCCCCGAGTCCGAGCAGTTCGCCAACCGTCTGCGCAAGAACGCCCGTCTGCGCCGCAAGTGGGCCAAGCGCGAGGGCGTGAGCTGCTACCGCGTCTACGATGCCGACCTGCCCGACTACTCCGCCGCCATCGACCTGTACGAGGGCTGCCCGCAGACGCCGGGCCGCTGGCTCGTCATCGCCGAGTACGCCGCGCCTAAGACCATCGATCCCGCGCTAGCCCAGGCCCGCATGCTCGACATTCTGGCCATCGCGCCGCGCATCCTAGATGTTCCCGCCGAGCATGTGCACGCCAAGGCCCGCATGCGCTCGCGCGGCGGCTCGCAGTACGGCAAGCAGGGCGCCGGCAAAGGCGGCTCGGGCGAGCGCGCCAACATCGCGCGCCGTCGCCTGCCGCTCATCGAAGAGGGCGGACTCACCTTTGCCGTCAACTTTGACGACTATTTGGATGTGGGCATCTTCCTGGATCATCGCGTCACGCGCAACCTGGTGCGCGAGCACGCCAAGCAGGCGCGCCGCTTCCTCAACCTGTTTGCCTACACCGGCACTGCCACCTGCTACGCGGCCGATGGCGGCGTCGAGGAGACCGTGACGGTCGACCTTTCCAACACCTACCTGGACTGGGCCGAGCGCAACATGCGCCAGAACGGCTTTGTTGGCCCGCAGCATCACTTTGTGCGCGATGACGTGCTCGCCTGGATTCGCGACCAGCGCCAGACGCGCAACCGCTGGGACCTGATTTTTGTCGACCCGCCCACGTTCTCGAACTCGTCCAAGATGGGCCGCCGCACCTGGGATGTCCAGCGCGACCATGTTGAGCTTTTGGCCGGCGTATCGCGCCTGCTCGCACAGGGCGGCCACGCCATCTTTAGCTGCAACCTGCGTGGCTTCCGCCCCGAGACGCGCAAGCTCGCGCGCGCGGGCGTCGTGCTGGAGGACATTACGACGCAGACCATTCCCGAGGACTTCGCGCGCAACCAGAAGGTGCACCACTGCTATATCGTGCGCCGCCTGCCCATCGAGGACGCTATGGCCGAGGTCGGCTTTAGCGCCGAGGAAATTGCCGAGCGCGTCGAGGAACTGCGTAACCCCGAGGCCCGCAAGCCCCGTGCGGCAGTACCCGCGCACGCGCAGGCCGGCAACGGCAAGTCCAACTTTGCCGGCAAGCCCTCCCCTGCCGGCAAGTCCAAAAAGAAGAAGTTCTACGCCAGCAAGCCCAAAGGCAAATAGACAAAGTTGCGGTGGAATACGGACTGTTTTGCCTGGAATTAGGCAGATTTAAACCGTATTTCACCGCAACTCATACGGGGATGTGGGTGACGGGCTAGCCTTGGGTGACCAGGCGATAGCCGATACCCACGTGCGTTTGGATATAGCGCGGATGCGCGGGGTCGGACTCAATCTTCTTGCGCAGCGTGCCCATAAAGACGCGCAGGCTCGCCAGGTCGCTCTTAGTTGCCGTGCCCCAAATCTCGTGCAGGATAAACTGGTGCGTCAGTACCTTGTCGGCGTTGTGTGCCAGCAGGCACAGGAGCTTATACTCGATCGGCGTCAGATGCAGTTCCTCGCCATCCATCGTGGCGATGCCGGCATCAAAATCGATATGCAGCTCGCCGGTATCGAACGAGCCCTCGGAGACAACGCCGCCCGTTTGCGCATACGAAAGGCGCCTGAGCGTCGTGCGAATGCGCGCGAGCAGCTCCTCGACCGAAAACGGCTTGGTCAGATAGTCGTCGGCACCGGCATCGAGCGCGCGGATTTTGTCCGCATCCTCGCTGCGCGCCGAGACCACGATAATCGGCATGCCCGACCATGCGCGCACCGACTCCACCACCTTGACGCCGTCCATATCGGGCAGGCCCAGATCGAGCAGCACAATGCTCGGCGTCTGCGACGAGGCGGCGGCGATAGCGGCATGGGCGGTCTCCACAGCCATATGGCGCAAGCCGTGCGCCTCGAGCGCGGCAACAATAAGATTGCGGACGGCGGGGTCGTCCTCAACGACCAAGATGAGCGGTTTTACGGCAGAGTTCGGCACAGCGCTACTCCTTATCAAACGAAACGTCAGCGACGGGAAGCTCAATCGTAAAGACCGAGCCGTGCGGGTCCGCCGCGGCAACCTCTATGCTACCGCCATGTGCCAGCGCAATGGAGCGGCAGAGTGAAAGACCCAGGCCCACGCTGCGGTGGCTGTCGGCCAAACCGTGGTTGGCGGTGTAGAACGACTCAAAGATCCGCTCGCGGTCCTCGGGCGCAATGCCCGGCCCGTCATCGGCCACCGAGCACGTCACGTGCCCATCGTCGACGCCAATCGAAATCACGATATGCGAACCTGCGGGCGTATAGGTGACGGCGTTGTTCACTAGATTGACCACCAGCTGCACCATCAGGCGCGCATCGACATTGACGAGCGCCGGCTCATCGCACGCCACCACTTTAAGGTCATGCTCGCGCACGGCCGGACTTACGTGGCGCAGCGCTTCCTCGACGATATCGTCCATGAGCTCGAGCGTAGTCGACAGATGCATACCGTCGCCCTCGAGCTTGGTGATGGCAAGCAGGTTCTCGACGGTAGCGTTGAGCCATTGCGCATCCGAGCGAATGGACAGGAGCAGGCCGCGGCGCGTCTGGGCGTCGAGCACGGCGGTGCCGGTCGAGCCCTGGTCGAGCAGCACGTCGGCATTACCCGAAATACTGGTGAGCGGCGTACGCAGATCGTGTGAGATGGAGCGCAGCAGGTTGGCGCGCAGCTGCTCGTTTTTGGCGAGCACCGCCGCCTCCTCGCGGGCCTCCATGGCGCGGGCGCGATCGAGTGCCAGCTCGCCTTCGCTCACGATGGCATCGGCAAGTGTCCGCTCCTCGTGCGTCAGCACGTCGGGCTCGGCAACGATAGCCAGCACGCCCACCACCGAGGCGGGGTCGCCCGAGCGCACGAAGCTGTCGCCCGTGCGAACCGTCAGGTAGATACCATAAAACGCCGAGCCGCCATAGGTGGCATCGAGCGGCGTTCCCACATAGGCGGACGCCGAGAGTCGCGGCGGCATCTGGGGCGTCAGCTGGTGCACCGGCGCGGCGTCGCCCACGGCCGTGTACGTCGCACGCGGCAGCAAGTCATCGCCCTCGGCGTCGGCGCTGTACCACACGACCGGACAGCCCGAAAGACGCGCCAGCTGCGTTGCCATGGCATGAACGATCTGCTGCTGATCGGCGCACCGCTGCAGCATGCGGTTGGTCTCGAGCACCATATGCGTACGGCGGTCGCTGGCGGCAGCCTGTGCCAGGGCGCGGCGCAGGGCCAACGCAATCGAGCTCGACACAAGCGAGACCACGAACATGATGAAGAACATGCCGGGATAGACGCGGTCGATAAGCGACAGCGAGTAGCGCGGGTCGATAAACAAGAAGTTGTAGAGCGCCACGGCGGCAGCCGAGCTCAGCAAGCAATACAGGCGACTCCAGGTAAAGAATGCGCACAGCTGAACGGCGAACACATAGACGATCATGATGCTCGTCGCGAGACCCGGATGGTCGAGCAGCGCGCCCACAATCGTCGCCGCGACCAGCAGCCCCACCGATACGCAGGCGTCATACAGAGGAGTGCGGCGCGTCAGCGTTGTGCGCCGCCACCAAAAGCTATCGGCAATATCGCCGTCCGTACGGACGTCCATCAGCGCCCCGCCCCTCTCTCAAAAACAAAAACCACCACAAAGAGGACAGGCACCTTTGTGGTGGTTTCCCTTGTGGTGGTTCCAAGTGTATAGCCTTTGCAACCTGCGGTCGTTAGACAAACAGCACGTGCGCGAGCAGTGCGCACACGCACACCGCTCCAAATACCAGTGCCACGATCGAGATCACGCGGTCGGCCATGTCCATGTTGGCACGATTCGTAAAGAACCGATCTTCGGCGGCGTCGACACGCGCCTCACGCACCATTTCGACCACCGCCTCGCGGCCATCGAGCGCCTTTGCATCCATGTTTGCCTCCCCGGTCTCAATCTTGTCCATCAAAAACCAACTCCGTGCAACCTGTCGGCGCCTACGGACGTTCGTTGGGGGCCAGGCGCTGCATCTTGTTCACGGCCTTGAACTTGGTGAACAGCGGCACGTACTCAAAGCTCACGTTGGAGTTCTCCAGGCCGTACCAGCGTGCAGGGGTGCCGGCGGCGCGGCGGATGATGTACTTGAGCGTGATGGCCGTACGCTCGCTCGGCTCCACATCGCTTTCAGGCGCCAGAAGCTTACGAATCAGGACGAACTTGAACGTACCGATGTTACCCGGATCCTTGTAGACCGAGTAGTCATGCGTCTGCGCCGGCAGCTCGCCGGTGGCAGCCAGGTCCTGAACGACCTGACGCAGATAGGCATTGACGCGCTGGTTAATCTTGTAGCCCAGGTACAGATGCACGCGGAACACGTAGTCGGTGCCGAACGTCTCGACCGAATAGGCAAAGGTATGCGGCTCGTCCATGGTCTCGACATTCACGAACCACCAGGCGCGAGCGCGCTTGGGATGCTTGTCCAAGATCGAGTAGACGATATCACGGTCGATGTAATCGGTATGGGTGTCCTTGGTCAGGTACACGACGTTGTCGCTCAGGCGCTCGTAGCGATCGTCATCGCGCAGGCGCTTGAGCTGCGGCAGGTAGCTGCGCAGCGGCAGCAGCGTAAACTGGCGCTGCTCAACAGCCGTGCCGTTGTACCAGCACACCATGATGCCCATGATGAGTGCAGCCATGAGGATGGTGAAGTAGCCGCCGTGGAAGAACTTGGTGAGCGAGCTCACGAAGAAGAAGCCTTCGAGCAAAAGGAAGAAGGCCGCGAAGATCCACGGAGCAACCTTGAGCTTGCGCTCCTCGTGCAGGTAGAAGAAGAGCAGCAGCGTGGTGCACATCATTGTCAGCGTAATGGCAAGGCCGTAGGCGGCTTCCATATGCGCCGAGTTCTGGAACAGCAGTACCACGATGACGCAGCCGACAAGCATGACGTTGTTGACCATGGGGATGTAGAGCTGGCCCTTGGTCTCGGCAGGGTAGAAGACCTGCATGTGCGGCATGAGATCCAGACGGCTGGCCTCGGACACCAGCGAGAATGCGCCGGTGATGAGCGCCTGCGAGGCAATGATGGCCGCGACGGTGGAAAGGCCGACGGCAAACGGGCGCAGGCCCGGGGCGAGCATCTGGTAGAACGGGTTGAGGTCGGCAATGCCCATGAGCTCGGGGTTGGCAGCGTTGTTCATAAGCCAAGCGCCCTGGCCCATATAGGAAAGCAGCAGGCAGCACTTAACGAACGGCCAGGTAGCGTAGATGTTGCCGCGGCCGACGTGGCCCATGTCGGAGTAGAGCGCCTCGGCACCGGTGGTGGCGAGGAAGCAGCTGCCCAGAATCATGATGCCCGCGTGGTTGTTGGGGCTCAGCAAAAAGGCGATGCCGCGCACCGGGTTGAGGCACAGCAGCACGGCGGGGTGCTGGAAGACAAAGAACAGACCCGTGCCGCCCAGGAACAGGAACCACAGCGTCATGATGGGGCCAAAGGCGTGACCGATCTTGGCCGTACCGATGCGCTGTACCAAGAAGAGCACGATGATGATGGCGAGCGTAATGGCGACGACGCGGCCCTGGTCATCGCCCAGCACGGCATGGACCGCCGGGATGGTGCGCAGGCCCTCGATGGCCGTGGTAACGGTAACGGCCGGCGTCAGGATGCCGTCGGCGAGCAGCGCGGCGCCACCCAGCATGGCGGGGATGATAAGCCACTTGCCGCAGCGCTTGACCAGGCTGTACAGGGCAAAGATGCCGCCCTCACCATGGTTATCGGCGCGCAGCGAGATGAGCACATACTTGATGGTGGTCAGCAACGTGACCGTCCACACGACAAGGGAGAGCGCGCCGAGCACGAACTCCTCCGTGACGCTTCCGATGCCGCCGTTGCCGGCAACGAGCGCCTTGGTTACATACATAGGACTGGTGCCGATATCGCCGTACACCACGCCCAGCGTGACGAGCATCGCCGAGATGCTCACAGGAATCGCAGCGTGCGAGGCTGCCTCCTTGGCCTTTTGTTCCATAAGCCGGTTTCCTCCCAACTTTAATGTTCGAAGGAATTATAGGTAATCGGCCTGCACTTGCACGGCACCGTTTTCCCAGCTAGATAAACATTTATACGGCCTTTAGGCCACCTCGGCGATATGGAATGTGACAAAGGGACTGTCCCTTTGTCACATCGCCGCATTCGTTACTTGCCGAGCCAGTTTTTGAACCACCACTCCATGGAGCGGCTCATCTCGGCCATAAAGGGGCTCGTGTGCTTGCGGGTGTAGATGTCCACCACGCGCTCGCCTACCTCGCGGGCATGCGGACGGAACATCGCGTCCATCTCGGCCACCTGTGCGTCCATGGTCGCGGCATCCGCACGGCAGTAGTGCTCCTCGTGCACCAGGTTCACCACGGGATGCGCGATTGCCGGACGCTCCTTACGGGGCGTGCCGATGATGAGCATCGACAGCGGCATGGTATAGGGCGGCAAGTCCAGCAGCTCGGCGACTTCCTCGGCGTTCTCGACGATATCGCCGATGTAGCAGCTCCCCAGCCCCAGGGCCTCGGCGGCAACCACGGCGTTTTGTGCGGCGATCACGGTGTCCTGGGCCGCGATGGCAAAGTCGCCCAAACCCGGCGCGCGGCGGGGCGCCTTGCCCGTGCGCTCGACAAACTCGGGCTCAAAGCAGCCCACGTGCTCAAACAGATTGATCCACTTGGCATAATCGACCACAAATATGAGTGCCCAGGGCGCCTTGGCAATCATGGGTTGGTGGTCGCACAGGTCGGCCAGACGGTCCAGCGTAGCCTGCTCGCGAATGCTCACGATGGAATACATCATCATGGCGCCCGCCGACGGCGCGCGACTCGCCGCATGCAAAATCGCTGCGCGCTGCTCGTCGGTCACCGCCACGGGACGGTCGTCGTCATCACGCGCAAAGGCACGCGTGGACGAGCGATGCTCCAAGATGTCCAGCACCGCATTGCCCGTAGTCTCGACCGGATAACCGTTCGTATCCACGCCCGCAGCTCCGTCGCAGTACTCGGCGCCCGTCATACAAACCTGCTCGCCCATAGCTCTATCCTCGCCAATTCTTTAAGAAGCCTTTACGTTTCCGTGTAATTCCCGTCCATTATCGCGCAGGTCGCCACTACATTGCGCCACACCGCCGCACATGCGCGTTAATATGGCTGGTTGTTGTGCGCAGACACCAATTGCAGCGCATATCTTGGTAACAATCGGGTAAACCCCCGCTTTCGTACGTTTTAGTTTGTGAGGAGTCTCAGCATGTTCGCTGCCGCCATCTCGCTCGTCGGTCTTGCGGCGACCGTCTACCTTGTCTTGCGCGAGGCCAAGGCCATTCGCGCTCAGTCGGGCACCGTTGCCAAAAGCGCTCTTGGGTGGAGCGTCGCCTTCGGCCTGTTCCAGGTCTTTTTGACTATTTGGGGCGCCGTGGGCCTCGTCGCGCAAAACGAGCCGCTCGCCTTCGTGATGCTCATCCTGACCAACGCCATCCTCACCGGCTGCGCTTGGGCCAGCATCGCCCGCGACCGCATCGCCCCGCGCGTCTTTGCGTTCGCCGGGCCCGACGCCCCCGCCCCCACCGGCAAGCTCGCCCGCCTGCGCGGAGCCTTTGTGGGCAAACCGCTCGTCGCCGCCGTCTTGTGCCTGCTGCTCGCCGGCGTCTTTGCGCTGCTGGGCATGGAGGTCTCGTCCAACCACGACTTTACCTGGGTCTACCCCCTGTGCATCCTGCTCGAGTGGGCCATCATCACCACGCTCATGGTCGGCCTGTTCTTCCTGTTCCAGCGCCACGGCGCAGCTCCCGCGGTCCTGGCCTTTGCCCTTTTTGTCCTGGGCATTGCCGAGTTCTTCGTCATCACGTTTAAATCCATGCCCATCCAGCCGGGCGACCTTTCGGCCATCTCCACCGCCGCCGCGGTCGCCGGCACCGGCTACACCTTCTCGATCTCACTGTTCTGCGTGCTGTCCATGGGCTTTACCGCCATCGCCATGCTGCTATGCGAGTACGCCGGCCTGGTGGCACCGCACCGTCAGAAGGGCGCCGCCAACGCCAAGCGCATCCTGCTCACCAACCTGCTCGTCGCCGTGCTGTGCCTGGGCGGCGTGACCGCGCACGTCACCCTCATCGACTACTACAACACCCTCGGCATCACCGTCTACACCTGGCGCCCGCTCGAGAGCTACTGGCGTGAGGGCTACCTGCCCGCCTTCATTAGCGCAGCGCAGTCCATCAAGCCGCCCAAACCCGCCGACTACTCCGTCGACGATGCCAAGGCCACGCTCAAAAAGTACGCCAAGGCCTACGACAAGTCCGACGCGGCCAAGAGCGACGAGCGCGCCGCCGCAAAGGAGCAGTTCGATAGCGAGAAGCCCACGGTCATCGCCATCATGAACGAGACCTTCTCGGATCTGTCGATCTACCAGAACATGCGCGCCGGCTACGAGGGTCCGCAGTACTTTAAGAACCTGTCCAACTGCCTCAGCCGCGGCAAGCTCTACGTGAGCGCCTACGGCGGCGGTACCGCCAATACCGAGTTTGAGTTTATGACCGGCAACTCCATGGCCAACCTGGGCTCGGGCGTGTACCCCTACACCATCTACAACATGGAAACGACCGGGAACCTGGCAGAGCAGTTCAAGTCGCTCGGATATTCCACCACGGCCATGCACCCCAACCACGCGACCAACTGGAACCGCGAGAACGTCTACAAGGACTTTGGCTTTGACCAGTTCCTGTCTATCAATGACTTCCAGGGAGCCGACACCCTGCGCGGCATGGTGACCGACCAGGCTACCTACGACAAGATTCTTGAGCTGCTCGACCAGAACGCCGATCCGCAGTTTATCTTCGACGTGACCATGCAGAACCACTCGGGCTACGATACGGGCCTGCTGCCGGTCGACAAGCAGATGCACCTGAATATCGACACGACCGATTTGGACGCCAAGACCGTCGAGGACGGCACGCTCTCCGATGTCGACGAGTATGTCTCGTGCATCGAGCAGTCCGACCAGGCGCTGCGCTACTTCCTCAACGCCCTGAGCAAGCTCGACCGTAAGGTGGTCGTGGTGTTCTGGGGCGACCACCAGCCGTTCTTCCCGTCCAAGTTCAACGACAAGTGGTTTACCGGCGAGGACGATGCCACGCACCAGGAACGTCTGTGGCAGACCGACTACATCATCTGGGCCAACTACGACGTTGCCGGCTGCGACCAGACGAGCGAGGTCGACGACCTGTCCACCAACTACCTGTCCACGCAGCTTATGCAGCTGATCGGCGCCCCGCTTTCCGACTACCAGAAAGCGCACATGACGCTTCGCGAGTCGCTGCCCGCCATCAACTCGGTCGGCTACGAGGACGCCAGCCTGCGCTGGGCGCTCTCCTCCAACGTCACCGGTGACGACGCCGCCGCGGCAGCCGCCACCAAGGCGCGCGAGGATTACGCCAAGATGCAGTACTACGAGATGTTCCGCGACGGCAAGAACGTGTACACCGAGCACTTCCAGACCGAGGCCAACGAGACCGACCCCAACCTGGCGCCGGGCACGACCAAGATCAAGTAGCGGGTCGCTGCGGGTCTATCCCGGTTCGTCTGCCCGGGCGGCGCGGAATGTAAGGTTCCCTGCTCGGGCAGTCCTGCTCGCACGGAGAGCACATTAAGTGCTCTCCGGCTCGTGCGGAACTCGCGATGAACCTTACATTCCGCGCCGCCCGGGCAGACGCCTTGTTGTTGGAGCGCGGCTTGTCATGGGGAGTATTCGGAGTGTCTCTGGTTGAATCGGGCTCTTGCCTTGAAGACTCTGATTTCTAATAAAGAGAAAACCCGGGTAGCCAGTTGTTTGGCTACCCGGGTTTTACTTTGTCGATATGTTCGACTGACTCCTAGTGGTTCTTGCGGCGCTTGATCAGCATGATGAGGGCTATCACTGCGAGCGTTGCTCCCGCTGCTGCTGCGGTGGCGACTAGGGCGAATGTTTGGTCGCCGGTGTTTGCGAGGTTCTTCGCTGTGGTCGTAGTCTTGACCTTGGTGTCGGTCTTAGCTCCGTTGTCGGACTTGGGCTTGTCCGGGTTCGTCGGGGTCTCAGGAGCCTCGGGGTCCTTTGAGCCTTCGGAATCGGTTGGGCCGGCGGTGTTTACCAGCGTATGGTCCAGGAACTTCTTGGCGCCCGCACTTGCCTGTGAGAACAGGCGGCGCGTGCGGATCGGGGTGGCGTTCACCGTTGTGGGCGCCGTCTCCTCGGCCTCGATATTCACGAGCGTCGTGCCGGTGTCGAGGCCCACGTCGTTGTATCCCACGTGGCAGTAATACTGCGCACCGTCATCGTCTGCGGTCAGGTCAATCTCGAGCTTTGAGGCCGTTCCAGCCGCGAGGTTGCCATCGGCACCCACGAGCTTAAACTCTGTCTCGCCGCGGCCCTTGCGGTACCACATATAGGTCGGTGCCAGCCCTGTTTCGCTATCGTCGGCACCGAGTTGCTTCACATGGCCAATCGCCGAGAGCGTCAGGTGGCTTCCCGCCGTGCGCTCAACCGAAGAGTCGTATCCAAGATCCGACCCCTCCGCAGCATCCGCCGCAGGTCCGCTCACGGTCATCGTCATGCCATCGGGCATGGTCTTGACCGTGATGATTGCCGAGCGAATACCTGTTTCGGTCGTGGATCCATTCTTAACGGCGGCGATGGCGAATCGATACTCCGTATTGGGCTGCAGCCCATCCCACTTGAGCGAGGTCTGCGTGTTGTCGGCAATCTTCCAGCTATTGACGACCGCATCCGCCGCATTGCTCTGCAGCATGCCCACGCCGTAGCTAAAGCCACTCTTGTTTGCGAGCACATCGTCCCAGCTAAACGTAACGTTGGTCGAATCGACGGCGTTTGCCGTAAAGCCCGTCACGGCCGGCGCGTCGGGCATCTCGACGTCCTTAACGTCATAGCCCACGATCCAGAGCTGGTCGGTGTCCTTGGTGCCGAGCTTGTCGCCCGAGTCTGCCTCGAACTTGTCGACATCCACCGCGTTGACGCCCAGACGCCACACAAAACCGTACTTGCCCTGCGCGGCCTCGGGCAGGTTGTCGACGGTGCCGCCGTATTCGGTCGATTCACTCGAGGAGTTACCCGTAGTAAAGCCGGCGTTGGCACCAAAGCACAGGCCGCCAAACAACTCGTGCTTTGCGAGCTTCGCGCCCATGACAACGCTGCCGTTCAGCGTCAAGCCGAGCTCGAGCTCCTGCTCCTTGCCCTCCTCGACTTCGATGGTCTGCTCAATGCTCGCCCCCGACTGCGCGGCGGCGCCGTTAAACCCATCGTGCGTGTAGGCGCGCGTTACGCCAGGCTTGCCCAGGCCAAAGGAATCCCCAACGGGAGTCTCGCCGTTGAGCGTCGTTTGATAGGTTCCGGGTTCTCCCGACCGGTTGGTCAAAAAGTAGCTGAGCGGCGTCATATTGTGCTGTTTGGCAATGCGGTCATAGGCCTCGACATTAACGACCGAGGTCTGCGCGCCGAGCGACACGGGCGCCGCCATCACGCCCTTGCCACCAGTTTCCTCATTTTCGATCTCATACTCGTAATAGACCATCGGAATCGTGTAGAGCACGGTCTTGTCACCCTCGCCGGCATGCGACTCATAGCTTACGCTTGCGCTGACCGTGCGCTCGCTCCGGTAGTCATAGCATCCCTCGGCGGCAAAATCGACTGAAGCATTCATCGCGACCAGGGGCGGACCGGTCTGCACCTCGACGGCAACGCCCAACTCGGCGCCAATGGTATAGCCTTGGGATGTCCCCGTGCCCTTTTCCTCTCCGTATGACGTGCCGCCCAACACCAGATAGCCGTATGCCTGCTCCAGATCCTCAACATAGGGCGCATCCTGCAGCACGGCAAGCACGCGCGGGTTGGTATAGACCTTGTAGCGGTCCTTGTACGTGATCTTGACGCTGTCGTTGTCGACATCGGGCAGCGCGAGCGAGATAAATGTGCCGTAGGTAGTGCCGCGACGGTTGCTCTCGCTAATCACCTGCTCCTCGCCGCGGCGCACCTTTCCGTTCTCGTCGAGCGAAAAATGCGAGGCGGTCATCCAATAGTAGTCATCGTTCTTGCGCAGGTCCTCGTCGCGGTGCTTGCCCACCACGGCGATAAAGCTCTCGTTATAGCGGTCCGAACCCGAGACGCTGCCCGCCTTGACGTCGCTGATCCACACCTGCTCTATACCCTTGTGGTCATGCTTGTTGCTGCTGTTGTATTGCTGACCGCTCATGCTCATGGTTCCGACCATGGACCCCAAGCCCTGAGCCCCGCTCTGTGCCGTGTTGCAGGCAAAGTCGCGGAACACATCGCCGCCCACGAGCACCTCGTCGACCGCCAGCTGCTCGGACAGGCCGTCAAGGTTGGCAGTGGCAAGGGCAATAGGCGCCAAGGTGCACGGATAGCGCTTATCCTGAGCGCTATCCTTCCATGCGCTGTTGGGCACATGCATCAGCCCATAGGAGGCGAGGAGCCCGTCTCTGTATTCCTTGCAATCGGAAAGCTTGAACTCGCCAGACTCCGAGTCAAAATACGCGTAGCGGTACAGCGCGCCGTACAGCCCCTTGCTGCCGTCAGAAGCGCCGTAATCAAAAGCGCTGCGTTGCCAGTCATAGCCCGCAAGAATAAGGCCCGTGACGGTTTCACCCGTCTTCTTTCCTTCTTCATCGTAGGCGGCAAACGTGCCGAACGTCGCATTCGCAGCGACCATGGTCTTGCCGTTCGCGGAGAGGGAGATTGCGCCCGCGTCGCCCAGAGCATCGACATGGACGAGCGCACCCTTGGATGCATCCCACGAAAACAGCTCGCAATGCGTCGACTTATCAATATTCTTCTTGCCGTAGGGTGCCGAGACCACGATGGCGAGGTCATCGCAAAAATCGCGATCGAGGTCGCCGGCCGCTAGCGAAACGACAGGAGCTGACTGAAGCTGCGTCCAGGAGTCGTTCCCGCCCTTGTTGTGCGTGGTGTAGTCCGCGGCGTTACCGGCATCGATCTTGACGACGCTTTGCTTCCAGTTGCCGCCCTCCAAGTCATACATGTCGACTACAGCCTTGCGCACGCCGTTCTCGTCGACATAGCAGCCCGCGTAGACAAAAAGCTCGTCGACGCCGTCGCCATCGACATCGCCCGCCTCGACATCAAAGACGGCGTCGTGCTCTTGCAGGTAACCGGCATCCAGGTACTTAAAACGGCCTTCGTACATCATATTAGTGTTGACCGTCACCGGCAGGTGTGTGTCGAGAGTGCGCGTACGCCCGTTGCTAAACGAGTAGAGGACCAGCTCAACCTTTCCTGCGTATGACTTGCCGTCAATCGTCTTGGAGGAACTGTCGCCGTAGGCACGGAGCTCGGCAACGCGGCTCTTTTTGCCCGTGCTGGCGTCGCTGCAGAACTCAACACTCGTGGCGTGAATGCCCGAGAAACCGTTGTTGTCGTTGGCGAGTACTGTTGAGGACTCATTGTTGCTTAGGTACGACCAGGTGCCGCCACCGTAGTCGCTATGCTTGTAGAGATCGCTGTTCGTATCGAAGTTGTTGACGTTTTGCCAGAACTTTGCGGCGCCCCACACACTTCCATAGCCATCGGTGAGTTTGCTGCTGCCGCCAATGTCACCGCGCTCGACGTTCTCGAGCTTGTCGCGCAGAGTGTAGCGATTGCCATGGCTACCGTTAGCTGCCATATAGACCTCGCTGCGCGTGGCAAACGTCGTGGGGGTATCAGTGGAATAGGGGCCAACGGTATCGGCCGGAATGTCCTCGCTCGTGCCCAGACCCAGGGCTTGATAATCCTGCTCGGTCATATCGGTGATTGCGGGCGCGTCTGCCGCCTGGGCAACCTGGGGCGCGGCCGTGAAGCAGGCGACGCTCGTGGCGATCAACGCAGCAAGCGCCGCCGTCCCAACAAGCGGGATTTTCGACAGCCTACGGATACGGGGGTGTGGAACGTACATGAGGGACCTCGCTTTACTCGAGTGGAGTGGACTCATTTTTGCAAATGATACGTCCGATGCCCGATATCACGTGTCTCATTTTCGCCAACGGCGTGTCTCATTTTTGAGAATCCGAGATGCCGCGGAGATCTTATCCCAGCTCAAAGGCCATTTCTGGGATGTATTTTCCGTCGAGTGCCTCATCGGAAAACTGCACCCCATTTCAAGCGTCGATTCTGGGACGCATTTTCCCCTTAGACCCTCAACCGGAAACCGCATCCCACTTTGAGCGCAAATTCCGGGATGCATTTTCCGCTTGAGCCTCATTGGGAAACGGCGTCCCACTTTGAGGGCTGATTGTGGGATGCATTTTCCGGTTTCGCTCTCATTGGGAAAATGCATCCCGTTTCTTGACCGAATAATGGGACGCAATTTCCCGTTGGAGCGCCTTTGGGAAAGTGTGTCCCACTTCGACCGCCCAGAGTGGGATGCACTTTCCGCAAAGCACCTCAACGGGAAACTACGTCCCATTCCAAAGGCAAATTCCGGGACGCATTTTTCGAAAGCCTGCCCATCCGGAAAGCCCGTCCCACTTTGGACGCATCCGGGCACGGAACCATCGACCTATCAGGCCTCCCATCAATAAAGAGGCGTCCTCCCGGACGGCGGGGCACGAAGTTCATCGCGAGTTCCGCACGCAAAGAAGGCCACTTAATGTGGCCTTCGTCTTGCGCAGGACTGTAGAGCAGGAAACCTTATATCCGGCCCCTCCGTCCGGGGACCGCGCCGTACCAGCTACAGCGTCATGTTCGGATCGGCGTCGACATCGAACGGCGAGATTTCGCCTCGGTCGAATTTACGGCGAGCGACCTCCGCGATCATGGCTGCGTTATCGGTACAGGCAGACAAGGGCGGCACCGTTACGCGAATCCCCTGACGTCCAAGCTTCTTGATCATCATCTCGCGCAGATGCGGGTTGGCCGAGACGCCGCCACCGATGCAGTATTCCTTGCATCCGGTAGCGTGCAGTGCGTTTTTGGCCTTCTTGTACTGCACGTCAAAGACAGCTGCCTCAAACGAAGCTGCCAGATCGGGCAGGTGAATCGTGCGCCCGGCCTTGGTCTCCTGTTCAATGTAGAGCGTCACGGCCGTTTTAAGCCCCGAAAGCGAGAAACGATAGTCTCCCCTGCTGTTAAGCGCGCGGGGAAAATCAATCGCCTTGGGGTTGCCCGTCTCGGCCAGCTTGGAGATGATGGGGCCACCGGGATAGCCCAGACCCAACGCCTTGGCCACCTTGTCGAAGGCCTCGCCCACAGCATCGTCGAGTGTCTCACCAAGTACCTCGTAGTCGCCCCATGCCTTGACGTGAACAAGCATGGTATGACCGCCCGAGACGAGCGTGAAGATGAACGGCGGCCTGAGATCGGGCTGCGCCAGCAGGTTGGCGAACAGATGGCCCTCCAGATGGTTGACGCACACGAGCGGCTTGCCGGCGGCATAGGCAAAGCCCTTGGCGAAGGCGACGCCCACTACCAGAGCACCCACCAGGCCCGGACCCTGTGTCACGCCAACAGCGGCGAGTTCGCTCGGCGCGATGGCTCCACCCTCAAGACCAAGCGATGCTGCGGCATCCTCGAGCGCCGCATCCACGACACTCACAATCACCTCAACGTGTTTGCGCGAGGCGATCTCGGGCACCACGCCGCCAAAGCGGGCGTGAAAATCAATCTGTGTCGACACCTGGTTGGCCAGCATATTGCCATCCGCATCGATAATCGCCACGGCCGTCTCGTCGCAGGAGCTCTCGATAGCGAGCACTAGGCGGCGGCGCTCAATTTCGGCACGCTCCCCCTCGGAGCGCCCAGGCGCAGGCAGCGGCCATACGCGCTGCTCTGCCGCCGTCGGCTCGGGCGAAGCATTGTCGACCGGAAGCACCAGGGGCAGCGGTGCCGTCATGACGATGGCGTCCTTGCCGGCACCATAGTAGCCGCGGCGACGGCCAGCCTCGGTAAAGCCCAGAGCGGCATAGAGCGCAATCGCTCCCTCGTTACCGTCCTCGACCTCGAGCGAAGCCGTGGCGCAGCCGAGCATCTGGGCATCATAGCTCACGTGCGACAGCAGCTTGCGGGCAATGCCCTCACGGCGATGTGCCGGGTCGACGGCGACATCCAGAATCTGCACATCACCGTCCACGACCATGCCACCGGCAAGCCCCAACAGCTGACCGTCATCGTGCGCCACCCACCAGCTGCGCGGCACCGCAACATCCTCGCCTAGTTCGGACAGGAACATGCCCGGCGTCCACGCCTCGTGTCCGGCACCTTCAAAGCAAGTAGCCTCCAGCGCGCTCGCGCCCTCGGCATCCGCCGCGCCCATGGGACGGAACTGCAGATGACGACCGGCGAGCTCATCGGCAACGCCCGTAATTTCGCTCTGCGCACTCTCGGCAAGACCAAGACGCTTGCGCTCGTTTTCCTCGGCATCCGAAAGGCGCGTGTAAATCGGCAGGACGCGAGCCGGATCGCCGTCACCCGCAGCGTGCACGAGCAGCAAGCCCTCGCCCGAAGGCCACCACAGGTCGCGCTCCACGCAGCGGGCGGTCTCGTCCTCACCCAGCAGCTTGCCATAGCGCACGAGACCGTCACCGGTCAGCTGAACCTGGTCCCAGTCCGCTGCTCGGCGCCACTCATCGAGCGCCACGGCGGCCTTGACCACGTGTTCGCGCTCAAATTGACGCTCGGGACCCTCATCGCCCAGCATATATAGTGCCGGATATACCTCACCGCGCATGGCATCGGCCAAGATACCAAGCTTGCCGCGCACGCCAGCCTTCCACGCCGTCCAAGCGCAAGCGTCGAGCGTCGACACGCCCAGCAGTGGAACATTGGCACCGCGCGCGAGGCCCTTGGCAGTGGAGATGCCGATGCGCACACCCGTAAACGACCCCGGGCCGCGGCCGACCACGTAGTAACCAACATCGCTGCGATCCAGACCGGCTTGAGCCAGCACGCCATCAACGGTATTCACGAGCTCAACGTTGGCGTGACGGCGACACATGTGGTCGCCACTCACGAGCTTCGTCTCGCCCGTCTGCCCATCAATCCAGCTTGCCGCGCAGGCAAGCATGTCGGTCGAGGTATCGAGCGCCACCACCAGCGCGTTGTCGTTATGCAAGCTCATCTTGTACAGCCTTATCAATCAAATGGGAAAGCTCCATTGCGCGGTCACCGTGTGCCTCGAGCGTTATCGTTCGCACATCGCTGTCGCCCTCATCACGCTTGAGCGTCACCGAAAGATACTCATCCGTCAGCTCGTCCTGGAATTGTTCGCCCCATTCCAGCAAGCAAGCACCCTCATAGCCCAGCACATCGAAAATGCCCGTATCCTCGAGCTCGTAGGCATGCTCCAGGCGGTATAGATCAAAGTGAAACAGCGGAATACGACCTTGATCGTGAACGGCCATGAGCGCAAACGTAGGGCTCGTAACCATATGCTCATCGCCCAGCCCGCGCGAGACGCCCTTGGTAAAGTGAGTTTTGCCCACTCCCAGGCCACCGGTCAGGATGAGCACATCGCCGTCCTCAAGGCACGGTGCAATTAGCTCGCCAAAGTACTCCGTATCGGCAGCGCAAGTCGTTTTGTAAGTACCTACCCCCAGGCGCTCCAGGGACATATATGCTCCTTATTATTCCGAGGCGTCCTCTGGTGCGGGATGTCGCTCCAGATAATCGCCCAGCATCTTAAAGTCTTCCTCCAGCAGCTCCTGCCACGCCGGATTGCGCAGCGCTGCTGCCGGATGAAAAGTGGGCATTACTACAAAATGCCCCATCTGGTGGAACCTGCCGCGCAGCTTAGTAATACCAATCTCGGTCTTAAGCACAAAGTGTGTCGCGGGGTTGCCGAGCGTCACGATAATATCGGGCCAGATGCTTCGAATCTGCTCACGCAAAAACGGCGAGCAAGCCAGCACTTCCTCGGGACGCGGATTGCGGTTTCCCGGCGGGCGGCACTTAAGCACGTTGGCAATGTAGACGTCTTCGCGTTTGAGCCCCGCCAGCGACAAAATGCCGTTGAGGTCCTCGCCTGCCGCCCCCACAAAGGGCTCGCCCTGCAAATCCTCATTGCGGCCCGGCGCCTCACCAATAAACATCACGCGAGCGCGGGGGTTTCCCACGCCAAACACGATATTGTGACGCGACTGGTAGAGCTGGCAGAGGTGACAATCGCCCAGAACGGCCTCAATTTCCTCGAGTGCGACCTCACGTGGTGCCTGATGGGTATGGCCGGGGATGTGCATGACGCCCATAGCGGCTCCTACACGTAGACCTTGTCGAGACGCATGCCAAAGCCGCAGGCGACCTCGTAGTTAATCGTTCCGCGCAGTCGGGCCATCTCGTCCATAGTGATCTCGGCATCGCCATCGCGGCCGACAATGATCATCTCGTCACCATACTCGGCCTCGGGAATCTCGTGTGCCGGGTTGGACTGAATGGCGACCATAAACTGGTCCATGCAGATATTGCCAACCTGATGCACACGCTCGCCGCGATACAGCACATCCATACGATTGGAAAGCGTACGCGATAGGCCATCGGCATAACCGATCGGCAGCGTGCAGATCTGAACGCGCGTACGCGGTACGCGGTAGGTAAAACCGTAGCCCACGCCCTCACCCATCGCAGGGTGTGCCACGCGCGTCACACGCGCATGGACGCTCATAACGGGATCAAGCTGCATCACGCGGCCACTCAGCTCGCACGGCTGCATGCCATACAAGCCAACGCCGGCGCGGATCATATCAAAATGCATCGAGGGGTCAAGCATCGAGGACGGCGTGTTGGCGCAGTGCACGATACCGCACTCAAAACCCGCATCCTTAATGGCCTGAACGGCCTCGGTAAAGCGCTGACACTGCAGCTTGTAGTCCCAGCCCGAAGGTTCATCGGCCGTGGCGAAGTGCGTAAATACGCCGTCGCACTGAATACCGCGATGGAAATTTATACCGCGGACAAAGTCGAGCACCTGCGTGTAGTGAACGCCGATACGATTCATGCCCGTCTCGATGGCGAGATGATACTTGCCCACTTTGCCCGCCGCGACGGCACATTCGCCATACGCAAGAGCAAAATCAGACGTATAGACCGAAGGCATGATATCAAACTCGAGCAACGTCGGAATGGCCTCGATAGGCGGCTCGCTTAGGATGAGGATGGGTTTCGTAATCCCGCCCTGTCGGAGCTCAACGCCCTCGTTAACCGTCGCCACGGCAAACATGTCGGCACCGGCCGAATACATGATCTTGGCGCACTCAACAGCTCCATGACCATAAGCATCGGCCTTGACCACGCAGCACAGGCGCTGACGTGGATTCAGCAAGTTCTTATAGGCCCTCGTGTTGCGACGGAGCGCCCCGCGGTCGATCTCGACCCAGGACCAGCGCGTCAAATCGGCTTTATTCATGATTAGTCATCCGACCCTTCGTCCATGATTCCCAGATCTTCGAGCGCATCCTTTGCCGCCAGTTCCATGGCCGGACCGATCAAGTCGATAAGATCGGTCGCGATGACGCTCTTCTCACCATACTCCGTCGCCGCGGCAAAACCGGCGTAGCTGTGAAGTGCGACGGCGTACGAATACAGCAACTCCCAACGATCCATCTCGTCGCGCATGGTGGCAAGCGTGCCGGCCAAAATACCCGCGAGAACATCACCCGAACCGGCAGTTGCCAGAGAAGCCGGACCCGAGAGCGGCAGCAGCACACGCTCAACGCCACAGATAGCCGTCGTCGGCCCCTTGGCAATGACAACCAGGTTGTCGGAGCCTGCAGCCCAGACAACCTTCTGCGCGGCTGCAATCGCAGTACCAAGGTCGTTCACCTCGTCACCGGCAACCAGACGCGAAAGTTCACGATAGTGCGGCGTCATAACCAACGGCTGCTCGCGACGATACATCTCGGGATTACTATCAATACCGTCAATGGCAATCTTAGCAAGGCAGTTGAGTGCATCGGCGTCCAAGATAAGCGGCACATCAAGCTCGAGCAAGCCCGAAACCACCTGCATAGCGCCGGCAGATGTCGTCATACCGGGACCGCACAGTACACAGCTGTACTTCTTTGCAATCTCGCACACCGTCATGCGCGCAGCGGCGCCAAAGGAGCCGCGGGAATCAGACGGAATAGCAAAGACGGGAATCGAAGGAAGTGCCATGCGAATAAGATTGGCGCAGGCGTCAGGAGCCGCGACTGCCACGTAACCAGCACCCGCGCGAGCTGCAGACTTGGCCGCCATAATGGCAGCACCAGGATATTGCGCAGATCCGGCGACAATAAGCACAGAGCCACGGGAATACTTATCGATATTCGTAGGTAGTGGGGCAAAGTAATCAACTAAGTCACCGGGCTCGACAATCTCGGCGGCGTGGTCGACATCATCGATGACCTCGTCAAGACGGTCGTAAAGATTGCCGCAGATCAAATCGCCAGCATACTCAGGACCATCAGCGCTATACAGACCAATCTTGGGCGCAATCATCGTCACCGTATGCTCGGCACGAATGCAGTCGTCATCAACAACGCCCGTCTCGGCATTCAGGCCCGAGGGAACATCAATGGATACGACACAATCGGCGCATTCATTGACCGTAGGAATCCAGATGGAGAACGGCGCACGCAGATTTCCGTGGAAACCGGTACCAAAAATGGCATCGACAACAACATCGGCCTTATCGATCAAAACCTCGAGTTCGTCACGCGAGGGGCCGACGCAAACGTGCACATCGCGGCCGGCAGTACGACGAGCAACATGACGTGCCAGAGCAGCAGGAATCTCATCCGGCTCAACCGGAGAAACGATATCCACGTCCACACCCTTATGGCTCAGGATATCGGCGGCAACCCAACCGTCGCCGCCATTATTACCAAAACCGACCAGAACGAGAACCCGATCGGGATTGAGCTTCAAGACCTCGTTGGCGGCAAACTCACCCGCTAGCTCCATAAGCTCGGCCTTCGAAGTCCCTTCGCGTTCGATGATATCCTCGAGACGAACGACTTCTTCGGTACTCAAAACCGGTTTCATCTATGCTCCTAGCGTATCTAGCGAAGCATCGCCCAGGTGCTCCGTCAATGCTGAATTCTGCAGCTGCTCAAGCTCATCTAAAACAGAGCGAGCCTCTTTAAATGTCTGCGCTACGCGTTTCTTGGTGCTCACCTTTTCCTCTTTTGGCTTAGGCCGAGCATCTTCGGTAATCGCGATGGCATTCGCAACGGCCAAGTCTCCTGTAAGCGTAATGGAAAGAGCGACCTCAACAACACCCAGTTCTTGAGCGATCTCGAGAGCACGGCCCGAAAGCAGCGCCTTCGGTTTGCCGAGTTTATCACGCGTAACCGAAACATCCTTGCGACCCACGCCTTGACTAAAACCCGTGCCGAGAGCTTTAAGTACCGCCTCGCGCGAAGCAAAGCGGCTCGCATAGTGAGCAGCGGGACGCGATGATGCATCGCAATACGCACGCTCTTCTTCGGTAAACACACGCCGAGCAAACGACGGCGTCTTTTCAAGAATTGATTTCATGCGGGAAATCTCGACGATATCAACGCCGATACCAGCTTCAGCCATGTTCACCTCCATATCGCACAGACTAAGTTATTGTAGCCCGTTCGCAGAAGATGCGACAAACGAGGGTTATAAAACACAGCTACTATGTGAGACAAAAGCCCGTAAACGCAAAAAAGGGGGAGGCCGCGAGG
>OFMX01000802.1_pt1 | contig 28365 bp, 25 predicted proteins | sample 1541901 | NCBI WGS metagenome assembly OFMX01 (sample SAMN04209222, study PRJEB22552) | human gut metagenome | biome: gut; material: feces | host: Homo sapiens | place: USA: Oklahoma | reverse complement strand
TTTGAGGGGCGTGTGGCAACAGTCGTGTGAGTTCAAGTCTCATCTCTCGCACCAATAAAGAAAAGACACGCTTTGGCGTGTCTTTTCTTTATTGGTGCGAGTGTGGTCTGCTTCGCAGACCGTGCCGCCTGCGGGCGGGAATTGAACGCGGGGGGTGTCTCAATGTGGTTTTTGAGACACCCCCGTTTTTTACGCAAATTCGATCTCATCGCAGATGATCCTTGTGTCGATCAGGGCGGCGGCGCAGATTTTTCGGTATACGGGGCCTGCGGGCGCTTCGAACAGGATGTGCGCCTCGTAGCCGCGCCCGCTCTTGTGCCGGTAAAGCTCCCGGTACAGCCAGACCGCGCCGACGCGGGGCGGCTCCTGCTTCACATTTGCATTGCGGAAGGTCACGGTATGGTATTCAGAATACGGGCTGTCGATGCGGAGCGTGAGGTCTGTTCCGGTGACGATCTCCCGTACCGCGCCGTCATGGAAGAAAAAGCGCCGCAGCAGTCCATCCGGCAGCGCCTCGCGCGTCTGCGCGGCGCAGTACGCCCGATCGATCTCGTCCAGCCGCTTCTGCACCTCCGGCGTCATGGGGTCTGTCTGACAGGCAATGTACCAGTCCTTTGTGAGATACCGCATAACTGCCCTCCTCTATTTGATCGACATAATCCATTCATCGCCGCGGAGCAGATATTGGAATTCCGTCAGCTCCGGCGTGTTCATCATGTGCAGCATTTCTTCGAGATCGTCCACGGTTTGCAGGGACGGGAGCTTGCTGTATTCGATCCACGCCATTTCTCCTTCCTCCGACGAGGTCAGCGTTCCCGACCATTCCACGGCCTTGAACAGCAGCACGACGTACCGGCCGGCTTCGATTGGGAACTGCTTGACGCCGACGAGCCTCGGGTTCCGGATCGTCAGGCCGGTTTCCTCCTGCATCTCCCGGATGGCAGCGTCTACGAACGACTCCCCCGGCTCCACATGGCCGCCCGGCAGCGCCCAGCCGTGCCAGTCCTCCTTTTTCCGGTTCTGGAGCAGCACCCTGCCGCCGTCCTCCAGCAGACATACTACGGCCAGCTCTACATTCTCCGTTCTGCTCATATCCGAACTCCCCTTAGTTTTTCTTATTGTAGCAGAGAACCGCAGTCCGCGCAACCACGCTTCCCGGAAAACCTCTGCGCGCTTCCTGTGTTTTCTTGCATTTTCCAGTCGAAGCTGGTACAATATTGCTATCCAGATTCTATCGGGCCGGGCGGCGTTCCGGGCCTGAAATATGTCAAAGGCAGGTGCGCTGTCATGCCGCTTATTATCGTTCGAAACGACATCACGACTATGCGCGTGGACGCCATTGTCAATGCAGCCAACGAGTCTTTGCTCGGCGGGGGCGGCGTGGACGGCTGCATCCACCGGGCGGCCGGGCCGGAGCTGCTGGCTGAATGCCGGCGACTCGGCGGGTGCAGGACCGGCGAGGCCAAGCTCACGCGGGGATACCGCCTGCCCTGCAAATATATCATTCACACCGTCGGCCCGGTGTGGCACGGCGGCGATCACGGCGAACAGGAGCAGCTCGTTTCCTGCTACCGGACGAGCCTTGCGCTGGCAAGGAAGCACCATTTCCAGACGGTGGCGTTCCCGCTGATCTCCTCCGGCGTTTACGGGTACCCGAAGGAGCAGGCGCTGCGCACGGCGATGGACGCCATCGGCGCGTTTTTGCTGGAGCACGACATGACGGTCTATCTCGTCATTTTCGACCGCAGCGCCTACCAGATCAGCAGCCGGCTGTTCGCGGACATTGCTGCGTACATCGACGACCACTATGTAGACGCGCATACGGATTTTATCCGCTCGCGTCCGTACTCGGATTCGATCACTGACGAAGACGTAAGGCCCACCTGCAGAGCTCCAAGCGCGGCGTTCCCGTCCGTCCCCCGGCCCCTCCGCAGTCTGAACGACAGGCTGAGGCATCTGGACGCCGGATTTTCCGAAACGCTGCTGACGCGCATCGACCGCAGCGGCAAAAAGGATTCCGAGATCTACAAGCGGGCCAACGTCGACCGCAAGCTGTTCTCCAAGATCCGCAGCAACCCGGACTACCGTCCATCCAAGCCCACGGCCCTCGCCTTTGCCATCGCGCTGGAGCTGGATCTGAACGAAACCCGCGATCTCATAGCCCGCGCGGGCTATGCCCTCAGCCGCAGCAGCAAGTTCGACGTGATCATCGAATATTTCATCAGCCAGCGGAACTACAATATCTACGAGATCAACGAGGCGCTGTTCGCCTTTGACCAGAGCTTATTGGGGGCGTGATTCGCAGACACCTCCGAATTCGCGCCTGTAGGGGCCGATGCCTACATCGGCCCGTTAGGAAGTTGCGAATTCGCCGAAGATTACCGTTAAAATGGTGCAATCTGCCGGGCCGATGCGATGCCCGCAGGCTAGTTTCGAGGCGCAACCGCGCATAGCGCGGCTCTTAGCGCCGAAGATGGGCATCGGCCCCTACATTCAAAAAACAGGTTCTTGCGGGTTTATGATAGATTTCCGGAAAATGCTGCATTCTGTGCGGGCGGACAGAGTCGTCCGCCCCTACGCAGGACTTGGAAATCATGCAGAAAAAACCGAAGCTTAAAATATGTCGCTTTCCAAGCGACCAAATCCTCCTTTGTGTTCGGTATAATCAGGACACAAACAAACACAGGAGGGTATTCATAATGACAGAACTGGTTTTTATTCTCGATCGCAGCGGCTCTATGGCGGGGCTGGAAGCGGACACCATTGGGGGGTTCAACTCCATGATCGCCAAGCAGAAGAAGGAAGCGGGCGAGGCGCTTGTCTCCACGGTCCTGTTTGACCGCGACAGCACCGTCATTCACGACCGGCTGCCGCTGGAGAAGGTGCCGCCCATGACGGAGAAGGACTATTTCGCACGCGGCTGCACAGCGCTGCTCGACGCGGTAGGCGAAGCCATCCATCATATCGGCAATGTCCACAAGTACGCCCGGCGGGAGGATGTGCCGGAAAAGACGCTGTTCATCATCACCACCGACGGCTATGAAAACGCCAGCCGCCGCTACAGCTACGAGACGGTGCAGCGGATGATCGAGCGGCAGAAGACAAAATACGGCTGGGAGTTTCTGTTCCTCGGCGCGAACATCGACGCGGCAAAGGAAGCCGCCCGCTTCGGCATCAGCGCCGAACGTGCGGTGGATTACAAATGCGACGAGGTGGGCACGGCGCTCAACTATGATGTGATCAGCGAAGCGATCTGTACCGTCCGCGCATCCAGACCGCTCAGCCCCGGATGGAAGGCGCGAATCGACGCGGATGTAAAAAAGCGTGGGAGGTAATCAAATATGTACGGCGCAATTCTGGGCGATATCATCGGCAGCCCCTATGAATTCGACTTCAACAATTACAAGTCGAAGGACTTTCCGCTCTTTTGCCGGCATTCTGAATTTACCGACGATACGGTCATGACGCTGGCAGTGGCAAAGGCGCTGCTGGACACGTGCGGGCAGGACGACGCAGCCATCAAAGCAGCGCTTGTGCACCAGATGCAGCGGCTTGGCCGCGCCTATCCGGACAAGGGCTATGGCGCGCACTTCAACGGCTGGCTGCATGAGGACGATCCGCATCCCTACAACAGTTATGGCAACGGCAGCGCCATGCGGGTTTCCGCTGCGGCGGAGCTGGCGGAGGATATGGAGCAGGCGCTGCATCTGGCGAAGCTCACCGCCGAGGTGACGCACAATCACCCTGAAGGGATCAAGGGAGCACAGGCGACCGCCGCGGCAATGTTCCTCGCCCGCACCGGCAGCAGCAAGGCGGATATCCGGACGTATGTGGAACGCGAGTTCGGCTACGACCTCAGCCGCAGCTGCGATGAAATTCGCCCTGACTACCATCATGTGGAGAGCTGTCAGGAGACAGTCCCGCAGGCGATCACCGCGTTTCTGGAAAGCGCGGATTTTGAAGACGCGCTGCGCACTGCGGTGTCCCTCGGCGGAGACAGCGACACGCTGGCCGCCATCACCGGCAGCATCGCCGAGACGTTCTATGGTGTACCGGAGAACTTAAAAGCAGAGTGCCGCAGACGGCTGACGCCGGAATTGGAAGCGCTTTTGCTGGCATGGGAAGCACGGGCAGCCTGACCATGCCCTATCCAGCCGCTTGTGAACGCTTTATGAATTTTGCAAAAACCCCTTGCAAACGAGGAAAAGTGTGCTAGAATACAATTAGCACTCAGATAGTATGAGTGCTAATCTGCAAAGGACGTGACATTTACTATGGCAAAGAAACAGTTCAAGGCGGAATCCAAGCGTCTGCTGGATCTCATGATAAACTCCATTTACACGCATCAGGAAATTTTCCTGCGTGAAATCATTTCCAACGCCTCCGACGCCATCGACAAGCTGGCCTATCAGGCGCTGACCGACGAGAAAGTCGGCCTCAGCCGCAGCGATTTTGCGATCGAACTCAAGCCCGACGAGACCGCCCGCACGCTGACCGTCAGCGACAACGGCATCGGTATGGACAAGGACGAGATGGAAAACAACCTCGGCACGATCTGCCGCTCCGGCAGTCTGCAGTTCAAGCAGGCGCTCGACAAGGAGAAGGCCGCCGACACCGACATCATCGGCCAGTTCGGCGTGGGCTTCTATTCGGCATTCATGGTTGCGGACAAGGTGACCGTCATTTCGAAGAAATACGGCTCTGACGAAGCATGGAAATGGGAGTCCGAGGGTGCGGACGGCTATACCATGACCCCGTGCGAGCGGGAAAGCGCCGGTACGGACGTGATTATGCAGCTCAAGGCCGACACGGACGACGAAAAATACTCCCGCTTCCTCAAGACCTGGGAGCTCCAATCTCTTGTGCGCAAGTATTCCGATTACATCCGCTACCCCATCCGCATGGCGGTTGAAAAGAGCCGCATGAAGGAGGGCACGGAAAAGAGCGACAAGCCCGAATATGAGACGTATACCGAGGTTGAGACGCTCAACTCCATGGTTCCGATCTGGAACCGGAACAAAAAGGATGTCACTGACGAGGAATTCAACAATTTCTATAAGGAAAAATTCTTCGATTTTGAAGACCCGCTGGCCGTCATTCACGCGAACGTCGAGGGCGCGGTCACATACAAGGCGCTGCTGTTCATCCCCGCGAAAGCACCGTATGATTTCTATACCAAGGACTTCAAGAAGGGCCTGCAGCTGTATTCCTCCGGCGTGATGATCATGGAAAACTGCGCTGATCTGCTGCCGGACTGCTTCCGCTTTGTGCGCGGCGTGGTCGATTCGCAGGATCTGAGTCTGAATATCTCCCGTGAGATGCTCCAGCATGACCGTCAGCTGAAATTTATCGCGGGCAATCTCGAAAAGAAGATCAAGACCGAGCTGCAGAAGCTCATGGACAACGACCGCGAGAAATACGAGAAGTTCTTCGCGGCCTTCGGCCCGCAGATCAAATACGGCGTTCTGGCCGATTACGGCGCGAAGAAGGACACGCTGCAGGATCTGCTGCTCTACTGGTCGAGCAAGGAGGGCAAGCTGATCTCTCTCAAGGAATACGTCGCTGCCATGCCGGAGGATCAGAAGTATATTTACTATGCCAACGGCGAGAGCCGCGAGGCGCTGCACCAGCTGCCGCAGATGGAAAAGCTGCAGCAGAAGGGCTGCGACGTGCTGTTCATGACCGACGAGGTCGACGGTTTCGTGCCGCAGACGCTGGCAAAGTATCAGGACAAGGAGCTCAAGGCCATCACGGCGGGCGATCTGGGCCTCGAAACAGAAGAGGAAAAGAAAGCTGCCGAGGAAAAGAGCGAAAAATCGAAGCAGACGCTTGAATTCGTCAAAAAGACGCTGGGTGACAAGATCAAGGACGTGCGCCTGAGCGACAATCTGGGCAGCCACCCCGTCAGCGTCGTCCCCGACGGCGGCATGACGTTTGAAATGGAGAAATATTTCAAGCGCATGAACCCCGAAGCCGGTATGAAGGCCGACCGCATTCTTGAGCTGAACGCCGATCACCCGATCTTCGCAAAGCTGCAGATCGCGGTCGCGCAGGACGAGAAAAAGGCGGAGGATCTGGTGAAGATCCTCTACACGCAGGCGCTGCTCATGGCCGGTCTGCCGGTCGAAAACGCAGGCGAATACACCGATCTGGTTTGCAGCCTGATTGGATGAAAAGCATACCGCTCCCCTTGCCGCGCAGCAGCCTGGCAAGGGGAGCTTTTTGCACTTCAGAATCGGGCCGTCTTCGGAAGCTGTGATTGTGTTTTGAATGTGCGTCTGCTATAATGAGGGAAACAGGAACTCTCAAACGCTTTGCGAAGCGACGCAGCTGCCGCCGGTACGTGCCGGAGAAAGGACCCGATACTATGGAAAACATTCTGATCAGCGCCTGTCTGCTCGGCGTCTGCTGCCGGTATGACGGCGAATCGAAGCCCATCATGCAGACCGTTGCGCTCATGGAGCGCTACCACCTCGTCCCTGTCTGTCCTGAGCAGCTGGGCGGACTGCCCACGCCGCGCGAGCCGTCGGAGCGGCAGGGCTGCGCCGTTGTGATGAAGAGCGGCACGGATGTCACGGCGCAGTACCGCCGGGGCGCGGAGCAGACGCTGCATCTGGCCCGGCTGTACGGCTGCAAGGCAGCCGTTCTGAAGGAGCGCAGCCCGAGCTGCGGCAGCGGGCGCATTTACGACGGCACGTTCTCCGGCCGCCTGACATCCGGAGACGGCGTAACGGCGGCGCTTTTGAAGGAAAACGGCATCGCCGTCTACGGCGAGAGCGAGATCGAAGCGCTCCTGTCCCAGCCGGAGCCGGACGAGCCCCAGCAGAGCCTGTTCTGACACATTGCTTTTACAGTGAACAGCCGGCGGAACGATGCGTTCCGCCGGCTGAATTTTTTATGTATGCATTAATTTCGGATGGACATCTCCATCAGAGAGAGCGCCTCGCGCAGGCTGGAATAGAAGCCTGCCGCCGTGCGCGGCACAGGCTTGGCGCCCTGGTACCAGTCGCACTGCTCCAGCGCCGTGTCGCCGAGCGTCCGGGCAAGGCTCCTGCCGAGGCCCATCGCCTCGGCATACGGAAGGATGCGGTAAAAATACTGGCTGTCCTGCGCCAGCCGGGACTGCAGCTGGCTCTGCGTGACGCGCCGGAGGAACTTGCGGTAGCCAAGCGCCTGCGCGACGATCTCGTCGCCAAAGGCGGTGCGCCTGCCGCCGTGGAGCGTCAGCACGCCGATCAGCACCTCGCAGGCGATCACCAGCAGCATCACAAGAACGCCCTCGCCGAGCTGCGCCATTGCCAGAAGCGCCGCCGCACACGCCGCAGCCAGTCCTGCCAGCGGCCATTTTCCCTGATAATACGCCGCAGGCGCATATTGGATCACCGCAAACAGTACGCCGCCGAGCACGAAAATCACGGCCAGCAGCAGCCAGCGCACGAAGCCTGACGGCAGGATCGGGCTTGCCGCCTCGGCGGCAGTCAGCGCTCCGGCCAGAATGCCGAGCGCACGCATAATGAGCGGATTGCCGCTGGTTTTGCGGTACATCCGCCTGACCCAGTAGCGCCGCAGGACCTCGTCGGCCTTTTCCGCCGTGCGCTTGTACAGAAGACTTACGCCCTCGCACACGTCGCCCTGCGAAAACAGCATCTGGAACAACCTGACCTCTGCAGGGCGGCGCTCGTTGCCCATATCGACGCGGCGGCGCAGCACCACCCGCTCGTTTTTGCCGCAGGAGATGGTCAGATATCCCAGACTTGCCCAGTGGCAGACCAGCATATTGAACTGGATCGGTCCGCCCGCCAGCAGGAACGGCATATCGCACGGCAGCGCCGCATCCGGCGGCAGCATCCGTGAGGATACGCGCACCCGTGCACTGCGCAGAGACGAGAACCAGTAAAGGAACGCCAGCGCGAGCAGCAGCAGAATGATTGCCGTGCCGGCCCAGCCGAACGAAAGCGTGGTATGCGCGCCGGAAAAATAGGACTTATCCAGCGTGAGGGTCATTTCGAGCGATTCATGGTCCTTCAGCCCCGTTTCGATCACGCCCGTGATGCGCGACTCGGAGACATCCAGATCGATATAGTCGGAGATCACGTCGCCGTGGTAGCCGCTGGTAAAGGCCGGATAGCTTTCAAACGGCTTGGGCAGCGTGACAGTAAAGACATATTTGGAGATGGGATAGTCCCATTTCGCGCTCATGAGCGGAAGGCTGAGCGTCTGCACGCCGTCGGCCTCGCTTGCAAGGCCCGAGATCGTATACATGACGGTAAACGAGCGCGTCCCGGTAAAGCCGTTTGCATCGGTCAGCACGAGCACGGGGCAGTCGCCGTCGGTCTGCTTCTGCGTCTGATAGCCCGCGACGGAGGCCTTCTTCGCGCCGGCGCTGAGCGGGAAGCGCAGCTGTGTCTGCGCGCCGCTGATCTCCAGCGTAAAGCTCTGCGTGACCTGACAAGAGCTGCTGCCGGTCAGGATACAGTCTGTTTTCATTTCGGAAATAACGGGCTCCGCCGCGCAGACGCCTGTGCAGAGCGCCAGCAGGCACGCCAGCAGGAGCAGCAGCCGCTTCATGCGATCACCTCTTATGTTCATTTGCATCCAATTTACCACAAACGCGCCCATTTTGCAACCTCGGCCCGCAGGCCGCTTTTTTTCTTCCGCCATACTTGGCGGAAGGGTACGTTATGTGATACACTGTCGGCAGAATGCTTTTGATCGGAAAGGACAGATTTTATGACGCTTCGCGATACCGCTGACCAGATCATCCGCGCAAGTCTGCGCGCCGTGCAGCCGGACGCCGCCGTGCAGCGCGCGCTGCAGGATTTTTCCTGCGCGGGGCGCGTCGTGCTCATCGCCATCGGAAAGGCCGCGTGGGCCATGGCGAACGCGGCGTGGGACACGCTCAGCACGCGCATCACCTCCGGCGCGGTCATCACCAAATACGGCCATAGCCGCGGCCCCATCGGCCCGCTTCAGATCTTTGAGGCCGGGCATCCGGTGCCGGATGAGGCCGGGCTCCGCGCCGCGCAGGCTGCGCTGGAGCTGACGCGCGGACTGCGGGAGGAGGATTGCGTGCTGTTTCTCATCTCCGGCGGCGGCTCGGCGCTGTTTGAGTCTCCGCTGGTGCCGCTTGCCGAGCTGGAGGATATCACCGGCCAGCTGCTCTCCTGCGGCGCGGATATTGTGGAGATCAATACCATCCGCAAGCGGCTGTCCGCCGTCAAGGGCGGGCGGTTCGCGCTGCACTGCCGTCCGGCGCCGGTCTTCTCGGTCGTGCTGTCGGATATTCTCGGCGACCCGCTCGACATGATTGCCTCCGGCCCTGCAGCGCCGGACAGCAGCACGTGCGCCGAGGCGCTGGCCGTCGTGCGGAAATACGGACTGCGCCTGTCTGACCGGGCGCTGGCCTGCCTGCAGACAGAAACGCCGAAAGCACTGCCGAACGCAGTCTCCCGCGTGACCGGCAGCGTCCGCGCCCTCTGCGATGCGGCAGAGCAGGCGGCGCAGACGCTCGGCTACCGCTGCATCCGGCTGACCGACTGTCTGAGCTGCGAGGCGCGGGAGGCGGGGCGGTTCCTTGCCGCCGTCGCGCGGACGCACGCGTCACCGTCTGAGCCGCTTGCGTTTCTCGCCGGAGGCGAGACGGTTGTGCATCTGACCGGCTCCGGACGCGGCGGACGCAATCAGGAGGTTGCGCTGGCCGCTGCGGAAGGACTTGCCGGGCTTGCGCAGGCCGCCGTCTTCTCCTTCGGCTCCGACGGGACCGACGGCCCGACCGACGCCGCCGGAGGCTTTGTCGATCAGGACAGCTTCGCCGCGCTCCGCGCCGCCGGGCTTGACCCCGCCGACATTCTGCGGCGCAACGACGCTTATCCCGCGCTGGAGCGCATCGGCGGCCTCATCCACACCGGCCCCACCGGCACCAACGTCAACGATCTCGCCATGCTCCTCCTGCCGCGCCGGGAATGAGCGGCGCTATGCGTTTCCCTTCAGGATCTCCAGCGCCTGCTTTGTGTCGCAGTCGAACAGCTCGCGCTCCCCTGCCTCGACGAGCAGCAGCGCGTCCTCGTGCCGCCGGATGACGGACGAGCCGCCGCGGTCAGCCTCCAATGCGCACAGCTCCGGGAAGAACCGCGCCGGGAACAGGCACGGGTTGCCGCGCTTTCCGTTGTGCGCCGCAGCGGCGATGCAGTCCGGGTTCGCCCGCCACGCGTCCACGACGCGCCGCACCGTCCCGGCCCGCAGCAGCGGTTGGTCGGCGACCATATATAAAATACCGGCGCAGTCCGCCATCGCCTGCGTGCCGAGGCGGATGGTGCGGCTGATGCCGTCCTCCGGCCGGTCGTTCAGGATCGTATCAAAGCCCGCCAGCGAAGCCTCCTCCAGAAGCGCCGGATACTGCGAGACGACCGTGACGCGGGCGAACATCTCCGCCGGGATCGCCGCAAGCGCCAGCGAGAACAGGCTCTGCCCGTCAAAGCACGCGGCCAGCTTGTTTTCCCCGAAGCGGGAAGCATTTCCGGCAGCCATGAGCAGGCAGCCGGCGGGAAGTGCAGAGATTGCAGCCATATTGTGTGCTCCTTGTGATTTTCTACAAAACAGTATAGCTATTTTTGCATATTTGCGCAAGAATCATACAGTTTTTTCGACATTCGCGAAAAAATCCGTTATTCAGAAAGTAGGATAATGCTTTCACTTTCTCTTCAAATCCGAATATGCTACAATAGGAACAAATAAAAGTGGAAAAATGGCGGATTTCGTGCACGGACGCGCAAAACCCGCCTGTAATCCGGCAAATGGAGGTAACCGAATGAACATCGTAGGCAGAAGCGAGGTTCGTGTCGACGCCTTTGACAAGGCGACCGGCCGGACAAAATACTATGATGATCTGGCCCCGAAGGATGCGCTGCTCATCAGAGTCAAGCATTCGACCATTGCGCACGGCTTCGTCAAGTCGGTCGACATCAGCAAGGCCGAGAAAATTCCCGGCGTTGTCAAGATCCTGACCTGCTTCGACGTACCGGATATCCCGTTCCCCACAGCTGGCCACCCGTGGTCGATGGACCCGTCCCATCAGGACATTGCCGACCGGCACCTGCTCAACCGGCACGTGCGCTATTACGGCGACGATGTCTGCGCTGTCATCGCCGAGGACGAGGTCGCGGCCATGCAGGCCGTGCGCGCCATCGAGGTCGAGTATGAGGAGCTGCCGTTCGTGCTCGACGTGCAGAAGGCCATGGAGCCCGGCGCGCCGCAGCTGCACGAGGCGTTCCCCAACAACATCCTCAAGCATACGACCGCAGCGGCGGGCAATTACGCCGAGGCGATCAAGGAGCCGGGCCTCATCAAGGTCGAGGGCTGGTACGAAACGCCCACCGTGCAGCACTGCCACATCGAGAATCACGGCTGCTTCTGCTATGAGGAAAACGGCCGCCTCGTCGTGACCAGCTCCACGCAGATTCCGCACATCGTACGCCGCATCGTCGGACAGGCCCTGGGCCGTCCGTGGGGCGATATCCGCATCATCAAGCCGTATATCGGCGGCGGCTTCGGCAACAAGCAGGATGCGCTGTATGAGCCGCTGTGCGCCTGGTGCTGCACGCAGGTCGGCGGCCGTCTTGTCAAGCTCGACTGCTCGCGTGAGGAAACCTTCGTCTCCAACCGTGTCCGCCATGCCATCCGCACGCACATCATCTCCTGGCTGCGCAAGGACGGCACCATTGCCGCCAAGAAGGTCGAGTGCTTCTCCAATCAGGGCGGCTACGCCTCCCACGGCCATTCGATCGTGGCCAAGGCGCTCGGCTCATTCAACCAGCATTATCCCTGTCCCAACTTTGAGGGCGACGCTTACACCGTCTTCACCAACCGCCCGGCGGCGGGCGCCATGCGCGGCTACGGCATGCCGCAGGCATCGTTCGCGGACGAATCCCACGCGGAGCAGTGTGCAGAGGCTGTCGGCATGACGCCGCTGGCCTACCGCTGGCAGAACCTGATGAAGCCCGGCTACGTCGACGGCTTCTCGAAAAACGAGCTTTACGAGGACTCCTACCGGCAGTGTATGGAAAAGGGTATGAAGGCCATCGGCTATGAGGAAAAGGTGAAGGCCTATGCCAACCAGACCGGCCCCATCCGCCGCGGCATCGGCCTTGCGACCTTCTGGTACAACACCGCCGTCTTCCCCATTTCGCTGGAAACCTCCTCCTGCCGTCTGCAGCTGAACCTCGACGGCACGGTCAATCTGCAGGTCGGCGAAACCGAGATCGGTCAGGGCGCAGACACAGCCTACGCACAGATGTGCGCGGAGATCCTTGGCCTGTCCGATTATAAAAAGGTACACGTTCTGTCCTGCCAGGATACCGACGTGACCCCGACGGGCCTCGGCGCTTACGCCTCCCGTCAGACCTTTACGGCGGGCTTCTCCATCCGGCAGACATCCGAGCTGCTGAAGCGGAAGATCCTCGAATACGCCTGCGAGCTCACGCGGCAGGCTACTTATAACATGGACATCATCGACTCCAACATCGTCCGCATCACCGACGGCCGCGTGCTGATGAGCCTGTCCGAGCTGTCCATGACCGCGCAGTATAACCCCGTCCATTCCGAGCACCTCACAGCGGAATCTACTTACACCATCCGCAACAACGCCTATTCCTTCGGCTGCACATTCGCCGAGGTCGAAGTCGATATCCCGATGTGCAAGGTCAAGCTGCTGAACATTGTGAACGTCCACGACTGCGGCAAGCTCATCAACCCCGCTCTGGCTGAGGCGCAGGTGCACGGCGGTATGTCCATGGGCATCGGCTACGGCCTGTCCGAGCAGCTGCTGTTCGATGAGAAGACCGGACGGCCCCTCAACAACAACCTGCTTGACTACAAACTCTCGACCTTTATGGATCATCCGAACCTCGAAGCCGAGTTTGTGGAAAACTATGAGCCGACCTCTGCGTTCGGCACCAAGGCGCTGGGCGAGCCGCCCGCCTGCTCCCCGGCCCCTGCCATCCGCAACGCCATTTATCATGCGACCGGCGTCGCCATCAATCAGGCGCCGATCACACCGCACGTCCTCTTCGCCAAATTCACCGAAGCGGGCTTGATTCAGGACTGAGGGAGGGAACAGACTATGTATGATATGAAAGCGCTCTATGAAGCGTACAGCGTAGAAGAAGCAGTCAAGCTTCGTCTGGAGCATCCCGAAGCGCAGATCATCGCAGGCGGCACGGACGTGCTCGTTCAGATGCGCGAAGGCCGCCGCGCGGGCAAGGAGCTGATCTCCATTCAGAAGATCGACTCCATGCGCGGCATCAGCATGGATGAAGACGAGAACATCCGCATCGGCTCGCTTACAACCTTCTCCCATATTACGCACAACCCCATCATCATCGAAAAGATCAACGTGCTGGGCGAAGCCGTCGACATGGTCGGCGGCCCGCAGATCCGCAACGCCGGCACCATCGGCGGCAACACCTGCAACGGCGTGACCTCGGCGGACTCCGCCTCCACGCTCCACGCATGGGAAGCCATCGTTGAGCTGACCGGCGTGAACGGCAAGCGGTACCTGCCCATCAAGGACTTCTACATCAAGGCCGGTACGGTCGACATCAACGTCGCCGAGGGCGAAATTCAGACCGCGATCCTGATCCCGAAGGCCTCGTGGGAAAACACGAAGGGCTTCTACATCAAATACGGTATGCGCAACGCCATGGAGATCGCCACGACCGGCTGCTCGGTCAATGTGCGGCTGTCCGGGGACAAGAAGACGTTCGACCGCGTGCGCATCGCCTACGGCGTCGCAGGCCCCGTGCCCATGCGCGCACCGAGCGCCGAGGCCGTTGTGAACGGCCAGCCCGTCACAATGGAAAACATTGAGGCGTTCTCCAAGGCCGTTCTGGAGGACATCAATCCCCGTGATTCCTGGCGTGCCAGCAAGGCGTTCCGCAAGCACATCGCCGTGGAAATGGCCAAGCGCGCGCTCATTGAGTCTGTCAAACGCTGCGGAGGTGAGATCTGATGGCACAGTACGCTCTTGTCAAATGCAATATCAACGGCAAAGACGTGGAAAAGATCGTCGACGTCCGCGCAAGTCTGACGGATATGCTCCGCAATGATTTCCGGCTCACGTCGGTGAAAAAGGGCTGTGAGGTCGGCGAATGCGGCGCGTGCACCGCGCTCATTGACGGCGAGGCGATCAACACCTGCCTGTATCTGGCTGTCTGGGCCGAGGGCAAGCACATCATCACGCTTGAAGGCCTGATGAACCCTGACGGGACGCTTTCCGACGTGCAGAAGGCCTTCATGGACGAAACCTCCATCCAGTGCGGCTTCTGCATCCCTGGCTTTATTCTGACGGCGACCGAGATCGTCAACTCCGGCAAGGAATACACCGACGACGAACTGCGTAAGCTCCTCTCCGGCCACCTGTGCCGCTGCACGGGCTACCAGAACATCTTCCGCGCCGTGAAAAAAACCATGCTCCGCCGCCTCGGCAAAAACGAGGAAGCAGAGCTGGTGCGATAATTCCCATACCGACGCCCCTTGTCATGCAGCGCATGACAAGGGGCTTTTTTTATTACAAGCACAGGAAGCTTGAAACGGCGATTGCTGTTTTGGGGATATAGGGTGTATCTGAAAACTCCCAACGCACCCGGACAGCGGACCTTTTCACGCTGCGCTGCACCATTTTTCCTTGAAATACGTCAGTATTCCTGCGAAAAAATGTCTTGCTCAGCGCAAAAATTTCTCGCTGCCGGTCACATTGGGAGTTTTCAGATACACCCTAAGGAAATCCCCTCCGGGCGGCGGACTGCCATTCGGAGGGGGTGCTGTTTATTTTTCCAGCTGCTTCTGCACGACCTGCACGATGCGTGCGATCGCGGCGCTCATAGCCGCATTGACAGCGAATTCCACGAGGAAGTTCACGCCGATGAACGCGACGAACAGAAAATAGACAATGTTCGTGCCGCCCGCGTAGTCCTGCAGAACGGGCTTGAAGACCGTGAGCATCCCGATGGCAAACACGCCGGTGTTCACGACCGGGGCCGTCAGCGCGGCGAGTATGCAGCTGATCGTCTGCCTCTGCCGCAGCGCCTTTGCGACGAGTCCCGCGCAAAGCCCGCACAGAACGGCCTTGCCGACGCACACGACGACGAGCCAGAACGGGCTTGCGACCCACAAGACGTTTGTAAATTCATCCGCGCCCGTGATGCCCGCGATGAGGCAGACGACCCCGAACACCGCGCCAAGCCCGGCTCCCGCGCCGGGCCCGAAGAGGATCGCGCCGACGACGATGGGAACCAGCGTCAGCGAGATCGGGACCGGCCCGATGCGGATACCGCTTGCGACGGTCTGCAGGACGACGACCAGCGCGGCCAGCAAGGCCAGCGAGGTCAGACGGACGACGGATGCATGGTTTTTGCGATTCATAAGTACCTCCTGCTGTCACTCCGGATATTCCGGATGCAACGCAAATTTATTTGACAGCACTACACAATTACAGCGCACAGCTTGCTTGCATATTTTTCGCCATGCTTCACAAAAATCCTCGGAAATCCACAAAGGATTTCCTCCGGCTTTTGTTTGCCTGGCAAAAAATCCGCTGGCGCAATCTGTACACTGAAATTGTTCCGTGCAGTCATTTTATTTATACTTTTTCCAAATAAAGGATCACGAGATTTCTTCCTCGACCGGTTCGCTGGAAATGGGCGCGCCGTCCTTGATGGCCTGCCACTGCTCGCGCGTGATGAGCAGCTGACGGGGCTTCGAGCCCTCGAACGGGCCGACGATGCCGCGCTCCTCCATCTCGTCCATGATGCGCGCCGCGCGGGCATAGCCCAGCTTCAGACGGCGCTGGAGCATGGAGACGGAGGCCTGTCCGGTCTCCAGAATGACGTCGACCGCCGCCGGGAGCATTTCGTCGCCGTCAGAGCCGTCTGTCTCTGCGGCTGTGCTGCCAGAGCTGCCGGAGCCGGTTTTCCCGCTCTCGGCCGCCTTTTTGTCGATCTCGGCCATGACAGAATCGGAGTATTCCGCTTCGCTGGATGCCTTGACGAAGGAGACGACCTCCTGCACCTCGTCGTCCGTGATAAAGCAGCCCTGCACGCGCTTGGGTTTGCCCTGTCCGAGCGGCGCATAGAGCATATCGCCCTTGCCGACGAGCTTTTCCGCGCCCGCCGTATCGAGAATGATGCGCGACTCCATCGCGGAGGCGACAGCGAACGCGATGCGTGAGGGGATGTTGGCCTTCATCAGGCCGGTGATCACGTCCGCGGACGGACGCTGCGTGGCAATGACCAGATGAATGCCCGACGCACGGCCCATCTGCGCGATGCGGCAGATCGATTCCTCGACCTCCTTGGCCGCGACCAGCATGAGGTCAGCCAGCTCGTCGATCACAACGACGATCTGCGGCATGGGTTCCAGCTCATCGTCCGCAGAGGCCCGCGCCTGCTTGTTGTAGGATTCGAGATCGCGGACGCCTGCGTCCGCCATCATGCGGTAGCGCCGCATCATCTCCGTCACGGCCCACTGCAGGCTGCCCGCAGCCTTTTTCGGGTCTGTGACGACGGGGATGAGCAGGTGCGGAATGCCGTTGTAAATGCCAAGCTCGACCATCTTCGGGTCGATCATGATGAGCTTGACCTCCTCGGGCTTTGCCTTATAGAGAAGGGAGATAATCAGCGAGTTCATGCAGACCGATTTGCCGGAGCCGGTCGTACCGGCGATCAGCAGATGCGGCAGCTTGCCGATATCGCCGATGATGCGGTTGCCGCCGATGTCCTTGCCGACAGCGAAGGACACGCGGGACTTGCACTTTTCAAATTCCGGCGAATCGATGACCTCGCGCGCCATGACGACCGAGACGATCCGGTTCGGTACCTCAATGCCGACAACGGAGATCTTGTCCGGGATGGCCGCGATGCGGACGCCGGACGCGCCGAGGGCCAGCGCGATATCGTCGGCCAGATTCGTGACCTTGGAGAGCTTCACGCCGCGCTGCAGCTCCAGCTCGTACCGCGTGACCGACGGGCCGCGCGTAACATTGATGATATGCGCCTCGATGCCGAAGGATTGGAGCGTGTCGCTCAGGCGCTCGGCGTTCTGCCGCATTTCCTCCGTGCCGTCGTGCGACTGGCCGCTTCCGGCCTTCAGGAGCGACACGGGCGGGAATTCGTATTCCGGCTTCTGCGGCTCCTGCTGGCCGATCTCCTGCGCGATCTGGGCCGCTTCGAGCTGCACGTCCGCCTTTTTGAGCTTTTCCGGCTGCTCCGGGATCTCGACCGGCGGCAGCGGCTGTGCGGTGGGAGCCGGCTTCGGCGCGTCAAAATGGTCGATCACGAGCGGCGGCATCTGGTGCGGCAGCTCCATGGGAATGACGTTCGGCACGGGCGGCTCTTCCTCCGCCGGGGCCTCCTGCGTGTCCGCGATCAGCGCGTCAAACTGGGATTTATAATCCGTATGGACAGGCGGCTGCTCCGCCTCCTCCGGGGCGGGCGCCTGCGGCGGCTCGGGCAGAGGTGCTGCGGCAGGCTTCTCCTGCCGGCGGCTGTTTTCCACAAAAACGTCCGGGCGCACCGGAGCGTTTTTTCTGCCCGCGGTCTTCTTCTCCGGCTGCTCCGGCAGAGGGGGATCGTCGACCGGCAGATCGAACTCGCTTGCGCGGGAGGCCCGGCGCTGCTCCGTGCGCTGCACGTGCTCGATGTGCTTGTTCGCAACGGTATCGACGAGCACCTGCGCCGGGTCCTTGTGCTCGCGCTGCGGCTCGGCATATTCCGCGCGGGGCCGGTTCCTGATGGCCGTCACGATGCTTGCCACCGTCATGTTAAGACTTGTGATCAGGCTCAGCAGCATCCCCACGATCACGACCGCAGCCGCGCCGATGCGGCTGATGAGCGCTTCAAGCAGGCTCGCAATACCGCCCGCCAGAACGCCGCCTGCCGTGCCGTCGATGCCGCCGTCCCAGAGCGCGGAAATGACGCTCCAATCCCAGTCCGCGTCAAATTTTCCGCCGACCAGCTGCACCAGACTGCCGATCAGCATGGCCGTCAGGAACGTACAGGTCACGCGCAGCGCGACGGGCCTGCCGTCGTGCAGGATCAGGATCAAAAAGCTCATGATGAACGAGAACGGCAGGATGTAAAAGCCCGCGCCGATCAGACCCCGGAACACCGACGTCATCAGATCCAGAAACGCCGCGTTCACCTTGAAGCAGCACAAGATCGTCAGCAGCGCAAGCAGGCCGCAGACCGTCGCGCCGATCTCGCGCCGGATGGGCGCAGACTGCTTTTTTGTTGTTTTTTTCCGTCCGCGGGAGGCCGTGGACTTTCTTTTGTTCGCAGAAGCCATGTGACCAAAACACCTCACGAGATCAGGGACAGGATCAGCGTCAACAGACCCGCACCCCAGCAGTAATAACAGAAGCCGCCGAATTTTCCGCGCTGCGCAATGCGGTTGAGCGCGAAAATGGCAAGATATCCGGAGACAAGCGCGGCGGCGACGCCGCACAGATACATCGGGACCTCCGCCCAGTTGATCCCGGCAGAAATTGCCTTTACGAGCGAAAGGAGATTCGCGCCGAGCACGGCGGGAATGGAAAGGAAGAACGAGAATTTGACGGCAAACGTCCGGTCAAACCCGCGCAGCATCCCGGCGGAGATCGTCGTCCCGGAACGCGACAAGCCCGGCACGACCGCGATCATCTGCGCAAGGCCGATGACCAGCGCATCCGAGAGCGTCATGGCCTTTTCCGTCTTGTTGCCGTGGCCGTAGCGGTCGGCGGCCAGCAGCAGAAAGCCCGTCGCGATCAGGGCAAAGCCGATGAAGAACGTATCGTAGAACAGGGGGGCAAGGTAGTCGCTCAGGAACGCCGCCGGGATGAGCGGCAGCGTCGCCGCGATGAGAAACAGCAGCAGCCGCCGCCTTGCCGGGTCCTGCCGCGCGCCGCGCTTGGGCTTTTGCAGGTGCAGCAGCATCAGGCCCTCGCGGCAAAGCCCGCGCAGCTCCGTATGATACGCGAAGATCACCGCCCCAAGCGTCCCCAGATGCAGCAGCACGTCGAACAGCATCTGGTTTTCCAGATCGCCGATGCGCAGGAAGTTTTGCAGGATCGCAAGATGTCCGGAGCTGGAGATCGGCAAAAACTCCGCAAGCCCCTGTATGAGCCCAAGTAAAATGGCTGTCCAATAGGTCATACCAGTTCCTCCGTCTGGAAAGTCGCCGCCCGCACTGGTCGGCATACCAATTTATATTAACACAGATTCAAAAATATTTCCACTATACGTTCGAAAAAAGCGCGTCAAAAAGAATCCGAGCGCTTCCATGTTTTTATGGCGCAATTTGCGGTTTTCTGTTATACTGGATGCAGGAAAACGACGATTAGGGTGTATCTGAAAACTCACGATGTGACCGGCAGCGAGGGATTTTTGCGTTGCGCAAGACATTTTTTCGCAGGAATACTGACGTATTTCAAGGAAAAATGACGCGGCGCACCGCAAAAAGGCCCGCTGTCCGGGTGCGTTGGGAGTTTTCAGATACACCCTAGCGTCTCAGCGGATGGTCACAAGCTCGTAGGTATCCTGGCCGATGCCGAGCTTTTTGCCGTGCTCGATCAGATCCTGCCAGTGCGTGTTGTCATGTGCGGCATGGAAGCGGTCGCAGTCGTGCTCGTGCTTCAGATCGGTGATGGCGCTGTTTGGAAGAACCGGCTGACGGTTGATAGCCTCAGCGCAGGCCAGATCCAGCGCGACGGGGTCGGCAGATGCGAACATGCCGACGTCCGGGACGATGGGCACGTCGTTTTCCGGGTGGCAGTCGCAGTTCGGCGAAACGTCGCGGACAATGTTGATGCAGTAGCTGGGACGACCGTCCAGCACGGCCTTGGCGTATTCCGCAATCTTGCAGTTGAGGAGCCTGACACTGGCTTGGAAAGTCGGATGGATGGCGTCCTTGGGACAGACCGCGATGCAGCGGCCGCAGCCGACGCAGTTGTTCTGATCGATCCGGCACTTTTTGTTTTCGATCTGCGGGCCGTTGTGCGCGCAGATCTTCGCGCAGGCTCCGCAGCCGACGCACAGGTCTGTCTCGACATACGGCTTGCCGTCGGCGTGCATGGCCATCTTGCCCGCACGCGAGCCGCAGCCCATGCCGATGTTCTTGAGCGCGCCGCCGAAGCCCGCTTCCTCATGGCCCTTGAAGTGCGCCAGTGAGATCACGATATCCGCGTCCATCACGGCCCGGCCGATACGGGCGGTCTTGCAGTATTCGCCGCCTGCGACGGGGACTTCAATATCGTCCGAGCCCTTCAGGCCGTCGGCGATGATGACATGACAGCCGGTGGAGAACGGGGAATAGCCGTTTAAGTACGCGGTGTCCATATGCTCGAGCGCGTTTTTGCGGCTGCCGACATAGAGCGTGTTGCAGTCGGTGATGAAGGGCCTGCCGCCGCGTTCCTTGATGAAGTCGGCGACAACCTTGGCATAGTTCGCACGCAGGAACGACAGGTTGCCGAGCTCACCGAAGTGCAGCTTGATGGCGACGAACTTGCCGTCAAAGTCGATCTGGGAAAACTCTGATTTTTCCAGCAGCTTCCGAAGCTTATCGAGCTGGCTCACGCCGTTGCGGCAGCGGAAATCGGTAAAATAAACCTTGGATGCAGGCATAAAGGTGTCCTCCTTTTATTGTTTTTTCATCATACCGCACCCGCCGGATTTTGTCAACGCGGACGCTCAAGTAACCGCTGATCGGATCGGCAAGAGTTGTCAGCGAGAGATTTTGTCCCAAATGAAAGTTTGAAAAACGAAGGAATACTGTATGTATTTCAAGTTTTTCAAACTGCACAGTTGGGGCAAAAGACCCGCTGACAGCCGCAGACGATTGAATCATCGGTTACTCAAGGGATGGAAAACAGGTAATTCTGCAGGCTGAACCCCGCCGCAAAGGGCCGCATGAAGTTCCAGTAGCCAAGCCCCAGCAGGCCATATTCCGTCAACAGTCCGAACTTTGCCAGCGCGCTGCGCGCGTCCTCGAACCAGACCTCGTGTGGCTGTCCGGCCTCGTCCAGATAGGTGAAATACGGCGTCTGCGCCTGCTCGTCAAATTGAATTTCCGCGCCATACTGCGCCGCAAGCAGCGGGGCGGCCTCGTTCCCGATGGACTGCGCCCGCGTCGCCCCCGCCGTGAACGGCAGCGTCCAGTCATAAGCATAGTTCGGGAACCCCAGCAGAATCTTTCCCGGCTCCATCTGCGTCAGCGCAAACTCCACCACCCGCCGCACCGCCCCAATCGGCGCCACCGCCATCGGCGGGCCATAGGTGTAGCCCCATTCATATGTCATCAGCAGCACTGCGTCGCAGGCGGAGGCGACAGCGGCGTAGTCGTAGCCCTCGTAGAGGGTGCCGGGCTGATCGGCGGAGGTTTTGGGCGCAAGGGCAGCGATGAGCGGCAGGCCGTAGGGCGCAAGCAGCCCGTGCAGACGCGAGAGGAACTGCGCGTATGCCTCTGCCAGCTCCCGGCCCAGATATTCAAAGTCCACGTCCAGGCCCATATAGCCCTTTTCCTGCATCTTTTGCAGCACCGCCTCGGCAAGCGTCTGCTGAAGCGCTTCGCTTCGCAGCACGACCGCCGCCTGCGCGGCGGAAAAGGTTCCGGCTGCCGTCAGCGTCGACAGGTGCAGAAACGGCCGCACGCCGTACTCCCCTGCCAGCGCAAGCAGCCGCTCGTCGTCCATCGGCATGAGCGCGCCCTCCGGCGTGAAGCCGTAGGTAAACGGCATCAGCGCCCCGGCAAACGGCAGAATGCCGCGCAAAACGGATTCCTGCACATACGGATACGCGTACCCGCCGACAAACGCGCTGCGCGTCCGGCTCTGCTCCAGCTGCGTCACGAGAACCTGCCCCGGATAGAGCTGGTCGGAGCCGGACAGGTTCGGGTTCATCCGGAATAGCGACAGCACATCCGTCCCGGACGAGGCTGCGATGGACGACAGCGCATCCCCCGCCCGGACGGTCACAGTCTGTTCCGGGTACAGGACAAGCAAACTCTGCCCCACGGCCAGCCGGTACGGCTCCCGCAGGCCGTTATAGCGCGCAAGGAACCCCGGCGCGAGAGAAAGCGCCCGGCCGATGGAATACAGCGTATCGCCGGGCTTTACCACATAGATCTGCACACGATCACCTCGCAAAACCCTATGCGCCGGGCGGCGCTTGTGTTCCGGTATTTTATATGGTATAAAACTTCATGTATGGGCACCGCGAAAATGTGCAGATGCGGTGCATGAAGTTTTTGTGCATCATTTCCGGTTGCCCCGCAGGGGCGAGGAAATGGCACATTTCTGAATATTGCTATGCTTTTGCATAGCAATATTGCGGAAAAATCGGAAATACTAAGGAGTATGTACCATGAAACCGGAAGAACTCGGCGCATGGCAGGCGCTTTTGCAGGAGGAATTCGAAAAGCCGTACTGGCAGACGATCTCGGAGCGGGTGGACACGGCCTACGCCGCGTCGGCGGTCTATCCGCCGCGCGAGGCGCTGTTTGCTGCTTTCCGGCTCACGCCGCCGGAGGCGGTACGGGCCGTGATTCTGGGGCAGGACCCGTATCACGAGCCGGGGCAGGCCAACGGGCTGTCGTTCTCCGTGAATCCGGGCGTGAAGCTGCCGCCGTCGCTGCGCAATATTTTTGCGGAGCTGCAATCAGACTGCGATATCACGCCGCCGGACAGCGGCGATCTGACCACGTGGGCAAAGCAGGGCGTGTTCCTGCTCAACAGCAGCCTGACCGTGGAGGCAGGAAAGGCCGCAAGCCATAAGGATTTCGGCTGGCAGACGTTTACAGACGCGGTCGTGCAGAGACTGGCCGCGCTGCCGCAGCCCGTCGCGTTCGTCCTCTGGGGCGCGCACGCGCAGAAAAAAGCCGTGATCGCGGCCCGCAGCCCCTATCCGCGCCTCGTCCTGCAGGCCCCGCACCCAAGCCCCCTGAGCGCCTATCGGGGCTTTTTCGGCAGCAGGCCGTTTTCGCAGATCAATGCGTTTCTCGCGCAGCACGGTCAGAAGCAGATCGACTGGCAGCCATAAGGACGGCAAATCAGCCAAATTTTATGCGCAGCAAAAAGAAATTTTTTTCGTAAAAAACCTTATTTTTTTCTGAAAAACAGTTGAAATCTGCGATGTTCTGTCATAGAATATGCTTGCCTGCCGCAAAGCGGCGGACAGGGAGTTTTTTCGTATGCTGCATATTGTACTGGTAGAACCTGAAATTCCGGCCAACACCGGGAATATCGCGCGTACCTGCGCCGCGACGGGCAGCGTCCTGCATCTGGTAAAGCCGCTGGGCTTCGATATTTCGGACAAGGCCGTGAAGCGTGCCGGGCTTGATTACTGGCATCTGGTCGACGTGCGCGTGTATGAGGATCTGGATGAGTTCTTCGCAAAGAACCAGCCTGCCTGTATGCGCCTGTTCTCGACCAAGGCTCCCCGCCGCTACGACGAGGCCGATTACCCTGACGGGACGTATCTGTTCTTCGGAAAGGAAACGAAGGGCCTGCCGGAGGAGTTTCTGGCTGCGCATTACGACAGCTGCGTCCGCATCCCCATCCGTGCGGAGGCACGGAGCCTCAACCTCAGCAATTCCGCCGCCGTCGGCGTGTTTGAGGCGCTGCGGCAGCAGGATTTCCCGCATCTGAAGACCGAAGGAAAAATGGCAGACTGGAACCTGTAAACAAAGCGGGCCACACCCGCGATCAAATAAGGAGGAACTACTATGAACTACAACAAAAAGGCTGTTGAAGATATCGACGTCGCCGGCAAGCGCGTGCTCTGCCGCTGCGACTTTAACGTCCCCACCAAGGACGGCAGGATCACGAGCGACAAGCGCATCGTCGCCGCGCTGCCGACGATCCAGTATCTTGTGAAGCACGGCGCCCGCGTCATCCTCTGCTCCCACATGGGCAAGCCCAAGGGCGAGGTCAAGCCTGAGCTGAGCCTGCAGGTCGTGGCCGAGCGCCTGTCCGAGCTTCTGGGCCAGCCGGTCAAGATGGCAAAGGACGTTGTAGGCGAGAGCGCACAGTCGCTGGCCGCTTCCTTAAAGGACGGCGAGGTCATGCTGCTTGAGAACACCCGCTTTGAAAAGGGCGAGACGAAGAACGACCCCGAGCTTTCCAAGAAGCTTGCCTCCATGGCTGATATTTTTGTCAACGACGCCTTCGGCACCGCGCACCGCGCGCACGCCTCCACGGCCGGTGTTGCAGATTACCTGCCCGCCGTCTGCGGCTATCTGGTGCAGAAGGAAGTCTCCATCATGGGCAAGGCCCTTGCCGATCCGGAGCGTCCGTTTGTCGCGATTCTCGGCGGCGCGAAGGTCTCCGACAAGCTGAACGTCATCAATAACCTGCTTGAGAAGGTCGACACGCTCATCATCGGCGGCGGCATGGCCTATACCTTCGTCGCGGCCAAGGGCTACGGCATCGGCAAGAGCCTGTTTGACGCGGAGAAGGTCGACTACTGCAAGGACATGATGAAAAAGGCCGAGGAAAAGGGCGTCAAGCTCCTGCTCCCGATCGACACTGTCGTCGCGGCTGATTTCCCGAACCCCATCGACGCACCTGTCGAGGTCGAAACCGTCGACGTAACCGCGATCCCGGCTGACAAGGAAGGTCTGGACATCGGCGAGAAGACCCGCGCGCTGTTTGCAGACGCGGTCAAGAGCGCAAAGACCGTCGTCTGGAACGGGCCGATGGGCGTGTTCGAGAACCCGACGCTTGCCAAGGGCACGATCGCCGTTGCGCAGGCGCTGGCCGATTCCGACGCTGTGACCATCGTCGGCGGCGGCGACTCCGCAGCCGCCTGCGAGCAGCTGGGCTTTGCCGACAAGATCACCCACATCTCCACCGGCGGCGGCGCATCGCTCGAATTCCTCGAGGGTCTCGAGCTGCCCGGCATCGCCTGCCTGCAGGACAAATAAAGCCCTGAAATACGCCGCCGGATCTTTCCGAGCATGGCCGCGTCGGCCGGACTTGACGTACAGTATGTACGCCTGTGCCCGCACGCCTTGCCCTGCACGAAAATCTCTCGCCGGTGACGAAGTATGTAGGGGCGGACGACCCTGTCCGCCCATCACAGCCTTTCTCCGGGCCGACAGAGCCGTCGGCCCCTACAAGACGGAACAGATAAATTGTAATTTTGATTTAGATATAGGAGACTTCACACCATGAACAGAAAATACCGCAAGACTGTCATCGCCGGCAACTGGAAGATGAACAAGACCCCGACCGAGACGAAGGCCTTCATGACCGAGTTCAAGACCATCATGCCGCGCGGCCGCTGGTGCGACGTGGCGCTGTGTGTGCCCGCCGTCTGCATCCCGGCAGCTGTGCGCACCATGCGTGAGACCCGCATCGGCATCGGCGCAGAAAACTGCAACGCCAACGCCTCCGGCGCCTACACCGGCGAGATCGCGGCCAATATGCTGCTCGACGCTGGCTGCAAATACGTCATCCTCGGCCATTCCGAGCGCCGCGCCATGGGCGAGACGAACGCGGACGTCAACGCAAAGGTTCTGGCTGCCCTCGACAACGGCCTGATCCCCATCATGTGCGTCGGTGAAAGCCTTGAGCAGCGCGAAGCGGGCATCACCGAGGAGTGGATCACCATGCAGATCAAGACCGGCCTTGCCTCCATCGGCGAGGACAAGATCCGCAAGATGATCATTGCCTACGAGCCCATCTGGGCCATCGGCACCGGCAAGACCGCCACGCCGGAGCAGGCCGAAGAGGTCTGCGAGCACATCCGTGCGGTCATCCGCAAGCTCTACGGCGCAAAGGTCGCCCGTGCGATCTCCATCCTCTACGGTGGCTCCATGAACGAAAAGAACGCCTATGACCTGCTGGCCCAGCCCGACATCGACGGCGGCCTGATCGGCGGCGCTTCCCTCGTCCCCGAAAAGTTTGTCAAGATCATCGAGGCTGCCAACCAGCCCACGATCTGAGCCTCAATACGCACACGCCCCGCTGCCGAATTGACCGGCAGCGGGGCATTTTTCTGCTTCCTCACAGCATACAGATATGGTATCCGTCTGTTTCCAGAGACAGTGACTGGAACAGCGACTCGGTCCGTTCACGGTTTTCCGGCGCTGTGCGCCAGCCGAGGCCGCAGTCTGCGGTGATCTCGCGGGGGACGGGGATGATCCTGCCGGGGAGGCCTGCCTGCCCGCAGGCCTTTTCCGCCGCCATAGCGGCGCTTGTGGTGTAAAATGTGACGATGAGCCACTGCTTTTTCTCTCTCATTGCTCTGCCAGCTCCCGGACTGCGGCGATGGCCGCGTCCGTTTCCTCCTCCGTGTTGTAATAGCCGAAGCTGAAGCGCACCGCGCCCTGCTCCACGGTTCCAAGCGCCTCGTGCATACGCGGCGCGCAGTGCGCGCCAGCCCGGACGGCAATGTCATAGTCCTCCGCCAGCGCGTCCGCGACCATGGATGATTCCGCGTCCCGGATATTGAGCGACACGACCGGCGCGCGCACGAAATCCGAAAAATCGCCGTAGACGCATACGCCGTCCACGTCCTTCACGCCCTCGTAAAACCGGCGGGCCAGCGCAAGTTCGTGCGTGCGGATGGCATCCATGCCCGCCTCCTGAATAAAATGCACGGCGGCAAGCAGCCCCGCGATGCCGTGGCCGTTGCGCGTTCCAGCTTCGAGCCGTGTGGGATACTGCGGCGGCTGTGACGGCAGGAACGTCTGCACGCCCGTCCCGCCGACGCACCATGGGCGGATGTCCACGCCCTCCGCCACGCACAGGCCGCCCGTGCCCTGCGGGCCCATGAGGCTCTTGTGGCCGGTGAAGCAGAGGACGCTGATGTGCTGCGCGCGCAGATCGATAGGGAACACGCCTGCCGTCTGCGACGCGTCGACCACGAACAGCAGTCCGTGCGCTGCGCAGAACGCGCCGATGCGCGTCAAATCAAGCAGATTCCCCGTCAGATTTGAGCCTGCCGTGCAGATGACGGCTTTGGTATTTGTTTGCAGCAGCCGATCAAAATCGGCATAGTCGATACAGCCCTTCCGGTCTGCGGGCAGGAAACTGACCGAAACGCCCCGCTCCATCTCGCGGTACAGCGGGCGCAGGACGGAGTTGTGCTCCAGATCGGTCGACAGCACGTGGTCGCCCGGCGCAAGCAGCCCGGAAATGGCGATGTTCAGTGCCTCGGTCGAATTGGCCGTGAAGCACACATGATCGGCGCGTTCGCAGCCGAAGAGCGCGGCCAGCGCCTCCCGCGCGGCATAGATCGTCCGGGACGCGGCAAGGCTTTCCGCGTGCGCGCTGCGCCCGCTGTTGCCCATGGTTTGCATCGCGTTCACGACCGCATCGATCACGCACGGCGGCTTATGCAGCGTTGTGGCCGCGTTGTCAAGATAGATCATTCCGTCGCCCTCCCGTCAGATGGAACTATTATAATACAGAAACCGGGCGGACTGCAACGTGATCCGCCCGGTTTTTGTTCGGCTATTTCGAAAACGCGCCGCTCACAGATGCGCGTCCGTCTGTGAGGCGCGGCGCAGGCCGCAGTCCGCCGCGATGAAAAACGCGACCACAAAGCAATAGAACACGACTGTCGCCCACGGTCTGCGGACGGCAAGCAGAACGTCCCAGATCCCGTGCAGCACGACCGGCATGAGGATCGCCAGCGCGCACAGAACCGTCCGCCTGCGGCCATTCCCCTGCTTTTCGGCCTGCTTGCCCCGGCTGAGGAGCAGTCCCATCGCAACAGCAAAGAAAAAGTGCCCCGGCACGGACAGAACCGCCCGCGATACCGCCGTCCGGAGGTCAGACTGCACGACATACAGAATATTCTCCACCGCCGCGAAGCCCAGCGCGGAGGACACGGAGTAGACCACCGCGTCGAACCGGTAATCGAACGCCGGGTGCTTCCACGCGGCAAGACGCACAGGGACGATCTTGCAGACCTCCTCGCTCACGGCGACCACCAGGAAATTGTCCAGCAGCAGATACGCCGCCGAGCGCCGGTTCAGCGCACTGCCCAGCGTCCGCGACGCAAGAAGCTGGATACCCGCCGCCGGGAGCGCCAGCAGCGCGCCTGACAACAGCAGGATACCGAGCAGCCTGCGCGGTTCTTTTTCAATGCGGTCGAGCTGATAAATGCGGACAAACAGAATGACCGCCGGAACCAGCGCCGCAAGGGACAGGTAATAATTCAAAGCGACTCCTTTTCTATGTGCGCTGTGTCCCCGCCGCCTCCCGCAGCAGCTCCTCGGCGGATACGCCATAAAGCCTTGCGAGGGCGAGCAGATTGGATGTTGACGGGTCGGACGCGCCCGTCTCCCTTAATTAAAGATATTGTTGGGTAAAAAAGAAAGGTCAGTCGATTT
>OFMX01000801.1_pt1 | contig 28399 bp, 25 predicted proteins | sample 1541901 | NCBI WGS metagenome assembly OFMX01 (sample SAMN04209222, study PRJEB22552) | human gut metagenome | biome: gut; material: feces | host: Homo sapiens | place: USA: Oklahoma | reverse complement strand
ATTCCTTACTGGCTGTAAGGGATATTAACCATAAATATATTGTAGTAGAAAGGAGAATAAAACTTGTTTGAACAAGACTATGTTATGAGACTTATAAAGGAAATGGTGAGAGCTATACTAAAGCTGTTATTCAATATTGATACCGATTCACCATCAGCAGAATTATTGGAAGATGCAAAGGAACAACAGACGCTGGATGAGCTACTTGATATGGTAGATAATGGGTTCATTAATGAGGCGGAAAATAAAATATATGAAATAACGGAAGAAGGGAAAAAAACAGATTTAGAAATGGCTTTACTGTTTTATTCCTACTTAAATGATAAGTCAGATGAATTTCTGGAAGCACATAATTATGGCAGAGATGAAATTAAGGCTGGTTTGAAAGATATTACTGTAAGATATGGCGTCGATGGTTTTGCAGAAATGTTTTTGCAATAGTAAAGGAAATTGTTATTTTCACTACACAAAGAACTCGATAGATTCCAGTTTATAGAGGACTTAATGAATCCTTGTAATATTGGGCGTTGCATGAATGTTAATTTGCGTTGCTTGATGTATTGATGGCTAATCAGTATGCTAGTTTTATCAAACGAAAGGAGTAACTAGAGATGCTTGGTGAAAATATAAAAACAGTGACACAGTATTTTGGTTATACGCTGTGCCACTGTCTTGCCATTGAGTGTTAGATTTATTCCGATATGTATAACAGCCGCACCCGTTCTTAGCCTCCCCCCGCGGGGGAGGTGGATTGCCCATAGGGCAAGAGAGGTCAGTCTGGACTGCCCCCGTGGGCGGAGCCTTGGTACGGCGGAACTGTTAAGAATTTTGGAATAGTGTTAACACTGCACTCGTTCTAAGTTTTTATCGTTTTACCAAAGCATACATTATTTGAGGGAAATCCGGTATTATGCTCGTAATTCCTTTTTGTAGAATATGCAAGCCATTATTAGCGATTTCCTGTTCCAATGTCGCAAAATTAACCATTCTACAGCTTGTGGCTGCAACGGCAACTTCCTGCCCTGTTCCTTGGTGTGTTCGTTTCACGCTGTCAAAGGCGCTTGTAATATCTCCAGTTACCTCGTATTCACCGTCCCCCATAGTCAGAATCAACCCATAGCCATCCTCATCCAAATGATCTCGGATAAATGTCAAAAAGCGATTTCGATCTTCCTGGTTGACCAGCATATGAATTACTGAAATGGATTGACACTCCCCACAGCTAAAGCAGGGGGATTCCTGTTTCTTCCACCATTGCATTGGCAAATACCTTACGGTACTGCAATGTCTTACACGGTGTCCACAGGCTATATTTATACTGTTCCCGCATGCCCTGCGGTACAGTTTTCTTATCTTTATGCCGACTGCAGCTGCAGTCCTTTTTTCAAAATATTGATGCCTGCATTCGTATCCCGGTCATGAACTGCGTGACAGCCGGGGCACTCCCAGATACGAATGCGCAGATTTTTCACCAGCGGATTCCGATAGCCACAGGAACTGCAGGTCTGGCTGCTCGGATACATCGTTGGTACTTTGCGGATTTCATTTCCATACCACACAGCTTTATATTCCAGCATTTCGAAAAACTTTGCCCACGAAACACTGGCTATCGACTTTGCCAGTTTATGGTTCCGGATCATTCCCTTTACATGCAGGTCTTCGATGCAGATGGTTTGGTTTTCACACACCAGCATCGTTGACTGTTTCTGCAGGAAATCATTTCTTTGATTCGTTACTTTTTCATGTACTTTGGCAACTCGAATTCGCTGCTTATCCCGGTTATGGGATCCTTTCTCTCTTCGGGAAAGTCTGCGCTGTTCCCTTACAAGTTTTCGCATCGAGCGTTCCAGATATTTGGGATTCGCTACTGTATTTCCGTTGCTGTCAGAATAGAACGTTTTGATTCCAACATCAATCCCAATCGTTCCACCCTGATTAGGTCGCGGTTCCGGTTCAAATTCAACATTCAGAACCGCAAAATATTTTCCGGATGGCGTATGCTCAATGGTTACGTGATGAATGTTTCCCACTTCCATTGACTGACGCACTTTCACATATCCAAGCTTCGGAAGTTTGATATATCTTCCCACGATACGAATGTTGTCTTTTTGATTTACCGTTCTGTACGACTGAAAATGGTTATGTTTGCTTTTGAAAGTTGGATGGGACGCCCTTTTTTGAAAAAAGTTTACAAATCCCCGGTCAAGATCCCGCAATGACTGCTGTAATGCGATGGAATCGGCTTCTTTCAGAAAAGCAAACTCTTCCTGCTTTTTCAGTTCCGTCAGCATGGCAGAAGTCTGGCCATAGCCGATTTTTTCCCCTTTTTCATAGCCTTCCTTACGCATGGCAAGTCCCCGGTTATAGATCAGCCGGCAGCATCCCAGCGTCTGGTGGATGAAGTTTTTCTGTTCTCTGTTCGGGTAGATTCTGAATTTGATCCCTTTTTGCATTAGCCCATCTTATCCTTTTGTCTCTGCGATGTTTTCTGGTTTTCGATATACTGTTTTACTGCTTCCAGCGGAGTACCACCCACCGTCGATACAAAATAGCTGTTTGTCCAAAGCGTCGGCATCTTAGTTTTAAGATATGGAAATTCCTGTCTTAAAATTCTGGAAGTATAGCCTTTGAAAGATTTTACGGCTTTGTGAATACCAAACTGAGGGTCTACTTCCAGCAGCATATGAACATGATCCGGCATGATTTCCATTTCCAGAATCTCTACAGAAAGATTTGCAGCATACTCTGTGAGCAGTTCCTTCAATCTGGTATCTACACCATTGGTTAATACTTTTCGTCTATATTTAGGACACCATACTACATGGTATTTACACGAATAGACGACATTGTTGTTTGATTTATATGTTGTATTCATGCTTGTATTATACTATATTTTTTCATTTAATACAACCACTATTTTGTCCATCTCAATTACTTGCGTAAATTCGATGGACGCGTCTTATATCCCCATAGCTAAAGCAAGGAGTTTTACGACGCATTGGATAAAACACATCAAAAAAGCAGAACAAAATGTTGAAAGTGAAATGCTCCTTCCTAAATGACAAGTTTTTCTTCTTTCACCTGTCTGTTCAGAAGGGAGCATTTCACTTCATTTTCGTTCTGCTTTTTTCTTTTACAGTTTTGCGCGGAAGAATGCACAGATTTCGTCCCACACTTCCTTCTGGAAGAAATGGAGATCTGCGTGGTCGGCATCCTCGATCGAAAGCAGTGTGACGTCACATCCCGCTTTTTCCAGCTCGTCGTGCAGTTCCTCTCCCTGTCCGAACGGAACGGTATGGTCATCCTCTCCGTGGATGATCAGAAACGGCGGTGCGGCTTTTGTCACGAAGCTGACCGGACAGCATGCGAGTGCTTCTTCCGGATGGCGCATCACGTTTTTGCCCATCAGAAGGGACTCCGGAGATGCCGCACACTGCTCCGGATCACTGTACTGGAATCCGCGGAAATCGGTCGGCGGGTACCACGGGCAGGCGGCCTGCACGGCACTGGAATATTCCAGGTTTTCACCCACATCATAAACGGGATCTGTCGCAAGCGCTGCCATGCAGGTCAGATAACCGCCCGCAGACTCTCCCATCACACCGATGCGGTCCGGATCAATGTTGAAGCGATCGGCATGTGCACGCAGATAACGAATTCCTGCTTTCACATCCTGCAGCGGTGCCGGAAATTTTGCCTCATTGCTTGTGCGGTATTCTACCGATGCAACAACGAATCCCTGCTGTGCCAGTACGGACAGATAGGCAAGATGTGCCGAGCGGTCCATCTGTATCCAGGCCCCTCCGCAAATCCATACCACACACGGATATTTTCTGGTGTTATCCCGCGGGTAAATCAAATCCAGCTTCAAATCCTGCACCGTGTTTCCAAACCAGGCATCCGCCTGTGCAAATGTAATTCCTGTTGTAACGCAGAATTGTGGTTTTTCTGCTTCTACCTGAATTCTTCTTCTCATGTAATAAAACCCCCATATTTCTGTTTTCCTGACCGTTCGTCGCAGCCTCCGGCCGGAAATCACCTTTTTTGTTTACTTCTCATCCATTGCCTTTTTGATCGCACCAAGCAGCTCCTCATACGTCTCATACGCCGGAATCTGCGGATAGTCGGCTTTAATTTTGTCGGTCGAGCGGAACAGAAATCCTGCTTTGCTTGCCTGAATCATGCCAAGGTCATTGTAGGAATCACCGCTTGCGATCGTCTCAAATCCGATGGACTGCAGTGCTTTTACGGTAGTGAGCTTCGACTGCTCGACTCTCATCTTAAAACCTGTGATCTCTCCGTTGTCTGCGACTTCCAGAGAGTTGCAGAACAGCGTCGGATAGCCCAGTTTTTTCATCAGCGGTGCGGCAAACTCCGTGAAGGTGTCGCTGATCAGGATCACCTGGGAGAAGGTGCGCAGCTCGTCAAGGAACTCTTTTGCACCCGGCAGCGGATCAATTTTTTCAATCGTAGCCTGAATTTCTTTCAGTCCAAGGCCATGCTCTTTTAAGATTCCAAGTCTCCATCTCATCAGTTTATCGTAATCCGGCTCGTCGCGTGTCGTTTTTTTTAGTTCCGGGATTCCGCTTGCCTCCGCAAACGCGATCCAGATTTCCGGTACCAGTACTCCTTCTACATCCAGACATGTAATATACATTGTTATGATCCCCTTTCCTGCGCTGCCCGCCTTGTTTGCCGACGGGGTTTTGTTTTTTTTCACAGCATCACTTTACCACACTATATCATAGAATCCATATCACTGCAAATTAAAATCACGTTTTATTTTTTTATACGTATATATCTCTCTAAAATTACATTCTTTTTACAAAATCGTTGTTTTTTACAAATTCATATATTTATTTATATGTTTTTTGACTATTGATTTATTTTTCATATATTTATATAATAATTACAAGCATTTTTATTAATTTTCTATTTTATCATCCATATTAACGAACGAATTTACTTTTCAGATAGTGCACTAATCTAAGGATAAATAAAAAACTAAAACCATCCAACAATACTTATGAAAGGAGACCACTCATCATGAAAAAATTAAAAACATGTCTTGCATTTTTTATTTGTTGTATTCTGTCCTTAAATATGGTAATTTGCAATGTAAAGGCAGATAATAATGTTGTTCTATCTAACAAAGCATATCTATTAAAAACCGGAATGCCACAAAAGGAAATAGAAAAGCTGGATGATGACGTCATGCAGTTCATTGTGGATGACTTAAAAAGTGGAGGTAAACATTTTGAATATATTAATTCAAATATCGAAAATCAAATATCGATACTCAGTAGCGAAACTTTAACCGGTATTTCCTTTACTGCATCAGCTTTTAAAAATGCATCAACCATTTATATCTATCCAACATACGAGTTTACTTCTAATAAACAACCTCGCGGAAAAGACAGTTTTTCTTTTCAATTAGGCGCTGCTATGAGACCGTATGAATATGGTGGAAAATTATGGTACAAAGATAATACTATGAACGATTGGAAAGTCGGTGGAACTCTTACTGCAAATAATCAGCAATTATCTGGTGCTGAATTTTCAGGGAGTCAACTAGGAACACCCGACTATGCCATGAAGCTTAAAGGTGTTACATACTGTCACGCTACTGCAGGTAATAGCAGTGATAAAAGAATTGTAATGGGATACTTATATAATCCCCAGAAAACCGGCTACAGTATCTCTTTTTCCTACAACGGTGGTGGAATTAGCTACTCTCCATCAGGAACAGCCTATACTGCATATAAAACAATGAACCTAAGTTATTAAACTTTCATTCACCACATACAAGTACATTTAATTTCTAATTACTCTTTCAAAGTAACAATTTGCCTATCCAGAAGCACAAATTTCTCTGATAGGCAAATTGTGTTTAAGGTATTTTCAAGTAATTTAAGTAAAATCATGAGCAAGTCGCCATTACTCGTAGAAAAACGGGCAGATTATGAATGTTTTAGGAATTGCAGGAACAAAAAGTACAGAACAACCATTCAAAAAAACTTTTAAATCCGGCATCAACTGAATAAAGCCATAAATAAGAGGTAACTCATTATGAAAAAAATCAAATTTTTATTTTTCACCCTGTTATTCTGTTTTTCTGTTCCAGTCAAAGCAGACACTGCATTCGAAAATGACGATACGGTATTGTGCTCTTTTTTAAAAGAAAACGTACCAGAAAATGCTTCGCCAATAGAATCCAGTTTAGAAAACGAGTATCGAAAAACTTCTTCCAAACCTATCGATTTCTATTTTTTTAAACGATCTGAAAAGACAAAAAGTTTCCAAGATCTGTATGCCGCAAATGTACTCACCTATCAGGAAAAATCAGATCGTTCTTTGTTATATCAGACAGTTTTCGATTTTCAAAATATAACCCAGGTAAGAACTGCGAAAGAAGACTTTATCCGTCTGGAGACAGATCCACTGATGTATCTTTTTGAATTAGAAAAAGCAGAATTGTGGACTCGGAACAGCACGGAAGAACCCTGGACGCTGGAACGGAAAATCACAACGCCTGGAAATCCAGATTTTTATCTTCCTTATAGCCAGTTTTCTTCTGATAAAAAATATTTTCGAATTCTGGCATCTTTTTCCTGGAGCCCGAGCCCTGCTGAGGAAAGCGAAGTTTCTTCGCCAGAATATCATTGCATTTATACCTCTGTGTATCCGGTATATCAGATTCCGGTGAAAGTACTCGTTTTGATATGCGGAGGCGCAGCTTTCTTCTTTCTCTACCGGAGACACAAAAAAAATCATATCTCCAAAAAAGATGTTCCGTAAGCTGCGCCTTTTCAACATGTTTTCGTCACTGTTCAGAGCCAACTTCCAAAATGCTACGCATCTCATCGATGTGGCTTTATCTGCTTTTCATCGCATCCCGAATCCGCTCCAGTGCCTCGGTCAGTATTGCGCGCGGGCAGGCGATGTTGATCCGCTGGAAGCCGCGACCGCAGTCTCCGAAGATCTTGCCGCTGTCGAGCCACAGCTTCGCCTTGTTGATCATCAGGTCTTCCAGTTCGTCGACAGAAAGCCCCGTCTTGCGAAAATCGAGCCATACAAGGTATGTTCCCTCCAGGTCGATCATCTTCACGCCCGGAAGCTGCTCCTCCACATACTGCCTTGTAAATTCTGCATTTGCCTTCACATAGGAAAGCATTGCCTCATACCACTCCTCGCCCTTATTATATGCCGTCTCGCATGCCACCAGACCCATCACACCAAGCTGGCTCGTTCCGGCTGCATCGAGCTGTTTCCGGAATTTCGCACGGAGTTCCGGGTTGGCGATAAAGATGTTTGACATCATCATACTTGCCAGATTGAATGTCTTACTCGGCGCGGTGCAGGTGATCGTGATGTCCTCGTACTCTTTTTTGATCGCAGCAAACACCTGATGCTCGCCTTTAAAAATGAAATCTCCATGGATCTCATCACTTACAACGGTCACGCCGTACTGCACGCAGAGATCGCCGATCGCCGTCAGCTCCTCTTTCGTCCAGACTCTTCCGACCGGGTTGTGCGGATTGCAGAGGAAAAAGAGCTTCACGTTTTCAGCTTTCAGCTTCTCCTCGAAATCCGCCACATCCATGTGATAGCGGTTATCATCGCCGAGCACCAGCGTGCTGCTGACAACTCTTCTGCCGTTATCCGAAATGACTTCCGAAAATGGATAGTAAACCGGTGACTGGATCAGCACGGCATCCCCAGGCGCGGTGTAAGCTTTGACTGCCATCGCAAGTGCAAACACAACGCCTGGCGTTTTGATCAGCCATTCTTCTTTCGGCTCCCAGTTGTGATGGCGTTTCATCCATCCCGCAACGGCCTCAAAATACGGAGTCTGCGTATCGCTGTAGCCGTAAATGCCCATTTTCGCACGCTCTACCAGCGCATCCTCGATGTAGGAGGATGTCTCAAAGTCCATGTCCGCCACCCACAGCGGCAGCACGTCGGCTGGCATACCGCGTTTTACTGCGAAGTCATATTTTAAACAGTCTGTATTTTTTCGGTTGATGATTCTGTCAAAATCAAGATTTCTTTCCGTCATTTTTCTCTTCCTCAATTTCTGCAAAAACCCTCTCAAGCTCGCCGATCAGGTCCTCGATATTTTCAATTCCGACGGAAAAACGAAGGGTGCTCTCCGTAATTCCGTTCCGCTCACGGATTTCCTTCGGCACATCGGCATGTGTCTGCGTCGTCGGATACGTAACGAGTGTCTCCACGCCGCCGAGGCTCTCTGCGAAACGGATCATTCTTACCTTTTCCAGAATGGCAAGGGCAAACTCTTTGCTCTCGAGCTGGATTGTCAGCATGGCACCGAATCCTCTTGCCTGTTTTTTCATAATCTCATGGCCCGGATGATCCGGCAGTCCCGGATAGATTACTTTCGTAACCGCCTTCTGTTTCTGCAGCCATGCAGCAATCTGTTCTGCATTCTCCTGAGATCTTTCCATGCGGATGCCTAAAGTTTTCATGCCGCGCAGCACCAGCCAGCAGTCAAACGGAGCAAGACCTGCACCTGTTGTCTTAATCAGGAAACGCAGTTTTTCCTGAATGTCTTCACGGTTTGTCACGATAAAGCCTGCCAGCGTATCGTTGTGGCCGCTTAAGTATTTCGTGCCGCTGTGGATGACAACATCTGCGCCGAGATCGAGCGGGTTCTGGAAGTACGGGGACATGAAGGTGTTGTCCACGATCAGAATCAGGTTGTAGCGTTTTGCAATATCCGCCATCTTTCGGATGTCGGTTACGTTCATCATCGGGTTCGTCGGAGTTTCGATGTAGATTGCTTTTGTATTTTCTTTCACATAGCTTTCCACGTCATCACGACAGCAGTCGATGCCGGAAAATTCGACGCCGTTTTTCTCGTTCACATGGTGGAACAGACGAATGCTTCCGCCGTACAAATCGGAATCCGCAATGATGTGATCTCCCGGGCGGAACAGCTCCATCAGAAGTGAGATCGCTGCCATGCCGGAGCTTAACGCAAATGCATCAATTCCGTTTTCCAGCACAGCCACCATTTTTTCCAAATGCTCTCTGGTCGGGTTCTGCAGTCTGCTGTAATCAAAACCGGTGCTCTGTCCTACGCCCGGATGCGCATACGTTGCGGTCTGATAAATCGGGTAGCTGAGTGCGCCGTAGTGGCTACACTGTCCCTCGTCCTCTTCTAAATGGATACATTTTGTGTCAATTCCTCTTGCCATATGAATAATCTCCTGTTATTTCGTAATTTTTCTTTCTATACTAATCTGATAGGTTTTGTAACGTAACCTATCATAACAGAAAATGCGGCGTTTGTATATTCCCTTTTTTCTTTGACTTGTTATAAGTTTTTCCTATAACTATCATAAAAAAAACGCCGCCAGAAGATTTTTCTCCCGGCGGCCGCCTCTTGCATCTATATTTTAAATAAGTTCCGCACAGATCGGATAATGATCAGAAAGGCACACACCGTCCTTCTGCTCCGTCCATTTTTCCACCTTTTTCAGTTCCCAGTCCCCTTTGAGAATAATATAATCAATCGAGCACTGCGGATCGTTCGGATCGTCTCTGTGGAAATTGTGGAACGTAATACCGATTCCCCCCGTCGCATTCACAAGACCGGCAGTTTCCCTCAGCGGTTTCATCTCTTCGCTGTCCGGCTCGGCATTGAAGTCGCCGCTAAGAATCACCGGCACATCGGCAAATGCTTTCTCTGCTCTCAGATGTGCGAGAATCTGCTCCAGGCCAAGCTTTCTCGCCCCGGCGCACTCGTGATCCAGATGGGTGTTGATGACGCGGAACACTTTTCCGGTCTCCATATCCTTAAATACCACATCCGTCGCAGTACGCGGGCACATACTCTGTACCGGATAGCGGGATCCCGGCACGTACGGTGTCGGTGACAGCCAGAAGGTTTCCAGGATCACACTCTGAAAACGTTCTTTCCGATAGGCAATGATCATTGCCTCACCGGTCAGATCCTTTTCTCTTCCACATCCGGCAATGTAATATTCCGTCAGATTTTCCTTCAGCCAGGCAGCCACATGCGGCAGTACCTCCTGAAAACCGATGATATCCGGCTTTTCCTGTCTGATTTTTTCCAGAATCAGCGGTCTGCGGTAGATAAAATTATTGGCTCCATCCTGGCCAAAATCACAGCGAATATTAAATGTTACAAATTTCATGGTAAAACCCTCCTTTTATTTGTTTTTCTAACCCTTATTTTTGCTGGAAAGCGCTGTGCTTTCTCTTCTTTTTCTTCGTATTCACACGGCGCAGACACGCATAGCGCAGCTTCAGCCGCATTTTCCAGCTGCAGCCCGGTACCGGCTCCATCAGCTTTTCCAGAAAATGGTTCAGCGTACGTTCCTCATAAGGAGACAGCAGAATCTCACCGTAGATATGTTTCTCGATCAGATGGCAGACACGCGTATATTCGCCTGGCTCGACCGCCGGAAATCTGCGGGCGAGTTCTGCATCGGTTGCTGCTGTTTCTTTGCCGCCGGTCCAAGGCAGATGATCCGCGCCGCCTCCGCCGCAATCACAAGCAGCGTCAGCAGAATCAGAAGCACGCCAAGCAGCCCGAGAAGAAACAGCGAAACACTGCGCAGTACCGGAAGAACGGCTTCGCCTGCCTTGCTCTTTCGGTTTTCCACACCGGTAATCTGCTCCGCCGACAGCGAATTGTTCTCCAGCACCACATTCTTCTGGACAGAATCTGGACTTCCGACCATTTTCTGAAGAGATGCAACATTATACAGGAACCGTTTGTTTTTTAGATATTTTCTTTCACTTGTTTTTCTGTTGCTCCTTCCTCCATTTTTTGCTCTGCCTTAACTTCTAAAGACCATCCCAGAAAAACGCAAGTATTTTTAGTACTCCAGATACGCCCCTTTCATCGGGCTTGCTGCGTGGAGGCTGAAAAGACGGAGTACGCCTTTTTTGTATTTCGGCTCGCGCGGTTTCCAGTTTTGGCGGCGTTCTTTTAAGATCGCATCGATTTCTTCCATGGACTTGCGCTCACCGGCGATTCCGATGATGTTAAGTTTTCGTTCCTTCACATCAATCTCAATCAAATCCCCTTCCTCGACGAGTGCGATCGGGCCGCCGTCTACAGCTTCGGGACTGCAGTGGCCGATGACCGGGCCGGTGGAGGCGCCAGAGAAACGGCCGTCGGTGATAAGCGCGATGCTCTTTCCAAGCTCTTTGTCGCTGCTGATTGCCTCGGAAGTATAGAACATCTCCGGCATACCGCTGCCTTTCGGGCCTTCGTAGCGGATGAAGACGGCGTCGCCTTTCTGTACTTTATGTTTCAGCACGGCATCGAGGCACTCCTCCTCGCTGTCGAACGGTCGGGCACGGAGGACGGCGTGGAACATTTCTTTCGGGCAGGCCGTGTGTTTGATGACGGCTCCCTCCGGCGCAAGGTTTCCGCGCAGAACAGCGATGCTGCCGTCCGTTCCGATCGCCTTGTCATACGGGCGGATAATATCTTCTTTTGTAATCGAAGTTCCATACCGCTCATTAAATTTTGCGAGCCATCCGCTGCACTTCTCATAAAATCCATTTTCACGAAGCTCCGCCAGATTTTCTCCGAGCGTCTTTCCAGTCACCGTCATCACATTGAGATGCAGATGATCTTTGATTTCTTCCATAATCGCCGGAACGCCGCCCGCATAATAGAAGCACTCTGCCGGCCATCTTCCTGCCGGGCGGACATCGAGCAGATACCGCGCATTGCGGTGCAGACGATCGAATGTGTCGCCGGTGATCTCGATGCCCAACTCATGCGCAATGGCCGGGATGTGCAGCAGGCAGTTTGTGCTTCCCGAAATTGCCGCGTGGACAAGAATCGCATTCTCAAAACTCTCTTTCGTCACAAGATCGCTTGGCCGCATATGCTCCATCTGTGCCAGTTTTACCGCCTGGCGGCCTGCCTCCCGTGCATATGCCAGAAGATCCGGGCTTGTCGCCGGCATCAGAGCGCTTCCAGGCAGGGCAAGGCCGAGTGCCTCCGCCATGATCTGCATCGTGGATGCCGTTCCGATAAACGAACAGGCACCGCAGCTCGGGCAGGCATTGCATTTCGCCCAGTCGAGCTTCTCCTCGTCGATCTCACCGCGCTCAAATTTTGCGCTGTACATGCCAAGCTGCTCCAGTGTCAGCATCTCCGGTCCCGCATTCATCGTTCCGCCTGGCACAACAATCGCCGGAATATCGACACGCGCAAGGCCGATCAGATTGCCCGGCATACCCTTGTCGCAGCTCGACAGATAGACGCCGCCGTCAAACGGTGTCGCATTCGCGTGGATCTCGATCATATTGGCAATCATCTCGCGGCTCGCAAGACTGTAGTTGATGCCGTCCGTTCCCTGGCTCTCGCCGTCACAGATGTCGGTGCAGAAATACCGCGCCCCGAAGCCCCCCGCTTCCGCAACGCCTTTCCGCACTTCCTCGACCAGCAGATTTAAGTGGCCGCTTCCCGGATGGCTGTCCCCGTACGTACTCTCCACCATAATCTGCGGTTTTTCAAGATCCTCTTTTTTCCATCCTGTTCCAATCCGGAGCGGATCCATCTCCGGTGCAAGTTTCCGCATTTCCTGACTCTTCAGCATTTCCTTCTCCTCCCGCTGTTTTTTAGGTATTAAAAATACTCTTTCTGCTTTTCACTATAGCAATCCCTGTATTTGATTGCAAGACAAAAAAGCTGCAGTCTGCAGGGATTCCCCACAGACCGCAGCCTCTCTGAACAGCTCACAGATTTCTCTGTTTTCTGTTTGCCTGCTTCCGCAGATAATTTCCAATGCTTGTAAAACTAAGCAGCGTCACAATCAGAAAAACACCCGGGATCAGAATGATCCACCATGCCTTTGTCATCAGCGCTTTTTCCGAAAGTGACAGCATGCTGCCCCAGGAAATCACCTCCAGCGGAAGACCGATTCCCATAAAACTCAGTGTGGATTCTGCTACAATCGCACTTCGGATGTTCATAACCACCATAAACATAATAGACGAAAAAAAGTTCGGTGCCAGATGGTGCCATAAAATATAGAAAAAACTGCCTCCCATACAGCGCGACGCAATCACGTATTCACTGTTCCGGATCTGCCGTACTTCGGTCCGCACAACCTTTGCAATGCTTGTCCAGCTTGTCATTCCGATCACGGCAGAAATCGTAATCACATTGGATTTTCCCGCAGCGGCCAGAAGAAAAATGACAAGAAGAAGATTCGGCACCGACAAAAAGATCTCGGTCAGCCGCATCAGAAGCGCGTCCAGCCACGCCGGTGCACATCCGCTGACTGCGCCGAAGAGAACGGCAATCACAGTGGAAATCAGCGTAGAAAGCAGACCGATCGCCAGCGATATTCTGCCGCCGTACCAGATCATCGAGAAAATATCTCTTCCCATCGTATCGGTTCCAAACAGAAATTCCCGGCACGGCATGACGGAACAGTTTTTCAGATCCATATACGAGGGATCCTTCGTCATGATCTGCCCACAGAAAAGGCAGCTCAGCACAAGAAGACCCAGAAAAAGCTCTGCTGCCACCGGCCGGTCCTGATACCATTTTTTCTTTTTTTCTGCTTCTGTTTTTTCTGCAGGCCTCTCTCCTGCAAATTGAAATAATTGTGTTTTTTCTGTCACAGCATCATTACCTCCGATGTTTCTGCCGCTTCTTTCTCCCGCATCCGCGGATCAATTCTCTCGTTGATGATCTGTGCCGCCATATTGCACAGAATCACAACGATTCCGGACATCAGGCAAAGCAGCATCAGAAGATTGTAATCTTTGTACCGTGCGCTCTCATACGCCAGCGTTCCGATACCGGGATACGAGAAAACCGTTTCTACAATATAGGTTCCCCCCAGCACATGCGGAACAGAAATGGCCATGATGCCAAGATACGACGGAATCGTATTCCGCAGGCAATGCCGGAACAGAACCGTCTTTCGTTTCAGCCCCTTGGCTCTTGCCAGAAGCACATATTCTTCCCGCACTTCATCCAGAATTTTATTGCGGATCATGTATGCGTAATACCACAAATGACTCAGCACTACGACCGTCATCGGCAGGATCAGATGACAGACACGGTCGGAAAAATCTGCCTGTTTTCCAACAGAGTAGGCACCGGAACTCGGCAGCCATTTGAGCTGCATGGAAAAAACAAGAATCAGAAGCAGCGACAGCCAGAATTCCGGAATACATCCCGTGATGGTTCCCACCTTACAGATGATGCGGTCCAGCCAAGTATCTTCCTTCCATGCACAGAAAATTCCAAGAAGCAGCGCGAGGGTGAAAATCAGCAGAAATCCAATGCCGCCAAGCACCAGCGTATTTCCAATTCTTCCCTCGATCACGCGCGTTACATCCATTTTATATTTGTACGAAATTCCGAAATCCCCATGCAGTGCATTGCCTGCCCAGCGGATATACTGTACGGAAATGGGATCCTTCAGTCCCAATTTTTCTTCGGCCCACGCTCTTTCTTCGGGCGTCATTTTTTCCACGCGGTCTCCGTAATATGATACCAGCGGATCTTCCGGCGCAAGCCTTGAAATATAAAATACGAGCACAGACAGCAGCAGAACACTTGCCAGAAATGCCGCTGCTTTTTTTCCATAGTAAAGCACTCTGTTCCGGCTTTTCATCCTGCATCGCCTCCCTCCATCAGCACAAAATGATCTTTTTCCACTTCCCGCAGTGTTCCCGTCCGGGGAAATTCTGTATTGGAAAAATCCGGTACAGCTCTCGCTCTTTCCCTTCGCGGATCCGGAATCGGAATGGCCGCGATCAGTGCTTTCGTATACGGATGCAGCGGATTTTCAAACACGGCTCGCGCCGGGCCGGTCTCCACCAGTTTTCCATGGTACATCACACCTACTCTGTCACACAGAAATTCGACCATATCCAGATCATGCGCAATAAACAGGAACGAAAAACCGTGCTCCTTCTGCAGATGACGGAACAGATTCACAATCTGTGCCTGTATCGACGCGTCCAGCGATGCAATCGGTTCATCCGCCACCAGAAGCTCCGGCTCCATCGTCAGTGCCCGTGCAATCGCAACGCGCTGCCGCTGTCCGCCGGACAATTCTCCCGGATATTTTTTCAGATATTCCGGATCCAGCCCCACGTATTTCATCTGGAATCTGGCTTCCTCCTCATAGCTTCCCCGCAGCGGCCGGATTTTCTGCACGCGCATCGGCTCCTCAATAATGTCGCGGACCTTCATCTTCTGATTCAGACTGGAACCGGAATCCTGAAAAATCATCTGGCGTGTCGTCTGCAGCATTTTTTTATTTTTCCGGAACTGGCCTCTGTCGCAGGTATCAATCCCTTTATAATAAATCTGGCCGGCATATGGCTGATAAATATTCATCACACAGCGTGCAGCGGTAGATTTTCCGGAACCGGATTCTCCTACCAGTCCAAAAATTTCTCCTCTTCGAATCTGAAACGATACATCATCGACTGCCTTGACTGCTGTTTTCCGGGACAGTGGAAAAATATGGGTCAGATGACGCACATCCAGCAAAATCTCATGTTCCATCTGTGTTTCCTCCTATCGGCGGCACAACCTTCGGTGCTCTCTCATCCAGCAGCCATGTTGCCGCATAATGGCTGTCTGTGACCCGGAACATCGGCGGCTCCTCCTCAAAATCAATTTCCAGCGCATAAGCATTGCGGCTGGCAAAGGCATCGCCCTTTGGCGGATGGAGAAGAGACGGCGGCATTCCCGGGATAGACGGCAGGCTTTCTTTTCCCCTCGAAAACGCCGGTATGGAACGCAGCAGTCCCCACGTATACGGATGACGGGGATCATAGAAAATCTCATCCACGGTTCCAATCTCTACTATTTTTCCCGCATACATGACCGCTACCCGGTCTGCGATCCGCGCTACAACGCCAAGGTCATGTGTGACAAAGACCGTCGCCGTTCCCAGTTTTTTCTGAATTTCCCGAAGCAGGTCCAGAATCTGTGCCTGAATCGTCACATCCAGCGCTGTCGTCGGCTCATCAGCAAACAGAATTTCCGGATTGCCCGCCAGCGCAATCGCCAGTACGACCCGCTGCCGCATTCCGCCGGAAAAGTGATACGGATATGCCTTTTTCCGCTCTTCTGCCTGCTCGATTCCCACCAGCTGCATCAGTTCTGTCACTCTCTGTTCCACTTCTTCTTTTCCCATGTCTTTCTGATGCGCCCGCACTGCCTCTGCAATCTGCGCTCCGACTGTCATCGTCGGATTTAAGGAAGTCATCGGATTCTGGAAAACCATCGAGAACAGTTTTCCCCGCAGTTCCCGCATTCTTCTCTCCCCGTATCCTGCAATTTCTTCTCCATTGACCAGAATTTTTCCGTTTTTGATCTTTGCATTCTCCGGCAGCAGCTTCATAATGCTTTTGCAGAGCACACTTTTTCCGCAGCCTGACTCGCCTACAACAGCGAGCACCTCACCTGCATTCAGGGAAAAGCTGACATCGCGGACCGCCTGTACTTCCCCCTCATCCGTAAAAAAGCTGACGGAAAGATGTTCCACTTTTAATCGTTCCTTCATTCCGTTTTTCTCCTGTACAGACAAAAAGGGGGTAAACATACCCCCTTCGTCTGCTTTTTTATTTATTCTGTCATTGTCCAGTCCTGAATATTCCAGAAAATACCAACGCCGTGGTGGCCCAGCACCGTGTCTTTGGAAATGCCCTGAATACCGGAATCTGCCACATAATTTGCATCAATATAACAGATGAATGCATAGGCCGGATCTTCTGCCAGTTCTTCCTGGAATTTTCCGTAATATTCTTTCCGCACTTCCGGATCGTCACTCTGACGGGCAAGAGACAGATACTCATCTACTTTTTCATTGGAATAGCTCGAATAATTCGCCCCTTTGTCCGTGCCGAAAACCTTATATGTATGATCGTCCGCATCGAACGGGCTTCCCCAGCCGATCAGGCACGCCATCTGTCCGCCCCAGTCCATCTGTGCCGGAATTTCTACGGTACAGTTGATTCCGGTTTCCCGGAGCTGCTGTGCTGCTGCCTGGGCAATATCAATGCGGTCCTGCTCACCGGACATCACGCTGATGACAAAACCGATTTCTTCGCCGTCCCGCTCATAGAAACCATCGCTGTTTCTGGTGCATCCGGCCGCTTCCAGAATTTCCTGTGCTTTTTCCGGATTGTAATCATAATGTTCTACGTTTTCGTTATTGTAAATGTTCCGCTGCAGCGGACTGTATGCCGCCATTCCCTCGCCAAGAAGCACAGAATCGATAATGGCCTGGCGGTCAATCGAATAACAGACGGCCGGAATGATGTCCCTGTTTTTCGTCCAGTAATCATTCGCAAAGTTAAATAAGATTCCGCGGTAATCTGCCGTTGTCATGTCGTAGCAGGTAAAACCGTCTTTTTCTTTGAAATTCTGCGCATTTTTCGGGTCAAGCAGCGCCAGATCCAGTTCGCCGGATTCCAGCTGCATCGCCTGTGCATTATCATCTGGTACAATTTTGAAAATGACCTTGTCAATCTTTGGTGCCCCAAGGTAATAATCTTCATTTTTTACCAGAACAATCGACTGGCCTTCGTCCCAGCTCTCCAGTTTATACGGGCCGGTTCCAACCGGTGCACGGAAGAAATCCGATTCCTGCATATTTTCACCTTCCAGCAGGTGCTTCGGCAGGATGGCCATCGTCATGTATTCCAGGAAAGCCACGTTCGGCTCGGAAAGGCGGAAGGAAACGGTGCTGTCATCTATAACTGTAATCTCTTCTACATCCTCATAATTTGGTGCATTTTCAGATCCGTTTTCCGGATCCATGATCGCTTCGATGGTGAATTTCACATCGTCCGCCGTAAATTTTTCTCCATCATGCCATTGGATGCCGTCCCGGATATGAAAGGTGTAGGTGCAGGTTTCTGCATCGTACTCCCATTTTTCTGCCAGACCCGGAACAATGTTGTCATCCGCATCGTGTGCGGTCAGTCCGTTGAACAGCAGCAGATTAATTTCACCGTGCTCATCCATCGCCGGATTAATCCTGGTATAATCAGCAGAACCGTAAACCAGGGTCGTCTCTTCCTCCCCTGTCTGGCCGGAAGAAGCTTCCGTCTCTGTTTTCGACAAATCTGTATTGTTGCTGTTTTTCCCGCTGTCCTGACCGCATGCCGCAAGGGATGCTGCAAGAGACATCATCAGCATCAAAGATAATATTTTCTTTTTCATCCTTTTCCTCCCATTTTCAGACCGTTTTTACCCGGACTGACCGCTTTTTTGCTTTGTACTCCCATGATCTGCGCGCCTGATCCATGTACTGTTCGTTCATTATATTTGATATTTCAGGCTCTCACAAGCCGGGTGGGGGGATATTTTTTTCTTTTCTCGTAAAGTTAATCGTCTCATGCAGAGGGAACTGCTCCACATGCCAACATAAAACATGACCTTGATCAGGGGACTCTTCCTCTGCATCAAGGTCATGTTTCTTTTCCTATGATTTTAAAATTTTACAGCATATTGATAACAAATCCAGCCAGCATCGTGGACAGAACCGTAATAACCGTAATTCCTCCCACGACATACGGCACGTTTAAGGTATCTTCGATAAACGCTTTCTCCTCCGGTGTCTCTCCGACCGCATCGCCGACCTCGCGGCAGATGACCACGTTGCTCGGGAATCCGAGGAACTGCTCGACACCGATGCCGACAGCCAGATCCTTGTCGCCGACAAGTTTCCAGGTCGGGAGAACCCATCCAACCAGTGCAACACCGATCAGCGCTGCGGCAAACAGAACGATGGTCTGGAATGCCATGGTACCGAGATCACTTAAGGAAACCTTCGCCAGAGACGGGATGATGGAGCCAAAGACAGCAACCATCATAAGGCCGTAGGAATTCGATTTCTGCAGCGGTTTTGTCGGAACGAGTCCGGAAGCGGCACAGACAACACCGAGAAGCAGCGCCCAGATGCTGTAGTTGATCGGAGTCAGATCGCCAAGGATGTGGGCAACCCAGGAACCGGCTGCAACGAGCGCCATCATGACGTTGGCGGAATACCATTCTTTGTGTTTATCTGCAAAGAAAATTTTTGCGGAAGCACCGTTTCCGGTCTCCTGCTTTTTAAACTGCGCCGGATTCTCGCGGTATGCTTTCAGCAGTTTTTTTCCGTAACGGATACCCATGGCAGATGCGATCGGCGCACCGACGAATTTCTGTACGGAATAGATGACTGCACAGAGCGCTGCCGCCGTTGCCAGTCCTTTTTCTGCTGCGGCGCTTGCCATCAGCGAAGTTGCCATTGCCGCACCGTTGATAACCGGCATGCCGACGAGCATAGTGTCAAATCCGATGATCGGGGATACCAGAAGCATCACAAGGCAGGACGCCAGCATACAGAGTGCCGCCATTAATACGGTTCTCCACTCCTCGATCAGCTGTTTCACGTTCAGGGTAGTACCCATGTTGAACAGTACCATCGCAATTGCCAGTTTTGATAACGCCGTAAGGCCTCCCTGGTCGATGATGTCCGCCGGGATCAGTTTCGTCAGAAAGCCTACCAGGAACAGGAGCATGACGACCATCATTCCGGACAGCTTTCCTTTTGTAATTTTACCGACAATGTCGCCAAGTGCAAACACGATCAGAACAATCATGAAGCTGGAGAACATTGCGTTGTTTGTTAAAATCTCAGCCATTTCTTTTTCTCCCTTGCTCTTTTTAATTTGAAATTATACATAATTTTCTTTTATTTTGCAAGTTTTATCCAGTTTTTATTTTATATTTTGCATATTTATGCAATCCTTCCAATTATCCGCGCCACAAGCTCTCCGGCATGATAGAAGTCATCGAGATGCAGATATTCTTCGGTCGAATGATTCTTGAAATATCCTGTTGCGATACCGACACAGGTGATTCCCTTCTGATTGAAAATATTGCCGTCCATACCGCCGCCTCCGCCGTTGATCTGCGGTTCGATTCCCATCTCTTTCAGGGATTCCGTGACGATCTGAATCATCTCGGAATCCTCCGGGATGAAGAACGGCAGGAAGGTGTTTTCTCTTTTAAATTCCACACGCGCACCGCGCTTTTCTGCGATTTCACGGCAGTGCGACTGGAAATACGCTTCATAGCGGTCGAGTTTTTCTCCCGACCGGCTCCGCATCTCTCCGCGCAGGATTGCGTGGTCGCAGACAACGTTCATTGCCTCGCATGTTTTGGACCAGAGGTGAGAAAAGTTCGACGTTGTATTTTCATCCAGTCTTCCCGTCTCCATCGTTGCGAGCATTTCCGCCATAATTTTTGCCGCATCAATGCCTTTCTCCGGCTCATTTCCCGCATGGGCTGCCTTGCCGAAAACCTGTGCTTCCAGAAGGGCACGGCCCGGCGCACCATTTACAATTCGGCCGATGCGTCCCGGGGAGTCGAGCACATACATCGTTTTTGATGTCAGCAGGCTTACATCGAATGCTTTCGCACCGTACAGACCGGCCTCCTCGCCGACCGTAAAGAGGATCTCCAGTTTCGGAAGCGCCTTCCCGGATTCAATCGCCTGACGCACGCCCTCTAAAATGGCTGCCACACCGGACAGATCATCCGCCGCCAGAATCGTGTCGCCCGAAGAACGAAGGATTCCATCCTCCTCCACCGGTTTGATTCCAATGCCGCCCGGCACACGGTCCATATGGGAACAGAAACAGACAACACCGTCCCGCTCTCCTTCCCGAACCGCCAGAATATTGCCGCACACGCCGCCAAACGTAGCCCCGGCCTCATCCCGCGTAATCGCAAATCCCATCTGCTCCAGTTTTTTCACCAGATGCTCTGCAATCTCCGTCTCCTGACCGCTCGACACATCAATCCGCATCAATTCGGTCAGTTCATCTAACATACGTTGATTTTTCATTTCTTTTCCACTCTCCATTCTTGAAAAAAATTTTCAAAAACAATTCTTCTACATCTTACCATTTGCCTTTCGTCCTTAATAGGTGTAAAATTATGCCATAATTCATTTTTATGTCTTTAATTCTCGGAAAGGAATTTTATATATGAAAATCGGCGTAACAGGTTCTGACCATATCTGCGACAGGATTCAGAAAACGCTGGAGAAGCGCATGCCGGACCTTGAAGTGGTCTACCGGCGTTCCAACGATTACCGGTACGGTCTGGAAGCGGCTGCCCAGTTTCAGAAAGGGAAAGTATCCGGCATTATTTTTACTGGGCCGACCAACTATCACTATGCTTTAAAGCGGCTGGAGCCAAACGTTCCCTGGACCTTTCTTCCGCACAATCAGGCTTCCATCTTAAAAGCGCTGGCGGAATCTGCTGTCCGTTATTCCTGCGTGCCGGATGTCATCAGTATCGATATGTATGAGGAACAGCTTGTGCAGGAAACGCTGGAAGAGATCGGCATTTCCAATGGCCGCGTCCTTGTGGCACACGGCTCTTCTCCCGATCAGGGCGATTTTCAGGATGCCCTCACGGATTTTCACCGTTACAACTATTTTCACAACGGGGCAAAAATCTGCTTTACCAACATGGAAAAAACGTATGAGGCACTGTCGGCAGAAGGCATTCCCTGCATCCGCATCTCGGTTTCCGAGGATGTAATTCTGGAACAGGTTTATCATCTTCAGTTTCTAGAAAATACGGCGCAGAAGAACCGCGGGCAGAGTGCTTCCGTGCAGATCTATTTTGATTATTCCTTTGATCAGGAGACGGATCTTTCGCTCCGGGAATGGGAGAAGATTCATTATCAGAATGAGATGCGCGAGCTGATCTACTCTGCCGCCCACCGCATGGGGGCTGCTGCGTTCTCCGAGGGCGCTTCTATTTTTTATATCATGTCATCCCGTCCGGTTCTGATGCGGGAATTTATTCAGAACGGGGAATATCAGAAGATTCTGTTTCACGGACAGCAGACGCCGCACAACCGGCTGTGGATCGGCATCGGCTACGGTGATACTCCCATGGAGGCGAAATCCCGCGCGGCGATGGCGCTCAACCACTCGATCGCGGACCGCTCCGGCGCGAACTATATTGCGGAGGATGAGCATCAGTTTACCGAAATTAAGATCAATGACCCGACCGATCACACGGCGTATCTTCTGCACCGGCTTCACATCAGCAGCAGTACGTATGAAAAACTGAAAGAGATTCTGCGGTCACATGATCAGGTAATCACTTCCGCACAGCTCGCTGCAGATATGGGGATCACGGAGCGGAGCGCCAACCGGCTGATTCTGCGGCTGGAACAGGAAAACTGTGTGACCACGATCGGCAAAATCAGCGGCGGCAGGGGACGGCCGGCACGGATTATGAAAATCACTTTATAAAACATAAGAAATGGAGAATGTTTATGGATAAAAGAACGGAACAGGCATTTGCCTATCTCGAGAAAAACGAACACAGTATGATGGAGCTGCTGAAAAATCTTGTCTCCATTGAAACGCCTTCGGCTGATCGCGAGGCGAATGAGCGGATTGCGGCGCATCTTGATACGTACTGTGATGCGCTTGGTATGGAGCGGGAGATTCATCATTTTGAGAAGGCCGGTCCGACGTTTGCGGCATGGACTCGGCCGCAGGAGAAGAAGCCGATTCTTCTGCTCGGACATATGGATACGGTGCATGCGGTCGGAAAATTTGGGCCGGAACCGTTTCTTGTGAAGGATGACCGCGTGTACGGCCCTGGCGTTTATGATATGAAGGGCGGCGATGTCATTGCGCTGTTTGCGCTCCGCGCGCTGAATGCTGTCGGATATGAAGACCGCCAGATCAAGCTGGTTCTCACTGGTGACGAGGAAGTTGCCCACGCGTTTTCCCACGGCGAGGCCGGAAAGCTTGTCGAACAATATGCCAGCGGCTGTGAGGCGGCGTTTAATCTGGAATCGAGTTATACCAACGGTGAAGTGACTACGAGAAGAAGCGGCGGCGCGATCATCCGCGTGAAAGTAAAAGGAAAAGCTGCTCATGCCGGAAAGGAACCGCAGAAAGGCGCGAGTGCGGTTCTGCAGGCGGCACGCATGATTACAGAGATTGAAAGCCGCTCCGTTTTCGGCTATCTTTCCTTCAATTGTGGCCGCATTTCGGGCGGAACCGGTGCTAACGTTATCCCGGATTCCTGTGAGTTTTCCATCGGCATCCGCTATGCGGCAAATGCTCAGTATGAGGAAGCCATCGCTTTCTTAAAAAATCTCTGCGAACACGTCACCGTTCCGGGCACAAGCTGCACGATGGAACAGAACGGCTACTACCCAGCCATGGAAATGGTCGACGGCGCTGACCTCCTCCTCTCCCTCTACCAGGAAAGCTGTAAACTCCTCGGCGAACCAATCCCGCAGGGCATCCAGCAGAGCGGCTGCTCCGACACTTCCTTCGTCACCCGCATCGGAATCCCCGCCCTCTGCAGCCTCGGCATCCAGGGCTCAGGCGCACATTCACTTGATGAGTATGCAATTCCGTCGTCGCTGCTGACACAGTGTAAAAAGCTGGTAGCTACGATTTTGGCAATGTAAACTGCTCTGCGGTTCTTGACAAATAATGTACTATATTTAACAAAAAAAGAAACAGGGTTTTTGTCCGGTAAGCTCATCAGGAGCCGAGGGAGTTGCTCGTTTCTTTTTTTGTTATCCTATTTTCTTTACCCTATCACATCCGTAACCGCATTCACCGCTTTCGCCACAAAGCTGATCGTCTTTTCATTGAACACTTCCCCGTCTTTTGAGATCGAAACGTGTGCGAGTCCGATCTCATCTTTCTCGCTCGCTTCGGTGCTGCCCATGAGAGTAGTCCATTTGATCTGGACATCGTCGGCGGTGATGGCGTGGTCGCATGTTACGATGTACTGTGCTTCATCGAACAGCGGCGAATTGGATTCCGCATAGACGATGATGTCGTTGTTTTTTTCCTGATAGACGCGCACGGTGTAATTCACCAGGTCTTTTTCATCCGTGATATAGTCCTTATTCGGCGATACGGTTTCTTCGCAGATCAGGCTGGCGTCTTTTGGAATTGTATTGTTCTCTTTCTTTTTTGTCATCCCGATCATCAGCATACAGTTGCAGAGTGCTGCGATCAGAACTGCAAGCAGCAGGATTTTTATTCTAGGTTTCATTGTTTTCTCTTCCTTTTCCCATGTCATAGTTTGTCACTGATGTTTCATTTCCATTATACATGATTCCCCCAAAATAAGAAACGCAAAAATGCATCCGCCCCCGTAAAACCTTTTTGAAAAAATTTCTCAATGAAAAAGTTTTCTATTTTGTTCCAAATATGTTATGCTATACTGTCTGTTAGGCAATTCTAACTCGATGTACTCTCGTAATAAAGGAGGAACTGCATGCCTTTAAATTTAACCGATTTCAATCAGTTTTACGTCATCAATAAAATCTGCGGCCAGGAAAAGCAGCGTCATTATCTGGAGTCGCTTGGGTTTGTTCCCGGGGCCAGGATTTCGATTCTGTCGGAGCTTCACGGTTATTATCTCGTCATGGTGAAGGGCAGTAAAATCGGGCTGGATAAGAGTCTGGCCAAGAAAATTATTGTGTATGCCAGCTGAACCGATGGCAGAGTTCACTTTTTGCATACGCATTTAGAAAATATGGAGTATTATGGAAAAGAACAAAAAAATCATCAAACTGTGCTATCTGCAGATCGCATTCTATGTCGTCTTTCTGACATCGCTGCTTCTGCATTTCAAGCGTGGGCTGGATCATCGCGCCTTTGCACTTCTGATTATCCTTACGCTGCTCGGCTGCGCCTCTGCACTGACGCTTACCGATTATCTGAAAAGCCTGATCCGCCGCTCCGGCTTTGATGTCGCCGGCGTGCACGATAAAAAGTCGCTGGAAGAAAAGCTCCTCCAGCTTCAGAACGCGGACGATACACTCGATGTCGGCGTGATGATGTTTGATATGAACAATTTAAAGATGATCAACGACACGTACGGCCACGAAGAAGGCGACGTCTTTATCCAGACCTTCGCCTCCTATCTGACCCGCATTCTGACCGAGGACAGCTTTCTGGCGCGGTTCGGCGGTGATGAATTTGTCATTGTGCAGAATCATGCAACCTGGAACCAGCTGGAGCAGATGAATCTTCAGCTGCAGACGATGATCGACACCTACAACCAGACGGCGGATCACCCGCTGAGCTATGCCGTCGGATATGAGCTGAGCTGCAAAAATCATTATTATCTGATCATGGATCTGCTGCAAATGGCGGACGAAAAAATGTACCAGGACAAGCGGTATAAAAAACAGCTCCAGAAAAACGGACCTCTCGCCGCCCGCCGCAGTATGCTTGCTGAGAGCATTTCCACGGATTCTTTAAAAGAAAAAATTTTTACGCTTCTCAATAACAGAAGCGAAGAAAAGCAGTACGCCTTTCTGATGACGGATGTCGACAATTTTCATCTGATCAACGATTACTGGGGTTATGAGATGGGTACGAACATTCTGAATTTCATCCTGAAAAAGCTGGAACTCTTTCCGCAGACACTCTTTGTGAACCGCTATCACTCCGATATCTTTGTCGGCATTATCGATATCACCGGGCAGGATCCGGCCGTGGTGCGGGAAAAGATTTCCGCCTATCACAAGCAGGCGATCCGCGAAGTGCTGGAATCGTATCCGCTGAATTACATGACGCTGAACACTGGCGTCTATTATCTGAATGACACGGACACACCAGCGGAGGAAGTCATCTCTCATGCCAACATTGCGCGGCGGCGTGCGAAGGAAACTTCCACCTGCGTCTTCGAATACAACGCCGAGCTTTCCAGCACGGAACAGAAGCGCGCGGAGACCATTCATTCCTTCCAGAATGCCCTTGCGAAAAAAGAATTTCAGATTTATTTCCAGCCGAAAATCAGCGGAAAAACGCAGGAAATTGCAAGCGCCGAGGTGCTGGTACGCTGGCTGCGCGAGGACGGCACGCTCTGGTTCCCGGACAGCTTTCTGCCGATTCTGGAGGAGACCGGAGAGATTGAGTCGCTCGACTATTATGTGTATAATGCTGCTTTCCAGTGGCTCGCTGACCGCCGGGAAAACGGACTTCCGCTGCTGCCGCTCTCGCTGAATGTGTCGCCGATTCATTTCCGCAAGATCGATACGTTCACACAGCGGATCACACAGCTGCTCGATCATTATCAGATTCCTTCGAAGTACCTGGTTTTTGAGATCACAGAAACAACGTACATTCATAACATTGATGCCGTCAACCAGATGATCCGCTTTTTCCACGACCGGGATATCCGCATTTCCATGGACGATTTTGGGTCTGGATATTCGTCCTTAAATTCGCTGAAGGATATTCTGTTTGATGAAGTTAAAATTGACAAACATTTCCTCTCGGCGGGCCTCTCCGAAAAAGGAAAAATTGTGCTGGAAGAGATGTTCCATCTTTTAAAACGCACAGACAAATGGATTGTCTGCGAGGGTGTAGAGACGAAAGAGATGGTAGATTTTCTGATCGCCGAAGGATGCGACGAGCTGCAGGGATTCTATTATTATAAACCGATGGAACAGAAAAACTTTGAAGAGCTGATCGCTTGACAAAGTCCGAATTCTATACTATGGTTATCTCACCCGGTAGTTACTACCGAGTGAACCTCACATGACTAAAGTCACGTGCTTCCGGCCGCTTTAGGCGGCAGACCAAATATCGGCGGATACGCCTGTTACTTAGATTTTGCACAGATATGTGCTTCTTCCATGCCGGATACGGCAGGTTTCCACATAACAGGTAATCCACTGCATATCTGCCTGTGTTTATGCTGCTTTACGCAGTTCCATTTCTGAAATCAGTTCTCTCAGATCTGCATAAACACATGAGGTTCTACGCTTTACTGCAGGAACTTTTGCCTCCAGCAAAGACCTTTCCGTTTCCGGCAAGGGTTTTAAAATTTCACGGATAAAATATCTTGCTCCGATATTATACGATGCTGACAAATCACAGTTGTATCTTTTTCCAGTCTGAAACGTACACAGACGATGATCCCGTGTATCACGGGCAATCTCTCCTGATCCATCAAAGGCAAGCCTGCTCGTGTTCCAGGCACAGATTCGGGAAATTCGGATTCCCTTTCTGTGTGCCTGCTGTCCGCACCGTTTCTGGATATCACGTTTTCTCCACATCTGCAGTTTCTGCTTTTTCTTCCCGGAAAGTTTTCCTTTCATTTCCAGATATTCGAAAACAATCACATCTGCCTTATTTTCTGATGCATAAAAAACGATTTCCTTTGCAATTTTTCTGCCAAGCTCTGTATTCAGACGTTTTGCATATGCCCATCTTCCCTGCACCTGACGCGATCCATGTTCCCGCTGAAATCTTCGGATCCGTCCCAGCACACGGTACATCCGGTCTTTGTCACTGGGAAAGTTAATAAACTTTCTTCCCAGGATAGTTCCGTCTGGACGCATGATGGTACAGACTGCATCCGTATTGATGCCGAGATCCACACTGCAGATCGTTTGTTCTTTGACAGGTGTCCGGTTTAAAGATACCTCTTCCGCATACGTAAAACGCAGAAAATATTTGTCGTGCTTTTTCTCCAATGTTGGCGCCGAAGCTTTTTTGCCCGACCAGTGTTTTCTTAAATATTCCATATCCGTATGTTTCAGCCGCACAGCAAACCATTTCCAGTCATGGCCATCGTACAGTTTTAAAAAGGCCGCATCTTTCTCTTCTGTGTTTTCACGGTACATGACATCGTGGTAAAAAACAGGCATGGCATACTGCTCACTTTTCAGATACGGCTTTCCTGTTTTCTGTCCCTCTGCTTTCCACTGTTCCAGACGCGTCCGATAAGAAGATACACTCCCAAGCGCATGCTGGACTGCCGCCCGTCTGAAATAGGATGGCATCTTGGGAAAGCAGAAATCAAAATCAAACCGGGCCGGATTCCGTTTCGTTGTATGCACCAGATGTTCCGCTGCATTGAAACGTTTCTTACTTTCCTCAATTTGGGCCAGTTCTTCCCACACAGATTCATACACTTCGACCAGATAGCGGACAGCAGAACGGTAAATCTCCAGTGTCTGGCGGATCGGAATATTCTGTTTTCGTAATTCTACACCATAACTGGATATGATTTTCATTCGCTTTCTCCTCCGGGTTTTAACGGGATTTTTCCTTCTGCCCTTCTATGTAAGCAAGTACCTGTTCACGGCTCCGGTCACTGACCGTTACAGCACAATAAGACGGATTTCACAAATGTTCTCCCCACAACTCTTTCCTTGACGCCGGATAGGAAAAACCATTTTTATTAATTGTAAACATATCTTTCTCCATAAAAGTATTTTACCATATCCATAATAATATATCAAACATTTGTTCTGTTTTATATTAAAAAAATTGCGCGTCTAACTCATCACTACTACAATATATTTATGGGTAATCCCCTTACTTC
>OFMX01000780.1_pt1 | contig 29020 bp, 26 predicted proteins | sample 1541901 | NCBI WGS metagenome assembly OFMX01 (sample SAMN04209222, study PRJEB22552) | human gut metagenome | biome: gut; material: feces | host: Homo sapiens | place: USA: Oklahoma | reverse complement strand
TCTCTCGTTGTTTAATTTTCAAGGTCCTGTGCTCTCTTTCAAGCGGCTTTCCTTTCAAGCTTTTCGCTTTCAGTTTTTTGCCGTCTCTCTCGAGCGCTTGACTATAATACCACGTACAACCCCTTTTGTCAACACTTTTTTGAAAGTTTTTTTAAGTTTTTTTCGAAAGACTACATCTATATGTTGCGCTTTGATCTAAACACAATATATAGTGTATCTTCAGATGGGCATTTTTGCATTTACATGCCCATATACATGGCTTACGCAAACTATTTTACGAAATTTTTTTGAAAAAATCAAGAAAAACTTTTTGAAAAGGTGGTCTTAAAGTTGCAAAAGCCCCTCTCTGTACCCCAAAGCTTCAAGCACATCTTCTTATATATCTGGCGCATCAGTGTCCTTTCACTTCTGAATCTCCTCATAATCTTTCTGATTTTATCCGAAAAAAGTTTTTAAAACACTTAAAATCGCCGTGAAGGTATCGTAAAGCTTTACAATGCAGCCCCATATCTTCTTATATATAGTTATAGGAGGACGCGTTTTTATTTTGCGGTTCTGCTTTTCTCTTTATATATAGAAGAAACGCGCTGCGGTCATCCCACAACGCGTTTCTTCTTAATATATAAGTATACTTTATGCTTTTGCCGCCTCGGCTTGCTCCGCTTTCGCCTTTTCCATCATCTTATGGTGCACGATAAGGTAGCACACAAAATGCGCGGCCGCCGTCACGGCCCACGTCACCGGGTACGAGAGGAACAGCATAAACAGCGTGCGGTGCATATGGAAGACCGTCAGGATCCACACCACACGCAGCGCACACGCACCTGTAAGCGATACAATCATCGGCATGATCGAATACCCCATACCGCGCAAAACACCCACATGCGTGTCCATAATGCCGCAAAGGAAGTACGGTACGCACACAATGAGCATACGCTCCAAACCGTACTGGATAACCTCCGGGTCAGACGTATATATAGAAAGTAAAGGTGTGCCCAGCAAATACGCGCCGCAGCCGAGCACAACGCCCGTCACGGTCACACACAAAATGCAGATGCGCAGAATTTTCGCCACGCGGTCGTATTTCTTCGCGCCCATGTTCTGCCCGGTAAAGGACAGCGCCGTCTGGTAAAACGCGTTCATCGCAGTGTACACAAAGCCCTCAATGTTGGCCGCAGCCGTGCTGCCCGCCATAACGGTAGAGCCGAACGAGTTGATAGAGGACTGAATGAGCACGTTCGAAATGGAGAACACCGCGCCCTGCATGCCCGCTGGCAGGCCGACACGCATCATGCCGAAAAACTTATCTTTATAGATATGCAGCTTATGCAGCTCCAAACGGTAAGAAGCGTTCGTTTTCATCAGGCAGATGGTCACAAGTCCCGCAGAAATCACCTGCGAAATGACCGTCGCAATGGCAACACCCGCCACGCCGAGATGGAACACAATGACGAAGAACAGATTCAAAATGACGTTTACAACGCCCGCAATGGTCAAAAAGTACAGCGGGCGCTTTGTGTCGCCCACAGAGCGCAAAATCGCCGCGCCGAAGTTGTACAGCATCATCGCCGGCATGCCCACAAAGTATATGCGCATGTAAAGCGCCGCCTGACCCAAAACGTCCTCCGGGGTGCCCATCAGGGTCAGCAGCGGCTCCGCAAACGCAACGCCCACGGCAATCAATATAACACCGCTCACAAGACTTGTCAGCACAGAGGTATGTACGGTCTCGCTCAGCTGCTTTGCATCCTGTGCGCCGTAATAGCGCGCCACAAGCACGTTTGTGCCGATGGAAAGGCCGACGAACACGTTGATGAGCAAATTGATAAGCGCGCCGGTAGAGCCCACCGCCGCCAGCGCCGTGTGGCCGGTAAAGCGGCCGACCACCACAATATCCGCCGCGTTAAAAAACAGCTGCAAAACGCCGGAAAGCATCAGCGGCACCGCAAAGCGCAGAATTTTGCCCAGCAGCGGACCGTTGCACATGTCGATCTCGTAGGACCGCTTTCCTTTTGCCTGTCGTTTTGCCATAAAAGCCTGTATCTTTTCTTTCATATCAGTAACCGACCTCCTCACCGATGAGAATAACATGAATTCTGCCCTTCACGCGCTGGCGTGCCAAAACCGTGTACATCGCGCAGATGCGATTTTCCGAGCGGCAGCCCGCGCACAGCTCGCCGTCCGTGCCGGGACACGCCCCGTGCGTGCACGGCGTGTCCAAATTCAGCCGCATGGCATTTGCGGGCGTCGCACAGCTTTTCACGCGCTTTGCGGCGTCGTCTATATCGCGCACAATCTTGTTACACCCCGCAAAAACCAGCACCTTTTTCGGGCCGAACAGCATCGCCGCCACGCGGTTGCCGTTGCCGTCTACATTATAGAGCTCTCCGTGCTCCGTAACGGCGTTTGTGCCCGTCAAAAACACATCAGAGGAAAATACCTCGCGGTACAGCTTCTCGCGCTCCTCGGGCGTTTTCGCGGCTGTTCTGTCCAAAAATTCATAGTCCCCGCAGCGCATTAAATCCATCACGCCGGTCTCATCCAGCGTCACGCTGCCACCGCAGGAAATCACATCGCCCGGCTGCAGCAGCTCTTTTGCGATTTTTACGGCGTCCGCACATGTGGGCGCATAATACGCCTGCATGTTGTTTTTCTCCAGTGCGTCCATCACGCGCCGTATGCGCAGCTCTGCGGCGCTTTTGCGGTGCACGGTATCTTGTGTGTTCATGGTGTACAACTCCCCTCTCGGCGCGTTTCATGCCTATTTATGCCTAACCGCCGCCGATTTTTTAAAATAAGAAAGCACTAAGGACGGAAAAGCACATGCCTTTCCGCCCCCTATAATTTTTATTTTGCCTTTGCGTCCGCAAACGTATTGAAGCACTCCAGAACGTGCTCCTTGTGTGTTTTATTCGCGTCTTCCTTTTCCGACTTCGCGTCGGTGTAGATCAAAAGGAAGCGGCCGTCGTTTGAAAGATAACCCGGCACGGTGTTATCCAGCACCTTAAACGTGCCGTCTGCGCGCACAGCGTCCTGAAGCGCCTTAGCGGTCTCGGAAAGCTCCGTCGGGAACTCATACACTTCAAGCTGTACAGCGGAATCTGCGTAGCGGTATACATATTTATAGCCGTTTTCGGCGCCGATGACGTCGTAAGACATCTGCACCTTTTCGCCCGCTGCCACCTTGCAGTCTTCAAGATACTTGCAAAGGCCCTGAATATCATCGTCATAGCCCGCAGGGTCTTTGTCGGTACTCTCCGCGGTCTCGCCCTCGCTCGCCGTGGAAGATGTCTCCAGCGTTGCGACCGCCGTGCTTGAAGCGCTGTTGTTTGCACAGGCCGTCACAGATACGCACAGCAGCGCGGCCAGCAGAACAGCCAGCAACTTTTTTATATTTTTCATGATTTGAACCAATCCTCTCTTTTTCCTCGTTCTTCTTATTATAGAACGGGTCATACAGCTTGATTTTACCATACCCCACGGCAGATAGCAACACCCATTTGCAAGAAAAACCGTTTTGCCCGCTGCAACGGAAAATTTTGCCCGCTGCAAAATAAAATGAATAAATTCTAAGCATATTCTAATTGACGTTCACACCATGTCATGGTATAATGAACACAACAAACACCATTCAAATTTATGAGGAGGTAACGCCGTGAAAAACAAGGGTATAAAAATCGGAGTCGTGTTCCTTCTGCTGTTCGCTCTGCTCTCAGTGGCAGGCTGTCAATATGATGATGTGGTGATCGTAGGCGCAGCATCGGGACAGCCGGGGCCTACAAAAGGGCAGCTGCGCATTGGGTTTACACTGTTCGTATCCAAAGGAAGCAGTACTCAACCGTCACGGGATATTACCATCAATGATCTGTCACTGTCAGCAGACACGTCCTTCACCGTTACGAATACAGATACCGGCGATACAACCGTACTGACCGGTGCGGTGATCGACACAGATCCGACATTCACATATGTAAATTTTGACGAGGATGATGACATATTACCAGCTTCTACACGGGTAAGCATTTTGATTTCCTACACGTTAGAGCCGGGAAATTATAAAGTAACAGCCGTAACAGGCTCCGTAAAGTACCCTTCGTCTTCCGGTACATCCGTCAAGGACTTGTCTGTGGCACGCGACGGAGACGGGCTGAATACCACCTTCACCATCGCCGCGCCCGAGCTGACCCCGACCCCGGAACCGACGGCAACACCTACCGTTGAACCCACAGCAACGCCTACTGCGGAACCAACAGCTACGCCAACGGCAGAGCCCACCGCAACGCCCACGGCGGAACCGACGGCCACGCCCACAGCGGAGCCAACGGCAACCCCAACCGCAGAACCGACGGCCACGCCCACAGCGGAACCAACGGCGACACCTACGGCAGCTCCCACCGCCGTACCGACTGCCGTGCCGACCGCAACCCCAAGCCCGACGAACCACCCCAAAACGGGCGATGATTTTGCCCCCGCACTTTGGCTGACGCTCTGCGCAGGCAGCTTCGCGGCACTCGCCCTGCTCCTTAAAAAACGGCACATTTAATCGCAGGTAAAAAGCCGACCACATCAGCGGCTGTCCATACCGGCACACTGAAAAACTCATGCTTTCACCGCTTGAAAGCATGAGTTTTTTTGACAGCCTATATATTCTCCGATCACAAATTGTGTCGGCAAGCTTCTTCGTGTTGTCAACCAAGCTGCCGAAGGATTAAATATCTTCAAAGCGGCATCGGTGTCCGCGCAATCAGAAGAACTGCCAGAATTGCACCGGCAAATGCCGCCACCCCTACGACGGCCAGCATTTTTTTGTTGGGCCGCCTCTTCGTTGCTTTGCAAATCAGTGCGGCACAAGTCACGCAAACAGCCGCAGCAGCAAGCGCGATGCCCAACATTTCCCATAACCAAGACAGCTCATATAAGATTCTCATGTGTTCATCGCCTTCCCTTCTGTTCATCGCAAAACCGCTGCTTTTTCTAAATCTGTTCGTATTCCGCGAACGGCTCACCGGAGATTTCGAGTGCCTTATCCCTGTACCGGCAGCTCCACCGCAATCGTGGTGCCCTTCTTCGAGCTCTCCTCCACCCGGACGCCACCACCGTGGAGATTGGCGATCTCCCACACCAAAGAAAGCCCCAGCCCAACGCCGCCGTACTCCCGGCTGCGGGACTTATCCACCCGGAAGAAGGGCTGAAAGATGCTCTGTTGGTATTCCTCCGGGACGCCGCAGCCGGTGTCGGAAACACGGATCAGAAGCTTTTCCGGCTCCTGCGTAACAGAAACCTTCACCGAGCCGCCCGAACGGTTGTACTTGACTGCATTTTCCGTCAGGTTAAAAAGCAGTCGGTAAATCAGTGCATCACTGCCGATGAGGAAGCCGTCTCCCTCCATCTCCAGCGTAATATTGCGCTTTTCTGCCAAAAGCGCGAGATCTGTGAAGACCTCCTCAACCATCGGGGCAAGCTGAATCTGCTCGTTTCGCGCCACCTGCTGCAAATTGCTCATTTCAAGCAGCGTTTTGGTCATCTGTGTCAGTCGCTCCGTCTGTTCCCGCAAAAGCGCGAGAAACTTCGCCGTTTCCGGCAGCATATCGGGATGCTCCGCGGAGAACAGCTCCAGCTGCGCCTGCATCAGTGCCAGCGGCGTGCGCAGCTCGTGGGCAGCGTTGCCGGTGAACTGCCGCTGGGCGGCAAAGGCGTTGTCCAACCGCTCCAGCATCTGATTGAAAGAGTAACTCAGCTGTCGAAACTCCGGCAGAACATTCTCGTTAATCCTCATATCCGCCAGGTTGTTCAGCTGCACCTTCTCCACCTGAGACACAAAGCTGCGCAGCGGCTTGAGGGCGCGTCCGCTGACAAAATAGGCCAGAACGCCGCTAAGCAGTGTCACCACTGCCGTAATATACCAGTTGGTCATGCGAAAGCGCCCTTGCGCTCCGTTGACAACAATGGTCAGATCCTCATCGGGCGTTACGAGCTGCGGATTAAAGCTCTCTGCGCCTTCACTGTTCATCATAACCGTGTCGCCTCCCTGTAAGGTGTCCGCGATTGTGTCCATATAGTACACACCGGAGGAACAGAGCAGCAGATTCATGACAACACAGGTGACACCGATGAGCAGGACAGTCATCAGAGTGATGCGCCACTGCAAGGAAAGTCGCTTCATGTTTCCTCTCCTCCCATCAAATAGCCTTCGCCGATGCGATTACGGATGGGGTCAAACCCCAACGCAGCGCGGAGCTTCTTGCGCAGGGCGGAGATATGAACCCGGATAGAATTGCTGAAGCTGTCTACGCTGTTATCCCAGACGTGCTCCATCAGCTCTTCCTGACTCACAGGCCGTCCCTGATGTACCATCAGATATTCCAGAATGCCCGTCTCCTTACGTGTGAGTGTCAGGGGCTGCCCATTGACGGCAGCGGTGCGGGAGCGTGTGTCGAACGTCAGCTCCCCGCAGGTCAGCAACACGGCTTGCTGGGTGAACTGCCGCAAGGTCAGGCTGCGGATGCGGGCCTCCAGTTCAGCCAAGTGAAAGGGTTTTGCAAGATAGTCGTTGGCCCCGGCATCCAACCCCTCAACCTTGTCCTCCACCTCGCCGCGTGCGGAGAGAATCAGCACCCGCGTCTCGCGGTCTGTCTGCCGCAAGGTGCGCAGCACGGTCATGCCGTCCTTTCCCGGCAGGTTCAGATCAAGAAGTACCAAATCGTAGCGCTCCACACCCAGAAGTTCCAGCGCCTTTTCCCCGTCGTAGCAGTAGTCCACACTGTATGCCAAGCGCCGCAAACTGCGGACAATCGTCTCGCATAGGGCGCGTTCATCTTCAATTACCAAAAGGTGCATAAGAGTCCCCCTTTTCATTTCCTTTTTCTTTATTATAGCAAAAGCAGATAAGATCTGCATTAAATTTTCGTTCTTAACAGGGATTTTATCTTTCCTGTGCTATGATGATGGCAGAAAAAGTGAAAGGGTGATAAATTTGAGCTGTGCAAAAAAAGCAGCGGCGCAGGCCACGTTGCTGGTTGTGGGTATCGCCATGCTGTGCTTCGGCGCATGGCGCGGCGAGGCCGCGACGGTACTGAGCAAAGCGATTAAATTATGTCTGGAGTGTGTAGGCATTGGGTAAGAAGTTTTCGGGCGCGTCACAGATTATGTCCCGCTTCCGCGGCTGGATACAGGCGGGGGCAGCTTTATTGACCAACCTGCACCTGCCGAACTTCCTCAAGGGCAAACTGTACCAAGGCGCAGGGAAAACCGTCTGTGTGCCCGGGCTGAATTGCTACTCCTGCCCGGCAGCCTCCGGCGCTTGTCCCATCGGGGCGTTTCAGGCGGTAGTGGGCTCTTCCAAGTTCAGTTTTTCCTATTATATCACAGGCTTTCTCATTTTGCTCGGCGTCTTGCTTGGACGCTTTATCTGCGGTTTTCTGTGCCCCTTCGGCTGGTTTCAGGAACTGCTGCATAAAATTCCCACGAAGAAGTTCTCCACAAAGAAACTCAAGCCCCTGCGATACCTCAAGTACGCCGTACTGCTGGTGATGGTTTTCCTGCTGCCGGCGTTCCTTGTAAACGATGTAGGCATGGGCGACCCGTTCTTCTGTAAATACCTCTGTCCGCAAGGCGTGCTGGAGGGGGCCATCCCGCTGTCCCTTGCCAATTCCGGTATCCGGTCGGCGCTGGGAAGCCTGTTTACATGGAAATTCGGCATCCTGCTTGCCGTGATCGTGCTGAGCGTAATATTCTACCGTCCCTTCTGCAAGTGGCTCTGTCCGCTGGGGGCGTTTTACGCGCTGTTCAACCGGGTATCTCTCTTTCAGATAAAGGTGGACAAAAACAAGTGTGTATCCTGCGGAAAATGCGCCAAAGCCTGCAAGATGGATGTGGATGTAACAAAAGCGCCCAACCATACCGAGTGCATCCGCTGCGGAATGTGCATACGCACCTGTCCGACGGGCGCTGTGCGCTTCCGTTACGGCTTCGGAGACGGTAAAGATAAAACAAAGGCGGCAAAAAAAGCCGCAGAAAAACAATAAACAATAATAACAAGGAGAAACAAAACAGATGAAAATGAATAGAACAAATACGGCCGGCCGATTGCTGGCACTGCTGCTTCTCGCCCTGATGATGCTGTCTTTGACAGCCTGCGGCACAAAGAACGGAGACAAAACGGGCGGAATGAACAGCGAACCGAAGAATGCCGAGGAAGCGGTCGCCATGCACAAAGATCTGATGGCGCAGGAAAATGCCATTCTCTCGGAGAACACAGCCCTTTGGGAAAAGGTATTCATGGCAGCCGACAAGGGCATGACCATGCAGGAGGACGGCAAAAACTACGGTGATTTCCTACTCAGCACAATCGAATCCGCCAAGGATCAGTTTACAGCGGATGAGCTGAAACTGATTCAGGGCGAAGCGGAGAAGATCCGCGACATTGAAACCAAGCTGACCATGATTGAGGAAAAGTACCCCGAGGCAGCACAGGAATCTACGGATGGCGCTATGAGCGTGCCCGCAGGCAACGACACGACCACGCCGCCCGATGACGGCAGTATGCAGAAATCCGATGACGGCAGCATGCAGAAATTCCCCACCTTTGAGGGCAAGGACCTGGATGGAAATACGGTGAAAAGTGACGAGCTGTTCTCTGCCAACGCCGTCACCGTAGTGAATTTCTGGTTCACCACCTGCAACCCCTGCGTGGGCGAGCTTTCCGAGCTGGATGCACTGAACAAAGAGCTTGCGGAGAAGGGCGGCGCACTCATCGGTGTCAACACCTTCACGCTGGACGGCGACGAAGCGGCAATTTCCGAAGCAAAGGATGTACTGGCCAAGAAGGGCGCTACCTATCAGAATGTGTATTTTAACTCCGATGGTGAGGCGGGAAAGTTTACCACCAACATCTTTGCCTATCCTACCACTTATGTGGTTGACCGCAACGGCAACATCGTGGGCGACCCCATCGTAGGCGCCATCACGGAAAAAAATCAAGCGGAGAAGCTGCAAAAGCTCATCGACCAGGCTCTTGCCGCCGATGCAGGCTGACAAACGGATTTATCCTCTCAGAAAAGTAAGGTGGCTGTCCTTTTAAAGGGCAGCCACCTTACTGCTTTTGGGAAATAGTATGGAGCGCGGGTTATTTGCCCGCGCCCCTGAAGATAAGACTTTTACTTTTTGAGGATTTACAGTGATTTTTTCTCCCGCCGCCTGATTTTCCATACGATCAGTGCAACGCATCCGGCAAAAGATGCACATAGCGCGGTGCTCCACAAATTCATTTGACCGCTGTCACCGGTCTGCGGGATTGTAACCGCGCGCCAGCCGGCATACACAGTCCTATCCCCGGTCAGATAAATGTCTGAGACCTTGTTCACAAGGCTCTGTTCGCTGTACCAGCCGACAAAGGTATACCCGTGCCGAGTGGGAACATACTTGGTCAAATCCATGTAGGTATTGTACGTTTCCCGCACGCCGGGAATAGCACTGCCGCCGCCTGTTTCAAAGCGCAGCGTGTAGTAGTTGACGGGCGGATTGTTGTCTCCGGTATGCGTCCAGTGAGCGTAGACGGTGGTATTTGCAGAGAACACGGTATCCGTCGTGATCTTTGTGCCGCCGCTCTTTTCAGTGTACCAGCCGTTGAAGCTGTGCTTGCTGCGGGAAGCATCGGGCAGAGAGGTCAGCTTCTGCTTGGTGGTGGTCATGCTGCCGACAGAGGGTGTACCGTCGTTTCCGTCAAAAGTGACGGTGTACTCCGTGGGCGTAGGCGGCGCATCCTCCTCGAAGATGGCCTTGACCTCCACATCGCTGCCGGGCATAGTGAACTTGTCGTCCCTTACCGTCACGTCGCCGCTCATAACCTGCCACTCCTTAAAGTGGTAGCCCGCGTTTGGCGTAGCAGTTAAGGTGATCTCCGTTCCGGCCGTCGCCGAGGCGGGATCCGCGCTGCCTGTGCCGTGGCCGTCGTCCCTGACGGTGACGGCGTATTCCGTCTCGGGAGCCTTGGCTATCGTGATGGAAAGCTCCTTAATATCCTCACCCAAATCGTTGACCGCCATGACGGTAAAGACCTCGGTCCCTTCCCCGGCGGGCGTGCCGCTTATCTCTCCTGTGTCCTCGTTTAGGCTAAGCCCCTCGGGCAGGACGCCGCTCACAATGCTCCATGTGATGGGCGCGGTACCCTTGGCGGTCAGGCGATTGCTGTAAGCCTCGCCTTCCATGCCGTCGGGCAGGCTTTCCGCGACGATTGTCGGCGGCATAGGGGGTCGGTTATCGATGAGCTTCACCCGAATCGCGGCTGTTACCGCAGGCTCCGGCTGCTGAAAGATGTCTCCGTCATCTTCGCTAAGCACCGGCGTGCCGGTGATGGTCTGCCAATCCACGGACTCCGCATCATAGGACGATTCATCCCATGCCACGTCGATCCAGCGCCATGCGCCGTCAACGGCATTGATGCACACATTTTCCGGCAAGCCAAGCTCTGCAAAGGGCGTACCGAACGGCTTATCGGTAATGGGATCCGGTTCATCGATATTGCTGATGGTGTTTTTGATGGCGTTGATTTTGATGGTAATCTCCGTCGGCTTGTGGAGACGCAGGTCGTCCGGCGTGAATACCACCGTCACATCGTGTTCGCCCGGAGTCCGGAGGTAGAACGGCGGGGTATTCTTGAAGGAGAACGTGCCAGGGGCGACGGTATCCGTACCCTTGACCTTTGCCACGCCGCCGACGAGCGTGCCGACTTCACCGTTGTAGGTTCCCACCTGAAGCTTTCGCCATGTGAATATGGTGTTGTCGGGCAACGTAAAATCGCCGTTCTTCCATCGGAATACGGGCAGCTGCGTGATCTCCGTCTCGGCCGGGTCAGGCTGCAGCTGAACCTTTCTCACGGCTCGGAGGTCGGTGCCATCGGGTATGGTGAAATACTTCTCCAATTCGGCGCGGTTGACTTCGCCGTAGATGGTCTGCTCCTCAAACGAATTGGGGTCGTAGGTCGAGCTGTCCCATGAGGTGACGACATTCATACCGAAGTCCATCCCTGTTCCCTCGGGATCTTTTTCATCGCCCACCGCATAAAAGCTGAATGAATCCGAGAGATTCAGCTCCTCAAATGGCGTTCCGAATTTTTCATTGGTAATGTGTCCGGCCCTGGTCTCCTTGAATGTGCGGGGAACGACGTTCACATCAACGGTGCATTTCGCCTTGTTATACCGCTTCAGGTTGTCGGGCGTGAAGATGATCTTCAGTTGCAGCTGCCCCGCCTGCAATAGCGTGCTCGCCGTCAATGAATGTCCGTATATTTTCTGATCTTTGTCCAGCGTGAATTTGCCGGAAACCGTTTCGCCGTTCACCGTGGCCGTTCCGCCGGAGAGATATTTATCGGCAAACACAAGGAAGCACAGGTCTCCGCCGTAGAGCTGCTTGGAATAGGTGGGCGGCTCCAGCGTGGGCGTAAAGACGCGGTCGTCAATAAGCGTTATTCTGGCGGTTGCCTTGACCGTGTTTGTCGGCTCCAGCCCATCCGTGAAGCCGCTCTTTTCAACATGCAGCTCGCCGGTAATGATCTGCTCGCCATATTTGTGCGGGTCATAGGTGGAGCCGTCCCATGTCACGGGCACGGGACTGTAACTCGCGCCGGTGTTGGTCTCAACCTTGACGCCGAAAGGGGAAAGGGGAAGCCCCAGATCCTCAAACGCCGTGCCAATGGGCTTGTCCGTGATGATCACGTCGTCCGGGACTCTTGTGATCGTGCGCTTTGTCCCTGTCACGGTAATAATACATTCCGCCGTGGTGTATGCCTCCGTATCTTTGGGGGTAAAGAGGATCACCATACGGTTTTCGCCCGGGTGTACTCTGCCGCCTTCATAATACTTGAAGCCGAACGTGCCGGGAACAACGGTGTCCGTCCCCTCGGCCTTCGCTTCGCCGCCCATGAGCGCCTTGTCGGTGTACTCATTGCCGACATAGGCCGGAAGGCGCAGCGTGGGCGGGGTGGTGATGACCGTTTTGGCAGGCTGCAAAAGCGCTCCGTAAGCCGTATGACAGGTTTCGCAAACAGCCTTCTCCGTGGATGTAGCCTTGCCGCCGGAGCAGTTGCCCGTTTCGGTATGGCTGCTGTCCGCGGTACAGATGCGTGTGTGCGTTCCGTTGCCGTTGGAGGTCCATTCGCCCCAGCTATGATTGTGCACCTCCCATATGGCATAGATGGTTGTGCTCATATCAACCCCATGTACTACCAGACACTCGGTATAACCGCCGTTTCCGCCATATATCGGCGTACCAGTCCGATAATTCGCCCAACCCATGAAGGTATATCCGTCACGGGTTGGAATTATTTCTGATATGGGAACCCATACATGAAATTCCGAACTGGTCACGCTCTGACTTGGCGGCGCGCCGCTGCCGCCGTTGGCATCGTAATACAGCGTATAGGTGTATTGGGTGGCAGCGGGACGGACTGCCCCGCTCCTCGTTTTTGGCATCATAGTATCGGATGCCCCTGCCGGGTCTGCGCCGCAGGCCTCGTGGTGTTCATACAGGCCGCCCGTTTCCGATGCGCGTGCGGCAACCTCTCCATCCGCCGCAAAGACCGTCGCGGGCATCATGGTCAGCACCATACAGCATAGAAGCAGAATGCTGAGTATTCGTTTCTTCATGTCGTTTTTCCCTCCTGTTCCTGCGGGTCCGGCTTGCCTGTCCCGCCCTTTTTCCGGTTTTCTCTGATCCTGAACCGCATGCACAGCGCGGTGATTGCCGCCGCAGCGGCAAAGGATACAACGGCCACCAGCACATAGCCCCCCGCATCCTCGCGCAGCAGCATCGCGCCGAACACGCCCCATGCGGCGGTCTGTCCCGGCCTGACGACCGTGCTCATCGCCTGCATCAGCACCGCGAACAGCAGCATACACGCGGCACTCAGTCCGTATATACCATGCTGCTGCCTTCGGTGGGTGTTTTTCCGTACCCGCTGCCGGACGAGTGCGACCCGTCTTGCGGTATCGTACATACAGTTTGACCCTCCTCTCCGGTTTGTCTGAAACTGTGGCCTAAAAACCCTTTCACTTATATAGGTACATAAAATCGGAAAAACTCTCACCCAAAACGTAAAATTTTCCAAAAAAAATTTGAGAGCCGCCAAAAAAGCAGCTCTCAAGGTGTGAATGTTCGGTTATTTCATCCGCGATAAACGGAACGTAGACAGCCTTCCCGCCGCTACCAGCAGCACCGGCAGGGCGTAGGCCACATACTGCGCCGCACCGCCGTAGGCGATGAGCAGATTGTAAACGGCGTGGAGGGTGATGGCCGCGCCCAGCAGCCCCCAGGTGCCTGCAATTTTCAGCCATGTCCGCTGCCACGCATAGGCAAGCCCGCCGCCCACGATCAGACCGCAGAGAACGTGCATGGCTCCCGTGCCGAAGCCACGGAAGAAGATGAAGGAGAAACGGTCCGCTCCGTTCTGAATGAGATAGCACACGTTTTCAAAGGTGGCAAAGGCAAGGGCAACTGTTATTGCGGCAGCCTTGATTTTATCCCCCTCCGGCTCAAACACCAGAAGATAGAACACCAGCGGCAGCAGCTTCATCATCTCCTCCACCACCGGCGCAATCTCCGCCGTGGCGGCAAGGGCGTCCGCCTGACACACCGACGCGAGGAAAGTATTGATGTAGGCCGAAAGCAGGCACACACCCATTCCGACGATGCAGAACAGAAAAAAGCGGAGATGCCGCCTGCCCATGCACAGAGCAGCCACCAGCAACGGGGACACCATGCACAGGAATATGTTTTCAATATAGGTCATGCGTCCACCGCCTTTCTCACAGCGGGCAGCAGCCCCAATATGGTCAGCGTCAGCAGCATATCGCACCAGAAGACGGGGCTTGCCGGGGAAGTATCCGGCCAGAAGCAGCCCACCGTCCAGAGCAGATACTCCGCGAACGCAAAGCACAGCACGCCGATGTGGAAGTACCGCATATTCCGCGCCGCGCCCGTCCGGGTCTCTGCATAGGCAAGCCCTCGAATGGCGCAGTAGGAAAGCCATATCATCATGCCGCACCAGATCAGGTTGGAGAGAATATCCCCAAAGGTGCAGTAGAACGCCAGCAGCGGCACGCCGAACGCAGGCGCAAGCCATGCCCTGCGACAGCGGAAGCTGCGCTCATCTGTTCCGGCCAGCGTGGCCTGCAAAATGCGCAGGAAAATTACGCTGGCCACCCAGCCGAACTCCGACACATAAAAGACCCGCGGCGTGGTATCGAACAGCAGCAGATACAGCGTCCAGTAGAGCGCGCCGAGGGCAAAGCAGCCGTAGAAGCACAGCAGCAGAAAATACGCCTGCCTGCGGCTTTTCCGGTAGGATATGCCCGAAAGCAGCGCGCCGACAAACGTAACCAGCAGCTGCAGCAGGTTCTCAATCAGCTCCATGCCGTTCCTCGCTTTCCTTATCCTGTGTGTCGTCCTGATTCATTTGCCGCAGCCGGAAGCACAAAACAGTCACGCACACGCCCAGAAGAAACGCCAGAAGTCCGATGACGATGTATCCCAAGGCCGCGCCGCCGTGAAAGACGCTTGCCGCCGTTTCAAAGCCCGCATAGCCGCCGGTTTGAATTTTTACGGCAATATCAGGCATGACGAAAGACACACCCACAATCAGCGCAAGGCACGCCGCCACAGCAGAAGCCGCGGTAATCGTATTGCGCCGCAGCCGTTTCTCCCGCTCCATCTTGGCGATGCGCCGCTTTGTCTCCGCGACGCGCTCTTCATGACTCCGCATTTGTAATCCCCTCCCGTTCCAGAAGCCTTCGCAGGCTTTCCTTTCCGCGATACACCATGTTGGTAATCTGCTTTACCGTTTTTCCCGTAACCTCCGCCGCCTGTGCGTAACTCATACCCTCAAAATAGGTCAGATATAGAACCTCCCGGTAATCCGGATTCATTTCACCCATGCAGAAGTGCAGAATGCGGTTTCGTTCTTCCGTTCGGATAACCTCCTCCACAAGCAGCTGCCCGTCCGATTCATCGGTCAGCTCGTCCAAACGGAACAGACACTTCCGCTTGCTCTTATGGCGCAGCGCCATATTCCGCGCCGTCTTATACAGATATGCCTTGAAGCCACCGTCCCGGATGCGAGGCTTTTTCGTGAACAGATAGGCAAAAACATCCAGCATCAAATCCTCTGCTTCGTGGACATCGTGCAGATACCCGTCGATATACAGGGTTAGCGGATTGCCGTATTTTTTCATCAGGGCCTCCAGCCCCGCATCGTCGCCGTTCAAATATCGGTGGTAAAAAGTCTCGTCGCAGGTCATAGCGTTCACTTCCTTTTTGCGGGTGCTCCAAATGCAGAGGGGTATCCGCCAGGCGCTTGCCCTGCCGGAATTTCGGTGCTGTTCCTGAAAGCGCGGGTCGGACGGCTTTTCCGCGTTCTCTTGGTCAAATTATATCACAGGATACGTACGGATAGCAACCGGAACCGCAGATCATGCCAATAGCATGCGCCGCCTGCCCAAGGTGCTTTTAGGTGAGGTCACACTTCGTCCTTTCTCCTCTGCTCCAAAAGCCAGGCTGTCATGTCCCGCAAAGTATCCTTTACCGGGCGCGGATGATATGCAAAGCATTCCGATGCTGCGGCATGGCTGAATTGTCCGTTTGAGGCAAGGACGGCAACGGAATAAGGTGTGAAAAACAGCGGCTTTCGCTTCTTCAGGCTTCGATGTTCATAGTATGGAGCCGCCAGCTTTGCAAGCCCCAGTGGCAGGCAGATGGGGCGATACCTCCGCTTTGCGGTCTTTCCCACAAGCTGAAGCATTTTGCGAATGGTAACATAGTGGCCGGACAAAATGTATCCCTTACCGGGTTCTCCGTTCTCGGAACAGTCGAGAATGCCTTTTGCCACATCCCGTACATCCACGAAGTCATATCCGCCGCGAACGGCAAAGGGCAGCTTTCCGCGAAGAAAAGATTTCGCCATTGAGGTGAAGCTCCCTCCCTGTATGTCGCCCGGCCCGATGATGCCGGAGGGAAAGACAATGCTGGCATTCAGCCCGCGCTTCGCCGCATCGAATACCAACTCTGTCGCAGTCGCCTTGCTCTTGGCGTAATCTCCGTCCACAAGCCCCGGAGAGAATTCGCAATCTTCCGTAATGATGCAATCCTTTGACTTTTCCGGTATGGCATGGACGGAGCTGACATAGACCATTTTGCCCACATTATGCTCCATACATTGCCGGAGAACCCTCCATGTCCCGCCTACATTGACTTGATAGAGCTTCGAACCGGGTCTGGACGCGACAGAGACGATACCGGCGCAGTGAATCACACAGGTACGGCTGTCGGCATCTGCAAAGAAGTCTGTCAACGAGCTTTCCACGCACACATCACCGATGACGGTATGGACTTCTTTGGGGAGCAAATGGATATAGGGGTCATCACGCAGCACAAGCGCATGCACTTGCGCTCTGCGGCGTACCAGCTCCTCCGCAACAGCCCTACCGAGGAAGCCGGTAGCGCCTGTAACAAGATATTGATCAAACATGCAAAAAGCCTCCTCTCAAATAAGCATACAAGTGTTGATTATCTTTCACAAGTACAGTATACTTGAGGGGAAAGACAGAAACAATCAGCACTTGCCATGCGGCCGAAAGAAAAGCAACACTGTCTGTTGAAGTGTTGATAATCTTTGTAAACTTTTTTGGAGGGGCTCTATATGGAGAAGATGGATGCAAGAAAACGCTATACGCAAATGGTGCTCAAGCAGTCCTTTCTGAAGCTGCTGAAGGGAAAACCTGTAAACAGAATCACAGTGAAGGAGGTTTGCGCGCTGGCGCAGCTGAACCGAGCCACCTTCTATGCCCATTACAGCGATTGTTTTGCCCTGATGGAGAGCATCGAGAACGAGCTCATCGATGCATTTGAGGAATCCCTTCGCTATGTCAATTCGTTTGACGTGACGGCTCTGATCGAAGCAATCTACGATATGGTCGATCAGAATCAGGCAGCCTGCCGGGTTCTGATTCTGGGGAATACAAACTCCACGGTCCTCATGCGGATGATTGCCTTGGCCAAGAAGGGCAGCATTGCCTACTGGCGGAAAGAGCTGCCCGGAGCCAGTGAGACAGAGCTGGAAATGATGTATACCCATCTGTCAAACGGTTTGATGCACGTCGTCGTGGAGGGTTACGACAAGTACAGCAAAGAGGAAATGATCCGTTTTGTCAGCCGGGTAGTAAAAGCCAGCCTTTCGCTGTTCCAATCGCCCCAAAGGCCTCTCCCTTAGCATAGATTTTATGCCTGGGTGGTATAATAGGCTTTGTGAAAGGATGGAGCAGATTATGAAATCATTTCGGCAGATCATGCTGGCTATATGTGTTATTCTTATCGCTTCCGCATTCGCGGGCTGCGGCGCGGACGCCGATTCGCCGGATGAGCGTCCGGCATTGGATAAAATCGAGTACACGAACCTCAACGACAGCGTATCACAGAAGCTTCTGGAAGATATGCTTTCCGGCGCCGGGGTGTCAGGAAACCGCATTCAGGGCTTCTTCAACCGTGTAGACAGCTTCAATGAAAGCGTGCGGGAGGAATGGCTGACGGCGGGTTTTGAAAAGGCAAAACCGCTGGACACAAAATATGACCCATATGAGATGCAGGATGCGTGGATGGCAAAGAACGGCAATTTTCCGGGCTATAACTGCCGGATAACCGCAATGGAACTGTTCGGTGACTTCCTGTCCGCAGGAGACAGCACCCCTGTGGATGCTGCGGGCGAAGATGTGCTGTTCATGGACGAGGAAACGCTTAGGACTGACCCGGAGGCGCTGGGGGGAAGCAGTCTGACCGATTTTCGCGCCCTGTATTCCGCCATGAGGGCGGAGGACACCACGGATGTTCAACGTCATGTTCAGGCTGTGCAGGAGGAATGGAAATCCAGGGGGATTTCGTTCCGGGAGAACGAAAGAATCCGCCTCATCACGGTGTTCTTCCACGATAAGCCTACCGAGGAGGAATCCATCCTGTTTGTCGGGCATGTCGGGGTGCTTCTGACGGCGGATGACGGGACCCTTTATTTCGTGGAAAAGGTGGCCTTTCAGGAGCCGTACCGGCTGCTGCGTTTTGCTGATCGCACGGAACTGAGCGATTATCTCATGGGCAAGTACGATGTCTCCTGGGGACAGAGCACGGCGCGCCCGTTTATCATGGAGAACGATGAACTTATGGAAGGCTGGCGTCCAAACCCGGACAGTGCCGACGCAGCGTATCATTAGGGCGCACCATGGCGGATCGCGTGAAAAATGCAATAAACAGGAGCCAACCGGACGGGTAACACCGGTCAGCTCCTGTTTTCTTTTTATTTGCGCATAAGGCTATCCTGCGCTTCCTCCCAGGGGAAGGGCTTTCCTTTCAGCACAGACCGGCGCAGATAGGAGAAGGTCTCCTTCTCTCCCTGCTCGGCCAGCATCCGCAGCACGAAGCGGAGCTGACGGCTGGTTTCCGGGTGCATCAAGTCCTTTTCCCGGCTGCGCTCGAAATATTGCAGGGCGGAATCGTCCCGGTAGGCTTTGCCCTGGTAGGTCATGCAGGCCGCCCGGCGATCCATCACCATCTCCACAAAGTACCGACGGGGCATGGGGACGGACTCGTAGCACTTCGTCTCCCGGTTCATGTCCGTCCAGTATTCGTAGTGGTGGCGGTTGCGCCCCTTGTGGTGCATCCAGGCTTCGCTGTAGCCCTTGTCCTCCCGCTCGGCGGCGTTGGGGCTGCGGGTTCCCTGATAGTACCGCGCCCCCATCCAGAACTCCGTGGGGGAGTATTTGCTTAAATCGTGGGTCAGTCCCTGACGGTACAGCCCCACCCGGAAGCAGCCCAGCATCACCAGCCAGCGGTGCTTGGTTATGGTCTTGAAATGCTGCCACGGTTTCACACGATTCCCTCCCAACGTAAGCAGCGGATATCAGCCTTCTGCCACCACGATTTCCGATACTTTCAATCCGGGGTTGCGGCGGCAGGTGAAGTCGATCGCCCAGAAGCTGGAGAATACCAGCAGACTGCGGCCGCGGTAGTCTTCCAACAGCTCCGCGTCGGAGCCGAGATTCAGGTCGGTCAGATCGCCGGGGTATTCGTCGATGAGACGGATCTCCTCGTAGGGCAGCATTTCCATCCGCAGCTCCACGCCGTACTCGTTTTTCATGCGGTACTGGAAGACGTCAAATTGCAGTGTACCCACGACGCCCACGATGACCTCCTCAAAGCCGGAGCCGGGTACCTTGAAAATCTGAATGGCGCCCTCCTGGGCGATCTGCTCGGTACCCTTGACGAACTGCTTGCGCTTCATGGAGTCCTTGGCGGACACCCGGCAGAAATGCTCGGGGGCGAAGGTGGGGATGCCGGAATACCTGAATTTCTTCCCCGGAACGGTGATGGTGTCGCCGATGGAGAAAATGCCCGGGTCGAACACGCCGATGACGTCCCCGGCGTAGGCTTCGTCCACGATCTCCCGCTCGGCGGCCATCAGCTGCTGGGGCTGGGAAAGGCGCATTTTCTTATTGCCCTGGACGTGGAAATATTCCGCGTCCCGCTGGAATTTACCGGAGCAGATGCGCATGAAGGCCAGACGATCCCGGTGGGCCTTGTTCATGTTCGCCTGAATCTTGAAGACGAAGGCGGAGAAATCCGGACTGAAGGGGTCGATCACGCCGCAGTCGGCGGTGCGGGCGAGAGGGGGCGGCGTCAGCTTCAGGAAGGCTTCCAGGAACGGCTCAATGCCGAAATTGGTCAGTGCGGAGCCGAAGAACACAGGGGACAGCTGCCCGTCCCGGACGGCCTGCATGTCCATTTCCCGGCCGGCGGACAGAAGCTCCACGTCGTCGATGAGCTGACGGTGCTTCTCCTCACTGTCCAGCAGCAGGGCGACCTGGGGGTCATACAGGTCGATTTCCAGCTTGTCTGCCCGCTTTTTTCCGGAAATACCGGAGAAAAACAGCAGCTCGGCCTTCTCCCGGTCGTAGACGCCCTGAAAATCCTTGCCGGAGCCGATGGGCCAGTTCATGGCATAGGTCTCGATGCCCAGCTCCCGCTCCACCTCGTCCAGAAGGTCGAAGGGATCCTTGGCTTCCCGGTCCATTTTGTTGACGAAGGTGAAAATGGGGATGTGGCGCATGGCGCAGACCTTGAACAGCTTCCGGGTCTGGGGCTCTACGCCCTTGGCGCCGTCGATGACCATGACGGCGGAGTCGGCGGCCATGAGGGTGCGGTAGGTGTCCTCGGAGAAGTCCTGATGGCCGGGGGTGTCCAGGATGTTGATGCAGAAGCCGTTGTACTGAAACTGCATCACGGAGGATGTGACGGAAATGCCGCGCTGCTTTTCGATCTCCATCCAGTCGGAGGTGGCGGCGCGGGAATTTTTCTTGCCCTTGACCACGCCTGCCTGGGCGATGGCGCCGCCGTAGAGCAGAAATTTTTCGGTCAGGGTGGTTTTACCGGCGTCGGGGTGAGAAATGATGGCAAAGGTACGCCGCCGGCTGATTTCTTCGATCAATTGAGACATAGTGTTCCCTCCAGAATATCGGTTTTCATACTATTTCTTAATAAAATGATTTCATCATTTTATTCTGCCGTTCCACGGCAGACCGCCTGGGCGGCGGTAAGAAATGTATTGACTTCGTTTTTAGCGGCAGTGGCCGCTGGCCGCAATCCTGCGGCTTAATAAAACGCTTTTAAGCGTTTTATTAAAAACTCGTATCAGAATCGCAGGGGAGGGGAACTACGGGGGAAAATGAAAACGCATACGGCCTCCAAAACATGATAAATAGGATAATCCAATTCAGTCTACCACATTTTTTCGGAAGATACAATAGGAAAAGAGAAAATGAAGCGTTTCTCCGTTGCCTTTTTTTCACTCCTGTGTTAAACTATGATACGGACGTGAAAAAAAGGAGGTGGCGGCGGATGGAGCTGAACGATATCTATGACGAAAACCGGAACCTGACGGGGAAGCTGCACAAGCGGGGAACGCCCTGGAAGCCGGGGGAATACGGCCTCGTGGTCTGCGTCTGGGTCTACGACGGCCGGGGGCATCTGCTGCTGACCCGCCGCGCCCGGGAAAAGAGCTTTGCCGGAACCTGGGAAAACTCCGGCGGCGCGGTGAAGGCGGGGGAGACCAGCCGCCAGGCCATCGCCCGGGAGCTGTACGAGGAGACGGGTATTCAGGCGGAGCCGGAGGAATTTGAGCTTCTGGACAGTGACCGGGAGCGCAATATTTTCTACGACCACTACTGCCTTTTCAGGTGCATCCCCCTGAAAAGCATCGTTTTGCAGCCCGGGGAGACGGACAGCGTGATGTGGGCGAGCTTCGGAAAGGTGGACTGGATGATCCGCACGGGGAAAATATGCAAGGTCATCGGCCACCAGTTCTACAGGCAGGAAAAGGCGCTGCGTTTGCGCAACATGCCTAAGTTTCGCAGGTAAAATTTGGCAGGGGCTGGAGCGGTTTGCCCTTGCCTTTTTTGCGGCATCGGGTTATAATGAAAAAAAGCGTTTTTCAGGTGTCCGGCGAAAACGCTTCTGCCGGACAAAAGAAAAACGCTTTTTATTTTATTTTTAACCGGAGGTAACTGCTATGATCACATTGATGAATCTGCCCATCCGCAGGGGCAACGCGCCGCTTCGCATCGCCCGGGGACATTTTGCCACCAATCATTCCCACATCAATTACTACGTGGATATCACTTACCAGAAGACCCGCCTGAGCGAGGCCAAGGACAGCGCCCATCAGCTGGTGTCCCACTTCATCAACGATACCCCGGTGGATACCATTCTGTGCCTGGACGGCACCGCGGTGCTGGGCACGTGCCTTGCGGAGGAACTGACCAAGAGCGGCTTTCAGACCATCAACGCCCACCAGACCGTCTACGTTCTGCAGCCGGAGTACAACGCCAACTCCCAGATCATTTTCCGGGACAATACCCGCAAGATGATCACCGGCAAGCATGTTCTGGTGCTGATGGCCTCCGTCACCACCGGCTTTACCGCCAAGCGCTCCCTTGAGGCCATCGGCTATTACGGCGGCCATGTGGCGGGCGTCGCCGCGATCTACAGCGCCGTGGAGGAAGTGGGCGGCTACCCCGTGCGCAGCGTCTACACCATCAACGACCTGCCCGGCTACGCCAGCTACGACTATCGGGACTGCCCCTACTGCAAGGCCGGTCAGAAGCTGGACGCCCTGGTCAACAGCTTTGGCTATTCCGCGCTGTGACGGCGGATAAATAATGAATGCTGAGCGCCCGGACGAACCGTTCGGGCGCTTATCACGGGGAGGGAAATATGGTAGAAGTATACAAACCGAAGGTAGAAGATTTGTGGTTTCGGGAGAAGCTTTTGTCGGACGGGGAGACGATGTCCTACAACGCCGCCTGGGGCGGGACGATCCCGTTTCCCAAGGAAAGGTGGGGAAAATGGTATTCCGCCTGGGTGGAGGCGCCGGAAAGCCGGCGGTATTACCGCTATCTCTATGAGACCGATATCCGGGCATTTGTGGGGGAAATCGCCTATCACTATGATGAGGAAAGAAAGATTTACCTATGCGACGTTATTGTGCTGGCCGAGTACAGAAACCGCGGCTTTGGCGCGGCGGGAATCGGGCTACTGTGCAAGGCGGCGAAGGAAAACGGAATTGCTGCCCTGCATGACGATATTGCGGCGGGGAATCCGGCGTATAAGCTGTTTCTGAAAAACGGGTTTGCGATAGAACACCAAAATGACGATGTTGTGATGGTCAGGAAGAAGCTGTAAAAACCTCCGTGTGCCGGTTGGGCATACGGAGGTTTCGTGATATTGCGGTTTTACAATAATAAAAGGACGACGCAGACCCAATGCCGCGTTCAGGAATTTGTGTCGAAACCTGACTCGTTTTTCTCTCCGGCCTGCTTTTGCAGCTGCTTTTCCAGCTCCGACTGCTTGGCGAGGATGGCGTTGACCTTGTCGTAGATGTCCTCGATCATGATTTCCGTTTTGAGGTTGACCTTGTAGTCGTTTTCCGCGCGGCGGCGGTCTTTTTCCTCCTGCCGGTTCTGGCTCATCATGATCAGCGGCGCCTGAATGGCCGCTATGCAGGACAGTACCAGATTCAGCAGAATAAACGGGAAGGGGTCAAACGCCTTGGCCGCCAGCAGGGTGTTGACGATCATCCACAATACCAGAAGCCCGGTAAAGGAAAAAATAAACGCCCAGCTCCCCGCAAATCTGGCAATGGCGTCCGCTGCCCGCTGGCCGAGGGTGTACTTTTCCGCTGAGGGGTTGACGGATATCTTGCTGTCCGCCAGCAGATTCAGCACTTCCTCGTCCGACATGTCATGGCGGATGTCCTTGAGGACTTCTTTCAGGAGTTTTCTGTTTTCTTTCATGGGATATGTCCTTCCTTTTCGCCGACTGCGCAAAATCTATTATAGGCGGAATCCCTGGGAATGTCAACACCGCCCTCACCGGACAATGCGGTGGCGGCACATGGAGGTTCTTCCGCAGCCGGGGCAGGTCAGACGGCGGCGGGTGAGGGTGTGCAGACCCTTTACGTACTGCGCCATGGTGGGGACAAAGACCGCGTGGCAGTGGGGGCATTGGTAATACCCGGCTTTCACGTCCAGCACGGCGGCCGCGCCGATACCGGTGGCCGCGACCGCGGCGGTGAATAGGAGCAGCGCAACCCGGGCGGCTGCGGGTATTTCCAGACAGGACGCAATTGTGACCAGAGCGCATACCGCAATGACCGTGATAACGGCGCAGATGACGGACAGGAGCATCCACCGCTTGTTTTCTTCGTTTTCCTTCATTAAATCCATTATGTTTTTCTCCGCCTTCTTCTGATAGTCCGTGCTGCTGACCCGCTCACCGGAGAGAAGGTCGTTGACGGTGATGTCCAGAGAAGCGCACAGGGGGAGCATCAGGCCGACCTCGGGCAGTCCCTTGCCCCGTTCCCATTTGGATACGGTTTTGTCGCTGATGCCGAGCTTGTCTGCCAGCTGCCTTTGGGTCAGGCCTTGTGCTTTTCTGGACGCGGCGATAAATCTGCCGATTTGAATTTGGTTCATGGGGAGCCTCCTTTCTGAGGTTCAGTTTACGGGACGGAAGAGAAGCTGTACACACACGGAGCGTAGAGTCCGGAATTTCTATGGGGGATAGAGGGGATTTTCGGCAAAATAGGCGCAAAAAAACGAGGCGCGAGCCTCGGAATTGTGGAAATTATTCATTGACAAAAGTTGGGCAATGTGGTAGACTGGAAGTCCATACTGTGGTACTATGCCCATTTGCGCAAACCTCTCCCAACACGGACATTTTAGCACAGGAATCGGGCTGTGTCAAGTACCAAGTTCAGCAAAAATGACAACGGCTCCGAGCGTATTAAACATCCTCACAAAGTAAGCAACACAATCCGAAAGAAAGGCTGTGATGATCCATATGGCAATGGTCAAGGACGTTATGTACGGCAAGACCATGCGTAAATCCTACGCGAAGTATGAAGAGATCCTGGAGATCCCCAACATGCTGAAGATCCAGAAGGACTCCTACCAGTGGTTCCTGGAAACCGGCCTGCGGGAAGTCTTCAAGGACGTAGGCACCATTACCGACTTCTCCGGCAAGCTGGAGCTGAGCTTCCTGGACTACACCATGGAGGATAAGCCCAAGTACACCATCGAGGAGTGCAAGGAGCGGGACGCTACCTACGCCAAGCCCATCAAGGTGCGGGTGCGCCTGCGCAACACCGAGACCGACGAAATCAAGGAACAGGAAATCTTCATGGGCGATTTCCCCGTGATGACCAACGGCGGCACCTTCGTCATCAACGGCGCTGAACGTGTTATCATTTCCCAGATCGTCCGCAGCCCCGGCATGTACTACGGCCATGAGGTGGACAAGGCCGACCAGCACACCTACACCGCCACGGTCATTCCTTACCGCGGCGCCTGGCTGGAATACGAGACGGACAACGCCAATGTATTCTGGGTGCGCATCGATAAGAACCGCAAGCTGCCCATTACCTGCCTGATCCGCGCCCTGGGCGTGCAGACCGACGAGCAGATCAAGCAGATGTTCGGTGAGGACGCCCGGATTCTTGCGACCATCGACAAGGATCCCTGCAAGACCCGGGAGGAGTCCCTGCTGGAAATCTACCGCCGCCTGCGTCCCGGTGAGCCTCCCACGGTGGAGACCGCCACTGCCCATCTGGAAGGGCTGCTGTTCGACGCCCACCGCTATGACGTGAGCACCGTCGGCCGGTATAAGTTCAATAAGAAGATGGACATCTGGAGCCGCCTGTCCGGTCAGGAAGCGGCCGAGCCTATTGCCGACCCCATGACCGGCGAAATTCTGGTCATGCCCGGGGAATTCATCTCCCGCGCCCAGGCCCATGAGCTGAGCCGTAAGGGCGTCAACGAGGCTGTCATCAAGGTCGGCGATACCAATGTCAAGGTGTTCTCCAACAACATGGTCTGGATGGACGCCTTCGTGGACTTTGACCCCAAGGAATACGGCGTCCGGGAGAAGGTGCATTTCCCGGTTCTGAAGGAAATGCTGGAGACCGTCCCCGCCGACGGCTGGAAGGAAGCCATCGCCGACCGGATCGACGACCTGATTCCCAAGCACATCATTGTGGACGACATCATGGCCTCCATCAACTACCTGAACTGCGTGGCCATGGGCGTCGGCACCCCTGACGATATCGACCACCTGGGCAACCGCCGCCTGCGCTGCGTGGGCGAGCTGCTGCAGAACCAGTTCCGCATCGGCTTCTCCCGTCTGGACAGGGTCATCCGGGAGCGTATGACCGTTCAGGATCTGGACGCGGTCACCCCCCAGAGCCTGATCAACATCCGGCCTGTGACCGCCGTGATTAAGGAATTCTTCGGTTCCTCCCCCCTGAGCCAGTTCATGGATCAGAATAACCCTCTGGCCGAGCTGACCCACAAGCGCCGTCTGTCCGCTCTGGGCCCCGGCGGCCTGAGCCGTGACCGGGCGTCCTTCGACGTGCGGGATATTCACTACACCCACTACGGCCGTATGTGTCCCATTGAGACCCCTGAAGGTCCCAACATCGGCCTGATCAACTATCTGGCGACCTTTGCCAGAATCAACGAGTACGGCTTCGTGGAAGCGCCCTACCGCAAGGTGGACAAGGCCACCGGCTTCGTCACCAAGGACGTGGAGTATATGACCGCCGACGTGGAGGACGACTTCTATATCGGCCAGGCGAGCGAGCCTCTGGACGAAAACGGCTGCCTTGCCAACGCCCGTATCACCTGCCGTCACCGCAACGAGATCATCGAAGTGGATCGGGGCGTCATCGACTATATCGACGTGTCCCCCAGAATGATGATCTCCATCGCCACCTCCTTCATTCCCTTCCTGCAGAACGACGACGCCAACCGCGCTCTGATGGGCGCAAACATGCAGCGTCAGGCCGTGCCTCTGCTGACCACCGAGCCGCCCATCGTTGCCACCGGCATCGAGCATAAGGCCGCCGTGGATTCCGAGGTCTGCATCAAGGCGGAGAAGTCCGGCACCGTCACCGCCGTTTCCGCCACCGACATCACCGTCAAGTATGACGACGGCGACGTACAGACCTACCATCTGACCAAGTTCGCCCGGAGCAATGCCGGCACTTGCATCAACCAGCGCCCCATTGTGGTGGTGGGCGAGCGGGTGGACACCCAGCAGATCATTGCCGACGGCCCCAGCTGCTCCGGCGGCGAGGTGGCTCTGGGCAAGAACGTGCTCATCGGCTTCGTCACCTGGGAAGGCTACAACTACGAGGACGCCATTCTGCTGAACGAACGTCTTGTGCGGGAGGACGTGTTCACCTCCATCCACATCGAGGAGCATGAGACCGAAGCCCGGGACACCAAGCTGGGACCCGAGGAAATTACCCGGGACATCCCCAACGTGGGCGAGGATACCCTGAAAGACCTGGACGAGAACGGCATCATCCGCGTGGGCGCGGAGGTTCACGCCGGTGATTATCTGGTTGGTAAGGTCACCCCCAAGGGCGAGACCGAGCTGACCCCCGAGGAGCGGCTGCTGAGAGCCATCTTCGGCGAGAAGGCAAGAGAAGTCCGGGATACCTCCCTGAAGGTTCCCCACGGCGAAAGCGGCATCGTGGTGGACGTCAAGGTCTTCACCAAGGAAAATTCCGACGAGCTGGCCCCCGGCGTCACCAAATCCGTCCGGGTGTATATCGCCCAGAAGAGAAAGATCTCCGTGGGCGATAAGATGGCCGGCCGTCACGGCAACAAGGGCGTCGTTTCCCGGGTTCTGCCGGAAGAGGATATGCCCTTCCTGCCCGACGGCACGCCGCTGGACATCGTGCTGAACCCCCTGGGCGTGCCTTCCCGTATGAACATCGGACAGGTGCTGGAGGTTCATCTGGGCTATGCCGCCAAGGCGCTGGGCTGGAAGGTCGCCACCCCCGTGTTCGACGGCGCCAACGAGAAGGACATCCGGGACACCCTGAAGCTGGCAGGCCTGCGGGAGGACGGCAAGACCGTCCTGTACGACGGCCGCACCGGCGAGCCCTTCGACAATCTGGTCACCGTCGGCTACCCCTACTACCTCAAGCTCCATCACCTGGTTGACGATAAGATCCACGCCCGTTCCACCGGCCCCTATGCCCTGGTCACCCAGCAGCCTCTGGGCGGCAAGGCGCAGTTCGGCGGCCAGCGCTTCGGCGAAATGGAGGTCTGGGCGCTGGAAGCTTACGGCGCCGCCTATACCCTGCAGGAGATCCTGACCGTCAAGTCCGACGACGTCACCGGCCGTGTCAAGACCTACGAGGCCATCGTCAAGGGCGCGAACATCCCCAAGCCCGGCGTGCCGGAATCCTTCAAGGTTCTGGTCAAGGAGCTGCAGGCGCTGTGCCTGGATATCCGCGTGCTGGACGAGAACGGCAACGAGATCGAGCTGAAGGACGACGATGACGACGATGATGTGGTCTACAGCTCCGACACCGAGAACGAAGTGGTGGTCGGTTCCACCGACGAGGTGCTGGACGCGGGCTTCGTGATCGACGAGGACAGCCCGGAGAGTATTTTGGATGTGTTCGGTGATGCGGAGGAGTCCGACACCGATAGCTACGAAGATTAAGGAGGCTGAAACATGGCAGATGCCACCTTTGATGCCATTAAAATCGGCATTGCTTCGCCGGAGATGATCCGGCAGTGGTCCTATGGCGAAGTGAAGAAGCCTGAGACCATCAACTACCGTACCCTGAAACCCGAGCGGGACGGCCTGTACTGTGAGCGGATCTTCGGACCGACCAAGGACTGGGAGTGCCACTGCGGTAAATATAAGAAAATCAAGTACAAGGGCAAGATCTGCGACCGCTGCGGCGTGGAAGTCACCAAGGCCAAGGTACGCCGGGAGCGTATGGGTCACATTGAGCTGGCCGCTCCCTGCAGCCACATCTGGTATTTCAAGGGCATTCCCTCCCGGATGGGTCTGATTCTGGACATCTCCCCCAAGGTGCTGGAGAAGGTTCTGTACTTCGCCGCCTATATCGTCACCGACCCCGGCGACGCGCCTCTGACGCTGAACCAGGTGCTCACCGAGAAGGAATACCGGGACATGCGGGAAAAGTACGAGGACGACTTCAAGGCCGGTATGGGCGCGGAGGCCGTCAAGGAGCTGCTGGAGCAGATCGACCTGGATCAGCTGAGCCATCAGCTCCGGGAGGAGCTGAAAACCGCCTCTTCCCAGAAGAAGCTGCGGATCGTCAAGCGGCTGGAGGTTGTGGAGGCCTTCCGGGAATCCGGCAACAAGCCCAGCTGGATGATCATGGACGTGCTGCCCGTCATCCCTCCCGATATCCGTCCCATGATTCAGCTGGACGGCGGCCGGTTCGCCACCTCTGACCTGAACGATCTGTACCGCCGGGTCATCAACCGGAATAACCGTCTGAAGCGGCTGGTGCAGCTCCACGCCCCCGACATCATCATCCGCAACGAGAAGCGGATGCTCCAGGAGGCCGTGGATGCCCTGATCGACAACGGCCGCCGGGGAC
>OFMX01000755.1_pt1 | contig 29644 bp, 19 predicted proteins | sample 1541901 | NCBI WGS metagenome assembly OFMX01 (sample SAMN04209222, study PRJEB22552) | human gut metagenome | biome: gut; material: feces | host: Homo sapiens | place: USA: Oklahoma | reverse complement strand
CGCCGAAGATACAAAGGCTCAGCCGCCCGCGCCGCAGAACGCCCTTGCGGTACAAGACGCCTGCCAGCCAGCCGATGATACCCATTGCGAACATCTGCCACAGGAGCCGACTGTGGAGGACACCATCGCCATCCTGCGTGGTCTGGAATCCCGGTATGAGGTGTTTCACGGCGTGAAGATCACGGACAACGCGATTATTGCCGCCGCAACGCTTTCCAACCGCTATATCACCGACCGCTTCCTGCCGGACAAGGCCATTGACCTGATCGACGAAGCGTGTGCCATGATCTGCACGGAGATGGACTCCATGCCAACCGAGCTTGACGTGATTAACCGCAAGATCATCCAGATGGAGATCGAAGAGGCTGCCCTCAAGAACGAGGACGACGAGCTGTCAAAGGGACGGCTCAGTGAGCTGCAGAAGGAGCTGGCCGAACAGCGCGACAAGTTCAACACCATGAAAGCGCAGTGGGAAAACGAAAAGAACGCGATTGGCCGCGTGCAGCAGCTGCGTGAAAAGATTGAGCAGATCAACCGCGAGATTGAAACCGCACAGCAGAACTACGATCTGGAAAAGGCCGCAAAGCTGATGTATCATCGACCTGCAAATCGCGGCGCTCAACCGCCGTCTGGCCGACAAGCAGCTGCGTTGTGAGCTGACGCAGGCTGCAAAACAGTTCATCATCGACGCGGCCTACGATCCGCAGTTCGGCGCGCGTCCGCTGCGCCGGTATGTGCAGCATACAGTGGAAACGCTGCTTGCAAAGAAGATTTTGGAGGGCAGCGTCCAGCCCGGTTCGACAATTACCGTCGATACGGAAAACGGCGAGCTGGTGCTTCGCTGAGTGTAAGGCAAATAGCAAATGCCCGGAACGCGAAATGCGTTCCGGGCATTTTGCACCCACAGGGGCGTCTTTTCTTTTGCTTTTTATTCCTGCTGCGCGCAGTCAAACAGCCTTTCAATCAGATTACTGCCCTGAAACAGCGGCTGAAGGACGGCGCACGCCGAGCCGTAGATCGGCGAGTTTGCGCCAAAGCGCGACTTGACAAAGCGCGGGCGCAGCTGCTGCTGGTGTACAGAGACGTTGATATCGGCCACCCACTGCTCCAGATACCGCACGAACTCCTCCGGCAAAAACGCCGCGTCATGCCCAAGCACCACCAGCGGCACGTTCACCAGATTCAAATAGTTGTTCAGTCCGAACGAAAGCTGCCGCATGGCATTATAAAACACGGTGTATGCGGCCTTGTTCGTCATGGCAAAGCCGGCGGCCTGCTCCATGCTGTCAAGCTCCACGCCGCACTCGTCGTGAATCAGTGACAAAATTGCCGGCGCACTGGCGTAAAGCTCCAGACAGCCGCGGCTGCCACAGGTGCAGCGCGGGCCGCCAAAGTCAATGGACGTGTGGCCAAGCTCGCCGCATGCGTCAAGCAGCTCATGATGTGATACCAGCGCCGCGCCAAGCCCCTCGGTAATGCCCATATAGAGAAAGCTGTCGGCGTCCTTGCCGGCGCCAAAGTAGAGTTCGCACAGGCCGGACGCGTGCATATCGTTGCAGACAATAATCGGAAAACGGAAATACGGCTGAAGCGCGTCGCGCAGATTTAGCGAACGGATGCCGAAGAAATCGGTGACATAGGCGATGCCGCTGGCATCGCTGCTGATAACGCCGACGGTGGAGATGCCCATGCCCAGAATCGGCCGCTCAGTGTGCTCGGTCAGCTGCTCGGCAAGCTCACGCAGCTTCTGCAAAAAGCTCTCTTCGTTTTCAATCGGGGTGAGCGGGCGCTTGGCGCGCGCCAGAAGCTGAAGCGACAGATCGCACACCACGCCGTACAGACACGTGCGGGAGATGTAAATGCCCAGCACCACCGGCGACGTGGAGCAGATGCGCAGCAGCATCGGCGTGCGCCCGGGCGACTTGATGGGGTCTTGCGGCGCAAATTCCTCGATGATGTGCTTTTGCAGCAGCTCGCTTGTGATGTTTGTCACGGTCATGGGCGACAGATGCAGCCCCTCGGAAAGCTCGCTGCGCGTGATGCTCCCCGCCGTGCAGACGGATTGCAGCAGCAGTGCGCGGTTTCGCTCCTTAACCTCGATCAGATTGATGCCGGCCTTTTTCATAGCGGCTCCTTTTTGCACTTGCAGCGCCGAAAATTCCGCCGCTTTCGGCGAAATGGCGCGGCAGCGCATATTTATCATTTTAAAAATATTATAGTATATTTGCGGGGGATTGTAAACCGCCGCCAGGGGGATTTTATCCTGCGGCGATAGCCGCTGTGTCTCCGGCGGCGTCACCCACACAAGACAGCGGCCTGCAAGGGAGGGAGCGTCCCGACAGAGGCACAAAAAATCCGCGCCGCCCCTCGGGCGGCGCGGGCATTGTTTACCTGAATCAGTTGGTATCGGCGCACAGGGGGCCGGCCAGCTCTTTCATATAGAACAGCTTACCGGGCATGGTGGGAATGTTGCTGGACGTGACGTACTGGCACGGGCCATAGCGCAGCGTCATCCAGAAGCTCATGCCCTGCCACTGCATACCGCGGGACAGAACGCCGTCTGCGCCGCCGATGGCGTAGTCGGAGTTGAAGATGATCCACGGGCCGATGGTGTTGGCATAGCACGGAATCAGCGGCCAGCTGGAGCGGAACGACGTGATGGCGTTCTGCTCGATGGTGAACGGATGCAGACGCGCGCCGACGCGGTACTCGGCTGCTTTCCAGTCCTCATAGGAGGCGTAGTCCTTGGCAAAGTGCGGCTCCCAGAATGCAATATGGCACATACGGCCGATGCCGTAGACCAGAACCTGCTTTGCACCCTCAGCCTTCAGCTTGCGGATTTTCTCCGGATAGGTGGGCAGATTTTCCTTGGTTGCAAAGTTGCGCTGATTTTCGGGGACAGTCAGCTCGCCGAGCGGGCCGTAGAACGCGCCGGTCATGGCGTTCTGGAACGCGGCGGGGTCGGATGCGGGCAGCGTGTTGCCCTCGGCGTCAGCCCACTCGTCCATGTTGAAGCCGTAGACGTGCTTGCAGTCCACATTCCACTCTTTCAGGAAATAGACCGCCCACTTGTACATGCCCATCGGGCCAACCGGCAGGATGAGAATCAGCTTTCTGCCCTCTTCCTTGGTGAGCCTGATCTGCATGGCAATTTCGTGACCCATGTATGCGCCGAACTCTTCAAGGTTCGTGCACTCGACGGGACGGAAGCCATCGTTCCAGAAGCTCTGGCGCTCGCCGACGGAAGATGGATCGTTGGAGACGCAGTCATAAATCTTGGAAATGTCCCAGCCCTCGGGCAGAACTTCGGAAAAATAGGAACCCTTGAGGGTATCGACCATGTTCATAATAGAAAACCTCCTTAAATTGCGCGGCGAAAGCCGCAGGTATTCTGTAAGTTCATCATACCACGCGGCTTTTCGGGTGTCAATTCGGGACAGGGGGTATTTTTAAATAGATTTTAGAAATGAAATTTGTGGATTTTTCACAGAATCCGGTCAATCGCCCAGAATCAGGCGGCCAAAATCCTGCGGCCGGTGGAACTGCGGCGTGTCACAGCGCATGGGATTCCACGACAGGTAGTGCTGTCGCACGGTCAGATCGCCGCACTTATAGCAGTTGCCGTACATGGCAAGCCCCTCGCACGGTGTAAAGTCCGGGAAAAACCGGCGGATAAACGCAAACGGCACACGGTAGGTGATCTCCCAGCCATCGGACAGGCGCGCGGCCTTTGGCTGGAACAGCGCGGGCTCGTCGGCAACAATCAGACGCGTCAATTCCGTCACATTTGTGCCATATCCGAGATATAACGCACAATTTGGGTTAAATTCGAAGTTGAAGTAGCGCAGATCGTCGGTGGGACGGAGGAAAAATTCCAGACAGCTGTCCTCGCAGACCGACTGCAAAAGTCCGCTGTGCTCGGCGCGGATTTCTGTTTCCCACGCGCGCAGGCGAACATAGATCGCCGCTTCGTCCCAGCAGAGCTGCCCCTGTGCACGGATATCGACCGGGGGATTTGTCCACTGAAGGTTGTCAATCGGAAGTGCGTCAATTGTGTCCCAATCGGGGGCGGATGTGACCTTTTTCAGAACATAGCTTCGCATTTTAGATACTCCTTTATTCCTTGAGTGTTTTTTCGTATTCCGTGGGGCTCATGCCCGTTTGCTTTTTAAAAAGATTGGAGAAATAGTAGATGCTCTCAATGCCGATGCGCTCGGCGATCTGTGTGAACGTGAGGTTTCCCTCGCGGATCAGACGCTTTGCCTCGCCGATGCGCAGCGCCGTGAGATAGCGCACCATGCTCTGGCCGATCTGCTCGTGGAACACGCGCTTGAGCTGTGAGACGCTTATGCCGAGCACCGCGGCCAGCGATGGAAGCGTGATGGCCTCGGAATAGTGCGCGGCAAGATAGTCGCGCGCCTGCTGCGCCAGCAGCAGATGCTGGTGAAACTGCGTGGATGTGATGGCGCGCTGGGAAAAGCGGACATTGTCGTCGCGGCGGCAGATGCAGATGAACAGCTGCTCCAGATAGAGCTTGATCAGCTGGTCGCTGCCCCACGGGGCGGTGGGCTTTTTACGCAGATTGACCAGCGCGGGATCGTTTTCAAAATACTGATACGCCTGCTGCGCCTCGTCCATCAGCGGCTTGAGGCACTGCTTCTCGCGCTGGTGCAGCAGCAGAACCTTTTTTTCCAGCCGGTGCATGGCTTCGCTTTCGCAGCAGAACGCCACCACCATCACGTCACTTGCGCCGACCGACTGGAACGAATGAAACTCATACGGGCAGTGAAACGCCAGCTCGCCGGCCTTTAGAAAATACTTGTCCGCCCCGGCAGTGACAACGATGCTGCCGCGGTCAACATAGATAAACTCCCAGAAAAAGTGCGACTCGCCGGAGAAAACATAGCCGTTTTCCAGCTTGTAATACGAGATATTCACGATGGCATCCACGTCAAAAACCGTGGCAAGCGGGATGGGTGTGTATTCCATTTTCATGGCGGCAGACATCCTCTGTAGCTGATTTTATAAATTTTGCACCGGATTTTATATTGTCAGGCCAAAATTCGAGCTTATAATGGAATTATAAGCGGAATCCGAACGAAAGTAAATACGGAAAGGAAGATGCACAGATGAAAAAATCAATCAGCTATTGGTCTTTCAGCGGGAAAAACGTGTTTGAGGCGATGAGGCTAGCAAAGGATGCGGGCTTTGACGGCATTGAGCTGACGCTGGATGCAGAGGGCGACGTGACGATGGAGACTGCGCCCGAAAAGCTGGCCGAGATCCGCCGCGCGGCGGAGGAAATCGGCATTGCGCTGCCGAGTGTGGCAAGCAGTCTGTACTGGGCGTATTCGTTTACTTCGGACGATCCGGAGGAGCGGGAAAAGGCGCATCAGGCGGCAGTCTGCGAGATCAAAACGGCAAAGGCGCTGGGCGCGGACACAGTTTTGATCGTGCCGGGCAGCGTTTCGGTGGAATTTGTGCCGGAGCGGCCGGTTGTGGCGTATGATGTGTGCTGGCAGCGCGCGGTGGCCGAGATGAAGCGCCTTGCGCCGGTGGCGGCGGAGCACCAGATTCACATCGGCGTGGAGAACGTATGGAACAAGTTCCTGCTCTCTCCGCTGGAGATGCGCGCGTTTATCGACGAGATCGGAAGCGAGTGGATCGGCTCGTACTTTGACGTGGGCAACGTGGTCTACGCGGGCTATCCCGAGCAGTGGATTCGGATTTTGGGCAAGCGCATCAAAAAGGTGCACTTCAAGGACTTCCGCCGCAATCCGGGCGGACTCAATTCGTTCGTGGACATTCTGGCGGGCGATGTGGACTGGCCGGCGGTGATGCAGGCGTTTGAAGACATCGGCTATGACGGCTGGGCGACGGGCGAGATGATCCCGGCCTATGGCCACGCCTCTGACCAGATTATTTACAACACGGCGGCCTCAATGGGGCGCATTCTGGAAAAGAAATTTTAAAAACGGACAGACAGGAGGAACGAACATGATTCGAGTAGGACTGATTGGCTGCGGCTTTATGGGCGGGATGCACGCGGCGTGCTATGCGGCGCTGGCGGAGCTTGGCGTCAAGGTGACGGCGATTGCCGATGACCGGCCGGAATTTCTGGCACAGATGAAAGAGCAGACCGATGCGCAGACGTATGAATCGGGTATGGCGCTGATTGAACAGGCGGACGTTGACGTGGTGGATATCTGCCTGCCAACGTATCTGCACACGGCGCACGCGTGCGCGGCGATGGAAAAGGGGCGCGATGTGTTCTGCGAAAAGCCCGTCTGTCTGACGGAGGAGGATATGCAGGCGCTGCTGGAGACGAAAAAGCGTACCGGCCGCAAGGTGATGGTCGGTCAGGTCATCCGTCTGTGGGACGAGTACGCATGGCTGAAAAAGACCGTGGACGCGGGAACGTATGGCCGCGTGCTTTCGGGTGTATTCCAGCGCGTTTCGTCGCGCCCCGGCTGGGCAAGCTGCAACTGGCTGCACACGCCGGCGCAGTCGGGCGGCGTGGCCGTGGATATGCACGTGCACGACGTGGACTTTGTACGCTATCTGCTGGGCGAGCCAGACCGCATTCAGGCGGGCGGCTATCGTGACAGCGACGGACTGATTGAGCAGATTTTTGCTATCTACAACTATGGCAGGGACGTGGCAGTCAGCGTCGAGGCCGCGTGGGACTATCCTGCGTCGTTCCCGTTCTCGGCCACATTCCGCGTCAAGCTGGAAAAGGCGACCATCACAAACGATGCAAACGGTCTGACCGTGTATCCGAACGACGGCGATGCGTTCCATCCGGAGCTTGCCGCGCAATATACCGGCGACAACCGCATCGGCGGCAATATTTCGTCGCTCGGCGGGTATTATAACGAGCTGAAATACTTTGTTGAGGGATTGCAGGGCAAAAACGATCTGTCGGTTGCGCCGCTGGAGGAGGCCATTGCCTCGGTGCGGCTGGTCAAGAAAGAAATTGAGGCCGCAGGCGGTCTGCTGGCCTGAGAGATGGCAAAGTTCGCGAATGACGGACAAAAGCGAACATAAACGAACAAAAGCCCGCGGGTATGCGCAAAAAACGCATGCCCGCGGGCAAATTTTATGGAAAAGCGTCTAAATTTACCGTCGATTATTTTTAAAAAGAGTTGAAAGAATGGGGCGCAAAAACCGCAAAACGTGTGGCAACATCGACCAAAATTACGGTGGTTGAGTTGTGAATAATTCACCATTATTACAACATTCGTAAAGATTATTTAGAAATTGTGTTGACAAAAGACCGCACTTCGGTCTATTATGGATGCAAGGCAATAAGACTCGCGGCGTATTTATTCTGCCGCATGGCCGTGCCGCCAAGACAATCGGCCGCACGCGCCCCCTTAATTTCAGCAAGAGGTGAAAAACATGAGAGTTCTGGCGATTGGCTGCCACCCCGACGATCTGGAGATCGCCTGCTCGGGTACACTCCGCAAATATGTAGAGCAGGGCGCAGATGTGTATATGTGCCATGTTGCAAACGGTGATCAGGGTCATGTCATTATTGAACCCGGCCCTTTGGGCAAGATCCGTGAAAAGGAAGCGGAAAATGCCGGCAAGTTTATCGGTGCCAAAGAAGTTTTCAACATTAACGTTTCGGATATGCAGGTGAACCGCCACGATCAGGCGCAGATTGACGCCGTGGCCGACGTGGTTCGCTATGCGCGTCCCGACGTTATCATCACGCACAACGACGTGGATTATATGCAGGATCATGTGGAGACCAGCCATCTGGCCACCAATGGCGCATTTATGTCGGGTCTGCCGCACCGCTCGGTCAACTACCCGGCCTTTGAGAGCATGATTCCAACGTTCTTTATGGATAGCCTGGCAGGCGTGGACTTCAACCCCACCCACTATGTCGATATTACCGGCCAGATTGAGATGAAGCTGAAAGCGCTTGAGATGCATGAGTCGCAGATCAAGTGGATGCTTGACCATGACGGCATCGACTTTGTGGATATGATCCGTACCTGCTCAAGATATCGCGGATATCAGTGCGGCGTTGCCTACGCCGAGGGCTTCCGACCCTATAACGTCTACCCCCGTCACAGCACCAAGCACCTGCTTCCGTAACCGGCTGCGTGAGCGCCGTAGCTCGTAAGAGCGAAAAAACTAGGAGGAATGAATCAAATGAGCACAAAAGCAATCACGTTAAACAGCAAAAAGAGCGTCGGCGCACTGGTTAAGGACTGGATGAGCCTTGTCGGCATCGCCATCCTGATTGTCGTATTCTCTATCATTTCGTATGTAAAGTTTGGCGCACAGTACTTCCTGACCTGGAGCAACTGGAAAAACATTCTTCTGCAAAGCTCTACCGTCGCCATCGTTGCCCTTGGCCAGTCGATCATGCTGCTGACCGGCAATTTTGACCTTTCCCTTGGCCGTATGGTCTGTCTCACCAGCTGCGTGGGTGCCATCCTGATGAAAAACGTCGGTATGTCCACCGGCCTTGCCATCCTGATCATGTTCGCCATCGGCCTTGCCGTCGGCGCAGTCAACGGCTTCATGGTCTCTTATGTCGGCGTTCCCGCGATGATCGCAACGCTTGGCACGCAGTACATCTGCTACGGCCTTGCAAAGCTGCTGACGCAGGCTGTGCCGATTGCCAACATGCCCGATAGTATCTCGTTCCTTGGCCGCGGCTATATCTTCGGCGGCGTATTCCCGGTCTGCGTGCTGCTGATGATCATCGTCTACGCAATTGCGCAGTTTGTCACTTCCAAGACCCGCGTCGGCCGTAACCTCTACGCCGTCGGCGGCTCGCGTGAAGCGGCATTCTTCTCCGGCATCAACGTCAAGGCCTATCAGTTCGGCACGTTCCTGCTGGGCAGCGTTCTGGCTACGTTCGGCGGTCTCGTCCTGATGTCCCGACTCAACTCTGTCGCCGTCACCAACGGACAGAACTATGAATTTGACGCCGTTATCGGCTCGATCATCGGCGGCGTTTCGCTGGCCGGCGGCAAGGGCCGCGTCATCGGCACGATGTTCGGCTGCATCTTCCTGAACACGCTGTTCAACGGCTTCTCCCAGATGGGCGTCGATCCGTTCGTGCAGGACGTTCTGAAGGGCGTTGTCCTTGTGCTTGCCGTCACGCTTGACGTTGCCAGCAACAAGAAGAAGTCCTGATTGACCTGACCGAAGTATCACAGAAAGGTTGGGTGAACAATGGATAACAACTACATCTTAACATTAAAGAATATCACAAAAGAGTTCCCCGGCGTCAAGGCGCTGGATGACGTCACCATCAACATTGAGCGCGGCACCATCCACGGTCTGGTCGGCGAGAACGGCGCAGGCAAGTCCACCCTGATTAAGGTTCTGGCCGGTATCTACCAGCCGAATAAGGGCGAAATCATTCTGGACGGCAAGCCCTGCCGCTTTAACAGCCCCATCGAGGCACGCCGTGCCGGCATCAGCGTTGTCCATCAGGAAATCAAGCTGGCCGAGCCGCTGAGCGTTGCGGAAAATATGTTCCTTGGCAACGTCCAGCTGAAAAACGGTCTGGTTGACTGGAAGGGCATGCGCCGCCGCGCGCGGGAGATCGTTGAAGATCTCGGCATGGACATCGACATCAACGCGCAGGTCTCGTCTCTGACCGTCGCGAAAAAGCAGATCGTCGAGATCATGCACGCCATTAACAATAATTCCCGCATCCTGATCATGGATGAGCCGTCGGCCGTTTTGACCGACCGCGAGCTGGAGGTTATGTTCCGCATTGTCAAGCAGCTGCGCGACGAGGGCATCACCATCATCTATATCTCGCACCGTCTGGACGAAATCTTCGGCCTGTGCAGCAACGTCAGCGTCCTGCGCGACGGCTGTCACATCGACACGATTCCGGTCGCTTCCGTTGACCGTCAGGGCCTGATCAACATGATGGTCGGCCGTGAGATGGGTCAGGAGTATCCGAAAGAGGTTGGCAACGTCGGCGGAACGATTCTGGAGGTCAAAAATCTCAGCCGCGGCATTTTGCAGGACATCAGCTTTGAGGTCAAGTCCGGCGAGGTATTTGGCATTTCGGGTCTGGTCGGCGCTGGCCGCACCGAGCTTGCCCGCGCCATCCTCGGCATTGACAAGCCGGAATCCGGCGAGGTCTATGTCCGCGGAAAGAAAGTTCACTATCGTACGTTTGCCGACGCCATCCGTGACGGTCTTGGCCTGATCCCAGAGGATCGCAAGCTCCAGGGTCTTGTCCAGATTATGTCGGTCAAGCGGAACACCACGCTGGTCAACATGAAGCGCGTACTGCGCGCCGGTGTGATCAGCAGCTCGCTTGAGGAAAAGCTGAGCAAGGAATACGCCGACAAGCTGCACGTTGTCACGCCGAGCATGGAGACCGAGGTACAGTATCTCTCCGGCGGCAACCAGCAGAAAGTGGTTATCGCAAAGTGGCTGTTCCAGAACTCGGAGATCCTGTTCCTTGACGAGCCCACGCGCGGCATCGACGTTGGCGCAAAGGCAGAAATTTACCGTCTGATCAACCGGATGGCAAAGGAGGGCAAGACCATCATCATGATCTCGTCCGAAATGCCTGAGCTGCTCGGCATGTGCGACCGCATCATGGTTATGCATGAGGGTCACAAGATGGGCGAGCTGAACGCGGCCGAAGCTACACAGGAAAAGATCATGGCGCTTTGCAGCTGATGATCCAAACAACGGTCTAATCAGGCGCAGCCTGTTAGATAAAATTTAAGGAGGAATTACAAAATGAAGAAACTGATCGCGATGCTTCTTGCAATGTTCATGGTTCTGGGCCTGGTTGCCTGCGCAGCCAAGACGGAGCCCCCCGCGGCCGACACCAAGACCGAGACGCCCGCTGCGGAGACGCCCGCAGCAGAAACACCCGCTGAAGAGACCCCGGCTGAAGAAACGCCCGCTGCTGAAGGCGCTGTCAAGACCGACGTAATCGCAACCGAGGGCAAGGCTGCTGAGCTCGGCATTCCCGCCGCTGTTGTCCTGCAGGACACCACCGCGCTGGAAGGCAAGAAGATCGGCTGCTCCATCTGCTACAAGGGCGACGAATGGTGCGCAGCTCTGGCACAGGCTCTGGAAGCACTCGGCGCATACTACGGCGCTGACATCGTCTGCGAGGACGGCGACCTGAACGACGAGACCCAGACCAAGCAGATCGAGAACATGATTTCCAACAACGTTGACATCATCATGGTTGACCCCATCACCCCCGACGGCTCCGGCATTGCGTTGACGAATGCGGTTGAGGCCGGCATTCCCGTCATCATCTACGACGGCTACTGGACCGACGGCGAGGAAAAGGCTGTCACCACCGTCACCTGGGATCAGAAAGCAACCGGCACGCTGGTTGGCGAGTACTTCGTCAACTATGTTAAGGAAAACAACGGCGGCAAGTGCCGTGTGGTTGAGCTGACCAACGCTGTTTCCACGCACTGCCAGGAGCGCTTTGTTGGCCTGCATGAGGTTATCGACGCTGCCAATGCAGACGGCTGCGAAATCGAAATCCTGAACAAGTACGACTCTCAGGGCAACCGCGAGACTGCATACAACGCAATCTCCGCCATCGTCGAGCCGTATGACTACATCATCTCCGACGTTGACAACGGCGCGATGGGCGCAGTTGCAGCGCTGCAGGCTGTTGGCAACACCGACGTCAAGGTCTTCTCCATGGGCGCTTACGGTGCAGAGCCGTTCGGCAAGCTGCATGACAATGACGTGAACTATCAGGCTTGCCTGAACGTTGACGCTTGGGTTCTGGCACAGTTCATCTACGAAGGCGCAATCAGCTACTTCGAGGGCAAGGACGTTCCCACCAAGACCAACATCGACCTGTTCGTTGTTGACGGCACCAACGTTGAGAAATTCTGGAGCTTCGACTAATCTCCGGCAAATTCCGTAAACCGCGTAATCGCAGGGGGCGCAAGCCCCCTGCATCCGCAGGCGCATTGCGCCGATGCCCGCAGAGAGAAAACCGCGTTTTTGAAATTCGTGTTCCTTTCTGCGGAAAAATTATTAGACGTAAATCGTTACACAAAATCACATAGAAAATTGAAAGCATCCGTCGTAAGATAGGAGCAGGACAAAACGAACCGCCGTCTGGCAGCAGCGGCGATGCTCCGGCACAGCCGGACAAGGCATATCCCGCCGGCACAGCCGGCAAAAAACGTGTAAGCTTGGAAATAATCGCAAAAATTCTGCGTTTTAGAATCATAAAAGGAGACAATTGCTATGAAAAAGCTTCGTTGGGGCGTTATCGGCGCGGGCGGCATTGCAGACCGCAGAACGATTCCCGGAATGATGCTGGCGAATAACGCCGAGCTGATTGCTGTAATGGAGATCAATATGGAGCTGGCGGAAAAGTCCCGCGCCAAGTGGGGCTGCAAGCGTGCGTATGACAGCGAGGCTGCGCTGCTGGCCGATCCCGAGATTGACGCGGTTTATATCGCGTCCCCCGTTGTGCTGCACGCCAAGCAGGCCATGATGGCCGCCGACGCTGGCAAGCATATTCTGATTGAAAAGCCGCTGGCCATGACCTCGGAAGAGGGGCAGAAGGTCGTTGACTACTGTGAGAGCAAGGGCGTCAAGATTGCGGCAGGTCTGATGATGCGCTTTGGCGCATACGTCATGGCTATGAAACAGGCCATTGCCGACGGCAAGATCGGCCGTCCGGTTTCGGGCTTCTCGCAGTTCACCTGCTGGTATCCCGATATGCCCGGCAACTGGCGTCAGAGCAAGAAAAACGGCGGCGGCGGCGCAATGATGGACATGGGCGTGCACTGCATCGACCTGATGCAGTATGTCACCGGCTCAAAGGTCAAGCAGGTTGCGGCGTTCCACGACACGCTGACGTTCCACTATGAGGTGGAGGACACGTCTACGGTTCTGATGCGGCTGGAAAACGGCTGCGAGTGCGTGGTGCAGTCCAACTTCAATATCCCCGACGAAGCCTCCAAGTGGCGTCTTGAGTTCTTCGGCGATCAGGGTCATCTGGTTGGCGAAAACATCATCGGCCAGATCGACGGCGGTACGCTGGACGCGATGTTCTGCGGCGAGGTTGGCGGCTATGACGCACAGCAGGACACCAAGGACGTCAAGGGCGAGCAGCTGGACGTGGAGTTCGGCAATATGTACACGCGCGAGATTGAGTCGTTCGGCAATTCGATCCTGAACAATCTTCCGCTGGAGGTTCCGGCGTCTGATGCGGTGCAGGTGCAGCGCGTTATGGAGGCGGCCTACCGTTCCAACGACAACAAGTGCGTTGTTGATCTGTAATTCAAAGAAATTTCCACAATCATGCTTCCCGCGCCGCCTGCGGCGCGGGAAGATAAAAAGAAACTGATTCCATAACGGTAGCGTCAATGACGCGAAGAGGTAAACTATGAACAGACCACTCGATGTTGCGGTCGGCTTGTTCAATTGCTGCCGCGATCCGTAACTGCTTCAGAATGTCCGTCTGTCAACAAACTGATATTCTGAAAGGAGTCAATTTTAAATGGAGAAGAAAGCATCGGATTTCCGGTATAACACCGGCGAAACCAAAGTCCCGTGGGCTGCGGTCGGCGAAAACTATAACGCGCAGGATTTGATGACCATCATCCGGTTTATGATGAAAGGCAAGGGCGAGGCCTACGACGAGGCGCTGAAAACGGTTGAGAAGGACGTTCTCGCGCTGGACAAGGTTTCCGTGCCCCCGGCAAAGCTGTCGCTGGACGTGGAGGTTGGCAAGGCCGAGAATATGTGCGACGAATATCTGCACACCACTGGCTCTACATTTTTGACCAACTGCACAGCGGGCTTTGAGATTGCCTGCAAGTATACTGGACTGAAGCCAGGAGACGAGGTTATCGTCCCGGCCATCACGTTTGCCGCAACCATGGCGTATCCGCTTTCCATCGGCTGCAAGCTGGTGTTTGCGGATGTCGATCCGCTGACGCTGAATATGGATCCCAAGGACGTGGAGAAAAAGATCACCGACAAGACGAAGATGATCATCCCCGTCCACATTGGCGGCTATCCAGTCGATATGGATCCGATCATGGCGCTGGCCAAGCAGCACGATATTGTCGTCCTTGAGGACGCGGCGCACGCCTTTGGCGGCGAGTATAAGCACCGCAAGCTCGGCACAATCGGCGATTTTGGCTCGTTCTCGTTCCACGAGGTCAAGAACATCACCTCCTTTGGCGAGGGCGGCATCCTGTGTTCCAACGTGACAGAATTCCTGCCCGAGATGCGCCGCGCGCGCTTCCTTGGCACGGATTTCAGCAAGCATATCCCGAACTGGCTGTATGACGTCACCGCCATCCGCGGCAAGAACGGCCCGTTCGTCGCAACCAACTTCTCCACCACCGAGATTCAGGGTCTGGGCTTGCAGCTCCAGATTGCCCGAATCGACCAGATTATCGAAGCGCGCCGCCGCGCGTCCGAATATCTGACAAAGCGCCTTTCCGCCTGCGACGCTCTGATCCCGCAGGATCTGGGCAATGACGAAATCAAACCCACGTTCCATCTGTATCAGCTTCAGATCATCCCCGAAAAGGCGGGCGGCGATATTCAGCTGTTCAAGAAAAAGATGGACGCAAAGGGCGTCACGCAGATTCCTCACTTTGGCCCGCTGTATAAGTTCGAAATCCTGCGTGAGTATGGCTATGACGAAAAGGCAATCGCTGAGAGCTGCCCGGTGTGCGAGGAGGTATTCAACCACCGCTTTACGCACTTCCCGGTCTACGGCCTGACGCCGGAGCAGCTGGACTATATGGCCGACGCGATTCTCGAGTCTGTTGACGAGATGCAAAGAGGCGTGTAAGCGGCCAACGTTCGTAAATTTGCAACTGTTTTACACTTGAAGAAATGAGGTTTTAACATGAGCGAGAAAAAAGAAATTGTCATGAATGGCGCTGGCGTTGCCGAGCTGGGCTTCCCCGGCTGGCCGCAGTTTGACCCGAAGAGCAAGGCGGAAATCGCCGAAGCACTCGACACCGGCGCGGTCTGCTACTGGACCGGCCATAAGGGCATGGAATTTGAGGACAAGTTCGCCAAGTGGTGCGGCGCAAAGATGGCAATTTCCTGCACCAACGGCACGGCTGCGCTGCACATCGGCATCGCAACGCTGGGCATCGGCCCTGGCGATGAGGTGATCGTGCCGTCCTACTCGTTCATCGCGTCCTCGTTCGCGGTGGTGCAGGCGGGTGCGGTGCCCATCTTCTGCGACGTGGATGAGAGCCACACCATCGATCCTGATGACATCGAAAGCAAGATCACCGAGCGCACCAAGGGCATTGTCATTGTCCATCTGTATGGCGTTGTGTGTGACATGGATCGCATCATGGCCATTGCCCGCAAGCATAACCTGTACGTTATCGAGGACTGCGCGCAGGCCATCGGCGGCAAGTATAAGGGCAAGTCCGTCGGCACGATCGGCGACGTGGGCTGCTTCTCGTTTGCACAGTCCAAGCACTTCACAACCGGCGGCGAGGGCGGCATGGTCGTCACCAACGACGAGGATCGCGGCTGGGAGGCACGTTCGTTCCGTGACCACGGCTATGACGTCAAGGCCAGAATGAATATGCTGGCGCTGGAGGAGAAGCTGCCCTATATCCACAACCGTGTGGGTTTCAACTTCCGTATGACCGAGATGCAGTCCATCGTCGGCATCAACGAGCTGGCGCGTCTGGAAACGTGGAATCTGCCGCGCCGCTTTGAGTACGCCAAGATGTACCGCGAGGCGCTGGGCAAGCTCGAGGGCGTCAAGTCGCTGCCGGTTGACACCGAGGAGCGTCAGTGCGCTTACTGGTGGTTCCCGATCATTCTGGATCTGGACAAGCTGGACATCGACGCGCCCGCGTTCCTTAAGGAAATGGCCGGCATGGGCATTCCCTGCTACGGCATTCAATGGCCGGAAGCATACGAGGAAAAGGCATATAAGGAGCTCGGCGGCTTTGGCTCGCATAAGTTCCCGTTCTGCTCCAAGGAGTACACCCGCGAGGGTCTGACGTATGAGGGCGTTGTATGCCCGGTGGCAAAGAGCCTGCGTGCCCGCACGGTGAACCTGTTCCTGCATCCCACGTGGGAAAAGGAGCACATCCAGAGAGTCATCGACGCGTTCACCACAGTGCACAACGCGCATCTGAAAAAGTAAAACAGCAGAAGCTGTATAAAACCGGCAAGCTGCCGCAGCCAACGGCTGCGGCAGCTTTTGCAGATACAGGAGGAAACAGAAATGGCAAATTTACAGGCTGGCTTTGCACGCGTGGACGTTACCCCGCCGCTTGGCATTGAAATTTCGGGTTATTTTGTCGAGCGCTTTGCGTCCGGCATTCTTGACGCGCTGGAGGCTTCGGCGCTGGCGCTTCGCTGCGGCGACGATCAGGCGATTTTGATTGCGCTGGACAATCTGATGATCGACAAGGAGACGATGTACGCCTATCGCGCGGCCATCGCCGAACGAACCGGCGTCAAGGCGGAGGCAGTGTTTATCGCCTGCTCGCACACGCACACAGGGCCGCTGGTTGGCAAGAGCGAGCTGGACGAAAACAAGTACGGCGAAAAGGAATATGGCGACTATCTGGGACGCAAGCTGTGCGACTGTGCGGTGATGGCAGTGCGCGACATGACGGATGCGAAGATGGGCTACGCCGTGGGCTGTGCGCCGCATATCGCATTTGTGCGCCGCTTCCGGATGAAGGATGGCTCAATCCGCACAAATCCCGGCGTGAATAACCCCGATATCGTTGCGCCGATCGGCGATGTAGACGAGCGGGTGAACGTGCTGCGCTTTGTGCGCAAGTGCGCGCCGGATATTGTAATTGCCAACTTTGGCGTACACCCGGACGTGGTGGGCGGCGACGAGATTTCGGCGGACTTCCCGCGCTTTGTGCGCGAGACGACCGAGGCGGCGCTGGACAACGTGCGGTGCATGTTCTTTAACGGCGCGCAGGGCGACGTGAACCACGTGAATGTGCACCCTGTGGGCGGCGATGCAAACGGTCTGCATCCGTGCTTTGACGACGCAGACCGCGGCTATGCGCACGCAAAGCACATGGGGCGCGTGATTGCGGGTGCGGTTTTGCAGGTATATGAAAAGGTGCAGTTCTGCGATGTGGACTGCGTCCGCGCTGCCGAGCGGATTGTAAACGCGCCGTCGAATATGCCGACAGCCGAGGAGGCCGCGCGCGCGGAGAAAATTGTGGAGCTGCACAACGCCGGACGCGATGCAGAGCTGCCGTTTGCGGGCATGGAGCTGACGACGGCGGTAGCCGAGGCGCTGCGGATGAAGCATCTGAAAGACGGCCCGGAGACGTTCCCGCTGCCGCTGAGCGGCGTACGCGTAGGACCGGTTGCGTTCCTTGGCATCCCCGGTGAACCGTTTACGGGCATCGGCCGGGGGCTGAAAGACGGTTCGCCGTTTGCCATGACGCTGCCGTGCTGCCTGACGAACGGCGCGGAGGGCTATTACCCAATGAAAGAGGCGTACGACGAGGGCGGCTATGAGGCCAGAAGCTCCAACTTTAAGGCTGGCATTGCCGAGCTGCTCATCGACGAGGGCGTCAAGCTGCTGAAGTCGCTGTAAAAAAGAGAAAGCGTCCTTTCCTGGCCGGGGGAGGGACGCTTTTTTGCTGCGCGCAGGGACGAACAGAGTCGTCTGCCCCCACAAACGCATGGCCGGCAATGTGTACAGGATTCCGATTACAGAGACGAGATTTGCTAAGGATGTTTTCTGCCAAAAATAAGCTCGTCAGCCTGTGCTTCACAGGCTGGCGAGCGGAGCGGGGCGACCTATGCCGCCCCGATGCTTTTTTGCGATTGCTTATTTGCCCTGATATGTGCGGAAGAGGAAGGTGACAATCTGCGCACGCGTGCAGGAATCGTTCGGCATGAGCTTGCTGCCGTTGCCCTGTACGATTTCCTCAGCAAGCGCCCAGTTCATCGCGGGAAGCGCGTAGCCGGGAACGGAATCGGCGTCAGAGAAGCCGGACACCAGCTCCTGCAAGGTGACCGCCTCGGACGCAGCGTAGCGGAACAGAAACGCGACGGCTTGAGCGCGGGTGCATTCGCTGTCTGGAGAGAATGTGTTCCCCGTTGTGCCGGTGGCGATGCCCTCGCTGAGCGCCCAGCGGACGGCCTCGGCGTAGTAGCTGCCTTCGGGGACATCGCTCATGTTCATGGCGTAGTTCACCACGGGAGAACCGGCAGCACGCCACAGGAAGGTGACGATTTGTGCGTGGGTGCAAGGCTGGTTCGGCCCAAAGAGACCGTTGCCGATACCGCCGGTAATGCCCTTTTCCTGCGCCCACTTCACGGCCTCGTAGTAGTAGGCGCTGGTGGACACATCACTGAACGGGCTTATCTCAACTTTCTTGACAAAGGCAGCATTGATTTCAACCTTGCTGGCGGGCATGGTAAAGGTATATTTGCCGTTACCCTTGTCGGTCAGTTTCAGCTCATTTCCGTTCTTGTCAATCACGGTGAGTTCATCCAGCTTGAAGCCGTCGTCCGGCTTGACGGTAATCGTCACGGTGCTGCCGCTGGTAGCATTTTTCGTGCTGACGGTCACAGTGCCGTTCTCCGTTTTGCCGGGGATAGTCACGGGATAGCTCGGGAAGAAAACGCCGGAAGAAGGGCCGCCGCCGGAGGAAGGCTTTTTGACCAGCGCTGCGATGGCATCTTCAATGGCTTTTGCCATTGCATCCACTTCGAATTGCTCTGTGATATTCTTGCCGCGCACAACAGCTTCAAGTGCTGCTTTCACAGCGGAAAAATCTATATAATCGTTCTCGTTCAGAGCATTCGCCTTTGCGATGGCTGCATCAACTGCGGTATAATCGGCAGGTTTGAAGACAAGATCAGAGATCGCGCGTTCAATAGCCGCCGCCATTGCATCTACTTCAGCCTGCTTTGCGATGACCTTACCTCGAATCACAGCTTCTGCCGCAGCGCTCAGCGTCTTGATAGATTCGTCGGTGTATGCCGTCAGGTCTGCGGGGATCTTGTCCAGCGCAGCATCAACCGCGGAGTAATCCGCCGGTTCTGCACCGCAAAGAACCTGTCCGTTCACAAAAGACCATCCGTTACTGTTGTCACCGTTATTAAGTGCGGCTGCAAAATCTTCGGTTTTCATTTCTTCCTGCGGCTTTGCAGCTGCAGATTCGTTCTGGTTCTTAATACTGCTGTTTTCCTCAGCAAAATAGCAATTGGTTATTTCGCTTCTCTTGGTCGCATCCTGCATCGCAAAGGCATACCGAAAGGGTGATGAGCCTGTTACACTGCCGATTGCAAAGCAGCTTGTAATGGAGCCATAGTAATTTGGGTCAGAGGCATCGGTACCTACAAAAGAGGCCATAGCAGCCGCAGCCTGTGATACATTGCCACTTGCATAGCAGTTTTTGATATTCAGACCCCAAAGGCCGCCGGCAAAGCCGCCTGTATATGCGCCGCCGGTAACATTGCCCGTGGCGTAACAATTTCGAATAATCCTTTCTGCATCTGTTTTGCCGTTTCCTTTGCCGATAAATCCGCCGACATTCGCACCGCCACGGGAATCTGCCTTCACATTTACCGTCACATCGGATCTGCTGTATGTGATTTTCGCTGCTTTTCCCAATTCACCAATCAGTCCGCCGATAGACCCCTTACCGGCTTTTTCCGTAATGCTGCCGGATACGCTGCACTCGTTGATAAGCTGCGTTTCATCCAGTACACCTACAAGCCCGCCGACACAGTATGCAGCAGCATAAACGTTGCTCGGTGCGCTCATATCCATAGTCAAACCTGTCACATGGCAGTTTTCAATGTATCCGCCTGAATAACCAACCAGACCGCCTGCAAATCCGATGACAGCACCTATCGAAGCAATCTTTGCTATACCGTGGATAGAAACAGTGTCCAGATTTAAGTTGCTGATTTTTCCCGCTGTTGCACCAAACAACCCAAACACATCCGCTTCTAGCGGCGCGGTCTCTGACCCAATGGAAACGTTAGAGATGGTATATCCGTTACCGTCAAAATTACCGGCAAAGATGCGATAATTCGAACCCTCCAACAGTGCATCGGAAAAGGAATTTCCAATCGGTGTCCAAGGCAGCCCGTTCAGGTCTATGTTGGCCGTCAATACAAAATTCTTCCCCGTGTAGGTTTCTCCACTATTCACAGAGCTTGCAAGATATGCAAGCTCTGCTCCGTTAGCGATCTGATAGGGATCGCTCTCCGTGCCGGTGCCGCCTGCAAAAGCAGTGGCGATACTGCCGTCCCATGCGCCGTCCGCCGCCAGCGCCGCCGTGGGCAGCAGCGTCAGGCACAGAATCAAGGCCATCACAGCACTTACGATTCGCTTTTTCATAGACATTCCTCCGTTTGTGATCAAGGCTCGTTCCCGTAGGGATATCCCTACGGGAAACGGGGGTACCCCCGTTTCCGATGCCCTTCTGTTTTCATTCCGTAGCTTAACACGCTCTTTCCGAATTTTCAATAAACCTTGCGCGAAATGCGGTCGTTTCTGCGCGAATAGATAGCATCTCCGGTTGAAATGTGTTATACTGATAAAAAACAGTCTGTGAGGAGGCACTATGAATACTATCGGCATTTCTGTGATCTCTAACCGCACACATATCACGCTGATGGCAGAGGATATTCTTTATCTCTCGCTGAGCGGCAGAAAGACGGCGATCCATATTACCGGCGACCGAATTTATGAGACCTATACCCCTATTGATGAACTGGCAAAAAATCTTGGCAGTACCTTTATCCGCGTGGATCGATGCTATCTCGTGTCTGCCAAGGCAATCCACGATGTGACGAAAACGATCGATCTGATCAACGGAGAATCACTGGATTACGCACGCCGCCGCAAGCGGGAGATCGTGGAGCAGGTACGCATCGAACGGCAAAAGATCGGTCAGACATTGGAGCGCAATGACGCTCCCACCTCGCGGGAGGCGTACCACCGTCACTACGCCAGCTTTGACCATATGTCCTTTGCCTTCACCGATATTGAAATGGTGTTCAGTGAGGAACATTCGGCGGTGGACTGGATCTTCCGCTACGGCAATCGGGCGCTGGCGGAGCTGGAAAAGCTGCCGCTGGAGCAGCTGATCGACCACTCCTTTGGCAGCATCTTTCCCAATATGGACACCAAGTGGCTGCGGGTCTATGAGCGCACGGCGCTCTATGGCGAAACACTGGAGATCACCGACTACAGTCCGGAAATCGACACAGAACTCAAAATCGTCTGTTTCCCAACCTTTCCGGGGCACTGCGGCTGTATGCTCTTTGACCGTCGAAGAATCCAAACGGTGCAGAGCAGTACATCGGAGGACAACCGGGCGAAACCATAGGCGGTCGGTTGATTCCTGCTTCCGCATAATCAGGAAGGAACTCCCTGCTTTCATGCGTCTCTCACAGCTTTGTATGCAAAATGTTGCAAATGCCTCGTGAGAGCAATCTCACGAGGCATTTGTTCGTTCACTGCACCAGCTGACTGCTTCTTACATCTCCAAAGGTGGGGCACGGTCTGCACTCTTTCGTAGGTATCATTTGGAATAAGAAACCTGTGTGTTTTATGAACGGTTTGCAATGCAGACCGTTCTTTTTTTGTCCTGCAAAACAATTTTCTGAAAACTGGTCAAAAAGCGTTTTTGAAATTGTAGTAAGGGTAGAGAGAAAGAAAATCCCAGCAGCAAATGTTCCCAATGGTGTTATCATCATTAACAGCTTGCACATTGAAGAAGTACCGCTGCCGCCCTACATGGACAGGCCCGCCGACACCCGCGCCGGATGCAAGCACCGCTGCACCGACGCTGCCATGGAGCATTTCAGAGCCGAGGTCATGGAGCTGTGTCACCGGGAAAACCTCTATCAGATCGACTTGCTCCACGGCAGCGCCAGCCGCGTCACCGAGCGCGAGTATTGGGAGAAGAAAAAGGGGCAAGCCAAGCTAGACGAGAAAGCCGATGCCCTTGCCGCCGAGGGATTACCTGCCAAGCCTACTAAGTTTGAAACCGACAAGGAGAAGTTGCGCAAGATCATCCGAAAAGCCCTTGACAAGGCAGGCAGCTTTGACGAGTTTTCTTCCCTGTTGCTGCAACAGGGCGTGATCGTCAAGGAGAGCCGTGGACGGTATTCCTACCTGACTCCGGACAGGCCGAAGCCCATCACGGCACGGAAGCTGGGTGACGATTTTGACAAGACTGCCGTGCTTGCCGCATTGGAGAGAAATGCCCTGCGTCCAGTGAATATCGTAACGAAACGCGATGCTACCCGCTGCCGCCGTATCTGCCCTAGACCGGACACAGCTCCAGCAGAGCATACAGAGTGAGCCGCAGCTCAGTGCCGAAGCCGTCCGCGCCATGCTCTGGTGCAATCAGACCGGCATCACAACACGGGACAGCGATCTTCCCGATCTGCTGGATGCCTCCGATACCCGTATCAGCCGCTATCAGATGACGTCGTTTCTATTTTATCTGTGTACTTACGAGCTGCAGCCAGAAGGCTAAGGATATGATTTGAAACGATCTTGATAATTGACCGACATATGAAAATGCGCTGTTTGTAATTCTGCAAGCAGCGCGTCTTTATATTTTTCCTGAAATGTTGTTTTTGCAATGATATGACCGTGACTACTATTTGACTACTATCATCCGAAATCCCCAAAAAGCCGATTTGCCCAGTGTTTTCAATGGTTTTGCAATCATTCAGAAAAGACGAACATTCTCGCCAAAAACCGTATAACCCTTGAAAACACAGCACTTTATCCGGATGCACCTGAAAACTCCGACCGTCGACATTGCTCCTGTCAAGCTCTATCCTTATGTAAAAAAGCAAGACGCAAACTCATGCATTTGAGTTTGCGTCTTGCTTTTGCCCGTACCGACTGTACCCCCATGACACATTGTGTACCTATGGGGCGAAACAGTTGAAACTTCTGGGCTTTTCGCAGTGGCATCTATTTGGGTGCAGCTTGATGGCAAGCAGCACCCTTTTAGATCCCTCGACTTAAAATCTCCTGAAATCTCAAGGGTTTTCGCGTTTCCTGCAAGTCAAAGCAGCTTAGTCTCAAGGGCTGAGTAGAACCAAAATAGATGCTTGCCCTCTGTTGTCTTTATTATAGCTCTTATTGCACTGTTTTGAAATGAAAACTACACACATGGTCGCATTTAATATATCACTTCATTTTGCAGCCATTCTTATCTCTCAGTGTGTCCGCCATAACACACATACGGTTCACTCCGGCAAGGCGTCTATTTTTTGGAGCGAAAGCATTACTTGCCCAACAAATGGAATGCCTGCGGTGTCCGTTCCTCCCAGAAGGCAGGCAAAAGACGCGGCTGCGCACAGATCCGGTTTGAGCAGTTCCAGTGAAAAGTCTGCCGTATACTGGCCGCTTGTATGTTTTCTGAGCGTTCCCTGCTGACAACAAGCAAAGTTGGCACTGGTGCTTCGGCCGCTCAGTCCAAAAATCAGACTCTCCTCTACGGGTTCAAAGGGACAAGAGAAGGTAACTGTTATGCTTTTTTTCTGATTGGATTCCAGATATACCGGCGCAGCATCTATCCGCCGAGTCTTTTGTGAAGCAAACATTTCAAGCGCATCCAAATCTTTGCATATTCTCAAATTATCTGTTTCACGAAGCAGCGTCAATGCATTCTCAACCTTACCACAGCGGATGAGGCTTCGTGCTTCGTTCTCCGCCCTTTCTATAGCCTCGCAGTCGGCGTTCCAAAGATCAGACAGAAGCTTACGGCCGTCGTCTGCGGTGTCACAATACAGCAGATCCATTGCATTTTGGTAATCACGGAATCTCTGCCAGACACTTCTTGAATATCCCATCTCTTCGGGTGCTGATAAATAGTGTTTTGCGGCTCGCTCAACAGGCTTTTCCATGGAGTTCAGGGCTTTCGGAAGTCCTGCGGCCGGGTGTGTCGGCATATAGGGAAGCTGGCAGGGCCGCCCAAGACAAGTCCATATTTTTGTAAACAATGCCTCATTGGAAAACTCACATACGATGCTGTCTACAGTGGAGCCGGTGCAAATGCGGCGGATACTGGAATAATGCGGAGAGCGCCCAGGGCCAACCCGTTCCGCGTCATCCGGCGTGCCCTCATAGTGTTCAGACATGATATTGCCTAATTCACGGGGTGAAACCTTATGGTTCGGGCGGCAAACAAAGGGCAGATCATTTGTTGTGTTCCCGCATTTCTGATGCATCAGCTTCTGAAGAGCGTGCTTTGCGCGCAATACATTATAAGGTTGGTGTTGTTTTTCCTCTATCGCATACGCCTTTGCAAAGTCAAAATCCTCAAAACTGCCATCCTGCCGGGGTTTATACCACCCTTTTTCTATGGCGTATTCAACCAGATCCGGCGAATAGTAGGCTTCCGGGAAGTCGTTGAGCCCGTGCAGTGTATAGTGATTAGGCATTACTGCCACCATATCGTCCGGAATGCGAACTGCCATATAATGTCGACCGCTGACGATCTGAATCATAAACGCTTCGTTCTTGTCTGCAAACGTGTAGCTTCGTCCGTCTGGCGCATATCCATATGTATCGACCATTTCGATAGCGATCTGCAGCGCTTCCCGCGCTGTCGATGCCCGTTCAGCTACTATGCGGCGAAGATTTCCCTCTATGCCGCCATTGCTCAGGCGAGACGGATCCCGTGTGTTCTCCTTTGAGACTTTACAGCTGTTACTTACAATAAGAATGCCCGCATCGTTGAAATAGGTATCTGCATTGGACAAGCCGTACATTCCTGCTTTCACTTCGACCCATAGATACCCATGTGTATGTTCAATCTGAGGGATCAACGCCCGCCCATTTTCAGCAGGGATCACAGAGCCTGCCTGCCAATTCATTTGCGGGACATCGCCGCGATAGACTTTGCAATATACATTGTCATCCTCGTTATGTGCGACAAGGACCTGGCCGGTCGTTGTCGCATTCTTTCCGGCAATCAATGTCATGCAGTTCCACGCAGAACGATCTGAATGATCACATACATGCTCAATAAACTCTCCGTCCAGCATTCTGATTCCTCCCACTGTATTTTGTAAAACCAATTTGCAAGTGCGCAGAGCACACACTATTCAGTCTCTTCTCTTATGGGGATACGCATCGCTAATATGAAGAAAAAGGATTTTCATAACACACCGCCTATTAAAACCATTTCATTCTTAGAATGCTCTGACGACATTCTACCAAATTCAACACGTATGCGCAACTCTAACAGTTAAAATCCCCGTTTTTAAACATTTTTATTTATAATGGTCACAGGCACAGTTTGGGCCACATATTCCACTCAATTGGCTCCCCACAAAAATTCCTTTGCAAAAAGCTCATGGTCAAGATTCTTAATTGATTGTCGTTCAAATTCAATTTGCCGTGGTTTGTCCTAAAATGTAAGCGTAACCGCATAGTCGCTGTAGGCAGCTAAAGAGGTCGTCCCTAAACGTTAGGACGACCTCCAAGCCGTTTTCTGCATATTGCAAGACAATTTTGCAGTAATACACAGTTTTACGTTGTACTCATAACTTTTTCTCAACTTTACACCCCTTCGCCAAAGATAATTGGCAATTGGTCATCACTATATAGTCAAATAAGCGGCGATAGAAATTCCCTTTTGCTGGAGCATTTCGGCAGCTGCGGATCCTACGGCTAGTCTCTAGCTTGATCCAGCTCTGACTGCGGCTGTTTTTAGGATACTTGATGTACTTTCCTGTGTGCAGCAGCGTCCGACCGTCAAAGCCCCAATCGATATATCTGCGATGCGTGGCATGGTTTCCATAATTTATAATGTGCAGCAGTCTGTCACTCTTTTGAATGTCTCGAACGCGGCGCAGCCTACGCCGGTCTTTGCTTCTCAAATGCGCTTCAGGAATTCATTCTCCGAAAGTCCGCCGATCTTCTCTCTTAATTCGCTTTCGGTCATAAAGCCTTCTACTAGGCGCGGTGCGCGTCACGGGCGATATACCGTACCAACTTCCGCGCTGTTTGCTGTGATATTCCTTCTGCGCTCGCTTGCTCTGCTTCTTCAGCGGTACCGTATTGATCACACTTCATCCCCCTCTAGTTTTACATTTGAATTACAAAGTGCGTTGTCATCTTGCATCCGGCTGCCATCTCTGATATTTTGTAATATCACGACCTTAAAGGAGGCAAGCAAAATGGGAATGAAAGCATACCCCGTGATCGATCTCATCGCGACGGGAAACAACATCCGCCGCCTACGCATGGAGCGCGGCCTGACCGTCCGGGATCTGCAAAGCTACTTCGGCTTTGAAGAACCCCGCGCGATCTACAAGTGGCAGAAGGGCGAAAGCCTGCCCACGGTAGATAATCTCTACGCGCTCGGAGTGCTCTTTGAGGTTCCGATGGATCAGATCCTGGTTCCTGTTATAAAACTGCATATCGTCAGTGAGCAGCAGGCCGAGTCCTGCTGCTCACATCATTTTCTCCCCGGCTATTTTGGATACGGCAAGCGTCCGATGCAGCTTCTACCATTTGCTCCGTCTGCATTGCCTGCTGCGTGACAGGTCACACGTTCAGCTGCGCACACGGAAAAGATCAGCATTTGATCGTAATTGATTTCGTAATCAGCGAGTCAGGCTTGTACGCCTTACATATGGAGACGTCAGTTTGGATGCAGGAAAACGTGTGATATGGAAAAAGCGGTTTTCGCGGAAGAACGTCTGGCGAGGTTGGAAAAGCGGAACGCTTCTTTTTTCTTCCATAAAAGCTCGTAGGGTGAGCCAAGCCAGAATATCTTTCTAAAAGTGTGCAGCGTTATCGTTCATCTGCACCTGAACCGGTATCCACATTCTCTTGGCTTGCCGCATCCAAAATAGCCGGGCTGTGCCGGGGCGTTATGCCCCAGCGATTTCTGTATAGGTCTCGAATGCTTCTGCAAAACTGGCGTTCACATCAAAGGGCGGCGCGTAGTCCACCTTCGACGTGACAAGGCACAGGTCGATTCTGGTGGAAGTCTCATCGGCTTGCTGATTCAGTTTGCCGAGCGCAGCGCGGATGACCTTGCGGTCATAATTGATCGTCGTCACTCGCCGTACATCGCAACGATAGGAGATCTGATTGCCCTCGGCGTTGAACCGGTAACCGGTGCCACCGTTTGAAATCGTCTGCTCGGAGCTGCGCAGATCATTCATCCGTTTAAACGTGCGGGCAATGCTCTGACGCGTTGTGTTGAGGCTGACCGCGCTGTCCATATCGATGTCCAGCTCCGATTTTGCCTTGCGGATGGCAGCGAACAGCTTGCCTTTTTCGTCCAGCAGATACAGGAGGAAGCGGGCAATGTCCGTGATTTGCTCGTAATACTCCGTTTCCGGCACGGCAAGAACGGTTTCATCCTCCGCTTCCGCCATGGCCTTATGGCGCAGATAGGTGTTCTCCACCCGCGTGACGTTGGAATCACGGTCGAGAATGCTCTGCGCTTCGTCCAGAAACGACTGGAGCTTGTTCTGGTAAGGTCAATCCGGCTCCGGGCGGCTTCGTCAATCTCGGCGCAATGCTCATGCAGCTTCTCATTTGCGACAAGGGCGGTGTAGAGGTCGGGGCGGTACTGTTCAAGGTAGGCTTTCCGCAACCGCCCGTAATGCCCGATATACGGGCGCGGGGCGGCGGGGGTGTTGCCATTGTCAATGAGTATTCTCATGCTATGCGTTCTCCTTTCTCGGTGGAAGCAGCGGGTAATTCAAGAGCTTCCTGCTGTTCTTTCTCCCGTTCCTGTTGCTCTTTCCATTGTCTGCGCTTCTTCTCCATATAGCGGCGGTTATACTCGGCTTTCTTCGCTCTGCGTCGTTCCTGTTCCGCTAATGCTGCCTTTTCTTCCTCTGTTAGTTCAATTTCTTTGCGCGGGATTTCTACCTTGCCGATAAAGTTAAAGAAAATCTCGACTTCCTGTGTACGGCTTGCGCCTTTGCCCTCGGCTTGATGAACAAGGATTTTTTCAACAAACTCATTTATCATTGCGGGGGTGAGTTCGGAAAAATCCGTATATTTTTTGACAAGGGCAAGAAACTTCTCGGCATTGACGGTTTCCCTGCTTATGCGGTCAAGCTCCTGCTGGTCTTGTGTGATACTATCGGTCAAGCCCTCTAACTCGGCTTCAAAATCATGCAACATTTGTTCAAAGAGCTTGTCTGAAAGCCGCCCATTTACATTGTCCTCATAGAGCTTGCGAATTAAGCGGCTCAATTCGTCGGTGCGCTTTTCGCTGCGCTGTTTCCTCTGTCGGATAGCTTTAGCCGTTTTTGCCTGTCTGTCCTCGGAAGCGGAACAGACTTGCGCCATAAACTCGGCTTCGTTGTTCTGTGCATAGTCGCAAACTTCCTTTATCGCTTCAAGCAGTAATTCATTAACAACGGCAGTACGGATAAGGTGTGTGGTGCAATAATCATCAAAGTGTTGATTGCCTAAATCATAACGGGAACAGTTGTATTCGTCGCGGTCTGGACGTTTCTTTCCAGTTGGTCGCCCAGCCCAATCCCGCGCATTGCCAGCCTTGCCCCTGTGGTTATACATCTTCGCCCCGCAATCAGCACAGAACATCAAGCCTGTTAAGGGATTTGCTGTGCCTATGGTATCTGTCCTACGGATTGTCTTTCGCAAGGTCTGAACGCGCTCCCATGTTTCCTTGTCAATAATTGCTTCCTGCGTATTCTCAAAAATGACTAAATCCTCTTTTGGTGTCATTTTGGAGTGTTTGTCCTTGTAGCTCTCCTTATAAGTCCGAAAGTTTACCGTATGCCCGATATATTCCGGCTTGGATAGAATATCTGCAACTGTGCCGCCGCGCCATGTGTATGGCTCGTCGGGGTTGTAACTGGTTTTATGTTTGCCTAAACCGCGCTGTGCAAGGTAGTAGGACGGTCTTTCAACTTTTTCCGAAGCAAGAATACGAGCGATTTCATACGGGCCTTTTCCCTCTATCGCCATGCGGTAAATCCGGCGAACAACCTCGGCGGCTTCATCATCAACAATCCAATGGTTTTTGTCGTTAGGGTCTTTCTTGTACCCATAAATACCAATGGAATTAGTGTGTATGCCAGACATTCCCTTTGCCCGGAGAACGCTTTTGATTTTGCGGCTTGAGTCCCGAACATACCACTCATTCATAATGTTCAAAAAGGGTGCAAACTCGCTGCTTTCGCGCTTGTCGCTGTCAACGCCGTTTGCAATGGCAACGAAGCGAACGCCATGCTCTCTAAACATAACTTCGGTATAAAAACCCACTTGCAGATAATCTCTACCAACGCGGCTCAAATCCTTTACCAGCACATGGGAAACCTCTCCGGCTTCTATGGCTGCAATCATGCGTTTCCAATTAGGGCGGTCAAAGTTTGCGCCAGACCAGCCGTCATCAGTAAAGTGGACACAATTCGTAAAGCCATGTTCCCTTGCATAATCTTCAAGCAGCTTCTTTTGATTGATTATACTGTTACTGTCGCCTGTGAGGTCGTCGTCGCGGGAAAGACGCTCGTATAGTGCGGTTATCTTGCCGTTGTCCGTTTTCTTTGCTTTCATTGAAAAACTCTCCTTTCTATGGGCGATTTCTTATCCCCCTTTCACAGCATATAGCTTCATAGAGCCGTTTGAACAGCTTGGACAGCTCTGCGCTTCGCTTTTTCATTGCGT
>OFMX01000754.1_pt1 | contig 29647 bp, 21 predicted proteins | sample 1541901 | NCBI WGS metagenome assembly OFMX01 (sample SAMN04209222, study PRJEB22552) | human gut metagenome | biome: gut; material: feces | host: Homo sapiens | place: USA: Oklahoma | reverse complement strand
ACAGCAGCAGGCGCGGCTTTCCGAGCAGCGCCTGCGCGATACCGAGGCGCTGCTTCATCCCGCGGGAAAACCCACGAATGCGGCGGTTCACACCGTCGAGGCCGACGAGTGCGAGCAGTTCGGCGGTTTGCGCCTCGATCTCCGGCCGGGTCAGGCTGCTTAATTGCCCGCACAGGCGCAGGTATTCCTTTGGCGTCATATAAGGGTAGAATTCCGGCACATCGGGCAGGTAGCCGACCGAGAGGCTTTTCGGGCTCGACCCGAATCGGACAGGTTTCCCGCATACCGTGATCGTTCCATCGTCCGGCCGGAGGAAGCCTGCGATCAGTTTCATCGTCGTGGTTTTCCCCGCGCCGTTTTTGCCGAGAAAGCCGTAGACGGAGTGCTCTGAGACTGCCATGGTGAGGCCGTCGAGCACTTTTTGGCCCCCAAAGCTTTTGGAAACACCCGTGAGGGTGAGGATGCTCATGCTTCCTTCTCCTTTCCGATGGTAAAATAGAGAATCGGCCCAATGATTCCCACAAAGAGGGAAACAATGATCCACAGTGCCCGGTTTCCGCAGCGGTACGTTTTATGCCGCAGGATATGGACGAGGGCCGCAATGGCAAGGCCCCATTCGATGAGCAGGATGGGAATCAAAAGGGGAAGATACTGTAAAAGCTCTGTCATGACGTTTCACTCCTCTCTGTTTTCAGTAGCAGCCTGGGTGAGCAGGCGGTGATATTGGCGCGTTTCCTCCGGCGTTTTGCCGTTGAGAATCACGACACGGTCTTTTAAATGGATGGCGAGATAGGGTGGTTTGCCGTTATAGACGAAGAGCATGCTGTTCCCATAGCCGCTGAGGGAAAAGTGGCCGACGAGCAGGCTGCTGCTCCCCCAACCATTGGTGCGCGTGCCTGTGGGAATATTCTGGATTTCCTCAATCTCCTGAATCTCGTCGAGCGCAAAGGCGTCGCTGTAGAGTGGGGCGTTGATCGTGACAATCCCGTTTTCTATTACAGGGGGAAAGGCCGCGGTGTCAAAGGCAAGAAAGATCGCAAACATGCCGATGAGCATTGCCGCGACCAAGGCGGCGGTGACCACAGCGATCACCTTTGCCTTCGGGTTGCCCAAATTGATGGTGAAGCCGATGCCGAAACGCTTTTCCACATTAATGCGCGGATCGTTTGGGTTGTTATAAAAGCCGTGCAGCCAATAGACGTCGTCATCCGCAAGTATAGGGCGATCGGCAAGGGCGAGATAGCGGTTCTGCGTGTCGCGCACACTCTGGTAGGTGAAAAAGACGGCGCAGAGCACAACGATTAGGATGCTGATCATCAAGAGGAAGGAGGCGAGAGACGCCCCCGGATTCCTCGCGGGGATCAGAATCGCAGGCAGGCTCAGTGCCGCGCATACGTTGCCGATTATCACGCAGCAGATCGACCAGCGCCTGCGCCAAACGCGATTGCAGGCGAGATTTACCTCAGTGGATTCACAGAATACCTCTGTGGGGCGCGACAGATAGAGCCAATACATGAACAGCCCGATTGCAGGGAAAATGAAGGCGAGCAGGGAGGACCACAGCGGAACCACAGTGTTTTTGCTCAGCCAGAGATACAGCGGCGCGGCGGATGCGAGCAGGAAAGCAGGCAGAAACCAAAGGGCGGAAACGGGCATTTTATCCTTCTCCCGGCTGACCTCCGTATCGATATGGACAGTGCGCACGCCGCCAACGAACCATTTGTTTTCCTGCTTGAGCGCATAAAGCTCTTGCATGCGCGCGGCGAGGAGCTTCGTGTAGGCGGCGATGCAGCCCATCATCCACACCGCGATGTAAAAGCTAAGCAGAGACATATAGGCAGGGAGCCAGATCAGCGGAAGGGCCAGCAGCGCGGCAATCGCGCATAAAAGCAGCAATTGTTTCTGGTATTTTTTTACGATCGCCAGCACTGGCTCGTCTTTTTGATGAGCAAGTGGAAGCGTCACGCCGATGAGGATGTTTTTATTGGGCTTGGTTTCCATAAAAGCGGAAACTGCCAGCAACCCGGCGAAAACCAGGCAGACCGAAAAACCGAGCATGAATCTCACAACCTTTCATTTACGGAAGAGACCATCTTCATACACCCTGAGCGGTGGGGTGGAGCCCGCTCATCTGATCAAAAATTTGCCCGCACAGTGTCAGGAAATCCTGCTTCTCCATCCCCTTGAGGCCGGATTCCGCAATCAGGAGCGCAAGTTCCCCTTCCAGCTTCTCTCGAAATTCGCCGTCCAGCCGGACAGTGGGGCTCACCCGCGCGCCATGGCGGCGGTCAATTTCAATATAGCCCTCGTTTTTGAGCGCGGTATAGGCCTTGTTGACCGTCATCGTATTGACACCGACGTCCTGTGCAAGCTGGCGGACGGTGGGAAGGCCTTCCCCCAATTTGAGCTCTCCGCGGCCGATGCCAAGGACGATCTGATTGCGCAACTGCACATAAATGGGCGTTTCGCTGGACATGTTGAGCTTGAGGATCATGGAATCACCCCTTCTGTATTATTTGTATCATAAATAGTAATACAAATAATACAATCTGTCAAGCGAAAGTTTTTACTGTGAGATTGGGATGGAACGGGTGGGGAAAATCCTCCTTTTATCCTGAACAAATGCGGTTCTCGACCACTGGTTCAGTTGCGGGCCATTTTTACAACAGATATTCCGTTGTACCGCAGATCAATCCATGTTATGCTAGATATAACACTGCACAGGCAATCAGGAAGGGGGCTCTAAAAAATGAAAATCAATGAGATCATCCGTGCAAAGCGCAGGGAGCAGGGCATGACGCAGGAGCAGGCGGCGGCAGCGCTGGGGGTATCGGCGTCCGCCGTGCATAAATGGGAGAAGGGGAGCTCCTACCCGGATATTACGCTGCTGCCGGCGCTGGCGCGGCTGCTCGGGGTGGATTTGAATACGCTTTTATCCTTTCAGGAGGATTTCACGCCGGAAGAGATTGGCCGCTTTTGCAAGGAGCTGGTGCAAAAAGTGCAGGAGGCGGGGATCGACGCCGGCTTTGAGATGGCGATGGAAAAGATCCGGGAATATCCGGCCTCCGATTCGTTGCGATTCAACACGGCGAGTACTTTAGAAAGGGCGCTCATTTTGTATGCGCCCGAGCAGCGGGAGCAATATGGGGAGCAGCTCGAGGAGCTATACCGCCGCGTGGCACAGGACGGCTGCGGCCCGCTGCGCGATCAGGCGCAATATATGCTGGCGTCGAAAAAGATGGAGCGTCAGGATTTCGCGGGTGCGCAATCGCTGTTGGACAGTTTGCCGGCAGAGCCCTCTTACGACAGGGCGGCCATGCAGGCGACCCTTTACCGGAAACAGGGGAAGCGCTCTGAAGCGGCCAAGCTGCTGGAGAGCAGGCTGCTGCATCGTGCGAACGATTGCTATACCGCGCTGCTGAGCCTTGCGGAGATCGCGTTCGAGGAGGGGGACGGCGCTCTGGCGGACACGCTGGCGGATACCGCGCAGCGCACGGTGCGGCTTTATGGGCTGTGGGAGTACTCGGCATATGTCGTGCCGTTTCAGCTTGCGGCAAATCGCAAGGATGCAAAGCAGTGCCTATCGCTCCTACAGAAGATGCTGCCTTTGCTGGAAAAGCCCCGGGAGCTTTCGGCCTCGCCGCTTTACCGCCATATCAAAGGGCAGGAAAGCACCGTGATTCAGGAGCAGATGCGGGAAAGGCTGCTGGAAGCGCTCCGGACGGATGAGGATTTTGCGTTTTTAAGGGAAGAGGCGGATTTGACGCAGTTAATAGAAGAATTTCAGTGCGAAAGGAAATGAAAAAATAACGCGGGGCAGGAGTGCATCTCCTGCCCCGCGTGTTCTCCGGGTATCATGAGGATCGCTTCACATCCGACCGGGCGATTTTGAGCCGGTTATCGTCCCCCGTGCGGGTGTTATACAAAAACGGCCGGATCCATTCTGCCAGCGGTTTTTCTGCTAAAAACTGAGGCAGGGGGATCGGGAGCCTATGCAGCCTGTGCTCTAACTTGTTGAGATAGGCCATGATAATTTGATACTCCATCGTATCCGGGCCATAGGGCGGGTTACCGCTGCAAAAGCATTCAATGATTTGAAACACCGCGTCTTTCACATAGCGCTGCATGAGGGCATTGTATTTTTCAGGGGGAATCTGGTGGTACCGTTTGCTTTTTTTTGCGAGCGATGCAAAGGTGAGCTTTTCCGCATACCGGGCCGGCATTTTCAGCAGCGGCAGCAGAAACCTGACCGGCCGGGAGGAAACATCCAGCATGGAGGCGAGCTTGCGCGTGTCGTGCGCGGCCGCATCCAGAAATTCCCGGTATACGGCGGTAAAATGATGCTTCCGAAAATATTCGGGGTAGGGAAGCCCTTCCATATCCCAATGCGGAACCTGAACGATCGGGAGCGAGGAGATCGCAATCTCATCCGCGTCAAACTGGATTTCGCGGATACACGCGCCCGCGCCCACCAAGGATGCGGTAGACACATCATAGATTGTATTGCCCTGCACAGAGGTGAGCTTTGTGATGTTTTGCTGATGGGTGTGCGCGGTCAAAAAGAGCTGGATACCGGTGTCCGCCAGCCGGGCGGCAAGCTCTTTGCCGCCGTGGATGATGCCGTAGTCGGGTATGTGCTCTAAAAGCTCAAATGGATAGAGCAGCGGGTGATGCGACATAGCAAACAGGTAGTCCCCGCTCGCCTTTGCGGCCTGTATCTGGTCAAAAATCCAATGGAGGCAATCCTCAGAAAAGCCGATGAAGGAGCGCCCGTTGCCATCATCGTTCAAGGCGAGCAGGCGGACTCCATCCCCAAGCTTTACACAGTAGGACATGCTTTGTTGATGGATGCTGAGCGCTTCGTTCGGGCCAAACTCCGCATAGAGAGAGCGAAGTTCCTCCCGGTGCGTCGCCTCCACCGGCGTAGGCTCGGTCCCGCTGAAGCGCATCGCCCGGAAGAAATCATTTTCATCGTAGCCCTTGCCGATATAGTCATGGGTGGCCGTAGTCACGTAAACCCTTTTTCCGGCCTTGCGCAATTTCCGCAGGCGGTCGATGAACTCCATATGGCAGACCTTTTCGCCGCAGTTGATCAGGTCGCCTGGGATCAGGATGATATCGGTGTCGCCGCACTGTGCCATAAAATCAAACGCAGCGTCAATAATGGCCGGGGATTCCTTTAAACAGATTTGATCGTTTTGCTCCCGGAGCAGATAGGCCCGGCTGCCCGGCTCATAAATTTGTGGGGAAAAATAGTGCGGGTCAGCGATTAGAAACACACGAAGCATTGCGCCGCCCCTTTCCAATCATTATTTTTTAGTAGGCAAAGCTGACAATATTCCCATCCAGCGTATAGGTTTCGTTTCGGACGTAGCCTTCGCCCTCCAGCGCCATCAGGAAGGCGTCGCGCATTTCCGCATTGGGGAATTCCACCCGTGCCTCTACGGTGACTTCCTCCGGCTCACACATATAGCAAAAGACGAAGCCGGTCTGCCACCATGTTTTTTCCATCTCACGCTTGAATTTGTACTTCCCGTTGTGATAGAGTGTCATTTCCATCGGAATCATCTTCTCATCCGGGATGGTGTTGTAAAAATCATCCGTCAGGGTAGAGCCGGGTTCCCGGTAGTAGAGCCCCATCTCCGCGCCGGTGGCGCACCAGAGGTATTCACCCTTCCACACCTGGAACATCCATTCGTAGCCGTCGTAGTCAAATTTGAACCGTTTGGTGTCGAGGTAATAGCCGAAATGGGGCGCGATCTGATCATACAGCTCGCAGTAGCCGAGCTTGCGCATCCATGGGTCATGCGCGGAGAAATAGATGCCCTGCGTTGCGTCGTAATCGAAGCCGATGGCGACAATGCCGCGTTGCCCGTCATCACGGAAGACATTGCGGTCTTCATCGTAAACGATGTTGATATCGAAATATTCATTGTCGCTCAGCCACTGATAAAAGGGCTGCGCAAACGCCACAAGCTTTGGATTTTGGGAGGACATCAATTTGCCGTTGAGCGTCAGCTCGACAATCTCCCAGAATTGCGGGCCCAGGTCGGAGAGGGAGGGCTTGTCCGCCGCATCCGGTTCGGCGGTAGGTTCCCCCTGCTGCACCGGTGTGGAAGCCGCCGATGCGGGATTTTGCTGAGGCGTGTCAGCCTCAGAGGGTACGGACTCTTTTGGCGCTGTGGGCTGTGTTTCTTCCGGCTCAGCTTTTGCTGGGAGGGTTGGGGTTGCAGGCTGGGCGGTGGGAAGCGCTTGTGTTTCCTCCTCTGTAGGCGCCTGCTGCACCTGCTGCGTTTCGCTGGATTGCTGCGCTGCAGCCTCGGGGGCAGATAGTGTGGGCGTGGCAAGCAGCATTACTGCCGCGAGCAGTGCGGAGAGCGCTCTCATGACCCATGCTGTCATTTTCATCCATTCCTTTCCTCAAAACGACCAGATTGGTGAATAATTGACCTCTATTATAATTGATTTCCGCACATTTGAAAAGCAAAACCTTTCTCAGCTTGCTTTTTTATGGACGCCCGGATGCCAGTATACATAGGATGAGTAAGACCATATTTTTTGTTGAAGGGTGTGTAAATGGATGAATCAGAGTTTACCTGCTGCGGCCATTCGGAGATTTACCATGCAAAACACAATGTTTGCGCAGCGAAGGGCCGTCCTGAATTGGAAGATTGTTTTTCCGCAGTTTTTTTCCCAGCGCTTTGCTCAACAGGTGCGCCAGATTAACAACCACTATAGGAGGGAGGCGCTGCGGCGCAGGCAGTTTGCCATATCGCAGCTCTATCCTGCGGCGGTCAGGGAACTGCAAGTGGGGGGAGCCGCACTGCCCTATGAATTGGAAACCTCGGTTAACGTAACCTTGAACCGTGCCTGCATCGTCAGCCTTTATACGGATGAATATCAGTTTACAGGCGGCGCGCACGGCCTAACAGTGCGCACAGCGGATAACTGGAATCTCCGCACAGGCAGGCGCTTTGCACTGTGCGATCTGTTTCCAAGGCAGCGTGATTGCAGGCAAATGATCCTCCGGCAGATTATCACTCAAATCGCACGGGATCCTTCCTCCTATTTTGAGGACTACCGGGCATTGGTGATGCAGAATTTTGATCCAGAGCGGTTTTATTTGACGCAGAATGCTGTGATGGTTTATTTTGGGCTGTATGAAATCGCACCATATTCCTCCGGCATGCCTGTTTTCGCCATCCCTTATGAGGTGGATCCGGCCCTTGTCATTTGCCGGGAGAGGGAATCATAGGCCGAGGACATATCTGTACAGGAAAGTGGGACTGTATTTACAGATCTGATAGAAACAGATAAGATAAAAACGAAACGACGGCAGCGTTCGATGCGGATGGGTAATACGTTTCGAAAAGGAAAGGCGGCCTATCAAGATCTGCTCAGCAATGAAATTGCAGAGCTATTTCTGGGGGATAAAACATCCGTTGGCAGAGAATACTTTTAAAAGATTTTAAATGGGCACGGATTTCATGGGAAAGATACCAAGCCAGCGCCGAAAGATATTGAAACGGAGCGGGAAGCTTGCTATAGCAAACTTCCCGCTCCGTTGCTTTTACCAGTCAGCTGAGCGGACGCCCAGTAAGCCCCCATCAGGCCCGCTGTGTTTTGGAGCTGCGCGGGCACGAGAGTAATATCGCGATAGCTCGGCATCAGCCGGGCGTCCAGTGCTTGCTTCAGGCGCGGTAGGAGATAGGACTCCTTCATGATCCCGCCGCCGAGCACGATGCGCTCCGGATCGAAGCTGTAGACGAGCCCGGCAAGGCCAGTGGCAATTTCTTCAATCCAGCTGTCAACCAATCGCGCAATCTCCTGATTTCCATGATGCAGGAGGGTGAAAAGCTCCCGGCCGTTGACCGGGTGGCCCAAAAGCGATTCGGCCTCCCTGGTCAGCGCACGGGTGGAGGCGTAGGTTTCATAACAGCCTTCTCCCCCGCAGGTGCAGTTGCGCCCTCCGGCGTGCGTTACGATGTGGCCAAATTCCCCGGCCGCGCCGTGAAAGCCGGTGTAGAGCGCGCCGTTTATAATCACTGCCCCACCGATTCCGGTGCCATAAGTCAGGCATAAAAAATTCTGGCAGCCGCGCCCCGCACCAAAGTGCGCTTCGCCCAGAGCGGCGGCATTTACGTCATTCTCCACTGCGACCGGCACGCCGAAGGCTTCCTCTAATATGGTACGTACCGGCGTTCCCGTATAGCCGGGCACATTATCCGTCGCATACCGGATGCCGCCCGTTTGGCGGTCAACCTGGCCGCAGGTGCTCACGCCAATCCGGTCAAAGGCGGGGAGTGTGCGTAAAAGCGCCTGGACGGTTTCCATCAGGGTGGCGCCGCCCAAATGCGCATTGGTTGGCGTTTCTTTGGTGCATTGCGGTGTTTGCGTGCCGGCAGGGAGAAACCCGTATTTGATATTGGTGCCGCCGATGTCAACAACGGCGATATTGCAGCAAATCATAAAACCTCCACAAAGCGTTTGGTAATCTCCTGCGGCCTGGTGATCGCTCCGCCGACCACCGCGCAGAAAGCCCCCGCGTCAAGCGCCTGCCGCAGCTGCTGTGGGTAGTGGATACCGCCCTCCGCGATCACGGGCACATCGACCGCTTGGGAAATCTTTTGGAGGAAGGCAAGATCAGGCAGGCTAACGCCTTGCGTATACGGCGTATATCCCGCCATCGTGGTGCCCACACAGTCGAAGCCGATTTCCACGGCGTGCAGCGCCTCCTCGTAGCAGGAGCAGTCCGCCATGAAGAGCTGGTCAGGGTATTTGCTGCGCACTTCGCGGAAGATATCGTCCAGGCTTTTTCGGCCGGTGCGCAGGCGGTTTGTTGCATCCATTGCGATGATTTCAACGCCGGTTGCAACGAGCGCATCCACTTCGGCCATGGTGGGCGTGATGTAAACGTCGCTGTCCTCATAAACCTGCTTGATAATGCCGATCATGGGCAGGTGGACAATTTTGCGGATCTCTGTGATATCCGCCACCGTGTTGGCGCGGATACCGGCAGCCCCGCTGATCTCGGCGGCAACTGCCATGCGAGACATGATAAAGGAGCTGTGAAGCGGCTCATTTTCCAAAGCTTGGCAGGAAACGATCAGCCCACCGCGTATACGGTCGAATATGTCCAAATTTTTCATAGAGCAATCCATCCTCTTCCTAAAATATGAGCGGATACCGCTTGTTTTTTAATCGTTCTAATTATATAATAGAACAGAATTTTTGGGAAGGCTTTTCGAAAGAAACGGCATAGGAAAGGATGTTATTTTAGAATGGATCGTCTAGAGAAATATAGGGGCGTGATTCCCGCTTTTTACGCTTGCTACGATGATGCGGGGGAGATCAGCCCGCAACGCACCCGCGCGCTGGCAAGGCATTTGATCGGCAAGGGCGTGAAGGGCCTGTATGTGTGCGGTTCGTCCGGGGAATGTATCTACCAGAGTGTAGAGGAGCGTAAAATCACGCTGGAAAATGTGATGGCAGAGGCAAAGGGAAAAGCAACGGTGATTGCACATGTTGCCTGCAACAACACGCGCGACAGCGTGGAGCTTGCTTGCCATGCCGAGGCGCAGGGCGTGGATGCGATCGCCTGTATCCCGCCGATCTATTTCCACCTGCCGGAATACGCGATTGCGGAATATTGGAATACGATTTCTGCCGCCGCCCCCCATACGGATTTTGTCATCTATAACATTCCGCAGCTCGCGGACGTGGCGCTGACGATGCCGCTGTTCCGGGAGATGCGCAAAAACAGCCGCGTTGTGGCCGTTAAGAATTCTTCCATGCCAGTGCAGGATATTCAGATGTTCAAGGCAGAGGGCGGCAAGGATTTTATCGTGTTCAATGGGCCGGATGAGCAGTTCGTCGGCGGGCGGGCCATGGGCGCGGACGGCGGCATTGGCGGCACCTATGCGGTGATGCCGGAGCTGTTTTTAAAAGCGGACGCATTGGTGCGCGCGGGAGAACTCGAAACGGCGCGGGAAATTCAATATGCAATCGATGAGATCATCTATACCATGTGTGGCAGCCGCGCAAACCTCTATGCCGTGATGAAGGAAATTTTGAAGCGCAAGGGCGTCGATGTAGGCAGCGTGCGCGCGCCGCTGACGCCTGTATCCGAAGTGGATCTGCCGGTTGTGGAGCACAGTATGGCGATGATCGATGCGGCAATTGAGAAATATACAGTTATATAAAAAGTGGGATAATATACCATATAATGAATATATGATACTTAGTTACAAATTTTACAATAAAATCACTTGCATTGTAGTAAGGCCCATGATAAAATGGCTGTGAGGTGAGGGCATGGATGAGAAAATGCTGTTGCAGGCAATTCAGCAAATCGTAAAAACAGAAATCGAGCCGCTCAACGGCCGCATGGACAGAATGGAAAGCCACATAGATGAAATGAGCGGTCGTATCGATAAAATGGAAGGCCGCATCGACGAAATGAGCGGTCGTATCGATAAAATGGAAGGCCGCATCGATAAAATGGAAGGCCGCATCGATGAAATGGGCGGTCGTATCGATGAGATGGGTAGCCGCATCGACGAAATGAGCGGTCGTATCGATGAGATGGGTAACCGCATCGATGAGATGGGCGGGCGTATAGACAGAATAGAAACCCGCATGGATCGTATGGAAATGCGGATGGATCGCGTTGAGGTTTTGTTGGAGCATGATATTCCCAACCATTTACAATTGCTGGCCGAAGGCCACCAGGGTATTGTAGCGCGTTTGCCCAGGGAGCACGAGTTGGAGGAGCTTCATTCCCGGGTGAGTACGCTGGAGCGGGTATCGGCAGATCACAGTGAAGAAATTCGAACGTTAAAGCGTGCAAACGGAATGTAAAAGGTTCACTCATAACATAAAAAACCGGATTTCCTGCCTCCTGTGAAGCAGGGAATCCGGTTTTTTTAATCGGTGCATTTTGAGCATTTCTAATAAGCTGCCTGTCGTATTGTGTTCATTCTTCTTCCAGTGAATCGCCTTTCCGAGGGCATCTGTGTTTGCATTGCGGGCAACTCCACACTTTGGCGCGGAGAGAAAGCGTTCCCTTTGCGCCGCAGCGCGGGCAGGTCACGTTGTAAAACCCGGCCATTTGCAGGTAACCCAGCGACATGAGCGCCGAGCCGCCGACGATCAGCAGCCCGCCTAAAATGCTCAGCAGCGACCAGGTGAACATGAGAATCAGCCCGCCGAAAATGGCGGAAAACCCGAGCAGAAGAAACACCATGCCAACCGTTTTGTGCTGTTGCACATTGCCGAGCGGGGTCGTATCCTTTTTCAGCGTATACCTGCAGTGTGGGCAGGCTGGAGCGGAGGAAGAAACCTCCTGGTTGCATTCCGGGCAGGTAGGGATCGCCATAGAGACACCTCCATTTGAAAATGAGGAAGGGATTGCAGCGCTTGCCGCAATCCCACTTTTTTGTTTATTTTTCGGCTTTTTGCAACGCGATGCCGAGCTCCTGAAGCTGGATCTCATCCACTGCCGCAGGGCATTCTGTCATCGGTTCGCTCGCATTCTGCACCTTTGGATAGGCCACCACGTCCCGCAGCGTTTCACAGCGGAGCATCTGCATGATCAGCCGGTCCAGGCCGATGCCAAAGCCGCCGTGCGGCGGCGCGCCGAAGCGGAACGCGTCGAGCAGATAGCCAAATTTCGCCTTGGCCTCCTCTTCGCTCAGGCCGAGCAGGGAGAAAATGCGATTTTGTAGGGTGGGATCGGTAATGCGGATCGATCCGCTGGAGAGCTCCACGCCGTTGAGCACGAGATCGTAGGCCTTGGCGCGCACATTGGCCTTATCCGTTTCGAGATAGTCGAGGCATTCGTCCATCGGCGCAGTGAAGGGATGGTGCATGGCAACGAAGGTCTCCGCCTCCTCATCCCACTCGAAGAAGGGGAATTCCGTGATCCAGAGGAGGTTGTAGGTATCCTGCGGGATGATATCGAGTTTTTTCGCCACCTCGTTGCGCAGCGCGCCGAGGGCGGAAAGAACGTGCGATACCATCGCATCCGCCACGATCAGCACCACGTCGCCGGTTTCCGCGCCGGCCTTTGCGAGGATGGCCTGCATCTCGTCGTCCGTCATGAATTTAGCAAAAGAGGAGGTCGTGCCATCCGAGGTGAGGCGAATCCAGGCAAGCCCTTTTGCACCGATGCCGCGCACAAATTCCGTGAGCTTGTCAATCTCCTTGCGGGTGAGCGTTTTCACAGCGCCCTTTGCCGTGATGCCGCGCACCGTGCCGCCGCCCGCGGCCGCGCCGGAAAAAACGGAGAAGCCGCAATCCCTGACCAGATCGGTCAGGTCGTAAAGCTCCATCCCGAAGCGGGTATCCGGTTTATCAGAGCCGTAGCGATTCATGGCCTCCTGGTAGGTAATCCGTGGCAGGGGGAGCTGAATGTCCACACCCAGCGCTTCCTTGAAAACACGCTTCATATAGCCTTCGCCAATGGCGAGCACATCCTCCATCTCAACGAAGGACATCTCCACGTCGATCTGGGTGAATTCCGGCTGGCGGTCCGCGCGCAGGTCCTCATCGCGGAAGCAGCGGGCAATCTGCATGTAGCGGTCAAAGCCCGCCACCATGGAGAGCTGCTTATAGAGCTGTGGGGATTGCGGCAGCGCGTAAAACGAGCCATTGTGGATGCGGCTGGGCACAAGAAAGTCCCTTGCGCCCTCCGGCGTGGAGCGGATGAGGACGGGCGTTTCAATTTCGACGAAGCCGTTTTCATCAAAATAATCCCGCGTGATTTTGGAGATTTTATGCCGCATCAGAAGATTGCGCTGCAAATCCGGGCGCCGCAGGTCAAGGTAGCGGTATTTCAGCCGTGTCAGCTCCGCGGTGGGGCAGTTTTCAATGATTTCAAAGGGCGGCGTTTCGCTCTGCGCCAAAACGCGCAGGTCGTCCACCACAATTTCCACTTCACCGGTGGGGATCTCCTTGTTTTTGCTGGAGCGCTCGCGCACAATGCCCTTTGCCATGAGCACATATTCGCTGCGCACCGCGAAGGCCTTACCAAAAATTTCTTGCTTCGTCTGTTCGTCGAAGGCGAGCTGCACGATACCGGTGCGGTCGCGCAGATCGACGAAGATCAGCGCGCCGAGATCGCGCTGACGCTGCACCCAGCCGCACACGGTCACGGTTTTGCCCACATCCTGTATGCGCAGATCGCCGCAGTAATTCGTCCGTTTAAGCCCTGTCATTGTGTCCATTATAAGTTCCCTCCCAAAAGCGCCTGCAGGTCGCCTGCACTTTCGTCATTCAAAAAATCGGCGAGCTGATTGGCCGTTTCATGCACGACCATCCCCATGAAGTCCTCTGCGAAGGTGGAGAGCGCAACCTCCTGCGTCTCGCCTGTTTCCATATTTTTGAGCACGGCCTTCCCGGTTGTGAGCTCATTATCGCCGAGCACCATGGTATACCGTGCACCGAGCTTGTTGGCGAATTTCATCTGTGCCTTGACGGAACGCCCCACGAGATCATACTGGGCGGCCATGCCGTCCTCCCGGATGGAGGTGACGATTTTGACCGCTTCGACTGTAGCCTTTTCCCCCATAGAGGCGATGTAAAGATCACACTGGGGTGCTTCCGGGAAAGGTGTTTCCTGCGCTTCCATCAGGAGCATCAGCCGCTCGAGCCCCATGGCAAAGCCGAGGGAGGGCACATGCGGGCCGCCGAGCTCCTCCACGAGGCCGTCATACCGCCCGCCGCCGCAGACCGTGCCCTGCGCGCCGATCTCGTCGGAGACAAATTCAAAAACCGTGCGCGTGTAATAATCGAGCCCGCGCACGATGCGGGGGTTGATGGTATATTCGATGCCCATGGCGTCGAGATAGGTTTTGACATGATCGAAGTGCGCCCTGCAATCATCGCACAGATAATCGAGCATGAGCGGCGCGCCCTGGGCGATCTCCTGGCAGACGGGGCTTTTGCAGTCGAGAATGCGCATGGGGTTGCGGTCGAGCCGGCCACGGCAGGTTTCGCAGAGCTCCCCTTGACGTGCCGCGAAATAATCGTGCAGCGCCTTGTGATATTCCGCGCGGCAGGAAGGGCAGCCGATGGAGTTTAATTCCAGGTGCAGGTGCTCGATGCCGAGATAATCGAAGATGTTGGCCGCAATGGAGATGATCTCCGCATCCGCCGCCGGAGCATCCGCCCCGAGGCATTCCACGCCGAACTGGTGGAATTCACGCAGCCTGCCCGCCTGCGGCTTTTCATACCGGTAGCAGGAGGTCAGGTAGCAGACCTTTTGCGGCAGGGCCTCGTTATGCAGGCCGTGCTCAAGAAAAGCGCGCACCGCACCCGCCGTCCCTTCCGGGCGCAGGGTAATGGAGCGGCCGCCTTTGTCGTTGAAGGTATACATTTCTTTCTGCACAACGTCGGTGGTATCACCGACGGAGCGCTGGAACAGCTCCGTGTGCTCGAAAACCGGCGTGCGAATTTCATGGTAGCCGAAATGTTGAGCAATTTCGAGCATGGATTGCTCCATGTATTGGTTTTTATAGCTCTCTGCGGGCAGCGTATCCTGTGTGCCCTTAATGCTTTGCGTGAGCAGCGCCATTGTTGTGACCATCCTTCCTCCGCGGGGCGATTGGGAAATTTGTTTTTCAAACCTTCCGTTCCCGCCTCTCCTGCGCGTGAAAAACTGATTGAATTGTTTCTTTCTATTTTCACATGTTTGCGCGGAAAAAGCAATATTTCAGCGGGATTTTTTTAAAGATTTGAGGGATTTCAGCCGATGCTGGGCAGAAGCGGCGCTTGGAGCGCCGGACAAGCTGATTCTGGTATAGCACAGGAAGCAGCGCTTTGTTCCGCCCCCTTTTTTGTTTCTCGCGCGTAATCCTGTCCCTTTTGGGAAAAATAGAATGTAAATTTCCGGGCTGTGTTCCATTGCCCGGCTAAGGACGGGATTACTTTTGAAACGGGACATCATACGGCGCGCAAAGCCGCGCGTGCTGCAAAGGCAGATCGAGAAGGATCTCCATTCTCTGCGCAGGGCATATACGAAAGCGCTGCGTGCCCATGACGATACCACCATGGGTGAATGGCTCTGCGATAATTTTTATCTGCTGGAGCGGGAGGGGCGCGATGTGCTCTCTCAACTGAAAACCGCACCGGCTCTGCCGCTGGATTCGGATGGCACTGTGCGGATTTATGCCATGTGCCTGCGCGCGGTGCGGGAGCATGCGGATCTTTCCGAGCAGATTTTGGAAAGCGGGCTACGACAGGTGGGGCTGTGCGGCGCCGAGGTGGAGTTCGTGCCGCTTTTCCTGCGTGCCGCCCTGTTGCATACCGCCCGCCTCGGATGTGAAGAAACGGGGGAGCCAGCGGTTCAGGGGCTGAGCCGTGCAGTTCTGACGCTGCGTGCGATGCAGGATTGGGATTTTGATATGCTTTTGGAGAGCTTGAGCCCCGTAGAGCAGATTTTGATGCAGGATCCAGCCGGCATTTATTCGCAGATGGATGAGACGACGCGTTTTTGTTACCGTCGCTTGGTCGCGCGGGCCGCACGGAATGCAGGCGTAACGGAACAGGAGGCTGCCACTGCCGCGCTTTCTCAAGCGCAGGCAGGAGAAACGCCCGAAGAGCGTCATGTAGGCGCATGGCTTCCCACCGGCCCGTCTTACCGGCGGCGGGGGAAAACCGCCCTGTTGATGGAAGCGCTTTTCCCCTTGCTCGTTGTGCTATGCACCGCTATATTAACGCGCTCGTGGTATCTGATTCCGCTTTTATATTTTCCGGTTTGGGAAATGCTCCGCTATCCTATCGAAGCGGCGTTTTCCAGCGGCGTTGCAGTCCGCCCGATGCCTCGGCTGAATTTGGAAGGGACGATTCCGGAGGAAGGAGCAACGCTAATTGCTGTTTCCACGCTGCTGCCCGGCGCTTCCCAGGCGCGCAAGCTGGGGCGACATCTGGAGCAGCTCTGGCGCACGAACGGGCGCGGAAGCATAAAAATCTGCGTGCTGGCAGATCTCAAAGGCGCGCAATCCCCCACGATGCCGCAGGATGCGTCTGACCTTGCAGCGAGCAGGCGGGAGATTGAGCAGCTCAACCGCAGGCATGGAGGCGGGTTCGTTTTGATCGTGCGGGAGCGCTCCTATTCCCGCACGCAGGGGGAGTATACGGGAGCAGAACGCAAGCGCGGCGCGATTGAGGCGCTGATCCGCTATTTGAAGGGGGATGAGGTGCCCTTCCGCACGCTCTGCGGAGATACGGAGGGCTTGCAGCATACCCAATATATCCTTGCGCTGGATGCGGATACGATCCTCCCGCTCGACGCGGCTTCCCAGCTTGTGGCGGCGGCGCTGCATCCGCTTAACAGGCCGGTGGTGGATGAGAAAAAGAGGATCGTCACACAGGGATATGGCATCCTTGTGCCTCGGGTGGAAACGGAGCTGTTTTCCGCCGGGGCAACGGGCTTTTCCCGCGTGATGGCGGATGCGGGCGGGCTTGTGGCTTATGATACCGCCGCTGCCGAGCGGTATCAGGATTTTTTTGGGCGCAGCATCTTTTCCGGTAAGGGGCTGATCGATGTGGATGCGTTTTACCGGGTGCTGTCGGGCGCGTTTGAGCCGGAGAGCGTTTTGAGCCATGATATTCTGGAGGGCGGCTTCCTGCGGGCGGGTTTTGTCAGCGATGTGCAGGTGGCGGACGGCTTCCCCGGACGCGAAGGGGCATATCTTGACCGGATGCACCGCTGGGTGCGCGGGGATTGGCAAAACCTGCCGTTCCTTGTCCGAAGAAAAAATAAAAAAGACGGGCAAAAGGGCAATCCATTGGGCGCGCTTGCCCGCTGGCAGCTTTTTGACAACCTGCGCCGTTCCGTTACGCCGGTTTCGGCACTGCTCTGCCTGATTGTGGCGCTTTTTGCACCTGCCCCCGCGCGGCTGCTGCTGATTTTAAGCGGCCTGCTCTGCACGATGGCGGGCAGCCTTTATGGAGCTTGGCGTGCTGTGCTTGCCGGTGGTCCGGGGATGTTTTCCAGGCTTTATTATTCACGCGTTACGCCGGTGGCCACGGGCAACCTGATCCGTGCGCTCGTGAGCGTGGTCATGCTGGCGCAGACCGCCTTTGTCAGCCTAGATGCGATCATCCGGGCCCTCTGGCGGCGCTTCATAAGCCATAAAAAGCTGCTCGAATGGGTAACCGCCGCGCAGAGCGATGTTGCGCAGCGGCCGGGGGCGCTTGTAAAGCGGTATCTGCCGAGCCTTCTCATAGGCGCGTTGCTGATGCTCCTCGGCCGGGGGAGCCTTTGGCTGTGCGGCTTTCTATTCCTTTGTAATTTCCCGTTCGCTGTGTTTTCCGCGCGGCAGGGTGTGGAGAAAACGAGAGAGCTTAGTTCAGAGCAGCGCGACCGCCTCACCTCCTATGCGGCGGCCGCATGGCGGTATTACGAAGAATTCTGCGGCGTGCAAGATCATTACCTGCCGCCCGATAATGTGCAGGAAACGCCCGTCCACCGGGTTGCGCACCGCACTTCCCCGACGAATATCGGCCTTGCACTGCTCTGCACGCTTGCCGCGCGGGATTTTTCGTTTATCGACAGCGCCACACTCTATGAGCGGATCGATGGGATGCTCACCAGCATTGAAAAGCTGGAGAAATGGCACGGAAACCTCTACAACTGGTATGATACCACCACCTTGCGCATCATGGCGCCGCGCTATGTTTCCACTGTGGACAGCGGCAATTTTTTCTGCTGCCTGACGGCGCTGCGGCAGGGGCTGCTGGAATACGCCGCCGAGGAGCCGAAGCTTGCCGACCAGGCAAACCGGGTGGGCAGGCTTTTGGAGGAGGGCGACCTCTCTCCGCTCTATCATCCGCGCCGCAGGCTGTTTCACATCGGCTTCGACGCGCAGGAGGGGAAACTTACCGGCTCCTATTACGACCTTCTGATGAGCGAAGCGCGTATGATGAGCTACTATGCCGTAGGCAGCCGCCAGGCGCCCAAAAAGCACTGGGGGGCGCTGGGCCGGATGCTCGCGCGCGAAGGGCGGTATACGGGCCCGGTTTCCTGGACGGGCACGATGTTTGAATATTATATGCCGCATCTGCTTCTCCCGCTTTACGACGGCACGCTCGGCAAGGAGGCAATGCGCTTTTGCTCCTATTGCCAGAAGAAGCGGGTGCGTGGAAAAAGCATCCCCTGGGGGATTTCCGAGAGCGGGTTTTATGCGTTTGACCCGCAGCTCAATTATCAGTATAAGGCGCACGGCGTGCAGAAGCTCGGCCTGAAAAGAGGGCTGAACGACGATCTGGTGATCTCGCCGTACTCCACCTTTTTGCTGCTGCCGTTTGAGCCGGAGGCGGCGTTGAAAAACCTCGACGAGCTGGAGCAGATGCAGATGACGGGCCGCTGCGGCTTCTATGAGGCCGCCGATTTCAGCCCCGAGCGGATCGACGGGCAGGAATATGCCGTCGTGCGCAGCTATATGGCGCACCATGTGGGGATGAGCCTGGTATCTATCTGTAACGCGCTCAGGGGATTTGTTATGCAGAACCGCTTCATGCGGGATGACCGCATGGCGGCGGCGCGCTGCCTGCTGGAGGAAAAAATCCCGACCGGCGCCTCCGTCTTCCGCGATGTGGAGCTGCGCGAAACACCGCAGCGCGCCCAGCGTGTGACGCCGGCCACCCGGGAGATCTCCGGGCCGAACCCCGTGCAGCCACAGATGCATTTGCTCACAAACGGGGAATGGAGCGTGGCCGTGAGCGATTGCGGCACTTCTGTCTCCCTTTACCGAGAATCGGATATCACCTGGCGCGGTGGCGATTTGCTGCGCAGGCCGAAGGGCATTTTTGCCGTTGCACGCGCGCAGGAGGAGACGCTCCCGCTCTGCCGTGCGCTCGATTACCGCAGCGGGGCGGAGTTTAGTGCGCAGTTTTCGCACACGCAGGTATGCCTCACGGCCCGGAGCAAAACGCTCGTGGGGGAAACGCTCATTCAGGTGCACCCGCGCCTGCCCTGTGAGCACAGGCGATATACGGTGAAAAACCTGGGGAAAGAGAAGGCGCATGTATCCCTTCTGATCTATTTGGAGCCCTGCCTTGCACCCGCACGGGAGGCAAAGGCGCATCCGGCGTTTTCCAAGCTTTTTTTGGAGCATGGCTATGATGCGGGCAACAAGCTTCAGCTCTTTACACGCCGCCCGCGCAGCGACGGCGAACCGATGTGCCTTGCCGCAGGGCTGCTGGAGGATGTTCCCTTTCACTATGAGGGTGTGCGGGAAAAACTGCTCGACTTCCCAGATGGTATCTTTACTTTGCGCAATGCGCCCATGAAGCTTGGCGATGGCACCGGCGTGGGAGACCCGGTATGCGCGTTCTCCGTATCGCTTGAAATCGAGCCGCGTGCAGAGCGCCATGTGACGCTCCTTCTGGCCGCTGCGTCCACGCGCGCAGAAGCGGCAGACCGGCTTTTGCGTTCCCGCAGGGAGGGGCGGATTGTAGCCGGCGCGCCGAATCCGTTTTATGAAAGCAGCCTCGACGGCATCCTGGCCGCGCAGGTGCTGCCGCAAATTTTTTATCCACCGCAGGAAACCAATGAATATCTCGCCGCGGCGCAGGAAAATAACGCGGGCGTACAGGCGCTGTGGAGCCTTGGCATCTCTGGCGACCATCCGATTCTATATATTCAGATCCAAAACGCAGAGGATGTTGCGCGGGCGCTGCCGCTCGTCCGCCTGAATCGGAAATTGCGCCGCAGCGGAATCCCCACGGATGTTGCCATCGGCTACCGGGAAGGCGGCGCGTATGATAAGCCGGTGCTCAAAGCGCTGGAGACCGCCCTGCGGCGCGAAAATTGCGCCCAAAGCCTGAACGCTCCCGGCGGCATTCATGCGGTAGATTTGCAGACGCACACCGCGCAAAGCATTTTGGCGCTGCAAACGGCGGCAAGGTATATCGCGCCATCTGCCGCGGAGCGCATGCAGCTGCCGGTTTTGCCGTTTGTTCCGTTTGCCGTATTCCCTGTTCTGCCTGCGCAACGGAGGCTGGAGCTGGATTTTTGCGTCCGGCGCGGCGGGTTTCTGGAAAACGGCTCGTTTGCAATCACAGAAAAGCCGGAGGTTCCCTGGTGCCATGTGCTGGCAAACCTCGATTTTGGCACGCTCGTAGAGAGCGGCGCGCTCGGCTGCACCTGGGCCGTCAACGCCCGGGAGAATAAGCTCACCCCCTGGTTTAATGATACGCGCACCGGCAACCGCGGCGAGCTGCTATTTTTGCGGGTCAAAAATGAGGTCTATGATCTCGTCCAGGGCGCGCGGGCGGAGTTTTCGCCCGGCATGGCGCTCTGGCGCGGCAGGGCGGGCAAAATCGAAACAGCCGTTACGGTGGCTGTGCCGGATACCGGAATGCGGAAAACCTGCGAAGTGGAATTTTATAATAATGGAAAGGAGCCGGTTGAAGTGGAGACGGTTTATTACACAGAGCCAGTGCTCGGCGTGGACCGGCAGAATGCGCGCTTTATTAAATCCCGCTGGCAGGGCGGCGTGCTCAGCCTGCATTCGCCATGGAATACGGCGGTGCCTGGCTATATGGCGCTCACTGGCGGAGTCGGGGACGGCGCCTTCTGCTGCTGTGACCGGGCGGATTTTTGGCGCGGCAAATGGGGAGAGCAGCGCATGCTTCCGCTCGACGACCCCTGCGCGGCGGTTGGGCGCAGGCTCGTTTTACCGCCGAAACGAAAGGAAAAGGTGCGCTTTGTGCTCTCCTTTGCCGCGCAGGAACAGGCGGCAAAAACGCTTTTGGAAATTGCGCCGAAGCAGGTGCTCCACAATGCGCTCAGGGTGGATACGCCCGATAAGGCGCTCAATCACATGATAAGCTCATTTTTGCCGACGCAGATTTTAAACAGCCGCATCTTTGGCCGCACCGCGTTCTATCAAAACGGCGGGGCGTGGGGCTTTCGCGATCAGCTTCAGGATGTCAGCTCGATGATCCTGCTGCGCCCGCGCCTTGCGCGCCAGCAGATTTTGCGCGCGGCTGCCTGCCAGTTCCCGGAGGGTGACGTGCTGCATTGGTGGCACCGGCTGCCCGGCAAAAGCGGCCTGCGCGGCGTGCGCACCCGTTACAGTGACGATCTGCTATGGCTGCCCTATGTGACGGCGGAATATATCAAGCAGACGGGAGACGGCTCTCTGCTGCACCTCAAAATCCCATATCTTGAAGGGGAGACGCTGCGCGACGGCGAGCACGAACGCTATTTTGAGCCGGCTGTATCGGCGCAGCGCGGCACGCTCTATGAGCACTGCCTGCGTGCCATCGAGCACGCGGCCCGCTTCGGCGCGCACGGCCTTCCGCTGATCGGCGGCGGGGATTGGAACGACGGCTTCAACCGCGTCGGCATCCAGGGCAGGGGCGAGAGCGTGTGGCTGGCGCAGTTTATGGCGCTGACGCTCGACGAGATGCGCCCGGTTTGCAGGCTGATGGGAGATGAAGAAAGCGAAACCCGCTTTGCACAGCGGGCGGAGGAATTACGCAACGCTGTGGATGAAACCGCATGGGACGGCCGCTGGTACCGGCGCGCTTATTTTGATGATGGCACGCCGATGGGGGCGAGCGGAGCCCCAGCCTGTGAAATCGACAGCCTGCCGCAATCTTTCGCTGTTTTGAGCGGGATGCCGGATGATAAGCGGCGGAATCTGGCGCTTGACAGCGCGGTGGAAAAGCTTGTGGATTGGGAGCATGGGCTCATCCGGCTCTTTGCGCCATCCTTCACTGGGGAGGAGGGATATTCGCCTGGCTATGTGGCCGCCTATCCGGCAGGCATTCGAGAAAACGGCGGGCAGTATACGCATGCCGCCGTGTGGCTTTGCATGGCGCTGCTGCGGGAAGGCCGCGTGGATGAGGGGTATTCTCTTTTGAAGCTGCTCAACCCGGCCGAGAAATGCGCGCAGGAAGCGCAGGCAAAGCGCTATCTCCGCGAGCCGTATGCGCTGGCGGGCGATGTATCCACCGCAAAAGGCATTGAGGGGCGCGGCGGCTGGAGCCTGTATACCGGCGCAGCGGGCTGGTATTACCGCACTGTGGTGGAAGAACTCCTTGGCATCCGGCTGCGCGGCGGCTCGCTCGGATTGGAACCGCGCCTCCCCTCTGGCTGGCACGGCTACAGCGCCACCCTCACGCTCGACGGGGCGGTGATTGCCATCACGGTATCGGATACCGCCCCACAGGGCCTGACCGTGGATGGGGAACAGGCAGAGCGGTTTACCCCGGATGGGCGGGAGCACCGGCTGGTATATGGTATCGGCGCATCCGCTTCGTGAAAAAGAATGTGTTTTTGACCCGCCCGCGCTATTTGACTGGAAGCGGGAGGCGAGGTGTGTTATAATAGCAGACAATCAGATTTCAGAGTGGAGATGTCGGCTCTGCGCCACGAAACGGCACTGGCGCCGGTTCCTAAATTTCCATTCCGAAAAGATAGGATTTTTCCGACTCTCCCAACTCTTCAGATTCCCGCGAAACCCCGCCGCCGCACGGGCAACAGCCTGCCTCCTCTGTAAACCGGAGGCGTTGCCGCTCAAACGCAGGCTTTCGTGGGTTCAAAGAAAGGATGATCCAACGGATGAACGATTCAGTGGAATTTACCCCTCTCGCGCCCGGCGTAAGGTTTTGCACGGTGCGGGCAAGCAAATTTAAAACCTGCCGGATTTCCCTCTCGGCCGCTGTGCCGCTGCGCAGGGAAACGGCTTCTGCAAATGCGATGCTGCCCTTTTTGCTACACCGCTGCTGCGCAAAATACCCGGATTTGACAACGATGAATGAAAAACTCGCGGAGGCCTATGGCGCACGGGTATCGGCCGGGGTGGAAAAGGTGGGTGAGGCGCAGGTGCTGCGCATCAGCATCACCTGCATTGCAGACCGTTTCGCCTTTGACGGCGACGGAGCTGTAACGGAGTGCGTGAAGCTTTTGTGTGAACTTTTCTTTCACCCGCATGTGGAAAACGGCGCGTTCGCCGCGCAGGATGTCGAGCGGGAGAAGCGGCTGCTGCTGGAGCGCATCGAAAACGAGCGCAACGATAAACGCACCTATGCACTCAGGCGGTGCGAAGCACTGATGTGCGAAAATGAAGCCTATGGGATCAACCGCTACGGCACGCCGGAGGATGTGAAAAGCCTGACTCCGCAGAGCCTGTATGAGGCTTGGAGGGCGCTGCTTTCCGGCGGGCGGCTGCAATTCAACCTCGTCGGCGAAGCCGATGCGCAGGCGGCCCAATCGCTGTTGCAGGAAGAGCTTTCCAAAATAGAGCGTGAAGAAGCCCCCGCAGATGCATGGGAGACGCAGATTCTCCCCCGTGCGGAACAAACGCGGCGGGTGGAAGAGCGGCTCCCTGTGCAGCAGGGCAAGCTTGTGCTGGGCTATCGGATGGGCTATAAGCAGGACTTGGAGGATTTTTCCGCGGTGAATGTGATGGTGAACGTATTCGGCGGCAGCCCGCAGTCGCTCCTGTTCCAGAATGTGCGGGAAAAGATGAGCCTGTGCTACTACTGCTCGGCCCGCCTGTTTCGCCAAAAGGGCGTGATGATGGTACAGAGCGGCGTGGAGTTCGAAAATGCCGAGCGCGCGATCACGGAGATCGGCAGGCAGCTCGACGCTGTGCGCGCCGGCGAATTTACGGATGACGATTTTGACGCTTCTGTCAAAAGCCTGGCGGATGATTATGAGCGCGTCGGCGGCACGCCGGAGGAGCTCGACGACTGGTATGCCTTCCGGCTGCTGGAGGAGGCACCCGCCGCCCCGCAGTCGCTTGCAGCGCAGATTCGCAAGGTCACGCGTGAGCAGGCTGTGGAAGCGGCACAAAAGGTCACGCTCGATACGATCTATCTGTTGACGGGGGAGGAAGATAAGGCATGAGCCATCCGGTGAAAGAAATCCATTCCACATTGTTAGACGACAGCTATTACAGGATCGACCACCCTTCGGGGCTTACGATTCTCGTGATGCCGAAGGCGGGCTATTCCTCCGCCTACGCGCTGTTCGGCACGAAATACGGCTCGATCGACACGCGCTTTAAGCGCAGCGACGAGGCGGATTTTACAGAGGTGCCGGAGGGCATCGCGCACTTTTTGGAGCATAAGCTCTTTGAGAGCGAGGATCTGGACGCCTTTGCCCGCTATGCGAAAACGGGCGCGTCCGCCAATGCGTATACGTCGTTTGAGCGCACCTGCTATCTGTTCTCCTGCGCGGGCGATTTTAAGGCGTCGCTGGAGATTTTGCTGGATTTTGTGCAGTCGCCTTATTTTACGGAGCAGACCGTGCAGAAGGAGCAGGGCATCATCGGGCAGGAAATCCGGATGTATCAGGATGAGCCGAACTGGCAGGTGATGTTCAACTGCCTTAGGGCACTCTACAAGGTGCACCCTGTGCGCATCGACATCGCAGGGACGATCGACTCTATTTCACACATTACGGCTGATCTTCTCTACCGCTGCTACCACACATTTTATAACCTCCACAATATGGCGCTCGCCGTTGCGGGCAATGTGACGGTGGACGAGGTGCTTGAGGTGGCGGATCGGCTGCTGAAGCCTGCGGACGAGCTCTCCATTGAGCGCAATTTCCCGAATGAGCCGGCAGAGCCCGTGCAGCCCTATATCGAGGAAACGCTCGATGTGGGCGCGCCGCTTTTTATGCTCGGCTTCAAGGAAACCTATGAGACGCCGGAGCGCCCTCTGCGCGAGCAGCTTCAAACAAATATTTTGCTGGAAATGCTGGCGGGCAATACCTCCCCGCTCTACCGCAGGTTGTTTGATGAAGGGCTCATTAATACGCAGTTCGGCACGGAGTATTTCCACGGCTACGGCTACGCGAGCGTTTTGTTTTCCGGCGAGTCGAAGGATCCACAGAAGGTCGCGCAGGAGATCCATACGGAGATCGAGCGGGCGCGCCGCGAGGGGCTGAACGAGGCGTCGTTTGAACGCGCGCGCCGCAAGCTCTATGGGCGCGTTGTGATGGCGTTTAACGATATTGATGAGCTGGCCAATGAGATGATTTCCGCTGAATTCCTCGGCGGCGGGCTGTTTGACGAGGCGGAGCTGCTGCGGGAAATCACGCTCGACGAGACTCAGCAGCGGCTGGAAACAACGCTCCAAAGGGAATACAGCGCGCTGTCCGTTGTAAAAGCATAAAAAGGCCGCTCAGGCGGCTTTACATAGAAAAATAGTTTCTTATTTGTAGGAAACCGTTTATAATTTAGAAACAGAATCCCGTTAAAATAAAAGAACGATTACGCAAAGGAGAGCTTGCAATGCATGACTTCACAGTGGTGGAGTTCCCAAAGCTTGGGTGGAGCTTTAATGTTCCCTCCATCCTGGCGGACTTCACGATCCCCGGCATCAACCTGCACCTGACGATCCATTGGTATGGCGTTATCATTGCCTTCGGCTTCCTGCTTGCCGTATTGCTCGGCGGCCGGATGGCATATAAGTGGAAGATGAGCCTCGATAAGATGGTGGATGTTTTAATCTTTGGCACCTTCGGCGGCATCATCGGCGCGCGGCTGTTTTATGTGATCTTTGAATGGGAGCAGTACAAAGATCATCTCCTCGATATTTTCAAGATCTGGGAAGGCGGTATGGCGATCTATGGCGGTATCATCGGCGGCCTGCTGGCTGCTTGGGTGGTATGCCATTTCAACAAGCTGAATTTTCGCAACCTTTTGGATATCGGCGCGATGAGCCTCCTGCTCGCGCAGGGCATCGGCCGGTGGGGCAACTACATGAATCAGGAGGCTTTCGGCTGCAATACGGATCTCCCCTGGGGCATGACGAGCAGCAAGGTCGTCTCCTACCTCACCGCACATCAGGCGGATTTCGCCGCAAACGGCATCACGGTGGACCCGGCGCTGCCGGTGCACCCGACCTTCCTGTATGAATCCATCTGGTGCATCCTGGGCTGCCTGGTTCTCTATCTCATCTGCCAGAAGTTCCGCAAGTTCAGTGGGCAGATCATCCTCTGCTACGGCGTGTGGTATGGTTTGGAGCGCATGGTGGTGGAGGGGCTGCGCACAGACAGCCTCTATATCCCCGGCACGAATATGCGCGTTTCCCAGTGGTTATCCGGCGCGCTGGTGATCGTGTGCGCCGCACTGCTGGTCTATTTCCTCATCCGGGCAAAGAAAAACCCGCAGCCGATTGAAGGCATTGATTATTATATCGACAATGAAAACAGGCGCATCGAATTGGTAAACGGTAAGCCCATCCCCCCGAAGGAAACTCCGGAGCAGGCTGGCCCTTCGCTGGAGCAAGCGCCTGCGGATGGGGAAGAGCCGGAGGAAAAAGCGGAACAGGAGGCGGATGAAGATGGCGATCAGGATTGATGGCAAGGCCGTTTCCGCGCAGGTGCGTGCGCGCGTGGCAGGCGAGGTGGCGGCGCTGCGGGAGCAGGGCGTTGTTCCGGGCCTCGCGGTGATTATCGTGGGGGATGACCCGGCCTCCCGCGTCTATGTCAACAATAAGAAAAAGGCCTGCGCGGAGGTGGGCATCCGTTCTGAGGAGTTCGCGCTCCCGGCAGATACGACGCAGCTGCAATTGATGGCGCTCGTGCATCAGCTCAATGAGCGGAAGGATATCAGCGGCATCCTCTGCCAGCTCCCGCTGCCGAAGCATCTGGATGAAAAGCAGGTGATCGAGGCCATTGCGCCGGAGAAGGATGTGGATGCGTTCCATCCCTCCAACGTGGGGCGTATTATGATTGGGGACTATCATTTTTTGCCCTGCACGCCTGCGGGCGTGATGGAGCTTTTGCACAGCGCGGGTGTTTCCCCGGAGGGGAAGGAATGCGTGGTGATCGGCCGGAGCAATATCGTGGGAAAACCCATGGCGATGCTTCTGCTTCACAACAATGGCACTGTGACTATTTGCCACAGCAGGACTAAAAATTTGAATGAAATCTGCAAGCGTCACAACATGCTTTGGAACGCGGAAGCGGAGAAATATCTTCTTGCAAACGCAAAGGCTATATAATGATATAGCCTTTCTTTCGGAAAGGACGGTTCTACATGAAATTACTTGCTTTTGATTACGGCGCAAGCAGCGGCAGAGCCATATTGGGAGAATTTGATGGCGCGAAGCTTTCGCTTTCTGAACTTCATCGATTTTCCAGCGATCCTGTAATGATGAACGGCACGTTTACATGGGATTTTCCGCGCTTGTTCTTTGAGCTGAAGAAAGGAATCCTGAAGGCTTATAATGCGGGCCATAAAGAGATTGCCAGTCTTGGTATCGATACATGGGGTGTGGATTTCGGGTTGCTTTCTAAACAGGGAGAGTTGCTCGGAAATCCGGTGCATTACCGTGACTCTCGTACAGACGGAATGATTGCACTCGCGTTTAAGCGTTCTTCAGAGAAAGAAATTTATGATACTACGGGAATCGCATTCCAGAAGTTTAATACACTTTATCAGCTTCTTGCTATGGCGGAGAATAAGAGTGTGATTCTTGAAAACGCAGAGACTTTGTTGTTTATCCCCGACTTATTCAATTATTACCTGACAGGGGAGAAATTCTGTGAATATACGATTACAAGCACTTCACAGCTTTTTGATCCTGTGAAAGGGGATTGGGCGAAAGACTTGATCCACAAGATTATCCCGAACTTTCACTCTGAAATTTTACCGAAAGTGATTCCTGCGGGGACAAAAATCGGAACGCTTTCCGCAAGGATCTGTGAAGAGCTGGGTGTGCATCCGATCCCGGTTATTGCTGTTGCGGAACATGATACGGGCAGCGCCGTGGTATCCGTACCGTTTTATGATAAAAAGAGCGCATATTTGAGCAGCGGTACATGGTCGCTTTTAGGACTGGAACTGGATCATCCGGTCATCAATGATAAAATGCGCGAACTGAATTATACGAATGAAGGCGGCATCAACAACAATGTTCGGCTTTTGAAAAATATTATGGGACTCTGGATCAATCAGGAGTGTAAGCGCCATTGGGAGAAAATGGGCGAGACGGTTTCGTTTGATGAACTCGACGGTGGCGCAATGGCGGCAAAGCCGTTTGCATGTATCATCGATGTAGATGACCAGAGATTTTTTGAACCGAACAATATGCCGGGAAAAATTCAGGAATACTGTGCAGAAACGGGACAATACGTACCACAGACAAAAGGCGAAATTGTACGTTGTATCATGGAGGGCCTCGCGCTTAAATACAGACAGGCGATTGAGGGACTTGAAGAAATCGTCGGCTATCGTATTCCGGCGCTTCATATCGTGGGCGGCGGCTGCAAGAATAAAATTCTGAGCCAGTTTACGGCAAATGCGATTAACCGTCCTGTCTATGCGGGACCGATCGAAGCGACAGCAATCGGAAATCTGGCAGCGCAGCTTATTTCACTTGGTGAGATTGGATCGCTTTCGGAAGCCCGTGAAGTGATCCGCAATTCTTTCCCGATTGAAGAGTATGTCCCTGATCATCCGGCTGCCTGGGACGCAGCATATGAGAAGCTGCTTGTACTTCAGAAGAAATAAGCGGAGGATTCGGAATGAAGCAAACAACAATTGATATTTTAGACAAACTGGCGGAGCGCTACCCAGCGCTTGCGCCACTGCATGTAAATATATTCGAAGCGTTCAAAGTGATCTGCAAATCCTATAACAATGGCGGCGTTCTCTATCTCTGCGGGAATGGAGGCAGTGCGGCGGATTCAGAACATATTGTGGGCGAGCTAATGAAATCTTTTCGCAAAAAGCGCCCGCTAGATGATAAAATGAAAGAAAGTCTCACACAGATGTTCGGAGAAAGCGGCAGAATTCTGGGAGAAACATTGGAAGGTGGGCTTCCTGCCGTTTCTTTATGTTCCCATGTCTCTTTGAAATCTGCTGTGGGAAACGATACGGATCCAGCAAATATTTATGCACAACAGCTTTTCTCGCTTGGTCGGGGAGGCGATTGCCTGATTGCAATTTCTACGTCTGGAAATGCAGAGAACTGTATGCGCGCTGCCATGGTGGCGAAACTGACAGGAATGAAAATCATAGCGCTTACGGGCGCGAAGGGCGGACGCCTGAAAGAAGTTGCCGATGTTACGATCAACGTTCCGGAATGTGAAACGTACGCCGTACAGGAACTGCATCTTCCCGTATATCATTGCCTTTGTGCGATGCTGGAGGAAGAATTGTTCTGATGCCGGCACAAAATTTAGAAAACTTTAAAAGAGAATGCATAATCCGTGGTTCTTCGGAGATAATAATTACCGAGAACGGCGATGCTGTTCTTTATAAAGTTTCCGACAATAGTAAATTCATGACTTCTAATATTTTTGCGGCGCGTATTATGGAATATGCGCCGCAATTGTATTCCTATTTTGTGGATATCGGCGACAGCAGGCGAGCGCTTTTGAATGCGCCAGAAGGGGCTTATCGAATCGGAGATTTCTGTATCGTACAGATTGTGACGGCAGCACGTGATCAGAAGGGAGCACGTGTTACGGCGCAAATTCGCCTGACGGGTATTTTTACTGTTTTATTGGTGTCCGAGAAGGATGGCTCCATTCATATTTCATCAAAGATCAAAGAAAGCGATCTTCGGGAGCGCCTGACAATGATAGGGGAATCGCTTTGCCCGGAATGTGCTTTGATTCTGCGGACGCAGGCAGCAAGTGCTTCTCCCGCTGAAATTGCGAAGG
>OFMX01000753.1_pt1 | contig 29647 bp, 28 predicted proteins | sample 1541901 | NCBI WGS metagenome assembly OFMX01 (sample SAMN04209222, study PRJEB22552) | human gut metagenome | biome: gut; material: feces | host: Homo sapiens | place: USA: Oklahoma | reverse complement strand
TTTTCTTTTGCAGGCGTTTTCTTTTTCAAATAAAAAGAAAATGCCGAAACGCTGTGAAAGATAAAATATTTCGTTAAGGTAGGTAGCGAAGGCAGTAGGTAAAAATTTATAGTCTAACATCATGCCGCCTACGGCAGCGGCGGTGCGTCAAGGTCGCCGCACCCTACAAAGAACCGTTTCTCTTGCAACTTTTAGCTATTACTTTAAGCGGATCTAAAACAATCTCTTGCCTCCCCCCACGCTTGCCTGTCCCCTTTCAAACGTGAAAGACGATATAAAGTGCCGCAGATAAACAAAATTGCTCCTAGACGGCATTTCTTTAAAACAAAAAGCCGCCTCGGAGGGGTTCTCCGGGCAGCTCATTGATATAATATTTTGTTTTATGCCACTCCGAGGTACTCTTCGAGGCACAGGTTCTTCGCTTTCATCTCCTTGGCGGCTTCGACGCCGACATAACGCCAGTGCCACGGTTCAAATGTGATGTTCGTGATGCTCTGTTTGTCCTTGGGATATCTGAGCACGAAGCCGTAATCCGCGGCGTGCGCCTGGAGCCATCTGTATTCTTTCGTGTTCTCGAAGCTCTCGTATATCGAGAGAATGTCCATGCAGAGCCCCGCATTGTGCTCGCTCGTCTGCGGCGGCAGGATTATCTCCGACGCCATTATCGTCGCCTGCTTCTTGCTGTAGCCCTGCTTCATATAAAGGCTGATGCGCGCCTCGAAGTTTCTCTTCTGATGCGCTATCGAGCGGTAGCCCGACAGGGGCGAGAGCTTAATTCCGTCTTCGAGTGCCGCGTTATACATCTCTATATAGTGCGGAGCGACGCGGTAGTCAAGCAGCCCGTAGTCATATCCGCCGTAGATGTCAACAACGGTCTTTGCGGTCTTGACCGTGTAGTCCGCGGGCAGAATATAGTCGCGGTTGACGAGGGTCAGGTACCATTTCGATTCGTCTATCTTCGTCACCTTCGGCGAGAATCCCGCGTATGCGTATGCATATTCCGTGATCCCGTTCGTGGAGGCTTTTGTGGTCTGCTGAGTTGTTGTCTTTTCGGTCTGCGTCGCGGTCTCCTGCGAGGTCGATTCGGGCGCGGTGCTCTGCGCCGATTCGGACTGCGACTCGCTTGAAGTTTCAGCCGGCGTTTTGCTGTCCTTCGAGCGGACTTTGAGAATAGCGTATGTGCCGACGAGCGCAACGAGTATTACCGCGAGGATAACCGCAAGTATCGAGCGTATATTTTTCTTCATTTTCCATATCTCCCACAAAGGTTTCAACAGCCCTACGGCTGCGACACAAATATATCACAATAAATCTGCCGTGTCAAACTCGCGGCGGAATTCAAAAGACGAAAGGAGTCTTATCATGAAAGCTCAGGACAGTGTCAAAAACTATCCGTCCGCGCTCAGAGAGATGACGAATTTCTCGATTCGCGGAATCAAAAAGATCTGCAAGGATGTCGGTCCCAGACCCGCCGGCAGCGAGCAGGAGCATGAGGCTCAGAAGCTCATGGCGGCCGAGCTCGACGGCGCGTGCGACAAGGTTGAAATCGAGCCCTTTGACGTGCATCCCGGCGCATTCCTCGGCTGGATACTCACGGACGGCATAATGATGATCGCCGCGATAGTCCTCTTCTTCTTTGGCATGAGCGTCATATCGCTGGTTCTCAGCGCACTCTCGCTGATATTCGCAATCGTGGAGTTCCTGCTCTACAAAAAGATGCTCGACCCCTTCTTCCCAAAAAAGACGTCGCATAATGTCGTCGCCGTCAGAAAGCCCAAGGGCGAAGTCAAGCGCCGCATAATTTTCTCCGGCCATTCGGACAGCGCGAACGAGTGGAGATTCACCTATTACGGCGGCTCGAAGCTGCTCGTTCCGATAATCGGTCTGAGCTTCGTCGGCATTCTGCTCGGACTCGTGCTCAACATCTGGGCTATCGCCGCAGGCCACGGATTTTCTATAGCAGACAGCGGCGCGCTCAACATCCTGAGATCTGTTTTCCTCGCCTGGATACCGATCCTCTTCGTCGCGCTCTTCTTTGAAAACAAAAAGAGACCCGTCATGGGCGCGAACGACAACCTGACCGGCTGCTTTATCTCAATGGCGGTCGTCAAATATATGCAGCACCACGACATCCGCTTTGAAAACACCGAGGTCTGGGTAGTACTCACAGGCTCTGAGGAAGCGGGACTTCGCGGCGCAAAGGCGTTCTGCAAGGCGCATAAAGACGAGCTCGGTGATGTTGAAACCGTGTTTGTCGGTCTCGATACCATCCGCGACTACGATTTCATGGCGATATATTCGCGCGACCTCACCGGTACCGTCAAGAACGACGAGAGCGCATGCGCGCTTGTCAAAGAGGCTGCAAAGCAGAACGGACTCGATATGCCCTATAAGAGCGTTTTCTTCGGCGCGACCGACGCCGCCGCAGTCACCCAGTCGGGCATGAAGGCTGTTTCGATAGCCGCAATGGATCCCGCCCCCGCAAGATATTATCACACGAGACTCGACACTGCGGATAATCTCGACATAAAGACTATTGAAGCCGTGCTCGGCGTTGCGCTCGAGACTGCGTTCCTCTTCGACGAAAAGGGGCTTTCAAACTGATTGTTTGTATATTATAACCAAATATGCCGCCTGTTTTTCAATAATTATAACAAAAATAGGCGGCACTGTTAATTTTTACTGTAATAATTCAAATTAATATGTTATAATAATTCAGTCTAAAGAGCAGCGGAACTGCGGCGCAGCATAATTCGATTTTGTGCGCTTCCGCTTTAAAAACGAAAGGGGATTTAACCTTCATGAAGAAAAAGATCTATGCCGTATGCGCGCTCGTGCTTGTGGCCGCAATGTTCTTCTCGTTCGCGGCCTGCGATGCCGGCACCACCGACACTGAGGAGACCACTGTCGCCGCGATGTCCGAGATGCCCGTTGGCAAAGAGGCAATGGTCAACTACTACAACAGCGTCATAAACGCCGTCAAGGTCAAGAAGCCCGCTGTTAAGAAATTCCAGAGCACGGAGAACGTCTCGAACGTTATCTGCGGCACAGAGGACGGCGAGCGCAACACCCTGCTCGAAAAGTCCGTTCCCACGCTCAAGAAGTTCATCTTCGACGGCACGAAGAAAGCTTTTGAAGAGAGCAGAAACGCCGAGACAAAGTACGGCGACGATCTGACAGCCCTCTTCCCCGTATCCGGCGAGAGCTGGTCGAGCCGCCTCACCGCAGCTGATGTTGAGTCCGCGGAGATAGAGGCAAACGACGACAACAGCCAGCGCACCCTGACTCTCGTCATCAAAGAGCCCAGCGTCGACCTCGTCAAGAAGGCGTTCAACCTCGGCTCCGAAGAAGACAGAGCGGCGGCAGTCAAGGAGTTCAGAGAGAAGCTCAAGGGCTACCTCAGCTTCACCGATATCGAGTCCCTGACCTACACCGAGTGCAAGATAATCTGCGTCATCAACACGAAGGACAACACCGTTGCTTCCGTCGAGTACATAAGAACCGAGAAGATCACGACCACGATAACCGGCGAGGGCACCCTTGCCGAGATAGGCACTCTTCCCTGCTCGTTCGAGTACACCTACGGCGACAAGTACGAGATGGACTGGACCGATCCTTCGACCACAACCACTGCCGAGGCAGACTAACAAAAACTGAAGTGAGTCCTCCGAGGCAGCTCGGGGGACTTTTCATTTGGCAACTGGGGGTATGAATTTGTTTTCACGGATAAACAGCATGGGGCTTTTCGGCATGGACAGCTACATGGTTCAGGTCGAGGCGGATCTCTCACAGGGGCTGCCGAGATTTGATATAGTCGGACTGCCCGACGCCGCGATAAGCGAGGCGAAAAACAGAGTCCGCTCGGCGATAAAGAACACGGGATTTGCCTTCCCCGTCAGCCGCATCACGGTGAACCTGGCTCCTGCGGACACGCGCAAGGAGGGCTCAGTATACGATCTGCCGATTCTCATGGCTCTGCTCAAAGCCGGCAGGCAGATAAACTTTGACTCCGACAACATGGCGTTCATCGGCGAAGTCGCGCTCGACGGGCTCGTCCGCCGCGTCGACGGCGCGCTGCCCATGGTCATAACCGCCGCAAAGAATGGAATAAAGACTGTATTTGTCCCGACAGAGAACGCGGCGGAAAGCTCAGTCGTTCAGGGCATTGAGGTTATACCCGTGCGAAGCGTCGAGCAGCTGATAAAGCACCTGCGCTCCGAGGAGACAATAGCTCCCGCGAAGTTCGACGATTTCAGAGACAGCTACGCCCCGGACGAATTTGCGCCGGACTTCCGCGATGTCAGAGGTCAGGCAGAGGTAAAACGCGCGCTCGAAATAGCCGCTGCAGGCGGTCATAATATAATCATGGTCGGCCCGCCCGGCTCGGGCAAAAGTATGCTCGCAAAGCGCCTGCCGTCTATTTTACCGGACATGACATTTGAAGAGAGCCTTGAAACGACGAAGCTCTATTCCGTCGCGGGCGCGTTGCCCGAGGGCGTATCTCTGATGACCCAACGTCCGTTCCGCTCGCCGCACCATACCGTTTCGCCCGCAGGACTTTCGGGCGGCGGCACTATTCCGCGCCCGGGCGAGATATCATTGGCGCACAACGGCGTGCTGTTTTTAGACGAGCTGCCGGAGTTTTCGCGTCAGGCGATGGAGGTTCTGCGCCAGCCGATGGAGGACTCAAAAATAACAATTTCGCGCGTCTCCGCGTCGCTGTCGTACCCGTGCTCGGCGATGATAGTCTGCGCGATGAATCCGTGTCCCTGCGGATATTACGGTCATCCGACCCGCCGGTGCACCTGCACCCAGCAGTCGGTTCAGCGATATCTTTCGCGCCTTTCGGGTCCCCTGCTCGACAGGCTGGATATTCATATCGAGGTGCCGCCCGTTGAGTTCGCGAGCCTGTCCGGCACTTCGCAGGAGGAGTGCTCCGCGGATATCAGAAAGCGCGTCAACGCGGCTCGCGCCATTCAGACCGAGCGCCTCAAGGGCAGCGGCATTTCGTGCAACGCAAAGATGGACGCGGCGCAGACGAAAAAATTCTGCCGCCCGACTCCCGAGGGCATGATCCTGCTCGAAAGAGTGTTCGAAAAGCTCGAACTGTCCGCGAGGGCGTATGACAAAATACTGCGCATCGCGCGCACTGTCGCCGACCTTGACGGCAGCGAGACCGTGAACTCCGACCACATCTCCCAGGCGGTGCAGTACCGCTCGCTTGACAGAACGCTGTGGAGAAATGTGAAGTGAGACGGCGGACTATAGATTATAGATCACAGACTATTATAGATAAAGCCCCCTCTCGGCGGGGGCTTTTGCTGCTCTACGGCGCGAGTGCTGCTTCTTTAAGGCTCGGTAGGGTGCGGCGACCCGACGCACCGCTGCCGCCGTCGGCGGCACAAGCTTTTTGCCAAACGACGGCATGCGGACAAGCCCATCTATATGTAAAACACGAGGTGGGACGGGGACGACAGATAATGTCTCACAGGGCTTTTTGCTATAACAATAAAAAATTGGCTAAAAATCGTTGTTTGTTCACATAATAATTGAAATTTGTCTCAATTTCGTCTACAATAACCGTTGGTATTTGTGATATAATCGAAGCGGAAGATGGAGAATAGTATCCATCGGAAAGGTGAAAGGAAAAAATATGGATTTAAACGGTCAGAAATGCCCTGCCTGCGGCAGGAACTTCGATCACGATGACGATATAGTCGTCTGCCCGGTCTGCGGCACACCTCAGCACCGCGCGTGTTGGGACGAGAGGGGCGAATGCGTCAATGCATCGCGCCACGCCGAGGGCTATGTCTGGCAGCCCGAGGCTGCCGGTTACAGAGCCGAGCCCCAGCCGGAGGAGCAGACGGAAAATAAGCAGGGTACGCAGGTCTGCCCCATTTGCGGCGCGGAAAATAATCCGAATTCGCTCAGCTGCACAAACTGCGGCGCGCCCCTGACTGCGGGCGGCGCTCAGCCGTTCAACCCGTTCTTCAACGCGGGCGAGGCGGGCAACCCGTTCCTCTACGGCGTAACTATAGACCCGGAGAGCGAAATAGACGGAGCGAAGGTCAAGGACATCGCCTGCACGGTGCAGTCGGCAAGCGCGAGATATATCCCAAAGTTCAAGGCAATGGCGGACAACAAAAAGAAAATAACTTTCAACTGGGCGGCGTTTTTCTTCAGCCCCTATTGGCTGTTCTTCCGCAAGCTCTGGAAAGCGGGACTCATTTTTATGGGTCTGATGCTCGCTGTGGCTCTGCCGTTCACTTCAAAAGTTGAGGCGTTCACAACCGCATATCAGGCGTATTCGGAGGCGATATACACCTCGGCTCCGGCTGCGGATGTGGCGACGGCGCTTGAGACCGCTGCGACGGCGGTGATGCCCGTGCTTCCGATGATCGGCATACAGATTGTTCTGCACATTGTCGCCGGATTTATCGCGAATCCTCTCTATAAGCGCAGCGTAGTGGCAAAGGTCAAGAAGCTCCGCGCCGAGTTCCCCGATGATCGCGCATTTGAGGCGGCGACGATGAGAAAGGGCGGAACATCGATTTTACTTGCTTTTACGGGCTATATAGGTTATTATATAGTATACAATCTGCTGTTGTATTTAGTAGAGATGCTTATAAAATAAAAGAAAGGTTTGGTGCAAAATGAAAGTCAAAAAGGCTATTATTCCTGCGGCAGGTCTCGGCACAAGAGTTCTCCCCGCATCCAAGGCAGTCCCGAAGGAGATGCTCAATATAGTCGATAAGCCGGCTATCCAGTATCTCGTTGAAGAGGCTGTTGCGGCTGGCATCGAGGATATACTCATCATAACCAACCGCGGCAAGGGCGTTATCGAGGATCACTTCGACCATTCTTTCGAGCTTGAGGCAAATCTTGCCGGCAAGAAGAACAAAGAGAAGATCTACGAAGAGGTCAAGGCAGTCGCAAACCTTGCAAACATATATTTCATCCGCCAGAAGGAGACAAAGGGCCTCGGCCATGCTATCCTCTGCGGCAAGAGCTTTGTCGGCGACGAGCCGTTCGCGGTTCTCTACGGCGACGATGTCACCGTCAGCGACGATCCGGTAACTGCTCAGCTGTGCAGAGCATATGAGAAGTACGGCAAGGGCGTTGTCGGCGTCAAGGAAGTTCCCGACGAGCTCATTTCGATGTACTGCTCGCTCGACGTCACTCCTCTTGAGGGACGCGCAATGAGCTGCCACAAGATCATCGAGAAGCCCACCCCCGAGCAGGTCATGTCGAACTATGCTATTCTCGGCAGAGTCGTTCTCCCGCCCGAGGTGTTCGGTATGCTCGAAAAGGGACTGACTACTGTTAAGCCCGGCGAGGAGCTTTATTTGACCGACGTCATGAGCGAGCTCGGCGCAAGAGGCGACCTCGTTGCTTATGATTTCGACGGAATCCGTTACGACATGGGCAACAAGCTCGGCATCATGAAGGCAAACTGCGAAGTTGCCCTCAAGCATCCCGAAATCGGCGAGAGCTTCAAGGCTTATCTCAAGGAGCTTGTCAAGACCCTCGACTGATAAACAACAGCACAACAAAGTAAGGAGCGCATATGCGCTCCTTTTTTGATAGGTGTGGTTGCGTTTGCGGTAATGGAGCAGATAACATCCGACCATATCCCGCACTCTTTCGCCCTTCATTATTACTTTGGACAAAGCCAAAAGCCTCCGCATGATATCACACGGAGGCTTTGAGTTTTTATTTTTTATTTTACCTGCTTTATCTTGTTGCCGGAGACGAGGAACGCGTGCTCGGAAATTTCCATCATCGGGGTATCGTTGACGGAATCGGTATAGAAATTGTCGATTATCGTGTCGGGATACATCTCCTTGAACAGCTCGACCTTTCTGCCGCGGAAGCAGAGGTCGGTTATGTGCGCGTTGCCGTCAGTGCGCGAGCAGATATAATTCTTGATGTTGAGCCTGTGCATGACATCGTCGAGCAGAACCTCGGGGCTCGCGGAGATTATTATATCGTCATCCTGCCTCTGGCGGAAATAGAACGGCTTTATCTTGTGGATGTTCGTATCCCAGAACTCGGTGACGAGCGCGTCGAAATCCTCGATGCTGTTGTAGTAATCGGTAACGACATCGGAATACTGCTCCAGCGCTTCCTCGGCGTTTATCGTGCCCTTTGTGTATTTGTAGAGCCCGTTGATAACGTCGGGAATGTACTTGACGAGCGAGGGGTCTTTCTTGAAAAGAAAGATGAACAGATCAATAAAGCTCTCGCCGTCGTAGATGGTGTTGTCAAAATCATAAACATTCATTTTCATTTTCTCCTTGTTCGGGAAGCTCTGCACACATCCCGGATTTATTTTCTCCGTCAAAGAATACCATAATTTTAACTGTTTGTAAAGACTTCCAAAGACGCCCCGCGCGATTGACTAAACGAGATTTAGTTGGTATAATGGTATAAGGTATGTATGAAAATATGAAAGGACGAAAAAACGATGATAAAGATCGCTCCTTCAATGCTCGCAGGCGACTTCTCCCAAATGGGAGAGCAGGCCGCAATGATAGAAAAGGCCGGCGCAGACTGGCTCCATCTCGATGTGATGGACGGGCATTTTGTGCCCAACATAACCTTCGGCGCGCCGATCATAAAAAGTATCCGCGACAAAAGCTCGCTCGTCTTTGACGTTCACCTGATGATAAGCGAGCCGCTCAGGTATATCCCCGATTTTGTGAAAGCGGGCGCGGATGTTATCACATTCCACATCGAGTCGGATTCCCCGGTCGACGAGACTATCGACCTCATCCGCTCGTCGGGCTGCAAGGCGGCACTCTCCGTCAAGCCCGGCACTCCCGTTGAGAGCGTTTTTCCCTATCTCGACAAGCTCGACATGGTGCTTATCATGACTGTTGAGCCAGGCTTCGGCGGTCAGAAGTTCATGGCGGACATGATGCCGAAGATAAGCGCGCTGCGCGAGGAGTGCGAGAAGCGCTCGATTGATATTGAGATTCAGGTCGACGGCGGCATATCCGCAAAGACCATTGAAGAGCCCGCCCGCCGCGGCGCGACCGTCTTTGTCGCGGGAAGCGCGGTTTTCGGCGCGGCTGACCCCGCAAAGGCGATAGCCGAGATGAAAGATATCGCCGCAAACTGCCAATAATCAATTGCCGGAAAGTTTTTTCAGCGCGTCGCCCTCGGCTATGCACCGCCAGTGCTCCCGGGTGTGCGAAGCGGCGGCAATGGAATTTATCTGCACGCCGAACTCGCTGAGAATATGCTCCGGCGCGTCAGAAACGCTCTCGCCGAGAAGCAGGCGGTAGACGCCGCCGGACTCATACAGTCCGCTGTTTTCAAGGCTTCTGCCGAGCGCGTGCGCCGCGTCCATAACATCGTCCAGAGAGCCGAACTCATAGACCGCCGTGTTCTCCCCTTTCTTTATTGATGGGGGCTGGCGGACTCCGCGGCTGCCGTCCGAACAGAGGGTGAATTTCAAAACGCATCCTCCCCTGCCCGCGGGCACCGCTTCGATTATCATCCGCCCGCTCGGGTCGATGTCGCGCTTGAGTTCGTGACCCGCTCTGTCGAGCAGAGTCCAGACCACGCGGCGCGTCTCAATATTCGAGTAGTCCATTTGCTCGTATGTAATATTGAGCGCATCCATGTCTCGCGCCGAAAGCTCTATAGTTATCCTGTTTTCAGCCGGCGCCTGTATCTTCAAAGCGCATCCCCTCCTTAATAAACAGAAAGTTCTCTGCCTTATATAATATTACGCGCCCCCGCGGCGTGCAATGCAAAATTTTTGCCAGCGCAATAAGCCGGCAAACGGAAAGGTTGGTTTTATGGCAAGATTCAAACGCATAAAAGCGCCTAAAAGTCCCTACGCGAGCTATCTGCTCATGCTCGCCGCACCCGCTATAGTCAGCTGGTATTACTACGGCGCGCTCGCATTCAGGGCGATACTTACGGGAATCATAAGCGCGGTCGCCGTTGAGGCAGTCGCGCTGCTGATAATGAAAAGGAAGCTAAACTGCCTGTCGGATATGCACGCGGTGTTCACGGGCTTCGCAATCGCTATGCTTCTGCCCGCCACCGCACCGATCTGGCTGATAGGCGCGGGCGCGGCGTTTGCAATTCTCGTTGCAAAGATTCCGTTCGGTCCGGCGCACAAGGCTCCGTTCGTGCCCGCCGCGGCAGGCATGGCGTTTCTGACCGTCTGCTTCCCGGACGAGGTTTTCAAATATCCCGCCATCGACTCGGCGTCGTTCGATGTCTTTGACGCGGGCTCGTCTCTCGCCGCTCAGCTGAGCGCGGGCGGCATACAGCATATGAACTCCGTCGGCATAATGTCGATGATATCCGGCAATGTCGCCGGCCCGCTCGGCACCTGCTGCGCGGTCGCGCTGCTCGGCTCATGCGCTCTGCTCACCGCAGGAAAACCGAAGAGACTCTTCAATGTCCTCGGATTTTTGACCGTCTGCTCCCTGCTTGCGGTAATTTTCCCGCGCGGATCGTTTTCAAGACCGGTAACCCTGCTCACGGAGCTCTGCGCAGGCAGCCTGCTCTTCTCGGGCATATTCTTTGTAACCGACCCCGGCACGAGCCCGAAACACCCGCTGACAAGATTTATCTACGGCGCGTTCGCCGGAATAATCTGCATGATACTGCGCTACTTCGGAACGTTTGAGGACGGCACCTGCTTCGGCATCCTGCTCACCAACGCTTTCTGGCCGATAGTTGACAGCGCGCTGAGAAAGATCGGCTACCACAAGTTCATTGAAAAGTCGATGGCAAAGAGCGCGGAAAAGAGAAAACAGAAAGCAGCATTAAAGGGAGGTGAGCCGGCATGAGTTCAGGCAGAAAATACTCATTCTCCGACGCGCTGTTCAGCAGCACGTTCATTCACAACCCGGTGCTCATCCAGGCGGCAGGTCTCTGTGCGATAGTCGCAGTCGCGACGACGCTCAAGACGGCTGTCCTGCTCGCGGCGGCGTTCTTCCCGGTGCTTATTATAACTCAGGTATTCGCCTGCCTCGCGCTCAAAAGAGTCCCAAGATGGATAAGAGTCGCGATATATCTGCTCATCGGCACGGCGATAATCGCCGGAATCATATACGCAATTGATACTTTTATGCCCGAAATCAGCCTCGGCGCGGGCATATATCTCGCCCTGACGGCGGCGAACTCGATAATCGCCCTGCACTGCGAGAAGCTCGCGGTCAAGACCGACCTGCGCCATGCGTTCTTTGACTCCGTGGCAACGGCGCTCGGTTATGCAGCTGTTATTATCCCCGTCGGCGCGCTGCGCGAAATGATAGGCTCATCCACCATATGGGGCGCAAATATCAAAGTCCCGATGACCTACCCGGCGATTCTCATGCCGTTCGGCGGATTTTTGTTCCTCGCGTTCTTCGCCGCCGCGCTCAAGGCGCTGATAAACAAGCGCTTCCCCGAGCACTCGGCAGAGACGGAGATGAAGATAAAGAAAACTTCCGTCATAGTCAGCAAGAAGAATCTTCCCGAGGATCTGGCTCCCGCCAAGGCTGAGGAAGCTCCCGCAGAAGAGGAAAAAGAGACTGCCAAAGCAGAAGAGACTGTTGAAACGGAAGAGACTGTCGAAGTCGAAGGGACCGTTGAAGCCGAAGACCCCAAAGAGGACGACTTGGCACACTTCGAGCCGCTCGACGGCGAGGGCAAATTTGACCTTTCCGATATCTTCGCCAAAGACGACGAAGACGAAGATGACAAGGACTACGGCTCGGCGTTCAACCGCCTGTTCGACGAGGCAAAGGATTTTGACTCCGACGAGAAGAAGGAGGGAGACAAATGAACATGACCTGGTTTTTTGATCTGCTCTCCACAGCACTCTACACGGTGTTCATTCAGAATCTCGTCTTCAACGGCGGATACGCGGCGAGCGAAGCTCTTATGCTCGCGAAGAAGCCGCGCAGACTCTGGATGTTCTCGGCGATGATAGCATTTTTCTCGACCGTCACGGCACTCGCCTGCCGCGCGCTCGAAATGATACCGGTGCTCAGCACCCTGCCCTCGGCGCTGCATTTTGCAATGTTCAGCGGCGTGCTTATCGTAGTTTTCCTGATAACCGGACTCATACTCAAGCTCGCCCTCGGCGCGACCGAGAAGTTCCTCGGCACGCTCGGCATGGCGGCGCTCAACACCCTTGTGCTCGCAACTCCCCTGCTCAACCGCAGCGCTGCTTATACCCTCCCCGAGAGCATTGGCTCCGGCATCGGCGCGGGTCTCGCGTTCATTCTCGCGGCGACGCTCATATGCAAGGGTCTGCACATAATCTCGCAGAATCAGGATATGCCCAAAGCCTTCCGCGGCACTCCGGCGGCGTTTGTCTACGTCGCGCTGCTCTCGCTCGCGTTCTCCGGCTTCTCGGGCAGCTCCCTGTTCTCATAATTAATTAAAAAATTCCGACGCCGACGGGTGATGTCATGCCCGCCGCGCGGCACAGAGGATGATGAAAAATGGCAAAACGCAGCAAATATGACAAGTATTTTTCTCCCGGCACTCACAGGAGCATAACCGCGTTCAGCAAGCACGCGGCAGGCGGCTCGAAGCGCCGCAAGAGCTACACCGAGCGCAGGCGCAATAAGATAGTCGGAATAGTCCTCGCGTGCATTCTCGGCGCGGCAGTTGTCTTCACTGCGGCGTTTTTCGTCACCGATACGCTCCTCGGCATCTCCGACGCGAATGTCGAAACCACGCAGAAGGCCGAAAAGGACAACAAAGGCAACAAAGACAAGAACAACAAAGGCGGCAAGAACGACACGACCGCTCCCGCCGATAATCAGCAGACTTCAGCTGAAATAAAGGCGCGCGTCGGCAATGTCTCCCTGCTCGCGGGCGGCAGCGGACTCGACCAGTTCGTATCCTCGCTCAAGAGCGCGGGTCAGAACGCCGTTGTCATCGACTTCAAAGATGCGTCCGGCTATCTCAGCTATCCCTCGTCTATAGCGGCTGTAAAAGACAAAGCTCCGTCATCAAAGGCTCAGGCGAACGCCGCCGAGAGCGTCAAGAAAATTCAGCAATCCGGCATAAAAGTTGTTGCGCGCATATACTGCTTCAAAGATACACAGATGCCGCGCATTGACCGCACCATGGCTGTTCACTACAACAAAACTCAGATGATCTGGCTCGACAACGAGGCTTCCAAGGGCGGTAAGCCGTGGCTCAACCCCTATTCGCAGACGGCTCAGAACTATCTGCTCGAGGTCGTCAAGGAAGTGAAGAACCTCGGCGTTGATGCAATACTGCTCGATGGCGTGCAGTTCCCCGACTTAAATTCTAACGTTGCGACATTTGACGGTGAGGGCTCGGTATCGAGAAACGCCGTGCTCGTGAATTTCGTCAACTCCTGCGTCTCCGCGTGCTCCGGCACTCCCGTTATCTGCGCGATGAAGGGCGAAGCGGCTGCGGGCGGCAGCAGCGATATATACAACGGCTCTCTCTGGAGTGCGAACGCCTCCGCTTTCGCGGTCGATCTCAGCTCCCTCAAGGCGGACGCCCAGCGCAACTTCCCCGCCTCGAAGAAAGTCATTGAAATGAAGAGCTCGGCTTCAAACACCGACAGCACATATATCCTCACGAAATAAAGGCAGATTTAAATGCATTTTATCCCCTACAACTCGAGAAAAAAATATCATCTCTCGCCCGGCGCGGCTGTGCGCTCGGGTGAGGATATGATTTTCAGGATAGTTCTGCCCCGCTCGGAGCAGTGCAGCGCGGTTCGCCTCATTCTTGAGACGGACGGCGGCGAGAGAGAAGATTTTTCTTTCTCGTGGGAGCGAATGCAGGGCGAAAACGAGGAATGGTGGCGGCTCGAGACCGCCGCACCCGAAAACGCGGGGATAGTCTGGTACTATTTTGAATACGACACCCCGTGGGGCACAAAAAAAATATCACTTGAATCTAATGGAAATGCCGTCATCGGCGAGGGCTCGCGCTGGCGGCTGACCGTATGCCGCGAAAACTGCGACACGCCCCTGTGGCTTCGCGGCGGCACAATGTATCAGATATTCCCGGACAGGTTCTGCCGCTCCGGCAAAACTTCCCTGCCCGAGAACAAGCCGGCGGCGGAATATCACTCCCGCTGGGGCGAAGAGCCCGACTGGGAGCCCGACTCCGACGGAAAAATTGAAAAATACGACTTTTTCGGCGGCGACCTCAAGGGCATCGAAGAGAAGCTCGGCTATCTCGAGAGCCTCGGCGTCACCTGCATATATTTGAACCCGATTTTCTCCGCGCGCTCGAACCACCGATACGACACGGGCGACTACATGAAAATCGACCCGATGCTCGGCACAGAGGAGGATTTCAAGTCTCTCTGCAAGAGTGCCGAAGAGCACGGGATAAAAATTCTGCTCGACGGCGTGTTCAGCCACACGGGCGCCGACAGCAGATATTTTGACAAATTTTCGTCCTACGGCGGCAAGGGTGCATATTGCGACAAAAATTCTCCCTACCGTTCGTGGTATAATTTTCGTTGCTGGCCGGACGATTACGCCTGCTGGTGGGGCGTTGACATCCTGCCGGAGCTAAATGAGACAGACCCGGGCGTACTGGCGTTTCTGACCGGCGAAAACGGCGTTGCGCGGCACTGGCTCAGACTCGGCGCGTCGGGCTGGCGGCTCGACGTGGCGGACGAACTGCCCGACGAATTTCTCGACCGCTTCCACGAGGCGGTCAGAAAAGAGAAAAAAGACGCGTTTATCTACGGCGAGGTCTGGGAGGACGCGACTGACAAGATAAGCTACGGCCACCGCCGCAGATATCTCGAGGGCGGCGAGCTGGACAGTGTGATGAACTATCCGTTTGCAAATGCTGTTATAGATTTTGTCCGCACGGCGAACGCGGAAGAGCTCCGCGAATGCGTTGAAAATATAGTCGAACACTATCCGCGCGCGTCGCTCGACACGCTGATGAACCATATCGGCACCCACGACACGGTACGCGCCATAACGCGGCTCGGCCGCGGCGATATCGAGCGCCCCGAAAACGGGCGCGACAGGGGTATTTTGACAGATGAACAATATCGAAGGGGCATTTGTCTTTTGAAGCTCGCCTCGGTTTTGCAGTTCACGCTCCCCGGCGTTCCCTGCGTCTATTACGGCGACGAGGCCGGGCTCGCGGGCGGCGAAGATCCGTTCAACCGCGCCTGCTTCCCCTGGGGAAATGAGAACGCGGAGCTGCTCGACCACTACAGAACACTCGGCAGGATCAGAAAGCTCTGTCCCGCGTTTATCGACGGAGAGTTCAACTGCATATCCTCGGCGCTCGGCTGCATCGCATATGAGCGCAATTCCGAATCGGGCAGTGCGCTGATAATCGCAAACGCAAACTGCCACGGGATAGAATACACTGTCCCCGAACGCTGGCGAGGCGCATCCACGCTCTTCGGCAGCGCCGCCGACGGACTCAATGTCCCGCTCGGCGCATATTCGGCGGCAATACTTTATAAATAATCGGAGGTGATAGCATGGCGAAAAGAAAGGGAATGAAGTTCCGCACAACGCAGGAGAAAAAGACAAAGCAGTTTCGGCTTTTCGTGCTCGGATTCGTCGGCTTTCTGCTCGCGTTCGCCCTCGTCTCCGTAGCCTATATGTTCAAATCGCATCATCTCTCAATGAACGACCTGTTCCCGGAAAAGGAAGTTGAATCCTCCGACGGGAGCACCGACGAGGTTATCGCGCCGCTCGGCGGCAAGGCGACATTTATGTTCGCCTGCGTCTCGGACGAAAAAGACGAGCTGTATTTTGTCGCCGCGGTCAACGCCGATCTCGACTCGGGCGAGGTGCGCGTGTGCGCCTTTGATCCGAATACTTCGGTGGATATCTCCGGCAACAAAGACAGCCTCAAGGGTCACTACAAGACCGGCGGCTCGAAAGAGCTCAAGAAAGCGGTCGACTCCCTCTGCGGATTCACCGCGGACAAATACGCCGTCTCGACCGCGAATCAGTTCAAGAATGCCATCAACGTGCTCTCCGGCGCGCAGATATCCGTGCCCGAGCGCATAAGCTATAAGACAAAGGAGCTGTCGCTCTCGCTCATGCCCGGCAACCAGACCGTTAAGGGCGAGACGCTGCTCAAATATTTCCGCTACTGCCTGACTCCGTCGGGCGGCGGAGCGCAGAAGCAGGGCGAACTGCTCTGCGTGCTTTTCTCGCAGTATATCAACAAGACCTATCTCGCCTCCGGGCGCAACTATTTCTCGCAGATAATCGACTCTTTGGACACCGACATATCAATAGTCGATTTCTCGCGCTGTGAGCGCACTCTCTCCGCGATGGCGGCGGGAGATATAAAATATACATCCGTTTCTTCCGCCGGCGAGCTGACCGTTACACCCGGCAAGCGCGGAAAATAACCGTATATAAAACAAGGGGGCGGTCATTTGGCAAGAAAGCTTCTGTGTCCTGCGGCGCTTCTGCTGGCGCTGACGCTCATATTCACCGGGTGCTCGGTGAAAAAGGTGAACGAGATACCCTCATCCGAACAAGTGTCTGCGTTCGGCGACTTCAAGCACTACTTCGGCGAGCTCAATGAGAACGAGAAACGCGCATACAACGCCATTCTCCGCGACATTGAGTCGTTTCCCGAGGAAATTGAAATTCCCGAGCTCAACAACGAAGAGCTCGAAAAAGTCTGGCTCGCCGTTATGTACGACAATCCGGAGCTGATAATGCTCGGGCGCGAATGTATGCTCGTCTCGAGGGACCGCAAATTCTGGTTCAGCTGCGAATACGCCATGACCAAAGACGAGTATGAGCGGAAAAAGGCCGAGCTTCAGACAAAAGCGGATGCGCTCGGCGCAAAGATAGTCAAAGAAACTTCTGATTTTGATAAGGAACTGCTTATCCACGACGCGATAATCGACTCGTGCAGATATACCGACTCCGACAAGCTCATTGCAAGCTCCGCTTACGGCGTGCTCGTCAACGGCTCCGCCTCCTGCGAAGGATACGCAAAGGCGGCGAAGCTCCTGCTCGACAAAGCGGGAATAGAAAACTATGTCATCACCGGCACGGCGAAGCGCGAGGACGGCGCGAGCGAGGGACATATGTGGAATGTCGTCTTTATCGACGGCAAGCCGTATAACCTCGACCTCACCTGGGACGATCCCATCGGCGAGGGAGTGACGCAGAACAAACGCTATGCCTATTTCAATATTACGGACGAAGAGATACTGAAAACCCACACGTTTTCCGATGCGTCCGCCTGCTGCACCGCGACGGACAGCAACTATTTCGTCAAGCTCGGCAGGCAGTTCGACGGCTACAATGCCGAGACGAAAACCGCTCTTTCAAATATGTTCGGCGGGCATAAATCGGGCGACAAGCTCGACGTCAGGTTCTCTTCCGAAGACGCTTATCAAAGCGCCCTCGACGGTCTGCTGAAAAAAGAGGAGATCTACAGACTCCTCAGCATCGCCGACGCGGGCAAGGGCGGATTTTCAACAACGCAGATTAATTATATCGCCGACGACACCCACTGTGTCATCGAATTTATTCTCGTATAACCGGGGTGAAATGATGGACAAAAAGAGAATCGAGGCGGCTGTACGCGAGATACTTGCGGCGGTCGGCGAGGATCCGGACAGAGAGGGTCTTGTCGAAACGCCCGCGCGGGTCGCCAGAATGTATGAAGAGATTTTCTCGGGACTCGAGGACGACCCGAAACGCCATGTCAAGCTCTTCAACGAAGAGAAAAACGAAGAGATGGTCATTGTCCGCGACATCCCGATGTATTCGATGTGTGAGCATCATCTTCTGCCGTTCATCGGCAGGGCGCATATAGCATATATCCCGCGCGACGGCAAAGTTATCGGTCTGTCGAAGCTCGCGAGGATAGTTGACAGCTTCGCGCGCAGACCGCAGCTTCAGGAGAGGCTCACTTCGCAGATTGCGGACTTCCTCGATGAACAGCTCGACCCGCTCGGCGTGGCAGTCGTTATCGAGGCGGAGCACCTGTGCATGACGATGCGCGGAGCGCGTGCGTCGGGTGCGCAGACGAGGACTTCCGCTCTGCGCGGCACGATGCGCTCGGACGCGAGGGCGCGCGCCGAGGCAATATCACTTCTGACAAAATAAGGCGATACTATGGAGAGATTTATTTTTGATACCTCCTCCCACACCCTTGTGTGCGGGATACTCAATATAACTCCCGATTCCTTTTCGGACGGCGGCAAATGGGACGAGCCGCAGAAGGCACTTGAGCACGCGCTCGAGATGCAGGCGCTCGGCGCGGATATCATCGATGTCGGCGCGCAGTCGACCGGACCCGGCTCAACAAGGCTCTCCGCCGACGAAGAGAACGCGAGACTCATTCCGGTGCTCGATCTGTTAAAGGGCAGAATAACCGTTCCGATAAGCGTTGACACATTCTATCCCGAATGCGCACGCACGGCTCTCACGCACGGCGCGAAGATAATCAACGATGTCAGCGGAGAAGCGAGCGGTGAGATGGCGAAGGTTGTCAGCGAATTCGGCGCGGGGTGGATAATCATGCACAATCCCGCCGGCGCGGACGCTGTCCCCGTCTATGAAAACGGAGTCTCCGACGATGTGCTCGACTTTTTCGGCAGAGCCGCGAGGGTCGCAAAATCGCACGGGATACCGGCGAGCAGCCTCTGCTTCGACCCGGGAATCGGCTTTGCAAAGAGCTACGAGGACAACCTGCGCCTGATAAGGGATATCGGGAAGATAAAGACCGACGGCAGCGCGCTGATGTCCGCCGCGTCGCGAAAGCGCGTTATCGGCACGGCATCGGGCGAGACAGACGCCGCAAAGCGCGACCCGGGAACGGTGGCGCTGCACACGGCGAGCATATTGAACGGCGCAGATATTATCCGCGCCCACGATGTGTTCTCCGCCGTCCAGTCGGCGCGCGTCGCGGACGCACTGAAAAAGATATACGGGGAGGCAGACGGTGGATAAGATAATTATAAATTCGCTTCGCCTCTTCGCCTATCACGGAGTCAATCCCGAGGAGCAGGAGGACGGGCAGTTCTTCATTCTCGACATTGAGGCGGATATTCCGCTTTCAAAAGCCGGCGAGAGCGACGATTTAAATGACACCGTCAGCTACGCGCAGATGATAAAATGCGCGCGCAGGGTGTTTTCCTCGCAGAAGGACAATCTCATTGAGCGTGCCGCGCGGCGAGTTGCCGATGCACTGCTCGAAGAATTTCCGCCCATTGAGGGCGTGAGAGTGACCTGCAAAAAGCCGGACGCGCCGATGAAGGCGGATTTCGGCTTCGCCGCGGTCAGCATTTACAGGGAAAGAAAATAAAAACATAAAACGGGCAAGAAACATCAATCGAAAGGACTGTAGATTTTATGGCAAACTGTATGCAGGCAGTTATAGGGATCGGTTCAAACATGGGGGACAGACTGAAGAACATAAACGGCGCTGTGCGCTCTCTGTCCCGCCTGCCAAAGACGAAAATAACGGCGTGCTCCCACGTCTATGAGACCCGTCCGGTCGGATATGAGGCACAGCCGCTGTTTTACAACGCCGCAATAATAGTGGAGACGGAGCTGTCCGCGCAGATGCTGCTCGGCGCATGCCTCGGCATCGAGGGAGCTTACGGCCGCGTGAGGACGATAAAAGACGGACCGCGCGTGCTCGACCTCGACCTGCTGCTCTATGAGGGCATGAAGAGCGAGAGCTTCCTGCTCACCCTGCCCCACCCGAGAATACATGAGCGCGCTTTCGTGATGGTTCCGCTGCTCGATCTGTTCCCGTCCGGCAGAGCGCCCGGACTCTTCTTCCTGCCGGCTCTTCACGAGATCGGCACGGACGGCGTTGAAAGAATAAACGAAGAGATAACTCTTCCCGAATAAAGAACGAGGTGTACCAATGAAATACGACGTAGTTATCATCGGCGCGGGCCCTGCCGGAATATTCACGGCCATTGAGCTTATCCGCAAGGGCGCGAACAAGAAAATTATGATGGTTGAAAAGGGTCAGCCGATTGAAAAGCGCCGCTGCCCCAAATCGAAGACCAACAAGTGCGTCAACTGCAAGCCCTATTGCCACATAACGACCGGGTTCTCCGGCGCTGGCGCATTCTCGGACGGCAAACTGTCCCTGAGCCCCGAGGTCGGCGGTCAGCTCCCCGAGCTCATCGGCTACGATGTGGCGCAGAAGACTATTGAATATGCCGACAGCATCTATCTCGAGTTCGGCGCGGACACTCATGTTGAGGGCGTCGGACGCGAAGAGGAAGTCAAGGAGATAAGAAAGCGTGCGATAAAAGCGGGTCTTCGCCTCGTTGACTGCCCGATACGCCACCTCGGCACCGAGAAGGCGCAGGATATATACTATGCCATCGAGCAGTATCTCCTCGAAAACGGCGTTGACATGCTCTTCGGCTACGAGTGCGACAACATAATTCTTGAGGGCGACCAGTGCAAGGGCGTCTATGTCCGCAAGGGCGACGAGAACATAGAGATTTTCGCGGATCACACGGTCATCGCGACCGGACGCCGCGGCGCAGACTGGCTCGAAAAGCTCTGCGCTCAGCATGATATCTCCCATCAGCCCGGCACGGTCGACATCGGCGTGCGCGTTGAGATAAGAAACGAGGTCATGGAGAAGGTCAACGATGTTCTCTATGAGTCAAAGCTCATAGGCTATCCCAAGCCGTTCAAGAACAAGGTCCGCACATTCTGCCAGAATCCCGGCGGATTTGTCAGCCAGGAGAACTACGACAACGACCTCGCCGTTGTCAACGGACACTCATACAAAGAGCTCAAGAGCAACAACACGAACCTCGCGATACTCTGCTCCCACAACTTCAATCAGCCGTTCAACCAGCCGATCGAATACGCACAGAAGGTCGGCGAGCTGACAAACATGCTCGGCGCGGGACATATTCTCGTCCAGCGCTACGGTGATATCCTCGACGGAAAGCGCACATGGCAGAAGGAGCTTGACCGCTCGAATGTCAGACCCACTCTCCCCGACGCCGTCGCGGGCGACATAACCGCCGCCATGCCCTACCGCGCGATGCTCAACATAATCAACTTCATCCAGGCTGTCGACTACGTCGTGCCCGGCTTCGCCGCGGAGGAGACGCTGCTCTACTCCCCCGAGCTCAAGTTCTACTCCAACCGCATCAAGATGGATGAAAACTTCGACACGAACGTCAGAGGTCTCCATTGCCTCGGCGACTCGAGCGGCTGGACAAGAGGTCTGATGATGGCGTCCGTCATGGGCGTGCTCATGGGCAGAAGCATCGCAGACAGATACAGCGAGTAAACGCGATAAAACGAGCAAGCACGGCTAAAAATGAAATGAACCCCCGGAGATTTTGGAAGTCTCCGGGGGTTGTTGTTATATTGAATCAGAATGTGCTTTTGCACCTTTCGGCTTCTTCTTTCACATCCGCGCCGTTTATTATAACATTAAGCAATCCATCGCCGTAATGTTCAAGCATTACTTTCGGCAAAACCAGACTTTCTGTCAGAATTCCTCTGGTCGGAACCGAATCAGAGCAGTTTACATAATACTTAAAACGAACCTGACCGTCATCCATATCAAGCTCAAAGTTGCCGGCGGCAAGTCGATGGTTTAGCCTGCAAATAAAAACCGCAAGATTAAGCATTTTCCTTTTATCCGATGCATCTGCGTTTATCGGCAGAACTGCATAGACTATATACGAGTCATTTTTAACATCGATAATGTACTTGGTTTTCTGCAATCTGCTGTTAAGGGCAATTGCAGCCAGAAATACTCCCCTGCTGCCCCCTTCTATCTCGTTAAACGAATATGTAACTTTCGTCTCAGCGAGAGCACCTTTGATTGCCTCAGCCGCTGCTTTTGAATATGTCCTTCCTGCCATGGTTCTTCCTCCGTTTTAAAATAATTTTGTTCAATGGTCAAATATCAAACCATAGTCATAATATCATGGAGAAAATTTTCATGTCAACATGGGGGTCGGTACGAATCGCATTCAAATCGGTACGAAAACAAAAAAATTTAAAAGCACCTGCATTGCAAGTACTTTTTTGCGTTTTACAGATAAAGTTTCGGTGAAATATCCCGCTGACGCGGGATGTGAGATGTTTGCCTTGCGGCAAACGTGAAATATCGCTCCTTCGTCGCAATGTGAAATAAAATTTGCCCACGTTCGCGCAGCGAACATTTCACGCGGGTTATCGCATTTCACACGCCGCAGGCGTATTTCACTTGCCCGCAAGGGCAAATTTCACTGAAAAAGGCACTTGCAATTAATCGCAGTACCGAATAAAGCCACTATAAGCTTTAGCGAAATAGCTCGCCTTGCTCGCAGTGAAATAATTTACTTCGTAAATTGTGAAAATTGATGCTGCGCATCAAGTGAAATAAAAGTCGTTCCTTCATATGCAGCAGGCATATTTCACATCGAAGATATTTCACTCGTTGAGGAGGAACGAATTTCACTGAAAAGTGAAGAGTTAAAAGTGAAAAAGTAATAAGTAAAATCGGCAAGCTTTTATTAAAGCTTGCCGATCTTGGTGGAGATGAAGATGATAAATCCGAAACGGTATTAAGTTCTGATAATGTCAGGCTTTTAGCGTTATCTTTGAAGTTGAAATAAAAGTCTATTCTGTCATCATAAAGCACAACGGAATTAACAAATGTATCTATAAGCATTTTTCGATTTTCAAGTTTATTCACATCAAAGTTTTTGAATCCGTCAAACCACGAGTATAAAAATTCTTTTGTCAATAACGGATGTGATAGCACTTCATTTATAATCTCTTTTGATAATGGTCCAAAAAGGAGTACAATAGCCATTTTAATTAATAGAACTATATGAATTATTTGAAAGCAAAATTTTGTTGATATATCTAAATATTTATGGTATTATAATGCTGTTAAGTGGAGGTGTAGTTATGGTTAATGAGATTCCTAAAGGTTGGAACTATACTAAGGAATTAGAGACTCTATTTTTCTTTTACCAAAGATCAGAAGAAATGTTAAGTAAATATTCAGTTGATACCTATCATGTAAAGATGCATAATTCATTATCTTTATGTAAAGAAGCTCTAAAACTATATAAAAAGCTTGAAGAGTTGAATATTGTTAAAGATTATTATGATAAGTATATAATTGACATACTGGATGAGATTATTTTTTCAATACATTATGATGATATTATAAAACAAATATTGGGTAATAAACTGGAAACAGTAATTAGTGGAATTGAAAGTGCAAAGAAAAACCATTCTCTAGCAGAACGTTGGTTAAATTTAATAATCGACAACTGTCCAATAAGCATTTACATACAGGAAAATCAAAAAGTGATAAAAAATTGCGTTTTGAAAAATTTAAATAAAACAGATCTTCAAAATGCAATGAATAGATATTATTCATCTCTTATACATTTTGGTTATACAGAAGAATACATTTACAGAAAAGTTAAAGAGTTTTTTCAATATAATAATAACGGAAAATACAAATCGATAGATAATACAGATATATTAGACGATTTCTTTAATGTGTTTGATATGAAGGAAAATGAATATGAATTTATTTTTCTTATTGATAATAAAATTTTTGAGTATTTGGATAGCATTGGTGTTTCAAGCTTTCGTAATGACATAAATTATTGCGATGAAAAAGAGATTGCAAAATTATGCAAATATAAATATGGTTTGGAATTAGTAACAAGATATAATGACAAAAGAAAATCAAACAACAGTCTAAAGCTGATTAAATATAAAACGAAAAGTATCGACTATTTTAAAGCTACATCATATTTTGACAATGAAATTGATTTTGCCAAATCACTTGAAAGTTATTTTAAGCATAATGCCTTTCCTACAAATATTTTCTATTCGGTTGTAAAAATTACTAAAATTAATGGAAATGAAGATTATATTAAAGTTAATGATAGAGACGCATTACAAAAAAGGCCTTATGTAGATCAAGATGTAATCAACAATAGAGTAAAATCAATGCTAAATTTTGATAGCAACCATCCTTTAATGTGGTTTAAACTATTAACTGCTATAAAAATGCATCATGAGGCAGTAAAAATGAACGATGCAAACTCTATGCTTAGGGATTTTTGGATTGCATTAGAAACACTATTTTCAAATCCTAAAAACAGCAACACAAAATCTAATGTTTTTATTGGTACCACTAGCGTGGTTCAAAAAACATATATTTTGAAGATATTAAGAACTCTTTATCATTTTATAACCGAAGCAACAACCGATTTTGAAAGATCGAAAATTGGTATTAATTCATTTGAGCAATTTATAATATATTTTTCAAGTTACGATAAAGATAGTGAAGAAATGAAAAAAATATATTCATTGTTAGATAAGAACCCACTATTAAGATTTCGTATTTACGAAATCAAAAAGAAGTTTAATAAAAGTAAGAATATTTTAAATTTAATTGATAAACATAATAAAATCATCACTTGGCAAATTAAAAGAATATATAGAATAAGAAATCTTAGTACACATTTAGGACAACAAGATGAACATGTAGAATTTGCTTTATATAATTTACATAACTATTTTGATTTTGTAATTAACTACATACTTTGTAATAATGAAAACGGAAGGAAGTTATCATCTATTAATCAATTAGTATTTGAAACACAAAATGATTATGCTATCCATCGAGAATTACTAAAAAAAGATGAAAAATTAAACAAAGATAATTATATCGATCTTTTGTTTGGCGGTGACCGCAAACTTATTCAATATGAGTTTGAATTCTTTGATTAAAAACATAAACACATCTAATATGAACATGTCCATAAAAATGGACAATAGAAAAAGAGTTCTCCTAATGTGCTTTTTTCCTGTCAAAAAATCAGTACCATTAAATATAAAATTCTCAAGGCAGGGTTAATACCCTGCCTTGACTTTATCCAAAAATAAAGAAAATCCGAAACTGTTACCGATGATAACAAGTTTCGGATTATTCTTTGCTGGTGGGAGAGGGTGGATTCGAACCACCGAAGCCGAAACAACAGATTTACAGTCTGCCCCATTTGACCGCTCTGGAACTCTCCCATATTCGGTTTTCGTTGAGGTTGGAAAAAAACTGGAGCTGGTGGACGGATTCGAACCCCCGACCTGCTGATTACAAATCAGCTGCTCTACCAGCTGAGCTACACCAGCATCTCAACGCTCGAATAATATATCACAAATCGAGCGTTGAGTCAAGCCCTAAATCAAAAAAAATCGAAAAAATCGTTTATTTTCCGCTCCTGAGCAGTTCCGTCATGACCGCCGCCGAATTCTTCGCGGCAATGGCGGTGAATTTTGAATACTCCATGTGCGATGAGCCGTCCGCCGCGTCGGATATCGCGCGGATAACGCAGAACGGGACTTTGTTCACATAGCACACATGACCTATCGCCGCGCCCTCCATTTCGCAGGCTATCGCGCCGAAAGTCCCGGAGATATATTTCTTCTTCTCCGCGCTGTTTACAAAGCAGTCGCCCGAGGCAATTTTGCCCTTGACGCATCTGATGCCGCCGACGCCCTCGGCTGCGGCGCAGATTTTATCTGCAAGCTCGCCGTCGGCGGGGATATCGACTATATTTATGCCCGATATCATGCCGACCGGGTCGCCGAGCGGACTCGTGTCCATATCGTGCTCGACAACGAAGTCGCTGACCGCGATATCGCCGATATTGAGCTTCGTGCTCAGGCTCCCGGCAACGCCCGTGTTTATTATCCTATCCGGTGAATAGAGCAGGATCATCGTCTGGGCGCACATCGCCGCGAACACTTTGCCTATTCCGCACACGGCGGTCACCACCTCGCGCCCGCAGAGCGTGCCGCTCGTGAACTCGATGCCGCTGACTGTCTTTGTCTGCCTGTTCTCCATCTGCGCATTGAGCGCCTCTATCTCGATTTTCATCGCTCCGATTATTCCGGTCATGGCTGTCTCCTTTTTATTCCGTGGGATATTTGAAATCCTGATCGCGGCTCTCGAGCTCTTTGAGATACCGCGCCGCCTCTTTGTGCGCCGCCTCGATGCTGAGTTCTCTATAGTTGCCGCACTCCTTGCGCGATGCGCCGAACATCTCCGGCGCGTCAATAGTCTTTCTCAGCGCCTCTTTGACTTTTTCGAGCGCGCGCTCATGGTTCTGCGAGCGCATGAGCAGATAAAAGCCCGTGCGGCAGCCCATGGGGCCGAAGTATATGACATCCTCCGCCGCGTCCGAATTGCGCAGGAACGTCGCGAGCATATGCTCCATGGAGTGCATCGTGATGTTATCCATATAGTCTCCGCAGTTCGGCTTGCGGGTGCGCAGATCGTATGTCGTGATATCGCCGTCGATGCGCGAGATGTACATCCCCGGGACTATATAGTCGTGATCGACCGAAAAGCTGGTTATTCTCTGCATAAAATACCCTCCTGTTTTCTGACAGATGAATTATACCACACGCCGGGCGCGGTTTCAATGAATATCGTCGCACGTCGGAGCAAAAATAGAATTGAAGGAGGCCTTTATAAAATGGGAAAATTCTTTCTTGAAAACCGCGAGATACGCGAATGCTTTGACGCGCTGCCCATTGAAGTGCGCAACAAGATAATCGAGAGCGACCTCGAAATAAACAGCAAAGACGAGCTCGAGCTTGTCGCAAAAAGGCTCGAAAATCTTTCCAAATAGCCATTTTCTGTTGACTGATGCCGCGCACTCGTGTAAAATGGGTGTGCGGTATATTTTACACAGATTTTACAATAGAATTAGTATCGTGCTGTAAAACAACATACAAAAAGAGGCATCGCTATGATTATTGACAAATTCGAGAATCTTCCGCTCTATTTTTCCTGCCTGCCGGGGCTCGACAAGGCGGCGGAGTTCCTCGCCGGAGAGAATATTGCCGACGGACACTACGAGATAGACGGCGAAAAAATATTCGCAAACGTGTCGAGCTATGAGCCAAAGGAGTTTAACGGCGATATGCGCTTTGAGGCGCATAGAAAGTACGCCGATCTTCAGGCAGTTCTCGAGGGCGAAGAGCGCATCGACTGGGCGCCGCTCGGCTCGCTCAAGGAAGAGAGCGAGGAATATTCAAAGGGCGGCGACATAGCATTTTACAGCGGGGACGAGCACATGAGAGTAACTCTCTCGGCGGGCGAATTTCTTATTCTGTTTCCCGGCGACGCGCACAAGCCCTGCATCCGTAGCGGCGGAAAAGTGAAGAAATCGGTAGTAAAGCTCGCGCTGTAAAACGCGCTTTCGGGTAAAGCTATGAAAAAAAACGACAAGATAACAGTTATAACCTGCGCGGCGGCGTTCGCGCTGAATGTCGCGCTGTTTTCGGTCAAACTCTATGTTGGCCTATGCGCGAACAGCATCAGCATATATTCGGACGCCGTGAACAATATGTTCGACAGCCTCTCGGGGCTTGCGGCGTTCATCTGCTTCGCCGCACTGCTCAGCTCATCGAGTGAAGGCACGCGCGCGATAATCAAAAAAGCAGAGCAGTTCTTTTCGTTCGTCATGTCGGTGATAATACTTCTCACGGGGCTGTATTTCGCATATAATTCGCTCGAGCGGCTGTTCTATCCGACGCCGATATCCTATCTGACGCGCTATCTTGTGATGCTGATAGTCACGGTCGCAGTGAAGTTCGTCATGTTCTTCGCCTATCGCGGGGTCTACCGAATCACCGGCTCGCCGATAATAAAAGTCATGGCGGCGGACAGCATTCTCGACTGCTTCATAACCCTCGCTACGGTCATGAGTCTCACCGTCTCTCAGTATGTCGAGTTCGCGGTCGACGCGGTGTTCGGGCTTGTTATCAGCGCGGTGCTGATAACCTCGGCGGTGAAGCTCGCGAAAAAATCGGGCGCGGTGATGCTCGACTTCGTCGGCAGCGGCAAACGCGAAGAGATATCGGAGATATTTGACTCCCTCGGCGTTGCGGTAGATTACATCACCTACCGCCGCACGGGGACGGAAATTGAAGCTTTTGCAAAGCCCAAATTCCCGGAAAATACAGACGAAAATGAAATAACTCAAAAACTTGTCAGCGCCTGCAAAGAAAAAGGCGTGACGCTGCACATATTGAAAATCTGAAGAGTCATGAAAGGAGCAAAAATGAAAGAGAAAAAGAAGAAAGACCCGAAGAAGAAAAAGAGAGCGCTGATTATCACAGGCTCTATCCTCGGCGTTTTCGCGCTGTTTGTTATTACCGTCGTTATGATAACGATTATCGGCGACAAGGCGAACATCAAGCGCGCCGAGAGCTATGACCCGGTGGTCATTGAGAATCAGCTCGTGCCCGAGAAGGACGAGAACGGCTACTGGACGTTCACGACCGACCGCGATCTCAAGATCATGCAGCTGACCGACATACATCTCGGCGGCGGCTGGCTCTCGCTCAAGAAGGACTCGCAGGCGATAAACGCAGTCGCCACTATGATCCAGGCAGAGAAGCCCGACCTCGTTATTATAACGGGCGACATGGCGTTCCCCGTTTTCTTCAAGGCGGCTACATTCAACAACAAGCTGCCCGCCAAAGAAATAGCCGCTCTCATGGAGCATCTCGGGGTCTACTGGACGGTCGCCTTCGGCAACCACGACACCGAGGCTTACAGCTACTACTCCCGCGAGCAGATTTCCGACTTCTACGGCAACTCCGGCTTCAAATACTGCCTGTTCCAGAAAGGTCCCGACGATGTTGACGGCTACGGCAACCAGGTCATAAACGTCAAGAACTCCAAGGGCATCCTCACCCAGTCGCTCTACATATTCGACAGCCACTCGTACACCGACGGCGACTTCCTCGGCATGATGTGGAAATACGACAACATCCATGAGAACCAGGTTCAGTGGTACAGAGACAACGTAAATCTCATGAACAAGCAGAACAACGAGCGTCTCAAGGAGCTGGGTCTGCCCGAGAATTCGGATGTCAAGTCCCTCGCGTTCTTCCACATTCCGCTGACCGAACAGCGCGACGCATGGTACGAATACATGGCAAACGGCTTCAAGGACACGGAAAATGTCAAGTATGTCTACGGCAAAGCCGGTGAGGGCAAAAAGATAATCTATTGCGGCATGGGCGAAGACGATCTGTTCGAGACGATACAGGAGCTCGGCTCGACGAAGGGACTCTTCTTCGGTCATGACCACGACAACAACTTCTCGATTTATTATAAAGGCATCCGCATGACTTACGGATACAGCATCGACTACCTCGCCTATTCGGGAATCAACAAGCGCGGTTCCCAGCGCGGCTGCACGATAATCACTGTCTCGCCCGACGGCACTTTCGACTGCAAGGCGGAAAACTACTATCAGAAGAAGTATCAGAGCCAGTACGAAAAAGAGCAGGTCACGATGCAGGATGTCACCGAGGCTTCGACTCATCTTTAATGCGAATAAAGATTAATAAAGTGTTATAAAGCGAAAACCTACCCAGGGAAACTCGGGTAGGTTTTTTGCGTTGCGGCAAGTTGGCAAGGCTTATATTATTTCCCCCCGACTTTGTACTATTTCTAAATATAGCACTTTGCAGGGACAGCCCTTGCGTCTGTCCGTTATCGGCGCAGCCGATACAAAGCCTCAATTAATGATAATTTACCCTTTGCCTTCGCGTCCCACCATAATCAAACTATTATACTCCCCGCGTTTCGGCATTTTCTTTTTATTTGAAAAAGAAAACGCCTGCAA
>OFMX01000751.1_pt1 | contig 29662 bp, 20 predicted proteins | sample 1541901 | NCBI WGS metagenome assembly OFMX01 (sample SAMN04209222, study PRJEB22552) | human gut metagenome | biome: gut; material: feces | host: Homo sapiens | place: USA: Oklahoma | reverse complement strand
GAGCCGGTCGCTGCCCCTGTTACTGTCGCAGAGTCTGACGCAAAGCCCGCGCTCGATTCTACAGCCGGTCTGGATATTCTGGCGCCTGCCGCTCCGGCACAGGTTGAAGACGAGACCGCCGACGAAGACTATGACGAGTATCCGCAGCGCGTGTCCTATGAGAGTGACACCGATTTCTCGGCCGAGCTTCCCTCGACAACGCCCCATGCCGATATCGCTTCCGCGTTCTCCTCGATTGGTGCCAGCGCTTCGAGCTTCTTTAAGGGTGCCTTTGCGAAGGGCAAGAAGTTCGTCGACGACTTTGAGGAAAAGCGCGCCGCTGCCCGCGAGGCCGCCGAGCGGGAGGCCATCGCCCAGCAGCAGGCCGCCGAGGCCGAGCGTGAGCGTGCGGCACAGGAGTTCGAGCAGAGCGAGGCCGAGCAGCCGGAATCTGCGGATGTCGCCGACGCCACGACGTCCTTCGAGGCTCCGCAGCCGACATCCGCTGACGTTGCCGAGGCTACGACGTCCTTTGAGGCGCAGCAGCCGGTCGATGGCACCATGTCATTCGATGCCACGATGACGTTTGAGAAGCAGGGCACCGCAATTGCCGAGCCCCTTTCCATCTCCGATGATGCCCAGGACGCCGCCGATGATTCGGTTGTCGACGAGGCCGATTCCGTTGAGGCCAGCGCACCCGAGCAGGTCGAGGCTCCTGTTATGGAGCGGGAACCCCCTGCGATTGACGAGGCTCCCAAGACTGATGAGTCCAGGCCTTATTCTACGCAGATCTTTACCATGCCCGCGCCGAGCGACCCCGGTGCCACGGTGGCCAATGCCGCTCCCACGCAGGACGAGACGGTTGACTCCCTCATGGCGCAGATTTCGTCTCAGGTGCCTCCGCGCCAGCAAATGAATATCCCCGATCCGGCCTCCGCGCCCGCGCCCTCTTCGTCGCCGCTGGCCTCGGTCCCCGATCCGTCACTGCCTTCGATGCAACAGGCCAACGTCGCGTCCCGCACGTCGCTGTTCGATCTTCCCGATCCTTCGGCACAGACAAATGATCCCTTTGCGACGGCGCAGGGCCCCGAGCCCACATCGGCACCGGTCGCGACCCCCATGCCCATCTCTTCGGGCGCACAGCCGCTCGAGACCATCTCGGCTCCTGCTTCGACGGGTGCCAAGCCGCAGAAGCGTGGCCTGGGTGGCTTGTTCGGTCGCAAAAAGAAGAACGAGCAGGACAGCATGAGCGACTGGCTGGGCGTCGAAGACGATTACGATGCCAAGAAGTCTGGTCGCGGCATTGGCTCGTGGGATAACTTTGAGGATGACGACGACGGTTGGAAGGGCGGCGCCACCTCCTCCGATGGTGCTTCTGCCGAGGATATGCTCTCGGCCGTTGCCTCCATGGGTGACGATGAGCTGCTCGGCCACGATATCTGGTTCGTCGCAACGGGCGCGTCCGATTGCGATGGCGCCGGCATGAGGGCGTTTTTGGCCTCGCATCGCGACAAGCTCCGCGGTGTGTTCTTCATCAACCTCGAGGCTATCGGTGCTGGCAGGCTTTCGGTGGTAACGGTCGAGGGCGAGCAGCAGCTGTTTAAGGGCGACCGCCGCATCATGAACCTTGTCAGCAAGGTGTGTAAGTCGTTCCACGTCGATTGCGGCGCGTTCGAGATGCCCTATGCAAAAACCGATGCATCCGCAGCGCTCGAGGCGAGCCGTCGCGCCCTTACGATCGCCGGTGTGGACGGCCCGCGCCTTGCCTGCGCTCGCACCGAGGATGACCTGCCGTACAACGTCAATCCGACCAATATCGCTACGGTGTCCGAGGTCGTGACCGAGGTCATTCGTCGTTCGTAGACAGACCCGCTAAGGAGTCAGCGTGTTTTCGTACATCAAGCGCCATTGGCCCATCTATTTGATCTTGACCCTGATCGCTATCGCATTGGGTTTTGGGGCCGCGTATGTCGTTGGCGTTAAGGGCTCGACGCCCGAGACAACAATGAACGAAGAGGTGGAGCAAGAGCAAAGTTTGGGTGCCGACGGTATTTCCGAGTCCGATCAGGCAGCCATCGATGGCGGTTCGTCATCTGCTGAATAGCCGATTCATCGTTTATGCCCAAGGCGGGCGAGCCGGGAGACTGGCTCGCCCGCCTATTTATCGTGCTAGCGCTTCTTTGTGGCTGACTTAAGGCGAGCGAACCATAGGGCCGCAGTGCCCGAGGTCAGGAGTGCAGTGATGCATGCGGCGACGGTAACAGATCCCGTTGCCGGCAGGTTCTGAGGCAGGGCGCATCGTTGGATGACGCGGTCCTCATCATGCGCCTCGAGTTTATCGCCACCGCCGTTGCGGCAAAGATCGACGCGCGCGCTGTTGGCAAGTGCGGTTTGGGGCGTATAGGACGACGTTGCCTGCATATGCACGACTGCGCCTCGGGCATCCGAGTTAAGGGCCGCCTTGGCATCGTCGAGATCGTCGTGTTCGTCTTTAAGGTCGTCCCGGGTCCAAGAGCCCGCCTCGCTTCTGGTTGTAAAGTCGGCGGCTACCGCACCGTATTCAAAACGGATACCCGTGATGACGGCGTCGTCTGTAAGATCAATCTCTTTCGTATCGAGCGTGACGGACTTGTCCGTCGGGATATCTGCTTTCCATAGGTGCCACCCGTCGTAATCGACGAGACGTACATCGTCGCCCAGCAGCTTTGTAACCTCTTCCGTTTCGAGCCAAGGATTGCGATGCTCGTCGTTAAGTGTTGCATTGGCCTGCTTGCCCGTATCGCTTGTTCCTGCCGGAGACGTTCGATACCACACGTTGCACAGCCCGTTTAGATCACCGACCGCAATAGGGGTTTCAACGGCAACAAGTTTCGCTGCGCCATCTTTGGCGCACTCGAGGTCGTCGGTGATGGTCAACTCGTCGACCCAGGCGCTCGACTCATTTTTGGCGTCGATGGTATAGGAGAAGGCGCCTTGCGTATCGGCCCGTGCTTTGGCTCGGTTTTTTCCGTCGCCGTTGGCAACGAGTTTGCTTACGACTGGTTGTGCAATCTCTTGGCGCTTATCGACGCTTCCCCTGATCTCGATGGGGGCATCCTTCATGGCCATGGTTTGAACTTCTCCCGTGGCCTTTACTTCAAATGTTATCTCTTCGGCAAGGTCGTAGGTACGCGGAGACATCGTTTCGCGCAGGGTGTAGGTGCCGGGTGAAAGGTGCTCAATGCGGTGTGGTTTGCCGGATGAAGTCCAAGAATCAATTTCGTTGCCATTGGAGTCGCAGAGGACAAGCTCAGCGCCTGTCACTTCCTGACCTCCGCACGCGTCGACTTTGGAGACATCGAGCTTGGTGTAGTCGTTGGAAACGTCAAGGTGCACTTCGATTACGGGCGTTTGCTGGTCAGCGTACGACAACTTCACAGTGTGTGGGGTCGGGTTGAGCAGATAACCTTCGGGCGCCTGCGTCTCGACGACCTCGTAGGTGGCGGTACCGCATCCCAACGAAAGATGGTCGACTCGCGCATGCCCCCGTTCGTCGGTTGTAACGGTGGCGACGGTTTCGCCATCCAGGGCGACGATGCTGCCGTCGGTTCGCACGATGTCGCCGTCAGCGCGGATGTCAAACGTGGCTCCAGCGAGGGCGCGCCCATCTACAACATCCGTCTTAATGATTTCGATGCTTCCGGTTGCGGCGTTGTCATAGAACGAGGCGACGGCGACCGGCGTCAGATTTCTGTCGGCGGGAATCGTTATTTCCAGGTCTTCTCCGCGCAGATACGGTTCCTTGGCCGATGCCTCGTGCACGTAGTATGTTCCGGGATTAAGTGATTCGGGCAGCGTGACGGCTCCGGCTGTATCGGTTGTGAAGGTATTCATTACATTGTGGGCCGGATACCAACATGTTTGCGAGACGGGCTCGTGGTGGCTATCGAGCAGCTGGAACGTAAAACCGGCAAGTGGTACGGTGCCGCCGGTTTGAGCATCGCGCTTTACGATTTGAAGGTGTGTCGATAGGGCATGGTTGTCAATGATGTACTGAAGCTCGGCGCCGTCTGTGGACTGCTCTGCTGTGATGGTCCATTCCCCTGCTTGCTTAAATCCTTCAGGGACCGTTTCTGCAACCTCGCGAACGGTGTAGCCCGCGCGGTCGTAGGGAATGGCACCGTGGGCGCCGGCGGGTCGCTTGCCTGCGCCAAACCATGCTTCGGGCTGGTCTTTGGTGGAGGCAAAGCCGTAAACGTTTGTGGTCAACGTGCCGACGACTTGTTGGGAGCTATTGCTGACAACTTCAAAGACGACGCCTCCCGCCGGCTGCTCGAGGCCGGACTCATCGTTATCGCCATGGTCCTTAAACTTCGAGATTTCAAGGTCAAAGGCGATGGGGATGTTGGGAATACGGCTTTCGAGCTCAACGATGCCCGTATCTCCGAGCTGCTCAGCACCGACGGTGTAGCTCCAACAGTCGTTTGCAATCAGGTAGCCCTCGGGCGCTTTCGATTCGTAGATGGTAAAGGTGCCCAGAGGAACGTCATTGAGGATCGCCCGTCCGTTTTCGTCGGTCGTAAGGGTGCGAGTCCAGCCGGGAGTTGATTGCGAGACGCAGGTAAATTCAGCGCCCGCAAGCGACGCCCCAACCTGGGCGCCGGCATCCGTGGCGGCATCGACTTTTGCAATACGCAAGGTGATGGTGCCGGGCTGCTCGTTGACGGTGACATGTTCACCGCTGTTTTGTGTGGTGAAGGCTATTCGGTCGCTTCGAGGGATATAGCCTGCCGGGGCTTTGGTTTCGACCAGGTAATATGCCGTATTGGGCGAAAGCGTTGCTTGTGCATGCCCATTTTCGTCCGTCTGGATAGTGCCGACACGTGCATCGCCTGCACTTTCAAAGATATCGAAGGTTGCGCTACCGAGCCTGTAGGCGTCGTTACCGGCGGTGATGTCAGCCTGGGACGATTGTTTTTGGAACGATACGGAGACGGCGGGCAGAACATAGAGCATGTCCTGGTGTCGACCCTCGCCCGAGACCGGGCCGTGATAACGCCTGGCTCGATGTGGGGCCGCCTTAATGGATCCGGACTTAGCGCTGTCGTAGAGCCAACGTGCAGCCGCTACGGCCTCGGCGTTTTCGTAAAACCTACCGGTCCTGGCAACTCCCTTGCTGTTTGTATACGAATAGGTGCCGTCGGGGCGCGTGGTTCCGTTGAGCATCCAAACGGCAATCTGGGTGGCGGCACGGGCGAGATCGGGCGACAGGTTGTGGCCGCCAAAGGATGTATTGGAGGGGTATCCGTGACAGACGATGGCGGCAAATTCGTCATCGAGCCATGTCCAGCCCTGGTTATATGTACGCCATGGCCCTCCCGGCTTGCTGGGGCCGGGGCAGTCTTGATTCATGCAGTACGAAATCGAAGTGTCCTGTGCCTCGTATTTACCGACACCGAAGGGGCCGCAGCCGTCGCTTATGGTGCGGAAATTAAGGGCGTCACTCCCGTCGACGGCGAGCGCGGCCCCTGGGGCCAGACAGCCGATCAGAAAAAAGAGGAGCAGGAGCAGCGGACCTGTTGCGATTGCGCTGTGGACAGAGTGCGTGGGTGCGTTGGACATGGCTGCTCCTTATCCCTCGTGCGCCGCACGGGGAGGCCGCGGCGCTTGGGATGAGGCTACCGCCATGGTTCATGCGGGTAAGTACCAGAAGCTGACCAAAAGCTTGCCCGATTTGTGACAAATCGGGCTCAAATACAACAATCAGATAAAAGCGCAGGTAGAAGTAAATGAAAAAGGACCCCCACGGGTCCTTATCTCCATATATTTATGAAGTTATAGAAATAAATTCATAAATTAAACAAGAAAAAAGATATTTGGATCGATGTGAAGACGATAATCTCACATCGATCCAAATACAAGTCTATGACAGGAGCTGTTCGATTGTTGCCTTTTGGTCATCACTGGCCTGTATGGCGGGATCGAAGATCGCGGTCGAGATTGGAAGACCCTTTATATTGACCGCTACTTTGATGGCAGATACAAACAAATCGCAGGCGTCGTAGACGGCCATGAGCGACGAGATGCGCTTGGCGCACTCGATGGCGGTCGCGAAGTCGCCTGCCTGGTAGGCGCCGTGCAGCCTCACAAAGAGCTCGGGCTCCACGTTGGTGAGGCCACACAGAACGCCGTTGCCGCCGCTCGCGCGGTTGACCAGGTAGTACTCGTCGAAGCCGGAAAGGACCGAGAACTCGGGGTTGACCTTGCGGACGGCGCGGATGACCTTGCGCGTGTGACTGATGGTGTCGACCGTGTCCTTGATGCCGCAGATATTCGGATGGGCGGCGGCGAGCCTGGCCACGAGCTCGGGCGACAGGTCGGTGCCGGTGCGCGCCGGAAAGTTGTATAGCACGACGGGTAGGTCGGTGGCGTCTGCGATGCCACCAAAGTACTTTTCGGCAGCGTCGTCGGTGGGCCCGAAGTAGTACGGCGAGACCGCCAGAACCGCGTCGGCACCGGCCTTCTTGGCATAGCGCGTGAGTTCGAGGACGTTGTCGTAGGTGGTGTCACCCACGCCGACGAAGACCTTCATGCGGCCGGCGACCCGCTCGACGGCAAAGTCGATGACCGACTTCTTGTCCTCGAGGCTCACGCTGTAGAACTCGCCGATGCTGCCAAACAACAGCACGCCGTTGATGCCCGCGTCGGCCAGGTGGTCCAGGTGCCTGCCCCACAGCTCGTAATCGATCTTTCCATCATCGTCGGTGATGGTGATGGAGGGGCAGAAGACTCCCTCAAACATGTGTCACTCGCTTTCCGGGGTCACACCCCCACAAATCCCTGCACTGCCGAGAAGGACCTAGAGGTAGTAGGCCTTGACGGAGTTATCGTAGAAGACACCCTGCTTCTCGGCGTCGGTGAAGACGTCGGAGTCCTCGATGAAGCTATAGAGGTCCTTGTAGTCGAACTTGGTGAGGACACAGGGGGAGTCAGTGCCCCAAATGATCTTGTCGGCGCCCAGGACGTCCTTCGCCATCGCGATGTACTCGAGCGCGGTGGGATACGGGTAGGCCTCGGGAGCAACGTTCCAAGGCAGCGCGGAGAGATCGACCCAGACGTTATCGTGGGCGAGGTACGGAAGCGCGCACTTGAGGACGTCGCCGTCCTCAAGGGACGGGGCGAGCAGGTGGCAGACGACAATGTGCAGGCCGGGGTACTTCTTGGCCAGGCGATATACGGCCTCGGGCTGGCAGCTGGACTGGTTGGGGCTGCCGATGTCGAGCACCAGAGTGGCGTCCTCGACCTGGGCGATCCTGTCGATGAGGACCGTCATCTCGGGGCCGTCGACCGCGAAATCGCGGTGGTAACCGGAAAGGCCGCCGCCCACAGAGACCTCGAACTTGAAGACGTGGGCGTGCAGATCGTTGATGAAGTGCTCGAGGATCTGCTGGGCGCAGCGGCAGAAGGGGTCGAGCATGACCGCAGCTTTGAAGCGGTCAGGGTACTTCTCGGCGCATTCCATGGCGTACTCGTTCTGCAGGCCGTACAGGACGCCCTGCAGCAGGATGGCCTTCTCGACGTCGTTCTCGTCCATGACGTCCATGAAGGTCTCAACGAGGTACTCCTTGTCTCCCTTGCCCTCGGGGATGATACGGAACTCTTCGCCGGTGGCCCAGCGACAGTTGCCGTTGCCTAGGGGGCGCAGCTCTCCGGCCTTGCCCATGGAGCCGATGTGGTCAAAGACGTGGGCGTGTGCGTCGATCTTCTTCATTTTGTTCTCCTTACGTCAAACAATGTCTAATGGATATATGGTCAGTGACGGATACGCTTTGCTGCCAGGTGGGCACCACCTCCAGTCGAACCCGCAGGCGCGGGACATAGAGTGGCCTTGCAATCCGGACGCTAGGCGGACTGCTCCTCGGCCTCCATCTCCTCCTCGGTCACGTCGTCGATCGGGACGAAGAGCGTGAACAGGAAGGCGAGGCCAAAGGCGAGCGCCAGCGAGATGCAGAAGGGAACGAATGCGCGGCTCATGAAGACGGGCAGCGTGGTGAGCGCGGGCAGAGCGAAGGCGGTGCCGGCGCAACCGAACACGCCTGCCACGGCGGAGCCAATGCCGCCGGCGACGCATGCGCAGACCATGGGCTTCTTGAGGCGCAGGTTCACGCCGTACATCGCGGGCTCGGTGATGCCCAGCAGCGTGGTGAGCGAGGCGGAGATCGCCTGGGAGCGGAACTTCTTGTTCTTGGTCTTGAGGGCGACGGCGAGCGCGGCACCGCCCTGGGCGAAGATCGCGCCGCCGAACAGGGCCATGATGGTGTCGAAGCCGTAGACCGCGACGTTGTTCATAGCAATGGGGAACAGGGCCCAGTGCAGGCCGAGGATGACGAGGAACGGCTGGAACGCGCCGATCAGCGCGCCGGCGACGAGCGGCGAGAGGCTGTAGACGGCCTCGTAGCCCTGCGCGAGCCAACCGCCCACGACGGTGCCGAGGGGGCCGAAGACGGCCAGGGTGAGCGGGACGATAACGATGATCGTGATAGGCGGCGTGAACAGGCCGCGGAAGGTCTCAGGGATGATCTTATAGCAGGCCTTCTGGACCCAGCTCGCGCAGTAGATGGCAAGAAGGATGGGGATGACGGAGCTGGAGTACGTCGCCTTTGAGAGCTCGAGGCCAAACAGGTAAACGGGCGCGTCCGCCGCCATGATGGTGGTGATGGACGGATACACCAGGATGCAGCCGAGAAGGACGGCGGTCACCGTGTCAACATCGAAGCGCTTTGACGAGGTGTAAGCAAGGAACACCGGGATGAAGTAGAACAGCGAGTCGGCCATCGCGTTGAGGATTGCATACGTGGTCGAGTCGTCGGTGACCATGCCCGAGACCTGCAGAAGCGTCAGGATGCCCTTGAGGATACCGACGGAGACGAGCAGGTTGATGATCGGGAGGAAGAACGAGGACAGCAGGTCGATGACCGCGTTGACGCCGCGCTGGAACGCGTTGGGCGTCTTTTCGGGGGCTTGCGTGGTTGTCACGGTTTCTCTCCTTTCTGGAGCGTCCTGTCAGACGCTGGCCTACATATAGTTGCAGATGTGCGGAAGGGCGGTCTCGGTATAGCCAAGTGCCTCGGCGCAGACCTTGCGGCCGTTGCAGACGGCGATGATGTCGTCGAGCATCCTGTCGCGCATCTCCTCCATGGACTCGGGGCCGTAGATCGTCGGGCTTGCGTCGAGGTCGGTGTTGTCCCTCATGGTCTCGTAGGTGCGCTTGTTGGCAGTCAGGCGATACACGGGCGCGATGGCATTTCCGGTGGGGGTGCCAAGACCGGTCGAGAAGACCACGAGCTGGCAGCCGCCGGCGATGATGCCGCCCACGCTGGAGGGGTCATTGCCGGGGGTGTCCATCACGACGAGGCCCTCGTGCGGATTGAGCTGCGCCGCGTACGGATAGACGGCGTTGAGGGGGCTGTGGCCTCCCTTGTGAACGCAGCCGAGAGACTTCTCCTCGAGGGTCGTGAGTCCGCCAGCCATATTTCCAGGGCTGGGGTTGCCCTCTCGCATCTCGGCGCCAAACATCTGGACGTACTTCTCGTAGTCGTAGACGATCTTGAGGATGTCGTCCGAAACCTGTTTGTCCTTCGCGCGGCGGGCGAGGATGTGCTCGGCGCCAAAGAGCTCGGGCGTCTCGCACAGCACGGAGGTGGCACCATGGTTGACGAGCCAGTCGGAGACCTCGCCGATCAGCGGATTGGAGCCAAGGCCGCTTGAGGGGTCGGAGCCGCCGCAGTTGGTGCCGAAGATGAGCTCGGAGATGTCAGTGGGCTCGCGGACGCACCGGTCCGCCTCGGCGACCATCTTGCGGGCAAGGCGCGTACCCTCCTCGATCGCCCTAATGGAGCCGCCGACCTTTTGGATGACCAGGGTCTCGACGGGCTTGTTGGTGCGCTCGCGAATCGCGTCGACCACGATGTCGTTCTGGCAGCCCTCGCAGCCCAGGGAGACGCAAACGACGCCATAGATGTTCGGGTTCGCAGCGTAGCCTGCCAAGGCAGCAATAGTCACCTTCTGGTCGCAGTCGACCTGCGAGCAGCCATTCTGGTTGTGGAAGGAGACGCAGCCCTCAACCGCGTTCGCGATCCTCTCCGTGGTGTCGGAGGCACAGATGCTCGTGGGAAGGATCAGGACGTGGTTGCGGATGCCGACACGACCGTCCGGGCGACGGTAGCCCATGAAGGTGCGCGTGCCCTCCGCGGGCGAGGAGGTCTTGGTGGCGACGGAGTCGGTGTCGGCGACGACGGAGTCCTTCAGGTCGTCGGAGCTGGCGCAGTTATGCGTATGAACATGCTGCCCGCGCTTGATGTCTGTGGTGGCCACACCGATGAACTCACCATACTTGACGACCTTCTCACCCTTGGGGATGTCCACGAGGGCAATCTTGTGGAACAGCGGGATGTCGTCGGTCACGGTAACGCTCGCCAGCGTGCCGTCCGGCATGGGGTAGCGGGCCTCGGCGTCCGCCTCCAGTTGGTAGGTGGCGACGGCGACGTTGTCCCTCTGATCGATGACAACGGCGTTTTGGCCTTGGCTTACAACGTCTGACATGTTTCCTCCCTATGTCCACTTGAATAGCGTTCGTATTTACGAACGCTATTCGTTATACGGAACAGTATAGATGAAATGCAAAAGACCTCACACGGGCCCGCCGCGAATGGTTTTGGTTGGCCGGTGAACGGTTGCTTTAAGGGGCACGCCGCTATACTTACGGGGAAAGTCTGGGCGTTAATGAACAAGGAGAGTTGCCATGCCCTCGCGATATAATCCTGCTGGCCACCGTTCTACCTTGCGGGTTCTATCAATCTTTGAAGCCCTTTCGGCTACAAAGAGCGGACTTACCATGGCAGAGATATGCCGCATTGTCGGCGCTCCAAAGAGTAGCCTCTTCTCGATTCTGCACACCATGGCCGATTCGGATTACGTTAGTTATGACGAGACTACCGGTAGGTATTCGATTGGGCTTAAGACGTATCTGCTGGGCAAGGCATTCGATCGTGAGAGTGGGGGATTGTCCTCTTTTGAGACAGCCATGCGAAAGGTTGTCGCATCGTGCGGAGAGACCTGTCAGCTCGGTGTGCTCGACCACGGTCGTGTCCTCTATATTTCGCGCGTTGATTCCCCCCAGCACATCCGTCTTTCATCGGAAATCGGTAAGACCCTTCCTGCACACTGCACGGCAATTGGAAAGGCGATTCTATCTCGATGGGATGAGGAGTTGGTTCGCTCGCTGCTTCCTGTCCCATTCGAAAAAACGACTGAGCATGCGGTAAAACACATAGATGACCTGATGCGGCAGCTCGAGGAGGTCCGACGGTGTGGTTTTGCATATGATCATCAGGAGATGGCAGAAGGGGTTGAGTGCATCGCCGTTCCCATAGAAAAAGGCGGGCGTCTCTATGGTTTAAGCGTTTCGGTCCCTGCGTATCGTTTTGACACTGAGGTGCAAAACGAGGTAGAACACGTGCTTTCTGATGCAAGGGACCAGTTGGAGCGCGTTTCGTAGGCTTTTGTGCCGCAGTGCGCGGTGCGCGATTGCATAGTGATAACACGCCGCATTCATATTGCCCCCTTGAAATGCTCGGTATATACTATCCAAGCATTTAATTTATCCCAATGCGCAATTGCGGGCATCGCCAAGTGGTAAGGCATCAGCTTCCCAAGCTGACACTCGCGGGTTCGAGTCCCGTTGCCCGCTCCAGTTAAAAGCACAAGCACGGCACCATTCCGGTTCCGTGCTTTTTTCAATAAGGCCGGCGATGATGGATCCCTCTCCGACGTTGGGTGTTTCGACGGTTGGGGAAGATGGAGTTTGAGAAATAGCTTGCCATGCGTGCCCCTTGCCGCTCATGCATAGAGCGGCAAGGGGCTATTTTGCTGTATAGCGCTGGCGGTCAGCAAGATTGCAGTGTTCGATTGGGTGTCAATTCCAGTCTGATTTAGCATATGTGCTGCCGCCCAACACTGTGTTCTATCGCGACTGACAGCCGGGCGCATTCTGGGCTAGTTGCGCACTTGGCTTGGAATGTACCTGTTTGGCAGAATTGAAATCGCGAGCCATATCACTCGACTATGTGCCACTCAGCTGCCGAAGTGCTTCCAGCGTTGGTGATGCGGCCAGCTTTCCGTAGGCTTTGGAGCAGATAGCTTACATGGTCGCCTTTTTGCTTTGTCGTAAGGTCTGCCGGCAGAGCATGATCCAGTCCTGCGATAATCTCCGCTCTTGAACATGGGCGCACGCGCAGAAGTTCCAAAATCAGTTCCTTGAAGACACTATTGTCTACGCCCTTGTTTCGCACATACTCGCTGTGGGCACCGGTGGCCGCTGCCACTTCGGCAGAGACCGTCAGCTTAGGGTAACGACCTCTAACGAGGCCCTGTTCGTGAAGCAGGCGTGACTGTTCCTTTGTGACGGGTAGCCCCTTCTGAACGAGGTCCAACAGCAGCACTGTCGCCAAATCAAGATTTCGATTGCTTGCGAGAAGTCGAGAATAGTCCTCGTTGAGTACTGTGCCGTACAGTGTTACGGCAACGCGTCCAACCTCAGATAGATCGTAGGTGGGCATTGGTAGCAGGCGGTTACGCTGAATATCGAAGACGTTGCGAATACCTATGGCGTTGCGGTCCATCATGCCCGTCTTATTCATGGCACTTGAAAGCAGGGGATTACGATAGTACGGCGGCTTGTAACCGCTCGCGAGCGCATTCTCTATCGTCCCGGGGATAAAAGCGCCCTCGTTCTTGAATACAAGCCTGTCCTCATATTCAAGAACGTTAATTTTCCCCGACATTCTAAAATCTTGGTGAGCTATGGCGTTGTGAAGAAGCTCTCGGATGACTTCGGGGCTGTAGCGATGTGCTTCGGTGGGGAACAATGTCTCTTCGCGGTCGAAGAACCGGTATTTTTCGTTTCTTATCTTTCCCAGGATACGATCGACCTGCAGAATGAAGGGCGGCTCAAAGTGCTCATAGGCCATAGTGGAGCCGTCGCTCGCGTAGAGCGTCCAAGTGATGCGTGGCTCGATACCACCCAGAAAGACGCTCGATTCCGGTTTGCCCAGAAGAACGAGCGCCGCATTGCTCACGTGGCCGTGGATTACAAGCGCCATCTTGCTGAGGATGGATTCTTCATCGAGGCTACGAATGGCTGGCTGGCTTTCTCCGAACTTTTCGACGAATTTGGAGCACGCAAAGCTAACTGCCTCTGGATCAAGGTCATCGAGGTTTGCCTCGTAGGCAATCTGACGCGACCAGTCGGGTCGACTCTGCCCGTAGATGGCGTCGAGTTTGAACTTGGGCATCTCTACGAGGGATTCATTCTCACGTGACCAGGGGATTCCGTGCCAAGTCGTTGGCGTTGCGAAGCTGCCGGCCGGTATCTGGAAAGCAATGACTCTCTTGCCATCAACCTCAAACTCGTAAATCTCTTCGAAAGTCATGCCGTTATTTGTGTATTGAGCGATCTCGTGCTTTAGGCGTCGCAGGCCGACGCTTGGCGTTTGGGATTCTTTACGGTAAGCGGTCCCCTTTATTTGGCGGTCGTTTGAAATGCCAAAGAAAAGCCATCCACACTCTGCCTTGCGCAAATTGGCCTCATTGCTGAGGGCGGAGAAATACTTGCCAATGTCCTCGAAATCATAGTTCTGCTTTGCTGCCTTGTATTCGACGACCTCGGTCTCGACGTCGGCAATGATGCGCAGAAGCAAGGAGGGCATCTCACTTGTTTTCCGTATCATGGTACTCCATATAATGTAATTCGATTAGCAACTAATGTAATTATAGCTCTCATTACATTAGTTATCGGCGCATAAGGACGTAGGTCGGTTGTACGCCCCGACGCTTCAATACGTTCAACGTTCTTGCTAGTTATTGAATGCGAAGGCAACTGCCAGAGAAAACGGCAAATAGCACAGCTTCCTCTAATGTAATTACACATGTAATAATACATACAACGGATGGGATTACATTAGTTCGCGGGGCTTTCGTTGCCCGCTATAGTCGTGTCCACCGTTCACCTCCCTTGCCCACTCCGATTCCAATTCCAAAATGTTAGGTTAATGCCTGCTGCCCATACTCGCACCTGCGCACGGTACAATGGTTGGGTTACGACCAACGTGCCAATAACCAAAAAGGAGCCGCTATGATCGATCGCTATACCCGCCCGGAGATGGGACACATCTTCTCCCTCGAGAACAAGTACGCCATTTGGCAGGAGATCGAGGTTCTGGCCTGCGAGGCCCAGGCGGAGCTCGGCAAGATCGGTATTTCCAAAGACGAGGCCCAGTGGATCCGCGACCATGCCAACTTTGAGAAGGCGAAGGTCGATGAGATCGAGGAAGTCACGCGCCATGACGTCATTGCCTTTCTGACCAACATGAAGGAATACATCGATGCCGATGTTCCCGAGGGCGACCCCAAGCCCAGCCGCTGGGTTCACTATGGCATGACCAGCTCCGATCTGGGCGACACGGCCCTGTGCTACCAGCTCACCCAGGCCTGCGACCTGATCATCGAGGATGTCAAGAAGCTCGGCGAGATTTGCAAGCGTCGTGCCTTCGAGGAGCGCAACACGCTCTGCGCCGGCCGTACTCATGGCATCCATGCCGAGCCGATGACCTTTGGCATGAAGTTTGGCTCTTGGGCCTGGGAGCTCAAGCGCGATCTGGATCGTCTTGAGGACGCCCGCAAGAACGTTGCCTTCGGTGCCATCTCGGGCGCTGTCGGCACGTACAGCTCCATCGAGCCGTTCGTGGAGGAGTATGTCTGCGAGCACCTTGGTCTGGTTCACGATCCGCTGTCTACGCAGGTCATCAGCCGTGACCACCACGCCTACCTTGCCGGCGTGCTCGCTACCACGGCAGCTACCTGCGAGCGCATTGCGACCGAGGTTCGCAACCTGCAGAAGACCGATACGCTCGAGGCCGAGGAGCCGTTCCGCAAGGGTCAAAAGGGCAGCTCCGCCATGCCGCACAAGCGCAACCCCATCACTATGGAGAAGGTCTGCGGCCTTTCGCGCATCGTCAAGTCCAACGCCCAGGTCGCCTTCGACAACGTTGCCCTGTGGCACGAGCGCGACATTTCGCACTCCTCTGCCGAGCGCGTCGCCCAGGCCGATAGCTTCATCGCCCTTGACCACATGTTCCAGTGCCTCATCCGCGTCATCGACGGCCTGCAGCTGTACCCTGCCCGCATGATGGCCAATCTCAACAAGACCCGCGGCCTCATCTTCTCCTCCAAGGTGCTGCTGGCTCTCGTCGATACAGGCATCACCCGCGAGGATGCCTATGCCATCGTGCAGGAAAACGCCATGGCCACGTGGCACGAGGTGCAGGATTGCGTCTCCGGTCCTACCTTTAAGGAGCGCCTCGAGGCCGATCCGCGCTGCACCGTCAGCCAGGAGAAGCTCGACGAGATCTTTGACCCGTGGGACTTCCTCACCCGCATCGACACGGTCTTCGATCGCCTGGAGCAGCTCGAGTTCTAATTGACCGATCGGGGAGGTAGTCAAATCGATCAATTCTCCGCGGCCCTCGTTCGAGTGCGACTTTCCAACACAAGCCCCGCTCGCAGCTCGCTCTGCCAGCGGGGCTTGTGCATGAGCGCACCTAGAAAGCTGGACGTCAGCGATATATGCGCGTCAACTGTGCTGCTTGCCGATAATTTGAGACATCTGACAAACATTACCTTGCCGGTAACTGTCGGGGGGGGGGTATCCTTAAGCCAATTTTAAGGTGTGGGAGAATGCTGCGTTTTTTCACGAGAGATTGGACTTAGGGGAATGAGAAAAGGGTTTTGGAGGATAGCCACAGGCATCTGTGTTGCTTTAACGGCGGCAACGTTTGGGCTGACGGTGGCCGCTCCGCATGCGGATGCTGTCATGCTGGAGTCGCAGGACGGTTCCATGGGTGCATCGTTTCTCCCATACGATTCGTCTACAGGCGATGTGTGGTCAGAATTTGATGTCGCTGTTGGACAGACGGTGAAAGGAAGGCTTTCCTTTTTTAATAAAAATCACGAATGGGCGCACATTGACCCTAGCGATATCGATATCACATCGTCTGACGAGGATATCGCTAAGGTAAGTTATGAGTCACATAGTTGGGTATTGACAATTAGCCCCACCAAAGTTGGCACAACGACTATAACCCTGAAGAGCAAGACCGACGAGAGTTTAAACGGTTCTCTTAAGATTAAAAGTGTGGCTAAAGTCAATCCAATTAAGGTCAGTTTCGTTTCTTACGACCAATCTGGTGCGACAACAAACACCGCAACGCTGGGTTACACGGATGATTGTCCGCAAAAATGCGGGAACACGCATTATGCATTACTAGAGGGGAGAGTTGACGTTCGTCCCGTGGACGAGAGCCGTGCGGCCACATATTTTGTTATTAAGGAAGACCCCTCAAAGGATTCCAAAGTCCAGGCAAGGGTGAATTCGAATTATTCATCATATGGAACTTCCGAGCTAAGCGCTTCTTTGCAACTCGAGGCGTTGTCGAAAGATGCTAAAGAGGCCAAGGTTCTTGTCGACTATTGCAACGGTGAAGTTGAGACGAAGAAGCTATGTGATGTTGTAACCGAGAATCAGGAGCCCGGATTCAATGAGCGTGGGAACAAAAAGCAAAAGATGCTGGTTGGGGACAGCTATTATCTGACTGCCATTCTCAACGTTTCTCCAAATGAAGTACTGAAGGCATGCCAGCGCGCACATTGGGGTGCGGACTTTGGCGCTGTAACCTATTCTCTGGAAAGCAACGATGTCGTTGAGCTTATCGGTGGTGAAAACTCGTTTAAGGCAATAAAGCCTGGCACCGTTAAGGCTCATGCTCGTGATGGCCTTGGCAATGACCATCCCTTTGAGATAGAGGTTGTCGACCCTGCGGAAGTGAGCCTTTCGAAGGCCAAGTTTGTGTCGAGCGATTATACATTTCCCTGTGAGGTCAGTTCAGATAGTATATCCAAAGATTGGCTTTGGCTGGAATGTGACAGGGGGTTTGAATATCCAAAGGGCGTGCTGAGTAAAAGCGCTGAGGAATTGATGGACTCCTATGCCGGCGCAAAGTATTCTTTCACTTCAGATAATCCGGATGTCCTCGAGGTAAAAGGACCGATGTTTAGTGGTGGCAGTTACTTGGGGTATTTAGTGCCTCATAGTTACGGCGATGCAACGGTTTCAATGTACTTGGGTGGTCGTCTCTGCGACACGATGACCGTTCATGTTGTCAAGCCTGGCGAGGAGCCTGCAAAGACTGCGGTTTCCATTGCGGACAGCTACTCAACCTCCATGGATAAAGGCACGACTCAGCAGCTGAAGGCAAAGGTCTCCCCTGATGACAAGGCCAGCCAAGTTGTTTGGTCCTCTTCCAACGAGAGCGTCCTTACCGTCGACGCTAACGGTCTTGTTACCGCTGTCGGTGACGGTGATGCCACGATCACGGCAACGGTTGATGGGGTCTCTGCAACCACGGATGCGATTACGGTAACCACTCCGGTTGTAAAGGTGTCGGGCGTCAAACTCAGCGCTGCGAACCTTAAGCTTGCTGTGGGTGGTGAACCCTCGACGTTGACCGCAACGGTTGAGCCCGATAACGCAACGAATAAGAACGTGTCCTGGTCGTCGAGCGATCCTACGGTTGCCACGGTTGTGGCCGGCGTCGTGACCCCGGTCAAGGCCGGTGCCGCCACGATCACCGTCACCACTGAGGACGGCGATCATAGTGCCGCGTGCAAGGTGACGGTTATTCAACCTGCCACGGGTATCACGCTTGATAAGCAGAAAGTCGCGCTTGTAGGCGCTGCAGTCGAGCAGCTTAAGGCAGCGGTCGTTCCCGCGGAAGCTAACCAGACAGTTGTCTGGAAGTCCAGCAACGAAAGTGTCGCTACGGTCGATCAGGCCGGAAAGGTGACGCCTGTTTCCAAAGGCACCGCAACCATTACTGCTTCGACCGAAGACGGAAACTATTCTCAAGATTGTGCTGTGACTGTTTCCAACCCCGCAACAAATCTTGCGGTCGACCAGAGCGCCCTCAACCTCAAGAAGGGCGAAGAAGGCACCGTAAAGGTTTCTCTTGCCGGAGCCCTTGCGGGTGATGTCGACGAGACCAAGCTTGCTCTGGATGACACGGGCGCTTCGAAAGCATTTAAGGTTGTCGACAACGGCGATGGCTCCTACACCGTTACCGCTCTCAAGACAGGTTCCGGTTCATTTGTCATCACAGCAGAGTCGCTCTCCCAGACCGTTTCTGTGACCGTTATCAATCCCGTCCAGAAGGTCGAACTCAACAAGACGAGCCTGTCCCTTACTGTGGGCGATGCCTCCGCAAAGCTCTCCGCAACGGTGAGTCCTGCCGATGCAGACGATACGACGGTGAGCTGGACCTCCAGCGACTCGTCGATCGCTGCGGTCAAAGACGGCGTCGTGACGCCGCTTAAGGCCGGTACCGCCACGATCACCGTCACCTGTGGTGACAAAACAATGACCTGTACCGTTACTGTAGCGGCGAGGACCATTGCGGGCGTTGCAGGTAGCGACGGAACGGACGTTAGCGTAAGCGCCGAGAACAATGCCGCTGCCGGCATTGCCCAGAACAACAGCATCTCTCTTGTGGTCGAGGAACCGACAAATCTTACCGACGCCGCCAATGCTACGATTTCCGGCCTTGAGCAGGGGGCTACCAAGGTTGCCGAGAAGCTCGATATCAAGCTTCTCAAGAATGGCGAGGTTATCGAGGACTTCGATGGCATGTCCTTCATCGTTCGTGTCAAGATGACCGCAGCCATGAAGGCGCTCACCAATCTCAAGGTGCTCTACGTTGCTGAGGATGGTTCCACTCAGGCTATGGATACGTGGACCGAGGGCGACTACCTTTGCTTCCGCACGAGCCACTTCTCGACGTACGTGGTGACGGGCGAGGGGGGCAAGGGGGAGCCGACTCAGCCCGCGACGCCGTCCCAGCCCGGTCAGCAGACGACGACCAAGGTAACCAAAAAGTCTGCTAAGACTACTAAGGGTGCGCTCGCCAACACGGGCGACCAGGCCCTTGCCGTCGCCCTTATTATGGCCGTTGCCGGCGCTTCGCTGATTGCCTTCGCGCTTATGCGCAAACGTTTCGAGCGTTAGGGCGCCCCTCTCGTTTAAGCGCGACCTTTCAGTCCAAGCCCCGTTGGTAACGTGTTTGACCAACGGGGCTTTTGCGTTAAAGACTTCAGCCCGTGTGTCGCGCGCAGTGCGGCGCATCGGAAACCGCCAGAGACGCGGTCGGCGCCAACGGCCTGAACGAGGCAGCGGTCGGGGGCGCATCCTGGAGCAGCTGAACTTCGAGTAGGATTAACCTAATTCGACCGCTTGCGGATGCATTTCAACCTTTGGCGCCTTGCCCATCTTGGGTGAGGCGCTTTTTTATTGCCGCATCAGCCCCGGGTATACAATGAAATCCGACTGCTGTTTCGATGAAGGGAGGCGCGTGCCCGGACGCACCAAGCGAGCCGCCATCGTCTCGTTTACGCTCATGCTCCTTGTTGCCGCCTGTTTGGCCGCCCTGACGTATACCGTTCGAAGCAGTTCTTCCTCCTCGAATGAAGGCGACAAAGATCTCCCGGTACTCAAAATCGGCGTTACGGATAACGACCCCTATGTGTATGTCGATACCACGGGCGATTACGCTGGTATCGATATCGACATCGCCCGCGAGGCCTGCAAGCGTGCGGGGCTCAAGCCACAGTTTGTCGATATTGACTGGAACGATCGCGACCGGCTGCTCAAAACGGTGATATCGATTGCCTGTGGTGTGATTATTCTCCCTGTTATCGCGAGGATAAGTATTACTGGACCGAGCCGTATCTAACCGTGACGGTTTCGGTTGTCGCCAAGAAAACGAGTGGCATCAAGTCCTTGGCGCATCTCGATGGAAGCAAGACCATCGCGGTGATTGCGGGCTCGGTGAGCGAACGCCGATTGCTCGCAGGGGATCTGGAAATCTCGCCGGACGTGCAAATCAAATCGTATGGTTCTGCCGAGCTCTGCAAAGCCGCCCTCGCCAAAGGGTATGTCGACTGTTGGATGGCGGACGTTCAATCGCTTGATCGACTCGTCGCCCAGTATCCCGGCGTTTATCGTGTGTTTGCCGACAACGTTATGACGGTTGACCTGGGCGTTGCATTTGATGTTGCCTATGAGGGAGAGTGCGTCAAAAACCTCAATACCGCGCTGTTCGACATGGATCGAGACGGCACGATAGAGCGCATTGTGGACAATTACAAGGCAGGAGCGACGACGGGCGGGCAAGGAGCGGAATCATGACAAATGACAAGCACCGCTTGCGTCGAAAGACTCTGACCGTCATAGCTGTCGGCGTTATTGTCAGCGCTGTCTTATTAGGCCTGTTGTATGCGGTTGGAACCCATCGCTGCCTCGAAAAAACGCTTGGGTTTGGCCAAGAAACCATGGTGTTTTTGGAAAACGCTTGCGAAAAATATGACCGCTACGAACAGGGGAGAAAAACCGAGGAGACGCACGATTTGCTCGCCGCGGTCGAATCGTTTGCGACGTCCCTGTCCTCTGATCGCGTTGAGGTTAACAACGACCTTATCGAGCAATTTGTCCATGCCGAGAGCCTTTCGGGGTTGATGGTCATGGACTCCGACGGTCATATGGCCGCCCACTACGACATCGATGGTCGCGATCCGCTCATGTTGTGGCGAGAGGAGCTGGCATGTTCGCCGGTCACATCGATGTATCAAGGTTCCAAAGTGTCCTACTCAACTGTCGTCGAGCGCCGTGGTGTTGTGTTTGCCGTCTGTGCTGTCCCGTATGGCGACGGCGTTGCCCTGGCATACCGCTCATTTGTTCCCGATACGGCGGATGACTATTCATATGCCATAGCCGATGTGCTTGCGAACAACACCTTCCACCAAAGTCCCATGGTGCTTGTTATGGAGGATGCGGAGATTGTCTCATCCAACAGTGCCGATGCTGACGTGTCGCTCGCCCGACTCCTCACCAGTACAGGAGTTGAGTGGAAAGAAGACGGCCTGACGCGCATCGAATATCGAGGAGACAAATGGTATGCCGTGCGTGCGGCATATAAGGACTACCGCCTGTTTGCGCTATATCCCAAATCTGAGGTCATGTCTGACAGGATTTCATTTGTCGCCGTCGGCGTCTTGGTGTGCCTCGCGTTTTGGGTCGTGGTGCTGTTGGCTCGAAATATCGTTGACCACCGCAATTTGGTCGAAAAGGATAAACAGCTCGGCATTATCAATGCCATAAGCGCCATCTACGATTCGACCTTCCTTTTGCATCTCGACACCCTCGAGATCGAGGGAATCAATATGTCGCCGGCGATAGCGAAGATATTCGCCGAGCACAACGAGGCATATGACTTTATGGACACAGTCTGCCGGGATATCGTGAGCCCCGAAAGCCGCGAAGCGGTTGTGGGACTCGTAGATATAAGTACGCTTCGTGAACGTATGGAGGGCGTACCATACTTGGCTGCCGAGGTGCGAGATTGTCGAGGCGCTTGGTACTCGCTACAGGTTGTCCCCCAGCATCGCGATGAGCAAGGCCGGCTGGAGTCGGTTGTCGTGGCGACGCACAACATATCGATGGTCAAGCATGCCGAGGAGCTGTCATACCAAGATAAACTGACGGGGCTTCGCAACCGCAACTATCTTGAATCGCGTGGAGATAGCCTGGTAAACGAGGACTTGCCGGTGAGCGTGATTATGGTGGACTGTAATTATCTCAAGCGGACCAACGACATCTATGGTCACGAGATGGGGGATGAGCTGCTGCGACGGACGGCGTCCGTGCTGCGGCGGGTGGCTGGTGCGGATTACCTGCCGATGCGCGTTGGCGGCGACGAGTTTTTGCTGGTTTGCCCCCATACTGACAACGAGTCTGCGCTCGGGCTGGAACAGGACCTTCGTCTCGGTCTTGCCGCGGTAAGCGATGAGACCCTGACGGTCAGCGCATCGATTGGCGTGGCGACCGTCGAGACGGCTGGAAATACGCTGGCCGATGTATATCGCGTCGCCGACCACAATATGTATCGTGAGAAGCGCATGGTCCACGTACAGGGTGCGGACTGCTAATCTTGCCCCCACCAGTCCAAGCATCGTAGGATGTTGAATCGGTGCTTGCGATAATAAGTCGGTCCAGGCGGGGATAATAGACGTCTGAAATTTCTTTCTGAGAGGGGATCTCAATGATTAGTTTTGACTACAAGCCTCAGGGTGTATGCTCTCGCAATATTCACCTCAATCTCTCTGACGATGGCAGCAAGGTGCTGGGCGTCGAGTTTACTGGCGGCTGCGATGGCAACCTCAAGGCAATCTCCAAGCTGGTCGAGGGCGCTCCTGCCGATCGCGTAATCGAGGTTCTCGCCGGTAATACCTGCGGTATGAAAAAGACCTCCTGCGCCGACCAGCTTACGCGCGCCATCGAGGCCGCTCGCACCGAGATCGCCTAATGGGTATCGCCGATCACATCAAGAACGGAATATCGCGTCGCGGCTTTGTACTCGGTGGGGCTGCCGCGGGCGCTGCCACGGTGCTTGCCGGATGCTCGAAAAAAACGGGCACCAGCGATGATGCCGCCGGCGAGCCGCAGGTTATCAAGGATGATTCCAAAATCATCTCGATTACGGATGAGTACGAGGCAGTCGACATCGATCTTGAGCCGGCGGCGTCGTGGACGCTGCCTCTGGGTACGCTGCTGTACTACTGCGACGGCGATTACGCCGCGGCAATGATGGCGCCCGCATCGGCACTGCACGCCAACACGCTCGGTGTGCTTAACCTGGGCGATGGCTCGCTTACTACATTAATCGAGGACCCTATCGAGGGCACGGGATATGCATTTTACGATGTCCGTGCCGGCGATGGCGTGTTTGCGTGGGTTGAGATGAACTTTGCCAATTCATCGTGGAAGCTCTACGCTCAAAATCTGTCGGGCGCTTCGCTCTCTGGCGATGTGGTTGAGCTCGATCGAGGTGGCAAGGACTATGATCCGCCCCTGTTTACGGCGTTCGGGTCATCAGTCATCTGGTATAAAATGCCTTCGGCAGGCGGCAATAAAACGAGTAGTGATTCGTTTTGCTATCGTCGCTCGCTTGATGAATCCAAGGCCGAGGCAATTTGGAAATCGACGGGCCGCTTTGCATCGGCCCCGCGCGCGAGCGACGGCATTTTGACCATCTCGCCGCGTGTCCGCAACGACGAGGGCGTCTACTACGGCATTACGGCAATCGATCTGACCGACGGCAACAACACCAAGCGTGCCCAGCTGGTCCTCCCTTCGTCAGTTTCGCCTTTCGAGGCCGTGTATATGGGCGATACCTTCGTGTTTTCTATCGAGGCGGCCTATAGCGGCGTGGGCAGCCTGGGCAATATGGGCACGTATATCGGTAATGAGGGAGGGCCGTACCTCTTTCTGTCACGCGAGCCGCTCGCATGTGCGGCTGGCAAGAAGAATAAATACCTTGTTAAGGTACAGGCGTCGCATTTCCTGATCGACACCTCTGCCAAGACCTATGGCTCGCTGCTGTCGCCCGACCGCGCTTTGGAGTATGGCGATTATCCAGCTACGGCGGGAAAATCGGACTCATTCCTTACGTACGCCACGGTGCGCAACAGCCAGGGTATACCAGAGACGGTCACTGCACGCCTATTCTCTCTTTAAGCTTAGAGGGGTTAAAAAGGCGCCAACAGGGGAATAAACGCGTTGTAATTGTGAGTACCGCCTGCCGAGCTGTCGCGTCATAGCGGCATCCGGCGGGCTCAGGTGCGTTAAAATGGGCTTGTTCTTAGCTAATTGAGACAGGGGGGCCGTGTTATGGCTTCAGATGCAAAAAAGATTCTGCTGGTCGAGGATGAGAAGGCAATCCGTGACGCCGTCGCTGCCTATCTCGAGCGCGAAGGCTACTGGGTTGTGGGCGTCGGCGACGGCCAGTCCGCGATCGAGGAGTTCGAGAAGCATCAGTTCGACCTGGTCGTGCTCGACCTTATGCTCCCCAAGATTCCCGGCGAGCGCGTTTGCCGCACCATTCGCGATACCTCGGATGTCCCCATCATCATGCTGACGGCTAAGGGCGAGATCGAGGACCGTATTATCGGTCTTGAGCTCGGCGCCGACGACTATCTGATTAAGCCGTTCTCGCCGCGCGAGCTCGTCGCCCGCGTTCGCGCTCTGTTCCGCCGTGCCCATCAGGCCGACGAGCCCGCCGTCGAGGTACTCGACTTCGGCGATCTGGTCATCGATATCTCGGGCCACAAGATCTTGGTCGAGGGCAAGGAAGTCGATCTGACGGCTTCCGAGTTTAAGCTGCTCACCACGCTTGCCCGCCATCCCGGCCGTGTGTATAACCGCATGGAGCTGGTCGAGAAAGTGCTCGGGTATGACTTTGAGGGCTATGAGCGCACCATCGATAGCCACGTGAAGAATCTTCGCGCCAAGCTGGGCGATGATCCCAAGAAGCCCAAGTGGCTCTACACCGTCCATGGTGTCGGCTATCGCTTCGAGGCTCCGGCCAAGACCGATAAGTCGGACGAGAAATAGGGAAATCACATATGACACCTGCGCGCTTTGAAATCGGACAAAAGCACAAGCAGGAGAGCGAGGCGGGTTCCAAGGCTAGTTGGAACACGCCTCGTTCCGATTCACGGCCAACGATGAGCTATCCCTCGCGCATGGCACTTGCTTTTGCTCTGACATCGCTCATGACGGTATTGGTGCTGGTGGGCGTTGTCTCTGTTGTGTGGGGCACGGTCTTTTCGGATTACACACGCTCCAATATCGTCGAAATCGCAAACTCCGCTGCCGAGAAGTTGGCGACCTCATATGAGGAAAACGGCTCTTGGACCGCGGGAGAACTGCGCACGGTCGCAACGTCGAGTTTAGTTTCCGACGATCTGGGCATGCAGGTCGTCAATAAAAAGGGTGTGATCGTTTATGACGATTCCTGGCCCTCGGCAAGCGCCACCGCCGATGTACGCGAAAACCAGGCTACGACCGACGACACGAGCGGCAAGAGGGCATCGCATAGCCCTGTCTCGTCTGCTCCAACCGACTCCGATAGCGTTGCTAACGTCGAGATTGTAACGTCTTCCGGCGAGCATGTCGGACAGGTAAAGCTGTGGGCCATCGGCTCCGACGCTCTGCTCACCAAGGCGGACTCTGCGTTTAGGGAGAAGACCTTTAACGCCATGGCCCTCGCCGCGGTTGTTGCAATCTGCATTTCGGTCGTTATCGGATCGCTCGTGTCGCGCATGCTCACCAAACCGATTCATCGCATCACCAGTACCGCAAAGCAAATCCGTGACGGCGACCTGTCGGCTCGCACGGGGCTGCGCGGCGATGACGAGATCGATCAGCTGGGAGAGACCTTCGACGAGATGGCCACCTCACTCGAAAAGGATATGAAGCACGAAAAGCGCCTGACCTCTGATGTTGCCCACGAGCTGCGCACGCCGCTCATGGCCATGCTGGCAACGGTCGAGGCCATGCAGGATGGCGTGTATCCCACCGACGATGAGCATTTGGAGACCGTTGCTTCCGAGACGCGTCGCTTGGCTCGTCTGGTGCAGCAGATGCTCGACCTGTCGCGCATGGAAAACAGCGCGGCTCCGCTCAACCTTGAGCCGGTGGACATGGTTCCTTTCGTGCGTTCCATCGTCAATGCCCAGGAGCGCCTGTTTGTCGACCGCGATCTGCGCCTGCGTTTTGCGGACGAGACCCAGGGTCACGACGATGTCGTCGAGGCCGATCCCGACATGATCACGCAATGTGTTATCAACCTCATGAGCAACGCCATGCGCTACACCCCCGAGGGCGGTTGGGTCGTGGTGTCGGTGCTCAGTGACCGCAAGCACGTCAGCATTGCCGTTTCTGATACCGGTATCGGTATTGCCAAGGACGATCTGTCGCGTATCTTCGGACGATTTTGGCGCGCCGATGCCAGCCGCGCCCGCGAAGCCGGCGGCCTGGGCGTTGGCCTCGCCGTGACCAAGCAGATCGTCGAGCGTCACCATGGCTACATATCCGTGGAGTCGGAGCTTGGAAAGGGTACGACTTTTACAATTCATCTGCCCCGCGAGCACACGGCAGACGCGGCATCTACTACAATGGAGCACTAGCTTTTCGCTATTCGGTGAAGGAGGGGCCGCGTCCCTGCCGCTCCGAGTTTGCGAAAACATGCGGGAAAGAACCCGCATTTCTGTCGTATTTAGGTAAGGAGTGACTCACGTGACAACGATGGAGCGTCGTCCGGATTCCCGTGGCAAGGTTCGTGATATTTACGATGCCGGTGAAAACCTGCTGATGGTCGCCACCGACCGCATTTCTGCGTTCGACTTCATTCTTCCCGACGAGATTCCGTTTAAGGGAGAGGTACTCAATCGCATCTCGGCATTCTGGTTCGATCAGTTTGCCGACATCGTCCCCAACCATCTCGTTTCCATCGACCCGGCGGATTTCCCCGAGGAGTTTGCTGAGTATCGTGACTACCTCGCTGGCCGCGCCATGCTGGTTAAGAAGGCCCAGACGATTCCTATCGAGTGCATCGTCCGCGGCTATCTGACCGGTTCGGGCAAGAAGACCTACGACGAGAACGGCACCGTCTGCGGCATCCAGCTGCCTGAGGGCCTGACCGAGGCTTCCAAGCTTCCTGAGCCGCTGTTCACGCCGTCCACGAAGGCCGAGATTGGTGACCACGACGAGAACATCTCGTTCGAGCGTTGCTGCGAGATCGTGGGCGAGGACATCGCCACGCAGATTCGCGACCTTTCCCTCAAGATCTACAAGGCTGCCGCCGAGTACGCCGCGACCCGTGGCATCATCATTGCCGACACCAAGTTCGAGTTTGGTGTTATTGATGGCAAGGTCACGCTGATTGACGAGTGTCTCACGCCCGACTCCAGCCGTTTCTGGCCTGCTGCCAGCTACGAGGAGGGCAAGATCCAGCCTAGCTACGACAAGCAATTCGTCCGCAATTGGCTCAAGGCCAACTGGGATATGACGGGGGAGACCCCGCACCTGCCCGCCGAGGTCATCGATGGCACGTCCGAGCGCTATCGCGAGGCCTTCCAGATCATCACGGGCTCCCAGTTCACAAGCATGAAGGAGAACGCATAAGTGAGTACCCGTAGCGCCACGAACAAGCGCACGCAATCCCACGAAGTTACCGGGGTTGCGCGCAAGTCTGCCGCATCTGCTAAGCCCGCCCGCCAAGCAGCGAGCTCCGTTCGCGTCGTGCCGGCTTCGTCTAAGGCACGCCGCAAAGAGCTCGAGAAGGGCGAGAACCTCGAGGGCCTCTCTAAAGAGGAGAAGCGCGCCCGCAAGGCTAAGCAGCGCGCCAAGGAGGACCGCATCTATACGGTGTCGAATATCCTCCTCAAGCAGGACGAGGACTACACCAAGCGCCGTCGCATCTGGTGGATTGTGCTCGCCATTGGCATGGTGCTCGTCGTGGCAATTTGGGCCTCGCTGTACTTCGCTCCCGCTGGCATGGTGTCCAGCCCTGTCCAGATGGTCGGCATCGTTTTGTCCTATGTCATCATCCTAGGTGACTTTATCTACGACTTCGCTCGTATTCGTCCCTTGCGCAACATGTACCGCGCGCAGGCCGAGGGCATGTCCGAGAACAAGCTCAACGCTCTTATCGAGCGCGCAGCTGCCGAGGAGGACAAGAAGGACTCCAAGAAGAAGTAGCGTTTGCATACATACTTATCGCTAAGATATAAGGCGCGTCGTTTTTGCGGCGCGCCTTTTTACTGTTCTATAGATAGATGGAGTGGCACATGATTCGAGCTGCCCTGACGGTCGAAGAGGCCCTGGAGGGTATGAAGTCCCTGGAGCCCAAGATTAAAAACTATGCGCGCCTGGTTGTCCGCAAGGGCGTAAACGTTAAGCCCGGCCAGGAAGTCGTCGTTCAGTCTCCGGTTGAGTGCGCGCCGTTTGCGCGCGTGGTGGTCGCGGAGGCCTATGCTGCCGGCGCCGGCCACGTGACGGTCATCTGGGCCGATGATGCCGTGACGAGGCTCACGTACGAGCATGTCGAGAAAAGCTATTTTGAGCAGACGCCCGAGTGGAAGCGCCTGCAGCTGGATTCCCTGGCCCAGGACGGTGCCTGCTTTATCTTTATCGAGGGTGCGGACCCCGCCGCCCTTAAGGGCATCGATCCCGCTAAGCCCGCTGCAGCTTCTAAGGCAAAGAACACGCAGTGCAAAGTTTTCCGCCGTGGACTGGATTACAACATCAATCCGTGGTGCATCGCCGGCGCTCCGGTCGTGGCTTGGGCGCGCGAGGTGTTCCCGGGAGACGCCGATGAGGTTGCAATCTATAAGCTGTGGAATGCGATTCTGCACACCGCTCGCGCCGATGGCCAGGACCCAGAGAGTGACTGGGAGCTCCATGACGCCGCATTCGAAAAGAACCTGCGTTTCCTGAACGACAATCGTTTCGACTGTCTGCATTACACCGCGGCAAATGGAACCGATCTGACGATTGGCATGACGAAGGGTCACGAGTGGGCCGGTGGCAAGGGCAAGACGCCCGATGGGCACCCCTTCTTCCCCAACATTCCCACCGAGGAAGTCTTCACTTCGCCTGATCGCATGCGCGCCGACGGTATCGTGTACTCGGCCATGCCGCTCATCCACCACGGTAATAAAGTCGACGATTTTTGGATTAAGTTCGAGGGCGGCCGCGTGGTGGACTACGACGCCCGCGTGGGCAAGGCAACGCTCGCAAGTATCATCGATACTGACGAGGGCGCTGCTCACCTGGGAGAGGTCGCGCTCATTTCCAAGAACACGCCGATCCGCGAAAGTGGTGTTCTGTTCTACGATACGCTCTATGACGAGAACGCTAGCTGCCATCTCGCGCTAGGTGTCGGTTTCCCCGAATGCATCGAGGGTGGGTATGACATGTCCAAGGAGGAGCTCCTGGAGCATGGTGTTAACGTCTCGAGCACGCACGTCGATTTTATGATCGGCACGGACGACATCGATATTACGGGCATTACGCCTGATGGACGTGAAGTTGTGATTTTCCAGAACGGCCAATGGAGTTGGGAATAGTCCCAGACCGTGGTACAATGCCACCCGCGGGCCGTTAGCTCAGCTGGCAGAGCAGGGGACTTTTAATCCCAAGGTCCAGGGTTCGAACCCCTGACGGCCCACCCAAAGATTGTTGAGACGGTCAACTTCGGTTGGCCGTCTTTTTTGTCGCCCTTTCATGGGTTCGAACCCGTATCTATCTATATATAAGAACGCTTGGCGAACAAAACCCGCCTTTTACCGATGGGAAACAAATAGCTGATGCCTTTGGAGTAAAGTAGCGCTCCAGAGATGACCGATGTCTCAATACTCGTAAAACAGCTGGTCATCGCCAATATCAGAAGCCAATGCTTCAGTTTTAACCTCAGTGACGCGACTGAGGGATCTATTCATTTGTGAACAAAATATGGAGTGCGCGATTCCCGCCCACGGCGCCCCTCCGGTCTGGCAATATATCTCCTTGCCGCGCGGCCCGGTCGGACCGGATCAGCCGCTAAGCGTGCACCTTGAGAACCGGATACTGCGAGGATGGACACATCGAGTGTCGCATCCGGGCAGACATCGAACCATTTGAAATGGTCTAACTTGGATTTGT
>OFMX01000745.1_pt1 | contig 29809 bp, 26 predicted proteins | sample 1541901 | NCBI WGS metagenome assembly OFMX01 (sample SAMN04209222, study PRJEB22552) | human gut metagenome | biome: gut; material: feces | host: Homo sapiens | place: USA: Oklahoma | reverse complement strand
ACCATTGCGGCTATGCTCATGTCTGATGTGGACCTCAAGTCCTACACAGACACAGTATACCACAACGAGGAGCTAAAGTCACTCACAAGATACCGGTTTGACAAAGTTCGTGAACGAGCAAAGCTGAAGCAGTCCGTTTCCCGTCTGGTCACAATCTTGTTCCCAGAGCTTGAAAAGTTGGTCTCGTCACTGCATTCGGCCTCTGTTTACGCACTTCTCAGCGAATTTCCTGGCGCCAAACAGATTTCCAGCACGCACATGACGCATTTGAAAGCAGTTTTGAAAAACGCTTCTCAAGGCCGCTATGGCCAGGAGATGGCCGAGACCATTCGGAATGCGGCACGCTCCTCAGTCGGCTCTGTCATGCCCGCCAAGTCTCTTGAATTACAGCACACGATTCGCTTGATTCGTGAATTGGACGCCGAAATCGAAGATATTGAAACTGCCATTCAAGCCATCGTGGACGAAATGCAGTCTCCCATTACTACGATCCCAGGCATGGGTGTCCGTATGGGAGCGGTTATCCTGGCTGAAATAGGTGATTTCTCTCGCTTCGACTCGCCAGATAAAATCCTCGCATACGCAGGGATGTCACCTTCCACTTACCAGTCCGGGCAGCTTTCACTGTCTGGAGCCTACTCGCACATGGAAAAACGAGGTTCCCGTTACTTGCGCTACGCTCTTTACAATGCCACAAAACACGTCTGTCATTGGGACCCGACCTTTGCCGCTTACCTTGCCAAGAAACGGGCCGAGGGGAAGCACTACAACGTTGCGCTCTCTCATGCGGCAAAGAAATTGGTACGTCTGATTTTTGCAATGGAGAAATCTCAGCGGCCATACTGCGCCGCAGCATAACCCCGATTTTTCATAAGCTCAAGTAGGCGTCCAGAAGGACGTCAGCTTTGCTATACCCCTTTTGAACCGTCTAAATTTTTGCCGCTCCTCCGCATTTCGGGCTTGACTTTTAATAGTTAGTCTTTCACACTTTTCTTCCCTCCGAAACTTTCGGCTAAGCAGTTTTTTTTGACAGTCTAAGGCGTAGGGGAGCACGTCCCTGCGCCGTTCCTCTGTTTTACTGCTTCTGCAGCTCTTGCATGGCCTTCCGCAGGACGGGCAGGGCTTCTGCCGGATCGGTCACGGCCGCGGCAGCCTGCTCCATCGGGCAGGGGGCGGTCCCGGCGCGGTTCAGAATTTCCGGTACGAGCGTGCCGTACTCCACGCAGAGCCCGGCATCGGACAGAAGACGATGCGCGTCCTCACGCATGACCTCACCGTACACGGCCTTCACGCCCGCGGCAAGCAGCAGCAGCGCAGCGGCGCGGCCGATCAGGTGGTCTGCGGCGGCCATATCCTGCAGCGATTCGTTCGTGTCCAGCAGGCGGATGAGCGGCGCGAGCCCGTGCTCGCGGCTGGTCAGCACGCGGTCGCGGTCGCACAGCACGCAGGTGTAGCCATCCCGATGCAGCAGGGAAACGGCGCGTTCAAAGTCATTTTTTCTGGGATTCATCGTGGGTATCTCCTTTGTCCGAAATGAGCCTGCGCCGCAGCAGAAGCTGCGCGCACAGCCCGGTAAACAGCCCGGTCCCCAGCCCGCATAACAGCAGGACCGGCAGCCAGACCAGCAGGCCCGACGTCCGCGTCACGGCGAGCGCCACGGCCATCTGGCCCAGATTGTGCAGAAGTCCTCCGGCCGCGCCTGCGGCCCAAACCTGCTTCGCCGTCAGAATGCGGCACAGCAGCGCCATTCCGGCAAAGCTCAGAAGGCCGCCGCCCAGCGAATACAGCAGCGCCATGACCTGCCCGGAGGCCAGATTGCCGAGCAGGATGCGGATGACGACGATGGCAAGCGCGTCCTTCCAGCCGAAGGAAAACAGCGCGAAGAGCGTGATGATGTTGCTCAGGCCGAGCTTCATGCCCGGCACGGGGAAGGGAATGGGGATCTGCGCTTCGAGCACGAAGATCGCCAGCGCAATGGCGGTCAGCAGCGCGCAGCGCGTCAGCCGTTTCACCCGCATGGCCGTCCCTCCCTTGCCAGACTTTTGCCGAACCTCTCTAGTCTACAGGAAAACGGCGAAAAAGTAAAGAATTATTTTTGCGGCCCGGGAAACGCACTGGCCATTGTAGGGGAGCGGCATGCGGGAAATGGATAATTGAAAATGGAAAGTAGAAAGTTTCCGGATTTGATTGTAGCGGCGTCCCTTGTGCAAGCCAGCCGGGCGAGAGAAAATGTAGCGGCGCTCAGTGAGCGCCTTTGGCAGTCACAAATTTTTGGTTGCCCTCGTCGACCGCAGTAGCTCCCAGATTTGTCATTGCGAGGCCCCTCCGGGGCCTCGCAATGACAATTCGGAGGCGTTCACCATTTTAACGGTGGCTTGTACGGACTGCAAGTGCGTCGCCGGGAGCGGCATGCCGCTCCCCTACAACGCATGACTGGCCTCGTGTCATTTTCCGCTTTCCATTTCCCGCATCCCCTCCCATGCTCCATCAATGCCCCGTTTATGCACAGCAAAAGCGGGCGGCATGAGCCGCCCGCTTGAGGCTATCTGGATCAGACCTTTGCCTTGCTGTTTTCCACGGGGAAGATGTTCTCTTCCGTCTTCGGATCGAACAGGTGCATAAGCTCCGGATCGAACGTGAAGTGCGCCGTGCCGCCTGCGCGGACATCGTCGAGGCTGAGGCCGGCCGTTGGGATGACGGCGATGACATCGTGGCCGGAGACGGTCATATGCAGGTGCATCTCGCTGCCCATCATCTCGGAGACGTCGATCGTTGCGGGGAAGCCCTCCTGATGCAGGGAGAGGTGCACGGGACGGACACCGACGGTGACGGTGCCTTCCGGCTGCTTGCGGGCGCGCAGGGCGGCCTGCTTGTCTTCCGGCAGGACGATGGACTTGCCGAGCAGCTCGACGACGTACTTGCCGTCCTTCACAGTCAGCTTGGCGTCCGGGAAGAAGTTCATCTGCGGCGTGCCGATGAAGCCTGCGACGAAGAGGTTTGCCGGATGGTTGAAGACCTCCTGCGGGGTGCCGATCTGCTGGATGAAGCCGTCGCGCATGATGACGATGCGGTCGCCGAGCGTCATGGCCTCCGTCTGGTCGTGGGTGACGTAGACGAATGTGGTGTTGATGCGGGAGCGGAGCTTGATGATCTCAGCGCGCATCTGGTTACGGAGCTTGGCGTCGAGGTTGGACAGCGGCTCGTCCATCAGCAGGACCTGCGGATTGCGGACGATGGCGCGGCCGATGGCGACACGCTGGCGCTGGCCGCCGGACAGGGCCTTCGGCTTGCGGTCGAGGTATTCCGTGATGCCGAGAATTTCGGCGGCCTCGCGGACCTTCTTGTCGATCTCCTGCTTCGGGACCTTCTTCAGCTTCAGGGAGAATGCCATGTTTTCATACACGGTCATGTGGGGGTACAGAGCATAGTTCTGGAAGACCATGGCGATGTCGCGGTCCTTCGGGGCCACGTCGTTCACCAGACGGTCGCCGATGTACAATTCGCCGTCCGTGATCTCTTCCAGACCGGCGATCATGCGGAGCGTCGTGGACTTGCCGCAGCCGGACGGGCCGACGAGAACGATGAACTCACGGTCCGCGATGTCCAGGCTGAATTCCTGAACGGCGACGACGCCTTCGTCCGTGATCTGAAGATTGGCCTTCGGCTCGTCAGAGGTGTGCTCCTTCTTCTTCTTTTTCTTCTTCGTGTCGGCGTTGGGGTAGATCTTTTTGATGTTTTTCAGCGTAACATTTGCCATGCTACCGGCTCTGATCCGGGAGCCTCCGCTTGCCCGGACCTCACATCGGCGCGCGAAGCGCGGATGCATTACGGCAGGTCTCCACACTGCCGCACCGCAAGCCTGCGGTGGGTGATTCCTCCTTATCCGGCGGTCCGCCGCTAACGGGGTGGAGTAGCGGCGCCTACCTTAATACCATAAATTGTAGCATATCCTGCCGCGCTCCGCAATGCATTGAACCGCCAAAAAGTGGACCCATAATTTGTGCACCATGACGAAAACGTTTAACATCCTGCAAAAAGTGCGGAAAATATGGGAAATGGAGAGAATCAAGCAAGGAAAGAGGCCGGCACGGTGACGCACCGGCGGCTCGTACCGGGTTAACGAAAGCAGTGTGCGCCGCTACAGGCCCTGTCGGGCCGGCACACACAAAACCGGGGCACGTCTTGCGGCGTGTCCCGGTCCTATGCGCTTACTGCAGCGCGTACTTCTTTGTATAGGCGTGGTAGAGGTCGGTATAGTCCTTACTGCCGCCCTCCTTGACCTCGGAGAGATACTCGTGCGTGTCGAAGCTGCCCGCGCTCGTCTCGATGAGAGAGACGGCGATGTTCGAGCAGTGGTCGGACACGCGCTCGTAGTTCGTCAGCAGGTCATTGAGCACGAAGCCGTTCTGGATCGTGCACTTGCCGCTCTGCAGGCGCTCGACGTGCGTCGACTTGGCGGCGGAGATCAGGCAGTCGATGACCTGCTCCAGCGGCTCGACGTGGCGCGCCATTTCGAGGTTGTGCTCGCTGAAGGCGTCGATGGTCAGCTCCAGAATTTCCGTCAGGGCGTTCGTCAGGTTCTGCAGCTCCTTCACGGCATCCTCGGAGAAAACGATGTGCTTGTCGTGGATCTCCTCAGCCGTCTTGCGCAGGTTGACGGCATGGTCGCCCAGACGCTCGAAATCGCCGATGGTGTGCAGCATGTTCGAGACCTTCCGCGAGTCCGCAATGGACAGCGAGCGGCTCGAGAGCTTGACGAGGAAGGTGCCGAGCTTGTCCTCGTAGAGGTCCAGCTCGTCCTCGTGCTTCAGAATTTCGTCTGCCACCTTGCCGTCGTAGCTCTGGCAGATACTGATGGCCGAGAGAATCGTCGTGCGGGCGAGGGTCGCCATTTTGACCGTCATGTCGCTGGCCTCGCCGACGGCGATGGACGGTGTGCCGAGCAGGCGCTCGTCGAGGAAGGCGTAGGTCTCCTTCTTCTTGGAGGGGCGGATGACAAAATTGGCGAAGCGCTCGAGCTGCTTCGTGAACGGGCACAGCAGCGCCGTGGTGAAGAGGTTGAAGATCGTGTGCACGGCCGAGATGCCGACGGCGTTGATCGGCGTGGCCACAAAGGCGAAATGGAAGATGGCGTGCAGCCCGTAGAACAGGCACAGGCACACCACCGTGCCGATGAGGTTGAACGTGATGTGGACGACGGCGACCTTGCGGGCGTTCTTGTTGACACCGATGGACGAGATGAGCGCCGTGACGCAGGTGCCGATGTTCTGGCCCATGATGATCGGGATGGCAACGCCATAGGAGATCTGGCCCGTGGCGGCCAGCGTCTGCAGGATGCCGACGGAGGCGGCGGAGGACTGGATCACACCCGTGACGACGGCGCCGACGAGCACGCCGAGCAGCGGGTTCTCAAACGCCGTCAGGATGCTCGTAAAGGCCGCGGAATCCTCCAGGCCGGAAACGGAGCTTCCCATGAGCGTCATGCCGTACATCAGAACGGCGAAGCCGACCAAGATCTTGCCGATGTCGCGCTTGCGGGGCTTTTTGCACATCATGATGAGCACAACGCCGATGAACGCGATGATCGGGGAGAAATTCTCCGGCTTGAGCAGCTGGATCCAGCCCGTGCCGTTCACGCCGGACAACGACAGGATCCACGGCGTGAGCGTCGTGCCGATGTTCGAGCCCATGATGACGCCGATCGTCTGCCCGAGCTGCATGATACCCGAGTTGACCAGGCCGACGAGCATGACCGTCATGGCGGACGAGGATTGGATGGCGATGGTGATGACCGCACCGAGCGCCATGCCCGCGAAGCGGTTCTTCGTCATCGTTTTGAGGGAGCGCTCCAGCGAGCCGCCTGCCAGCTTTCCCAGTCCGCCGGACATCACGTTCATGCCATAGAGGAAGAACGCAAGCCCGCCGAGCAGAGTGAAGACCTTCAGAAGCACTGTCATAGGGAAACTCTCTACTTTCTATCTGTATTCGGAAAGGTACGGCCCTACCGCACCAACTACACTATATCGCAGAAAACGGAGCGCGTCAAGGCCCATTTTCCGGAATTCCGGCTTAGGGAGGCTCTTGATCAATCATCTGCGGCGGCTGCCGTATATTTTTCGCCAATCCATCGGTTTGAAAAGCTTGAATTCCCGCATTTTTCAAACCTTGTCTCGACAAAAACTCTCTCGTCATCCACTCCTGCTGACTGAATCAGAGCTTCCTCAGAGCACGAAGCCGCCGTTCACGGGCAGGTTCTGACCCGTGACGAACCCGGCCCCGGCGAGGTAGACCATAGCCTGCGCCACGTCCTCCGGCGTGCCGTTTTTGCCGAGCGGGGCCTCCTGTGCCAGCTCCGCGAGCACCTCCGGCGCGACGTTTGCGACCATGTCCGTCAGGATGACGCCGGGCGAGACGCAGTTGACGCGGATGCCGGACGGTCCCAGCTCCTGCGCCAGCGCCTTCGTCAGGGCGAGCACCGCGCCCTTCGTGGCGGAGTAGCACGCCTCGCACGACGCGCCGACCTGCCCCCACATGGAAGAGACGTTGATGATGCAGCCGCTCTGCCTGTGCAGCATGGCGGGCAGGACGGCGTTCACGCAGTGGTAGATGCCGCCGACGTTCACGGCGAACAGCCGGTCCCACTGTGCCTGTGTGATCTGCGAGAGAAGGCCGTAGTGGCAGATGCCCGCGTTGTTCACGAGCACGTCCGTCTCCGGCAGGCGCGAAACGGCATCCAGCACGGCCTGTGCATCTGCCACGTCGCAGCGGACGGCCTCTGCACCTGTCTCGGCCGAGACAGCGGCTGCCGCCGCGTCGTTTTTCTCATAGAAGAAGCTCACGGCGTAGCCCGCGGCCGTAAAGGCGCGCACGGCGGCCGCGCCGATGCCCCGGCTGCCGCCGGTGATCAGGGCGTGACGCATGCACTCGCCTCCTCTCCGTCCGGGATGCGGAACAGCCGCCGCGCGTTGGCGGCGGTCAGCGCGCCCGCCTCCTCCGGGGTCAGGCCGCGCAGGGCCGCGATCTTCGCCGCAACGAGCGGCACATAGCGGCTGTCGTTACGGCGGCCGCGGTACGGCTCCGGAGCCATATACGGGCAGTCCGTCTCGATCAGGATGCGGTCAAGCGGCAGGGCCTGCACGGCCTCGACGGCGCGGCGGGCGTTTTTAAACGTCACAACGCCGGTAAAGCCGATGTACCACCCGCGCTCGACGAGCCACAGCGCCATTTCCGGCGAGCCGGAGAAGCAGTGGAAGACGCCCGTCGCCCGCGGATGGGCGCGCAGGATGTCCATGGCGTCGCCGTGAGCCTCACGCTCGTGCACGATGACGGGGAGGCCGAGCTCCTCGGCCAGCGAAAGCTGCTTTTCAAAGGCCACGCGCTGCTGCGCGCGGGGCACGTCCTCATAATGATAGTCCAGCCCGATCTCGCCGATGGCCCGCACGCGCGGCGAGGCGCACAGAGCGCGGTAGCGGGCAAGCAGGGCGCCGTTCACATGATCGGCGTCGTCCGGGTGGCTGCCGACGGCGGCATAGAGGAACGGATACTGCTCCGCCAGCCGCACAGACCGCTCCGAGGACGGCAGGTCGCAGCCGACGTTCATCACCATGGTCACGCCGTGGTTTTTGAGATCGTCCAAAATGGCCGCACGGTCGCCGTCAAAGTGCGCGTCGTCCAGATGGGCGTGCGAATCAAAATACATGGGTCATTCCTCCTCCTGCGTCAGCGGGCGGCAGGTGAACAGCAGGATCTGCCGCGGCTCCTCCCGCAGCACGCGCAGGGCGGCGCGGGTGCGCGCGGGGTCAAAGTTCACGAGCGCGTCGTCGAGCACCATCGGCGCATCCGGCGGCAGCAGACGGCGGCACATGGCCAGCCGCAGCGCAAGATACATCTGATCCGCCGTGCCGCAGCTCATGGCGGCGGCAGGCCGCATGACCTGCCCGTCCGCCTCGCGCACGGACAGATGCATGTCCGGCTCCAGCAGCACGCGGGGATACTTATTTTCTGTCAGCTCGGCGAGAATATGCCCCGCCTCGGCCGTGATCTGCGGTGAAAAACGTGCGCGGAGCGTCTCATCGGCGCGGCGCAGGGCCTCGGACGCCAGCTCCACGGCGGCGTTTGCCTCCTCGGCGTCGGCGATCCGGCGGCCGAGCTGCTCCAGCTCCGCCTCGATGCGCACGGCGTCTCCCTGCGCGGAGATCTGCCCGCGCTTGTGGGCCAGACGGGCGCGGAGCGAGGCCAGCGTCTCGTCGGCCTGCTCAAGGCGGCGGCTGATCTCGGCGGGATCATAGCGCAGCGCCTCCTCGTCCGGTGCGGCATCGGCAGGCGCGTCGCCGACGATGTCGGCCATGGCTGCGATCTGCCGGTGCAGGGACTCAAGCTCGCGGTTCGCGGCCGCGGCGGCCTCCTGCAGCTGCCGGGCGTTCCGCAGCGCGCTGCGCGCCGCGGGGAGACCCTGCGTGCCGGGGGCAAAGCGGGCGACTGCGCCGATGCGGTCGTTCAGCTCCTCCTGCCGGGCCGTCACGGCCCCCTGCAGCAGCCGCTGCTGCCGCTCTGCGGTCTGCCGGGCCTGCTGCCACTGCGTGCGGGCCTCTCCCTGCCGGGCGGCAAGCCCGGAGAGCGCGGCGGGGTCGTCCGTCCCGAACGGCCGGAGCAGGTCCTCGGCCTGTTCGGCGGCCCGCTCGGCCTGCACGGCCTTCCTCCGCAGCAGGACCAGCGAGAGGACGACGGCGGCAAGCCCGGCTCCGGCGACGCCAAGGCCGATGGGCAGCGAAACAAAGCACAGCCCCGCGCCCGCCAGCACCGCGGCGGCGCACGGCAGCAGGATCGGGAGTTTTTTCGGCACGCGGACGGCGTGGAGCACGTTCCACTGCACCTGTACCTCCCGCGCGCGCTGCGCGGCCTCGTCCGGGCCGCAGCCAGCAAAGCCGGGCAGGTCCTCAGGCTTTTCCGGCAGCTTCACGCCGATGGCGGCGTCGAGCTGGGCCGTCTGCAGGCGCTCGGCGGCGTCCTCCAGACCGCGGGCCAGGAGCTGCAGCATCTGCTCATCCGGAAGCCCCGCAGTCTGCTCCGCCAGCGCAGCGCAGCGGGCGGCAAGTGCCGTTTCGCGCTCCTGCAGCTCCGTCAGACCGGCGCGGCGGCGGGCAGCCTGCGCCCGCTCGATACGGGCGCGAAGGTCCTGCAGGCGGCTGCGCGCGGCCTCGGCCCCGGCGCAGGCGGCGCTCAGGTCCATGGCCTCTGCCTGTGCGGCGCGCAGGGCGGAAAGCTGTGCCTGCAGCTCGTCCCGCCGGGCCTGCAGCCGGGGCAGCAGACCGGTGCGGTAGGTATATTTGTTCTTCAGGTCGCGCAGCTTCTTCTCCAGTGCAGAGGCCGACGGGCCTTCCTCGCCGGTGGTGACAAGGGCGCTCAGCCGCTGCTCGAGCTGGGCGTCGCTCGAAACGGCCATGCCGAGCTGCCGCACGAAGGCCGTTCGCTCGAACACGCTCCGCTCCGCGCCGCACAGCGTGCGGCCGCAGTTCTCGGCCGTCAGCTCCGGCACGGGTGTGCCGCTCTCCGTCTCATAGGCGCGGAACGCGCCCATGGGCGTCCGGCCCTGCGAGCGCCGCTCGATCGTGACGGCGCGGCCGTTCCAGATCAGGTCGATCGCACCCTCCATGGAGCTGCCGTCCCACGGACGGTAGCGCTCCTTGGCGGGCAGATTCTGGTTTTCCCGCGTGGCGCGCTCACGCGTGTCGATGCCATAGAGCATCGCCAGCAGGAAGGCGCTCCACGTCGATTTCCCGGCTTCGTTCGGCAGGCACAGCTCGTTGAGCCCCTCATGCAGGGTCAGCGTGCCGTGCAGCTTGCCGAAGTTTGCCCGTAATTGCAGCAGGATCACAGCGGCACCTCCCGTCCGTCCATCAGGGCAAGGCCGAGCCGCGCAGCGCGCGCGACGACCTGCCTCCTTTCGTCTGTTTCTGCGGTCTCAAACTGCGCGTGCAGTCCGTCGAGGAAGTGACCGCGCAGTGTATCCTCGCCGCAGGCCTCCCAAAGGTCCTGCTTCGGCCGCGTGCGGTCACGCAGGTCCAGACTGAAAAACTGCGGCTCCAGCGCCGCCTGCAGGGCGGCAAGATCGACGGGGGCCGCCTCACCCGTCAGCTCGATGCGGCAGCAGCTGCCCTCGAGCTCCGGCGTCAGGGCCGCGCGGACGGCGGCAAGCGCATCCTCTCCGGCCGGGACGGAAAGGCGCTCATAGCGCCGCGCCCCGCAGGGCACAAATTCCGTGCGGCAGGCGCCCTTTTCGGCCGAAACGAGCAGAGCTCCCTTCTCGCCGCATTCGTCGAACCCCCGGCCCATCAGGCAGCCGGGCCACGCGCACAGCGTGCCGCCGTCGCGCCGCTCGCCGCGGCGGTGGATGTGGCCAAGGGCGGCATAATCCAGCCCGGAGGCCGCCAGCGCGGCGGGGGAGACGGGGTCATAGGGCGAGGCCGGGTTCTCGGCGTCGCCGTGCAGGACGAGAATATTCAGACGCGAAGGGTCCGCGGCGCGGAAGCCGTCCAGCATGGCGGGCATCTCCGCGCGCAGGAAGCCCGCGCCGTAGATGTCGAGCTCCGGCAGGCTGATGCGCTCCGGCTCCGCCGTGCGGAAGATATGGACGTTTTCCGGCCAGCCGTTTTCCAGGTACGGCGAGCCGGGCAGCAGAGCATCGTGGTTGCCGGGCGCGATAAAAACGGGGCAGCGGCAGGCCGCCAGCGCGGCCCGGAGCGCCTCGAGCGTGTCGCGGTAGACACGGGCGCTGTCAAACAGGTCGCCCGCCAGCAGCACGGCCGCGCAGCCCTCGGACAGCGCGGTCAGCCGCTCGAGCACGAGCCGCTGCTCGGCGCGGCGCTGGACGGCCTTCTCCGGCGGCAGGGCCGAAAAGGCGGAATCAAGATGCAGATCCGCCGCATGCAGCAGCTTAACCATGGATATCCACCCTCCTGACGGCCGTGCAGCGGCCGGTAGCGTCGTCGATCGTAAACAGGCAGGCCTCGAGCTTGCACGGGCCGGGCGCGGGCTCATAGCGGCTGGGAAGATCGCCCCGGAAGCGCCGGATGGACAGCTCCGGCCGGATGCCGAGCACGGAATCGCGCGGGCCAGTCATGCCGAGGTCCGTCACATAGCCCGTGCCCTGCGGCAGGATCATCGTGTCCGCCGTCGGCACATGGGTGTGCGTGCCCCAGACGGCGCTGACCTGCCCGTCGAGCATCCGGCCCATGGCCAGCTTTTCCGACGTGGCCTCGGCGTGCAGCTCCACAAGGATGAGCTTTGTCTGAATTTTGCGCAGGATGCGCTCGACGAGCTGGAAGGGGTTGTCCGGCGTGTAGTCCATGCCGCACCGGCCGATGAGGTCGATGACGGCCACGTCGCCGAACGGCGTTTCAAACACGCCCCAGCCGCGGCCGGGCTGCTGCTGCGGCAGATTCGCCGGGCGCAGCACCTCGCGCGACCGCTCAAGATAGGGCACGAGCTCGCGCCTGCCCCAGGTGTGGTTCCCCATGGTGATAACGTCGGCCCCGGCGCTCAGCAGCTCCTCCGCCTGCGCGGGCAGCATGCCCAGCACGGCGGCGTTCTCACCGTTCACAACGCAGAAATCGACCGACAGCTCCCGGCGCAGCCGCGGGAGCGCCGCCTTGCAATATTTGACACCGGCGGGCGCGACCACGTCGCCGACCGCCAGAATGTTTCGTTCCATCGCAGGATCTCCTTTCCGGACATTGTCCTCAGCTTGTCAAAAAAGTTCTTTCGGACTTTTCGCCAAGCTGAGGCCTTTCCGAATTGCAAAATCAAATTTTGCAGCATGATTTTGCAATTCTGCCGCTGCGGCGGGGGATCAAACGCGAAAGGACACTCTGACGGTTTCCTTTCACACTTTCCTTCCCTCCGTAACTTTCAGCTGAGCGTTATTTTGACAATCTGTGTTCCTCCTTTTCTATTATATCGAAAAACGCCGCAAAGCACAACCGGAAAACAAGCCGGTCCCGGTGCATTGCAGCGTTTGATTTTGCCGTTGACTTTTTCCGGCCGCCATGGTATCATGGGAACGAGGTAAACAGGAGCGGCGACCGCTGGCACGGTCACGGCTCATCCCTCAAAGTTGTTATGCTTGTGGAAATGGCCGTTTCCCTTACCGGGGAACGGTTATTTCTTTATGATGTTAATCACGCCGAAAATAACAACGGCTAGCAGGTTCAGCAGTGCGAGCACTTCCAAAACTGTCATGTTGTCACCCCCTGACGCTATGTATTCAGAGGGTGCAGCCGTTCCGCTCCTGTTTACGTGCCTATCATATCATACTACGCATCATAATCCAATCCCTGAATTCCATGATTTTGACAAAAAGTGTGCAAAATCCTCATAATGTCTTGCATACTGTGCAGCATGTATTGTCGCGGAAAGCTTTTGCGACAGTGCAGGCTGCTTTTCCTTTGCTGCTGACAAAGTAGCGCTTGCAGCGGAAAATTACAAAACGGCATCATTGTTTGCGCAAGGCTCCCAGATTTGTCATTGCGAGGAGGCCGCAGGCCGACGCGGCAATCTCGCAGTACCCGGCCGAATCGTGGGGAAGCCATCGGCGAAATCGTGACTGCCTGCATGAGATTGCCACGTCGCTTCGCTCCTCGCAATGACAAGCCTGATCGCCTCGTGCCGCAGGCAAATGCCCAAACCGGACGTCCGGGACGGGAGAATTTTGAAATTTGTCACAAATTTTTCATTTTTTCCTCTTGACTTTCTTCCGGAAATGGGTATTATATAGGGTGTTAGCACTCAGACGAATTGAGTGCTAAACCCCAAACCCGTAATCAAAGATGGGAGACCATCAGACATCATATTGGAGGTTAGCATCATGAAACTGGTACCCCTTGCAGATCGTGTTCTGCTCAAGCCTGTGGAAGCCATGGAGACCACCGCTTCCGGCATTATCCTCTCCACCGCTACGAAGGAAAAGCCCGTTGTTTCCGAAGTCGTGGCAGTCGGCCCCGGCGGCGTCGTGGACGGAAACGAGGTCAAGATGGTCGTGAAGCCCGGCGACAAGGTCGTCGTCGCGAAGTATGCTGGCACCGAGGTCAAGGTCGAGGATGTGGAGTATTCCATCGTCCGCCAGTCCGAGATCCTCGCGATTGTAGAATAATTCAGGAGGCTTAAAATATCATGGCAAAAATGATCGAATTCGGCGAAGACGCCCGTAAGAAGCTGCAGTCCGGCATTGACCAGCTCGCAGATACCGTCAAGGTCACCCTCGGTCCGAAGGGCCGCAACGTTGTCCTGGCGAAGAAATATGGTTCCCCGCTCATCACGAACGACGGCGTGACGATCGCCAAGGAAGTCGAGCTCGAGGATCCGTTTGAGAATATGGGTGCTCAGCTCGTCCGTGAAGTCGCTACGAAGACGAACGACGTCGCAGGCGACGGCACCACCACCGCTACCCTGCTGGCACAGGCCATCATCCGCGAGGGCCTGAAGAACGTCAGCGCCGGTGCGAACCCCATGGTCATGCGCAAGGGCATGCAGAAGGCCGTTGACGCCGCCATCGAGGCCATCAAGGCCAACTCGCAGGCCGTGAACGGCAGCGCAGACATCGCCCGTGTCGGCACCGTCTCCTCCGGCGACGAGGAGATCGGCAAGCTGATCGCCGAGGCCATGGAAAAGGTCACGGCCGCCGGCGTCATCACCATTGAAGAGTCCAAGACCGCCGAGACCGGCCTCGACGTTGTCGAAGGCATGCAGTTCGACCGCGGCTATATCTCCCCGTATATGGTCACCGACACCGACAAGATGGAAGCTGTTGTCGATGATCCGTACCTGCTCATCACCGATAAGAAGATCTCCTCCATTCAGGACATCCTGCCCGTTCTGGAGCAGATCGTCAAGGCGGGCCAGAAGCTCGTCATCATCGCCGAGGACGTCGAGGGCGATGCGCTGTCCACCCTGCTCGTCAACCGTCTGCGCGGCAGCTTCAACTGCGTCTGCGTCAAGGCGCCCGGCTTCGGCGATCGCCGCAAGGAAATGCTCCGCGATATCGCCATCCTGACCGGCGGCACCTACTTCGCAAACGAGCTGAACATGAACCTGCAGGAGGCTCAGCTCTCCGATCTCGGCCGTGCCCGCCAGATCAAGGTCAACAAGGACACCACCGTTATCGTCGACGGCTGCGGCAACTCCGAGGAGATCCAGAACCGCATCCACGAGATCAAGGCCGCCATCGGCGTGACCACGTCCGAGTACGACCGTGAGAAGCTGCAGGAGCGTCTTGCCAAGCTGTCCGGCGGCGTCGCCGTCATCCGTGTCGGCGCACAGACCGAGACTGCCATGAAGGAGCAGAAGCTCCGCGTCGAGGATGCCCTGAACGCCACGCGTGCTGCCGTGGAGGAAGGCATCGTTGCCGGCGGCGGCACCGCGTTTGTCAACGCCATCCCCGCTGTCGAGAAGCTCGTTGCCAAGCTGTCCGGCGATGAGAAGACCGGCGCGTCCATCATCGTCAAGGCGCTGCAGGCTCCTGTCCGCCAGATCGCCGAGAACGCCGGTGTCGACGGCTCCGTCGTCTTCGAGAAGATCAAGAACAGCCGCAAGGTCGGCTTCGGCTACAATGCCTACAGCGCCACCTACTGCGACATGATCCCCGCCGGTATCGTCGATCCGACGAAGGTCACCCGCACCGCGCTTGAGAACGCAGCGTCCATCGGCGCCTGCGTCCTGACGACTGAGTCCATCGTGGCCGACAAGCCCGATCCCGCAGCCGACGCCGCAGCAGCTGCCGCAGCCAATGCAGGCGGCATGGGCGGCATGTATTGATCCGCACCAACAGAACAACGATATCCCGGACGGTTCGCCGTCCGGGATTTTTATGTCCCGTCGCCTCTTTTTCGGTGGCGAGGAGGCGCAGCCAACGCGGCAATCTTGCAGGACGGGGCGGGATAAGCGGAGAGCTGCGGGCGCGGTTGAAAAACTTTTTTTCGGATAGCCCGACTGCTTCCTTGCATAGTGGTGATACTCTGTGCTATACTGTAAAAAAGCTGGATTTTTCTTGTGACAAGGAGGCGGACGTATGCTTTGCAAGCTGACACTTGAACAAATCTGCACCATGACGGAATCTCCGCTGTTTGACCGCAAGAGCGCCCGCATCGACGCAAAGACGCTTGCGATTCATCTGATCGCCTTTGCCAACGCAGACGGCGGCGTGATCGCGGTCGGCGTGGAGGACGACGGGACGATCACCGGCATCGACGGCTATCAGGAGCATATCAACGAGCTGCTGCGCGTGCCGTTTGATTACTGTAAGCCGTCCGTTCAAATCGAAACCGAACTGCTTGCCTGCACCAACAGGGACGGTGAGCCGGATTATATTCTGCTGATTGAGGTTTTGCAAAGCAACGAGCTTCACGCCAATCAGGCGGACGATGTTTTCTTTCGCGTCGGGGATAAATCCAAGAAGCTTAATTTCGACGAACGCCTCCAGCTTATGTACGCCAAGGGCACACGGTATTTTGAGGATACCCCTGTCCCGGACGCGGCGATGGAGGACATTGACCTCGACTTCGTTCGGGAGTATACGCAGAAACTCGGCTACCGGAAAAGCCCGGAGGAATACCTGCGGGAGAACAAAGAATTTATCTCCACCAAAGGTGGCAAGGAAGAAGTCAGCACTGCCGCCATGCTGCTGTTCGGCAAGAATCCGAAACACTATTTTCCCCGCGCACGCATCCGCTTTGTCCGGTACGAGGGTACGGAAGCCAAGGTCGGTGCGGAGATGAACGTCATCAAGGACGTGGTGTTTGAAGGCCGCGTCCTGCAGGTCATTGAGAAGGCGCTGGAGTTCGTGCGCAGCCAGATCAAGGAGCGCACCTACCTCGGTGCGGATACCCGCTTTGTCACCGAGCCGGAATACCCGGAGTTTGCCTGGAAAGAGCTGATCGTCAACGCCGTCGCGCACCGCGATTACAGCATCAAGGGAACGGACATTCAAATCAAGATGTTCGACGACCGGCTGACAGTAGAAAGCCCCGGTACGCTGCCCGGCATCGTGCGGCTGAACAATATGCGGCACGTCCACTTCTCCCGCAATCCGAAAATTGCGCAGTTCCTGCATGAGTACGAATATGTGCAGGAGTTTGGCGAGGGCGTAGACCGGCTCTATGAGGTCATGGAAACAGCAGGCCTGCCGCAGCCGGAGTACCGCGTGGAAGCGTTTATGCTCTATGCAACGATTCGGAATACGAAAACCGATGCGAACTTAGGGGATACCCCCCAAGTCACCCCCCAAGTTAAAATCATTGCATTCTGCTCGGAACCCCGCAGCAAAGCAGAAATCGCCAACTATTGTGGCTTCAAAGATATCAAGCATTTCACCGCACGCTATCTGAAGCCCCTGCTGGAAAGTGGTCAGCTGCGGATGACTGCCCCTGATAAGCCGAATAGCTCAAAGCAGAAGTACATTACGGTGCAGCCGTCACAATAAAATGACCGCCGGTCTTCTGTGGGGGAAGACCGGCGGCATTTTGTGGGCATTTGCGTGGGGGAGAGCGATTCAGAAATGAGAGTTATCGGAAACACCGGGCCGGGGGGCGCGGTGCAGCCTTCTGACTTACTTCAGGTCCTCGCCGTAGTAGTACTTCTTCAGCGGGAAGTACAGGGCCACGGCGGCGACGGTCGTGATGATCATTTCGGGGATCATGTAGCTGGCGTTGTAGGCGATGGACCACAGCGGGGGAGCCCAGCCCAGCTCATTCGGCCACAGGGCCTCCCAGATGATCCAGCCGGACACGAAATGGCAGGCCAGACGCAGCAGCGTGGCGAACACACTGCCGACGGCGATGGACACAGGGCGGTTCTTGATGCACTTGTCAAAGATACCGGCGAGGCCGATGACGCCGAACGCGACAACGTAGTCCAGCAGGATGATGGCAAGCACTTCCCAGAAGTTGCGGCCGTACATGACGTTCTTCATACCGAGGAACATCTGCAGCACGCCGTAGACCAGGGCGGAGCTGATGCCCCACTTCGTGCCGTGGCGGTGGCAGATCAGGACGAGCGGAAGCATGCTGCACACGGTGATGCCGCCGCCGAGGGCCCAGGGGCCGGAGAACTCGAACAGACTGAGAACGGTGCCGATTGCGATGAGCACGGCGCACTCCACAAGGCGGCGCAGTCCCATACGGCGAGAGGGAACGGACATAGAGGATTCCTCCAAAACAAAAATTCCGCGCTGCAAACCGTTCTTGGAAAGCAGTGCGGAAGACCTCTTTCCCTACGACGGCATGATCCGTGTCAGGTTTGCGGGTCAGGGCGTGACTTCGCCCAATCTCAGCCGGAAGCATCCGACCCCCCGAAGAAGGATTTGTTTTGCGGTGAATTCAGTATAACCGAAAAGGATTCGTTTGTCAAGAGCGGAAAAATATGGTACAATTAGGGCATCTCCGCACAATTATCCCCCGGTATTTGCCGGGATGACTTTTTCACCCATGGAGGCAAACGATGTCTGATCCTCTGCAGTCGTTGTTCTCGCGCTGTGACTCCGTCCTCGTTTTCGACACGGAAACGAGCGGCCTGAGCTGGCAGCGCGATGAGATCATTGAATTTTCCGCCATTCGCCTGACCGCCTCCGGCACGGAGGAGGTCGATGAGTTCGTCCGCTGTACGCGCAGCCTGCCGCCGCGCATCGTGGAGCTGACGGGCATCACGGACGACCTGCTCCGCGAGGAGGGCATCGGCAAGCAGGCCTTTGCCGAGCTGCTGGCCGCGCTCCTGACGCCCGGCACGATGCTCGCGGCTTATAACGCCCAGTTCGATCTGCTGTTCCTCTATGCCTTCCTGCAGAAATACGGCGACGCCCGCCTGCTGCAGGACAAGCAGAAGCTCGACCTGCTCACGGTCTACCGCGACCGCCGCGCCTATCCGCACCGCCTGTGCAACGCCATCGAGCAGTATGACCTGCAGGACCGCGTGACGAATTCGCACCGCGCCATCGACGATGTGCGCGCCACGGTCGAGGTCCTGCGCGCCATGGGGACGGAGCGGGACGACCTGGAGCGCTATGTCGACCTGTTCGGCTATTCCTCCAAATACGGCATCTCCGGCCCGCGCATCTCGTCCGTGCGCTATCTGCCGCAGGGCTATGAGCCGAAGGCTGCGCCGCTCTACGCCGGGCTATGAGACCTGCCGCAGCAGGTCGCGCCGCAGACGCTGCATGATGCGCTTCTCCAGCCGCGAGATATACGACTGCGAGATGCCCAGCAGGTCCGCGACTTCCTTCTGCGTCTTTTCCGGCCGCCCGCCCAGCCCGAAGCGCAGGCTCACGATGCGCCGCTCCCGCTCCGGCAGCCGCGCAAGGGCCTCGCGCAGCAGCTGCTGCTCCGCGTCCTCCTCCATGGGCCGCATGACGATGTCGCCGTCCGTCCCGAGCACGTCGGACAGCAGCAGCTCGTTGCCGTCCCAGTCCGTGTTGATCGGCTCGTCGAGCGAGACCTCGGCCTTCTGGCCCGCGATCTTGCGGATGTGCATGAGGATCTCATTCTCGATGCAGCGCGAGGCATAGGTCGCCAGCTTGATGTTCCGGTCCGATTTGAACGTGCCGACGGCCTTGATGAGGCCGATGGTCCCGATGGAGATCAGGTCCTCGATATTCACGCCGGTGTTCTCGAACCGGCGCGCGATGTAGACCACGAGCCGCAGATTGCGCTCGATGAGCCGGGCCCGCGCGGCCTCGTCGCCCGCAGCGGCCTGCTGCAGGAGGGTCTGCTCCTCCTGCGCGGCAAGCGGCGGCGGGAGAATGTCGCTGCCGCCGATGTACATGAGCTTTGCGGGCTGCCGCAGGAGGCGCTGCAGCCAGTCCGTGAGAAATTCAAGCATCGCATTTCCCTCCTGTCAGGGCCTCGTAGCCGCCGCCGTCCGAAACGGGCGTCGGGGAGAAGGCGACGAGGCCGTTTTTTTGCACCCTTTTTCCGATCCGGACCTCCTCGCACGGCAGGGCGAGCAGCAGGCCGCTGCCCGTTCCGACGGCGCGGAAGGGGATGAGGCGCGGGTGGAGCCGCTGCAGGCGCAGCACCAGAGCGGCGGGCGTGGCAAAATCCGCGGCGCGCAGGCCGTCGTGCGGCAGGAGCCGCGCGGCGCAGCGCCAGTCCGCCACGAGCACGGCCTCGCCCGTCACGGGGTCGCAGAGCGTGTTGCCGCTGTCGCGCAGCGCGCTGAGGAACACCCGCCGCCCGCCGAGCGTCAGCCGCACGGGCACGACGCTGTCCGGCGCGTGGCTCAGCCGGGGCAGCAGCAGACGTGTCGCGGCATAGACCCCGCCCGCCGTCAGCACGAGCGACGAGAACGTCACGGGGTACCACAGCGCGCCGGGGCGCACGCGGCCGTGCTTCAGCAGCTCCAGCCCGTATACCGCGCCGCACAGCGCCAGCGTCACCCCGCCGAACACCGCCGCGAGCCGCAGCGTCTCCCGCCGCAGGCCGAAGGCCACGGCCAGCAGTGCCGCCGTCATGGCCAGCTTGCCCGCCCAGCCTGCCAGAAGCCCGCATCCCGGCAGATACACCGCCACGGCGTAGGCCGCGCCGAGTGCCGCAGCCGCCGCAATGCGCCGGGGCCGGACCGCCGCCGCCCCGAGCCGGGCCGCCGCGCGCAGCAGCAGCCAGTTCACCGCAAAGTTCAGCGCGAACACGCTGTCCAGATAGACCGTCATGGCCGCACCCCCTTGTCCGTGGACAAAGTATACGCGCAGGGCGCAAAAAAACAGGTCGCAATCCCGGCGTGGGGTCGCGGCCTGTTTTGTCTGCTTTCCCGGAAAAGAACGGGCGCTTCGCGCCGTTCGGCGGCGTGCGGTCAGGTTTTGCTGGCGGACGCGGCAGGGATTTGCCTGACCGCGTCGAACGGTTTATCGGAAGCCAAACGGATCTGCCACGGCGCTGCCCCACAGCGGGGCGGCCATGCGCCACATCGCGCGGGCGTGGATGCGGTCGTGCCACAGGAAGCGGCGCAGGAGCTTGCGCAGCGTCCAGCGCTCGCCGTCCGGCGCGGTGCAGATCCTTCCGGTCAGCAGCTCCTCGCGATCCTCGATCTCGGCCAGCGCCTGCAGACGGTTGGCGTAGAGGTCGGGCATGTTCTCGAACGGAATGCCGAAGGCGGCCATGTAATAGGCCGTCGTGCTGTTCGTGTGGTCATACATCTCGCGCGGCGTGCGCGGCACGGGGCCGTAGAAGCTCGTGCGCGGGGCGCGGGGCGAGATATCCGGGTTCGGAATGCTCTCGAACAGCGCGCAGAAGTCGCGCGCGGATTTCAGCACCAGCAGCTTGGCCGCGGCGTAGTCCGCCTCGGTCATCGGGGCGCAGTCGGCCTCGAGCAGCAGGTCGGAATCGGCGTCCTCGGTGTGCAGGCTGCTTTCGATGGGTGCGCCCGGCGTGACGGTGATGTCCCCGGCAGGCTCTCCGGCCCAGTGCAGGAAGCGCCGCACGTCGCCCGGCAGCTTGGCCAGCGCTTCGTTTTCCGTCGCGCCGCGCGCAAAGGCGCCGGGGCACTGCGCCGCCCAGATGAGCCAGCCCTTTCCGTTGGTTTCACAGATGGCATCGATATGCATGCGATTCCCTCCTTGTGGCTATACGGGCGCGGAGAGCACCGCGTCCACGGGGATGTCGTGCGCCTCCGTCTCCAGCCGCGGCAGCAGCTGGAAGGCGTAGCACAGTGCAATGGTCGGGTGCGGCTCAGCGGCGAGGAAGCGGTCATAGAAGCCGCCGCCATAGCCCAGCCGGTGCCCCTGCGGGTCAAAGGCCAGACCCGGCATGAGCACCAGAGCCGCCGGATCGTCGGCCTCCGGGCCGTCGTCGACCGGCTCCGGGATGCCGTAGGCCCCGGGGGCGATGCGCGCCGGGTCGTCCAGCCACAAAAAGCGCATGTCCGTTTCACCATAGACCTTCGGCACGGCGACGCGCTTGCCGAGCGCCTGCGCCTGCCGGATGAGCGGCAGCGTGCGTACCTCCTGATTGTAGCTCAGGTAGGCATAGAGCGACCGGGCCGCCCGGAACAGCGGGTGGGCCAGCAGCTGCGCCGTCAGATCGGCCGAGGCGGCCTCGATCTGCGCCGGGCTCAGGGCGCGCTTCTGCGCGGCGATCTCCCGCCGCAGGGCGCGCTTATCCAGCATAGCTGCTCAGTGCCTCCGTGACGTGCGCGGCGAAGCCTGCGCGGTCCACTCCGAGCACCACAAAGACATTGCGCTCCGGGAATTTCGCGTCCGAGTCCAGATCGGTCACAGTCTTGGCATAGGTGACCGTGCCGCGCGTCTCCACATGCACGCCCGCCTGCCGCCCGGTGAACAGCTCCGGGTGTGTCAGGTACAGCACGGGGCAGACGTCGTGCAGACACAGGCCGCCCGCGCCGCGGGCCATGTTTTTCTGCATGGGCCCGGCCGTCGCCGCGCGGGCAAAGCGCCCGACGGGCGTGTCCGGCAGGGCGGCGAACTCCTCGGGGGAGAACCAGGCCTGCTCCGTGACGTCCAGCCCGCACATTATGATGGGGATACCGGACGAAAATACGATCTCCGCCGCGTCCGGGTCGGCGTGGATGTTGAATTCCGAGCAGGGCGTGCGGTTGCCGCCCACGGCAGCGCCGCCCATGAGGGCGATGCCGCGCAGCAGGGACCGCAGGGCCGGGTGGGCCGTCAGCGCGATGGCCGCGTTCGTCAGCGGGCCGGTCGCCACGAGCGTCAGCTCGCCGGGCATACGCGCCGCCGCTTCATACAGGGCGTCCCATGCGGGCATCTGCTCCGGGGCGCGGCGCGGGGCAGGGAGCACGGCTCCGCCGAGGCCGTCGGCCCCGTGGAAGCTGCTGGCGTCCTCGCGCTCACGGCGCAGCGGGCCGGGAGCGCCGGGATAGACGGGGTAGTCCGCGCCCATAAGGCCGCAGATCTTCAGGGTATTTTCCGTCGTGTGGTCGAGCGTGACGTTGCCCGCCACGGTGCTCAGCCCGACGATCTCCAGCCCGGGCTGGCGGTGGGCCGTCAGCAGGGCGATGGCGTCGTCCACGCCGGTGTCGCAGTCAAACCAGATCCGATGTTCAGCCATAGGTACGCACCGCCTCCGTCAGAAGTTCCGCGAAGCCCTCGCGGTCGATGCCCGTGATGACGCGGGCGTTCGGCGCAGTGCGCCGGTCGCCGGCGGTTGCGCCGCGGCAGAACGCGCCCTGCGTCTCCACCGTGACGTGCCAGTCCTCAAAGTGCAGCAGATCGGGCCGCAGCAGGGCGCACACGGCCACGGCGTCGTGCACGGGCGCTCCGGCGTAGCCCTTTGTGCGGTGGAAGGCAAAGAAGAAGTCCAGCCAGCCCGCGACGGTCTCCGCCACGGGGTTGCCGACGGCGCGGATGCGCGCAAAGTCCTCGGGATAGAGCAGGGCCTGCTCCGTGACGTCCAGCCCGGCCATGGTGATGGGCAGGCCGGAGCGGAACACGACGTCCGCCGCCTCGGGGTCTGCGAGAATGTTGAATTCGGCTGCAGGCGTCCAGTTGCCGTGGGCAAGGCCGCCGCCCATCAGGCTGATGCCCGCGATGTTCGCCTTCAGCTCCGGGTGAGCCAGCAGCAGGGCGGCGACGTTCGTCAGCGGGGCCGTGGCCACGATGGTCAGCGGCTCGGCGCTTTCGCGCAGCAGGCGGGCCATCTGCTCCGGCGCGCGCTCGGGTGCGGCCTCGCGGTCCGGCTCCGGCAGGGCGGGGCCGTCCAGCCCGCTCACGCCGTGCACGCTCGGGGCGGTGAGCGCCTCGGACAGCAGCGGCCGGGCAAGGCCCATGGCCACCGGCGCCCGGATGCCGAGCAGCGTGCAGATGCGCAGGGCGTTGCGCGTTGTTTTTTCAATGGTCTGGTTCCCGGCGACGGAGCTGACACCACGGATGTCGAGAGCGGTCGCGGCCAGCATCCAGGCAATGGCGTCGTCATGGCCGGGGTCTCCGTCCAGCAGGACGGGAATGCGATGGCTCATGCGGATTTTCCTTTCTGTGCAAGCGCCGAGCGTGCGCGGTGCTTTTTGCGCTGCTGCACCCGCACGACGACGTAGACCATCATCACAACGGTGATGACATAGGGGATGAGATTCGTAAGGTCCGCGCTCAGGTATTCCTGCAGGCGCAGGCCGATGGCGTCAAAGAAGCCGAACATCAGCGCGGCGAGATAGGCCTTCGGCGGGTTGGCCGCGCCGAAAATGACGCAGGCAAAGGCGATGTAGCCGCGGTTGTTGCTCATGTTCTCGGCAAACGTGCCCTGCAGCTGGCCGAGCGACAGGTGCGCGCCCGCGAGCGCGCAGAACACGCCGCACAGGATGCTTGCCAGCCACTTGAGCTTCGCGGGGTCGATGCCGGCCGTGCGCAGCGTCTCGGGCTTTTCGCCGGAGGCCCGCAGCCAGAAGCCGTAGGGCGTCTTATAGAGGAACAGCCACAGCAGCAGCACGAACAGCAGCGTCAGATAGACGAACAGCGAGTTGCCGCTGAGAATTCTGCCGAGGAAGGGAATGCTCTCGATGCCCGGAAGGCGCAGGCTGGGCAGGAAGGGGTTGCCCTTTGTGCCGCTCGCACCGAAAATGGAGCGCGACAGGAAGCCCGTCAGGCCGAGTGCGAACGTGTTGAGCGCGCAGCCGATGATGAATTCATCGGAGCGGAGCTTCACGACGAACAGTGCGAAGAACAGGCCGACGAGAAGGCCGACGCCGACGGCCAGCGCCACACCGGCTGCCGCCGAGGCGAACAGCCAGCTGCCGAGCACACCGAAGAACGCGCCCATCAGGATCATGCCGTCCATGCCGATGTTCATGATCCCGGCGTGCTCCGTCAGCGAGCCGCCGAGGGCGGCCAGCGCCACGGGCGTGGCGCTGCGGAGCATCTGCTGGAACGTTCCGGCGGAGAAAATGCTCTTTAGAATGGATTCAAGCATGCTTTTCCGCCTCCTTTCCCTTTCTGACGCGGTTCTGCAGCGCGCCGAACAGGCCGCTCTCTGCAGCCATGAGGAAGATGACGACCGTTTGGATGATGAGATAGATCTGGTTCGGCACACCGGCGGCCAGCTCCATGCCCTGCGCGCCGATCTTCAGCGCGGCAAAGAACAGGGACAGGAACACGACGGCCAGCGGCTGATAGCGGGCGATCATGGCAACCATGAGGCCCTCAAAATAATAGTCGCGGCTGATGCTGTCGCGGAACAGATGCTCCGCGCCGTACACGCGGAACATGCCGACCAGGCCGCACAGCGCGCCGGAAAGCAGCATACACACGAGCACAAGGCGGTCGGTGCGGATGCCGATGAAGCGCGCAAAGCGTTCGTTCTGGCCCGTGAGCTTCATCTCATAGCCGCGTGACGTCTTCTGCATGACATACCAGATAACGAGCGCAAGGACGGCCGCGGCCAGAATGGCCGTCGAGAGGTTCGAGCCGCCGATGAGGCCGCCGAACCAGTAGCGGGCGTTCAGCTGCTCCGTCGCTGCGACCATGTTCTTGTTTGCGTTCTTCCACGGCCCCTTGGCGAGGTACTGGCAGAAGCTGGCGGCGACGGTGTTGAGCATGATGGTCGTGATGACCTCGTTGACCTTGACCTTGACCTTCAGCACGCCGGGGATGAGGGCGTAAAGCCCGCCGGCGGCCATGGCGGCCAGCGCGGCCAGCGGCAGCACGAGCCACGGCGTCAGGCCGTCGAGCCACACGCCGACCTGACAGGCGACGATGGCGCCGAGCAGGAGCTGGCCCTCGCCGCCGACGTTGAAGATGCCGACGCGCGCGCCGAGCACGCAGGCCAGACCGCACAGGCAAAGCACCATGGCGTATTCCAGCAGATCGCCGATGTGGCGGGCACTGGAGAACGCGCCGTTCAGCATGGCAAGGTAGGCCTTGCCGGGCGAGAAGCCAGCAATGGCGAGGATGACCGCGCCGATGACGAACGCGAGTACCACGCTCAACAGCAGCGAGATGAGATAGCCGGGATCGATCCGTTTTTTCATGCCTGCGCCTCCTCCCGGCGTCCGCCGGTCATGCAATAGCCGATTTCCTCGCGGGAAATTTCCGCGGCGGAGAATTCGCCCGTGATCCTGCCCTCATACATCGTGATGACGCGGTCGGACAGGCGGAACACCTCGTCCAGATCGGCCGAGCACAGCAGGATGGCGCAGCCCTCGTTGCGCTTTTCGAGGATGCGGGCGTGGATGAACTCGATCGCGCCCACGTCGACGCCGCGCGTCGGCTGCGCGATGAGCAGGACGGGCGCATCGAACGAGAATTCGCGCGCGATGACGACCTTCTGCATGTTGCCGCCGGACATGGACCCGGCCTTCGCGCCGGTGCCCGCGCCGCGGATGTCAAATTTTTCATACAGCTCCGAGGCATAGCGCTCGATGCTGCTCGTGCGCTGGCAGAAGGCAAAGCCACTGAAGCGCGGCTCGCGCTGCTTGCCCGCCAGCAGGTTCTCCGTCACGCTCGCCTCGGCGCTCAGGCCGGTGGCAAGGCGGTCCTCCGGCACATGGGCGAGGCCCGCGGCGCGGATCTCGCCGGGCGTTTTGCCGGTGACGTCCTGTTCGTGCACGAAGATCTTCCCGTGCTCAACGGGGCGCATGCCTGCAATGGCCTCGAGCAGCTCGCTCTGGCCGTTTCCTTCAATGGCGGCGATGCCGAGGATCTCGCCCGCGCGCACGGACAGCGACAGGCCGTCCACCGCCGTCAGGCCGCGGTTATCCTGCACGGTCAGATTTTCCACGCGAATTTCCTCCGCGCCGGGCGTACCGGTCTTTTCCAGCTGGTCATAGAGCACGGGGCGGCCGACCATCATGGAGGCCAGCATCCGCTCGTTGACGTTTTTCGTCTCCTCCACGCCGACGAGCTTTCCCTTGCGCATCACGCCGACGCGGTCGGAGATGGCCATGACCTCATAGAGCTTGTGCGTGATAAGGATGACGGTCATGCCGCGCTCACGGACGATGCGCCGGATGACGGAGAACAGCTCGTCCGTCTCCTGCGGGGTGAGCACGGCGGTCGGCTCGTCGAGGATCAGAATTTCCGCGCCGCGGTACAGCGTTTTCAGAATTTCCACGCGCTGCTGCAGGCCGACGCCCGTCTCGGCGACGACGGCGTTCGGGTCGACCGTCAGGCCGTATTCCTCCACAAGGCGGCGCGTTTCGCGCTCGGCCGCGCGCTGGTCGAAGAACAGGCCGAACCGGCGCGGCTCACGGCTCATGACGATGTTCTGCGCCACGGTAAACGACGGCACGAGCATAAAGTGCTGGTGCACCATGCCGACGCCGTGGTCGATGGCGTTGCGCGGGCTGAAGCGGCTGACCTCCTCGCCGCGGATGGAGACGCTGCCGCCCGTCGGGGTGTGGATGCCATAGAGGATGTTCATCAGCGTCGATTTTCCCGCGCCGTTTTCGCCGACAAGGGCGAAGACCTCACCCTTTCGGATATCCAGCGAGACGTCGTCATTCGCCAGAACGCCGGGGAACGCCATGCTGACATGGCGGAACTGCACGGCGATGTCGTTCAAATCGGGTTCCCCCTTTCTCCCGGCAGCAGCCGGGATGATCATAGTGCAAAGGCGTGGCGCAGCGCCACGCCGGGAGTTGATATTCAGATTATATTGTAGGGGAGGGGCAAGCCCCTCCCGGACAATTCTGCATCAGCGGGTCGTTTCGACGGTGATCTCGCCGGAGACGATCTTCTTCGACAGCTCTTCCACGGCGTTCTTCACGTCGTCGGGCACCTGCTGTGCCGCGCCGTCCTCGCCGTAGCCGATGCCGACATAGCCGTTGCTCATATCGGCGACCCACGTCGTGCCCCACAGGGAGCTGTCGCCGTCCAGCAGGCGCTTCACGGCGTCATAGATGGAGCTGCCGACTTCCTTCTTCATGGAGCAGATGATGGTGTCGGGGTCGATGTACTTCTGGTCGCTGTCCACGCCGATGGCGTAGAAGCCGTTCTCCTTCGCGGCCTCAAACACGCCGTCGCCCGTGGCGGAGGCGATCTGGAAAATAACGTCCGCGCCCTGATCGTGCAGGGCCAGCGCGCATTCCTTGCCCTTTGCGGGGTCGTCATAGGTGCCTGCGTAGTTCTTCACGACGTTCACGGCCTTGCCGTTCTCCGTGCCGTAGTACTCCGCGCCCTGCGTGTAGCCGACGATAAAGTCGTTGATGGTGTCGCTGTCCTCGCCGCCGACTGCGCCGACCGTGCCGGTCTCGGACATGGCGGCCGCGATGTAGCCCGCGAGGAACGAGCCCTCATTCTGGGCATAGGTGATGTTCAGCACGTTGGCGACCGGCTCGCTCGTGGCGTTGTCGATCCAGATGAACTTCACGTTCGGATATTCCGGCGCGATGGTCTCGACATCATAGAATTCCCAGCCGACGCACACGACGACGTCTGCCTGATCGGCGGCGTTCTTCATCTGCGTTGCGTGGTTTTCGTTGTTGCACTCGATGGTGCTGACCTGCACGCCGAAGTCCTTGGCCAGACGGTCTACGCCTTCCTTGGACGAGTCGTAGAACGAACGGTCGCCGAACGTACCGGCCACGACGAGTGCGAGCTTCAGGTCGGAGGAGGAGTCCCCCTTGTCTTCCGTCTTGCCGCAGGCGGCAAAGACACACGTCAGCAGAGCCACTGCCAGAATGCATGCGAGGATCTTTTTCATAAATAGCCTCTCCGTTTCAAACAAAAATTTGTCGGTTTTACCCGACGGTGTGCCTTCATTATAATGTTTTTTTCCGCGCCGCGCAAGTGGGCACGGCAAATATCGCCCGGAATTTCTTACGCGCGGGCAAAAAACCGGATGCCATGCCGGAAAATAGAGCGATGCGTATGGAAAAACATGATTGCGGCAAAAATCTTTGTTGAAATTGTGCTGAGAATCGGCTATACTACAGGAAGGAAACTCCAAAGGAGGCGACATGCACATGGGTGTAACGGTTTCCGTCATTTCCGGCAAGGGCGGCACGGGAAAAACGACGCTCTGCGCCGGGATCGCGGCCTGTCTTGCCGCTGAGGGCAAGCGCGTCCTGTGCATCGATGCCGACATCGGCCTGCGGAATCTCGACATCGCGCTCGGCATGGCCGAGCAGCCCGCTGTCGCGTTCACGGACGTGACGCAGGGCTTCTGCAAGCTGTCCGACGCCGCGGAGCATCCGGCCCTGCCGGGCCTGTTCCTGCTGACGGCCCCGGTGCGCGAGCAGGACGCTCTCGTGGAGCAGCAGCGCTTCGGTGCGTTGCTGCGCGAGGCCCGCGAGGCCTTCGACTGGGTCCTGATCGACGCGGCCGCCGGGATCGGCACAAGCTTCCGCCTTGCCACGCAGTTTGCCGACCGCTGCATCGTCGCTGCCACGCCGGATCCCGCCTCCCTGCGGGACGCCGCCTGCGCGGCAGACGCCCTCGCGCTCGAGGGGCACGAGCTGCTGCAGCTCGTGGTCAACCGCGTGCAGCCGCGCCTGTTTTCGCGCATGAACCTGACGGTGGACGACATGATGGACCAGACCGGCCTGCCGCTGCTCGGCCTTGTGCCGGAGGACCCGGCCGTCGTGCTTTCTGCCGCAGCGGGCAAGGCGCTGATCCTGAATTCCTCCGGCGGTGCCGCTGAGGCCTGCCTGCGCATCTCCCGCCGCCTGCGCGGTGAGCCAATGCCCTTGATGCGATTTTGAAGATGAGGTGATCTTATGAATATTACGCTGATGGCGCATGACAAGAAAAAGGAACTGATGGTCCAGTTCTGTACGGCTTATAAGAGCGTGCTGAGCAAGCACAACCTCTCCGCCACGGCCACAACGGGCCGCCTTGTCGCGGAGGCGACCGGCCTGCCCGTGACGCTGTATCTTTCCCACAATCAGGGCGGTCACCAGCAGGTCGACGCCCGGATCGCCTATAACGAGATCGATCTGGTGCTGCTGTTCACCGATCCGAATAACAGCGACCCCTGGGAGGATCAGCAGGTCGTGCAGACGCTGCACCTGTGCGACGCGCACAATGTGCCCATGGCCACGAACCTCGCCACGGCGGAGATGCTCATCCTCGGCCTGCAGCGCGGTGACCTAGACTGGCGCGAGATGATCCGCCGCAAGCGCTCCGTCCGCTGAAAGGAGCAGCTTTATGGAAGCAACGGAACTCATTGAACTCATCCGCACGTCGGAGAAGAAGACGCCCGTCCGCGTGGTGCTGCAGGCCAATGCGCCCTGCGAGTTCCCCGGCGCGGAGGTTTTTTCCGGCGGGAACGGCCTGCATATCCTCTACGGCGACTGGAAAACGCTCGGTCCGCAGCTTACGGCGCAGGCCGCGCACATCGACCGCCTGCATGTGGAAAACGGCGCCTGCAACTCCGCCATCCCCATGCTGGACCTCAAGGGCCTGCATGCGCGCGTCGAGCCGGGCGCCATCATCCGCGAGGGCGCGGAGATCGGCGCGAACGCCGTCGTTATGATGGGCGCGATCCTGAATCTTGGTGCCGTCGTCGGCGAGGGCAGCATGATCGACATGGGCGCTGTGCTCGGCGGCCGTGCCACCGTGGGTAAAAACTGCCATATCGGCGCGGGAGCCAAGATCGGGGACTTTGTGGAGCTGAAAAACTCTGTTCTGGGCAAGGACGTCCATGCGTCCCATCTCACTTATATTGGGGACACCGACTGCGGCAGCCGGGTGAATTTCGGCTGCGGCGTGGTGACGGTCAACTATAATGGCACGGGTAAAAACCGCACCGTTATCGGGGATGACTGCTTTATCGGCTGCAATACCAATCTGGTGGCTCCGGTGAAGCTGGGGGACGGGGCTTATACCGCTGCCGGTTCCACTGTGACGGTGGACCTGCCGGAAAACAGC